>Ga0181538_10003453_pt1 | contig 15392 bp, 11 predicted proteins | sample PEATcosm2014_Bin_40_FD_119773 | JGI IMG/M metagenome (GOLD analysis project Ga0181538, IMG submission 119773) | Peatland microbial communities from MTU Mesocosm Facility, Houghton, MI, USA - PEATcosm2014_Bin23_30_metaG | ecosystem: Environmental > Terrestrial > Soil > Wetlands > Peat | place...
ATGCGAGAGCCGCAGATTGGTCGGTTCTCCCGGCACGGCGGCCCAGGTCGCGCCGGCGTCGGTGCTGCGATAAAAATTGCTGCGGCCCATCAGCGCAACGCCGGCGTAAATGGTTGAACTGGGCGCGCCGGCTATGCCGCTGCGCGGATCGAAAACTTCGAAGACCACGCCCGAGGATCGCACCGGGAAACCGAATCGTTCGCGCGGCGCGCTCGTCGTGGCGCGGCCTTCGGTCACGTCGGGAAAGCTGTTGACCTTGGACCACGTCACGGCGCGGTCGGCGCTTCGCCACAGCCCGTCATGGCGAGAGCCAAAATAAATCACGTTCCCATCGTTGGGATCGACCGCCAGGCGTTCACCATTGCCGCGGCCGTCTTCATTGCCGCCCATCTTGAACGGCATATCCGTGCGCTGGAAGGTGCCCCCGCGATCATCCGAGCGCAGGATCGCCCCGTTCGGCGTGGTAGGGTTGGTATACATTCCGCAGGCGAGGTACACGCGGTTGGGATCGGCTGGATCGACGGCAATGCTCTCGCAACCCATGAGGTTGGTCTCCTTATAGGGAAGCCAATCGAGGATCGGCATCCATTGCTTCTGCCGATCGTTCCAGCGATACGCCCCGCCGATATCGGTGCGCGCATAGCGCAGTCCCTTTTCGGTGGGATGAAAAACGATGCCATCCACAAATCCTCCGCCGACCATCTGCACGCTCTTCCAGACGTACGGTGGCGGCGCGGCGGGAGGCTGGGCGACTTCATTACCGCGATTCGGCGCGCAGCCGCAGGCGGCGAGGATTGCTAAACCCAAAATTCGCCCGGCTGAACAGAAACGGCGGGGCAAGGAATTCGGTTTCATGGGGCGCAAGAATACCTGAATCCCGCGGTTATCGACAAGCGGTTGCTGACGACACGAGCGGCACCATTTCCGCGTTCGCCATTGGACTCGTTGCCATAAACGAAATCGAAGAACCGCATGTCGAGGTAGGGCGTCGAGTCGGCGGCTCGGAAGCGAAAGGCGCCGGTGAAATTGATGAGCGCGTGGAGTGCCTTGATCGACGGCATTCGCCAATCTGAGCGGCCCGCAAAGCGGCAGGCTGCGGCACCGGCGATGGCGTCCTCCCAAGTCATCTTCTGGCCTCGTGCCTTCACCCAGATCAGGCGCGTGTTGACGTCGCTCACGCACCCGCTCGTTGGCAATCGTTGTCCTTTGTCCGATAACGATCGGCGATCACGCCGCCGATCGATTGCAATTCCCACGATGATCCTAACGGCGCGCGGGCTGGACGACGATTCTAGGGACGGGGCCACGCCCCAGCCGCACCTTTGTTTACGGAAAATTAGGAATCGATATGAGCCAGAACATACCGACGTCGGATTACCTCGCTCCGGACATTTCGGAGTTGGCGCTTCAACGCGGAGGGCTTGCCCTCCGCCGCGACGGAGCGGCCAACGATCCATTGAACAGACCCAAGGCGGAGCAGGGCCAGATCACGCGCGTGGTGGCCCGGCGACTGCTTCCGGCGTGCGTGGTCGTCCCGGCCTTGCTCTGGTGGGTGCTGATCTTCGGGGTGTACCGCGGATGGTACGATCTGGAAACCTGCTTCATCCTGTTCGTCTATTCGGTGACGGTGGTGTTTGGGCTGATCGTCTGCCTCAACCTGAGGAAATTGTCGCGGATGGACGCGCAGAGGGCACAAGCCCAGGAGCAGTTGAAGCTCGCCAAGGAGGCCGCCGAGTCCGCCAATCGATTCAAGTCGATGTTCTTCGCGAACATCAGCCACGAGATTCGCACGCCGCTGACCGCCATCAACGGGTTTGCGGAGTTGTTGCTGAATTCGCACAGAACCAAGGAACAGCGGCTGAGCGATGCCCGCGTCATCCGCCGCAACGGCGAGCACCTGCTGACGCTGATCAACGATATCCTGGACCTGTCCAAGATCGAGGCCGGAAAGATGTCCGTCGATCGGGTCCTGTGCTGTCCGGCGGAAATCGTCGGCGAGGTCTGTTCGATGCTGCGCAGCGGCGCCGCCGAAAAAGGTCTGGCGCTGGACGCGAACTTCGAGGGACCCATCCCGAAAATGATCCAGACCGATCCCACCCGGCTGCGCCAAGTGTTGATCAACCTGATCAATAACGCGATCAAATTCACCAAGGACGGCGGCGTGCACCTGACGGTATCGATCAAGCCGTCGATTCGTGCCGCCAACCCCCTGCTTGAGGTGAAAATTACCGACACCGGAATCGGCATTCCGCCCGAGCGTCAGTCGTCGCTGTTCAAGCCGTTCGTACAAGCGGATGCGACGATTACCCGGCAATACGGCGGATCGGGGTTGGGTCTGGCGATCTCGCGGCATTTCGCCGAGGCGCTCGGCGGAGACATCTCGCTATCCAGCGAGCCGGGGCGCGGAAGCACCTTCACGGTTACGGTCGCGACCGGGTCGCTGACCGATGTGGCGATTCACGAGCGCCCAGAGGAAGCGATGGAGATTCAGTACAACTTCACCGGCCCGCGGGTCCGCATCAACGGGTCCGTGCTGCTGGCGGAGGACGGCATCGATAACCAGGCCCTGATCGTGGCCAAGCTGCGCGAAACGGGATTGAAGATCGAGATCGCCTCCAATGGTCAAATCGCCTGCGATATGGCGATGTCGGCGGCCGGACGCGGCTCTTCGTTCGACTTGATCCTGATGGACGTCCAGATGCCGGTGATGGACGGTTTCACCGCCACGCTCCAGCTTCGCAGCCAGGGATACCGCGGTCCCATCATCGCGCTGACCGCAAACGCCATGGAGCGCGACCGCTCCAAGTGCCTCAACGCCGGCTGCAACGATTTCGTCACCAAGCCGATTCAGATGGAAAAGCTGTTCAAGGCGATCGGCCGATATCTGGCCGTGGCCCAGGTTGGCCAGGAGACCGCGCTGACGGAGGACGCCTCCACCGCCACGGCCAGCCGCCAGGTCTTGGCGCAGAAATTCTACGAAGAGCTCGCAGCGGAGCTTGCCCAGATCGAGCAGGCGATCGAGCGCCAGGACCGCGTGCAAATCAAGGAAGTTGCGCAGCTCTTGCTAGGCAAGGCGGCGGCGGCCGGACTGAAGGACGTGGCCGCGCAGGCCGCCAAGCTGTTGCGCTCCGCCGAGAGCGAGCGGTCCTGGATCGTTCTACGTCAGGCGGTCGCCGAATTTACCCGCGACGCGCAGCCGGAGTCCCAGAGCGAGGCGGCTTGAGCACTAATCCCATGGAATTCCGGCAGTAGGCCGCATCCCTTCGCCATAAACATGGCCCCTTTCCCCGACCCGAAAGCAGCAGGGGAGCAAATCTCTCCCCGACGGCATCGCGCCTATATCGTTTTGGATCAGTCACTTACAGCGGCTCGTTGGTCGAGGATGTTCGCGAATAGCCGAATGATTATTCTGAAATTATGGCGAAGGCTCGAACCGGATTGACATCGTTTTTGAAGCAATGTAATTTTTTCTTCTTGAAATATTCCAATATCGGTATATACTCTTCGCATGGCTCGGGCGGCAACAACCTCCGACGTGTTCAACGCCATCGGCGAGCCCCACCGGCGGGAGATTGTGGATCTGCTCGCCCTGGGGGCCGAGCGCGACGTCACTGAACTGGTGCTCAAACTCGGTCTTCCGCAGCCTACTGTTTCCAAGCACCTGGGTGTGTTGCGAAAGGTGGGTGTGGTTGCCGTTCGCAAGGCCGGGCAACGCCGGTTGTATCGGCTGAACCCGCAGGAGCTCAAACCCATGCACGATTGGATTCAAAACTTCGAGCGATTCTGGACCGACCACTTGGCCGGCATCAAGGAAGCCGCTGAACTAAAAGCCAAACAACTTGCGGAACACGATCTTTCCGCATCGAAACACCAACCCCATTCAAAGGAGCAAAGTCATGGCCGCTGAAGAAATCAAAACCCTGCACGTCGTCAAAGAGGTGCTGATCGCCGCCCCGGCGGACGTGGTTTTCCAAACCGTGCTGGAACCGCATGGCCCTCTGAAGGAAATGAGCATGAAGCTGGAACCCTGGCCCGGTGGGCGCTGGTTCCGCGACCTGGGCAACAACACCGGGCACCTGTGGGGTCATGTCCAGGTGATCAAGCCACCAAAACTGCTGGAACTGGTCGGCCCGGCGATGATGTCCTACCCGGCGATCTCGCACGTGCAGTACCGCCTCACCGAACAGCCCGGCGGCACCCTGCTAAAATTCACCCACCAGGCCATGGGGCTGATCCCACCGGAACTCCAGCAGAATGTGAGCAAAGGCTGGGGAGAAATGCTGGACCAGATTCGCACGGCCGCGGAGAAAAAACGCGGTTAGAAGCGGCTTCCGCCGTTCGCGGACAGTTGAAAGTCATTAGATAGGAGCTTTTATGACAATCGCAAACAAGACAGTTCTGGTGACCGGGGCCAATCGCGGCATCGGACGGGCGCTGGTCGAGGAAGCCTTGAGCAGAGGCGCCAAGCGGGTGTATGCCGGCACGCGCCAGCCCTTGGCCCACTTGGATGCACGGGTTACGCCCCTGACCCTGGACGTGACGAACGCGGCGCAGATTCGGGGAGCGGTCGATGAGGTCGAATCTCTCGATATCCTCATCAACAACGCCGGCGTATCGCCTTTCGATGACCTCAGCGATCGTCGTGTGCTCGAACAGCAACTCGCGGTCAACCTATTCGGCCCGTATGATGTGACGCAGGCTTTCCTGCCGTTGCTGACTCGGTCGCGGGGCGCCATTGTCAACGTTCTTTCGTTGTCGTCCCTTGCCGCCGTGCCGTTCAGTCCGGCTTACTCCGTCTCAAAAGCGGCCGCGTTCTCCCTGTCGCAGTCGTTGCGCACTCTGTTGGCCGGACGGGGTGTCAGCGTCCATAGGGTCCTTCCCGGCCCCGTGGACACGGACATGACACGAGACCTGGACATACCGAAGGCCTCTTCCCAGTCCGTTGCGCGGGCAATCTTGGATGGAGTGGAGAAAGGGGAGGAGGAAATCTTCCCTGATCCCATGTCAGAGTCCGTGGCGGAGGGCTGGCGCAGCGGCGCGGTCAAGGCACTCGAGCGTCAGTTTGCGGCGTTCGTTCAAACAGAGCCCGTTAAGGCGTAATCAACAGATACACCACAACCCCGCTGCTCAAACCCCAAATTGGACAGAATCATGAAGAACCATAATTTCACAGCTTCCATTACGGTAGACCAAACCCCGGACGAAGTCTTCAATGCCATCAACAACGTTCGTGGGTGGTGGTCACAGGCAATTGAGGGTGACACCAACAAGCTTGGCGCGGAGTTTAAGTACCACTACCAAGACATTCACCGTTGCGCGTTCAAAATCACCGAATTCGTGCCGGGCAAAAAGGTCATTTGGCACGTCCAGGACAACTACTTTAACTTCGTGAAAGACGAGCGCGAGTGGAAGGGAACAGACGTTGTCTTTGAGATCTCCAGAAAAGGCGATCAAACAGAAGTGCACTTTACGCACGTCGGCCTTTTACCGGCGTACGAATGCTACGATGTTTGCTCGGAGGCATGGGGTTCGTACATAACCGGCAGTTTGCGCGACCTCATTACCAAAGGTAAAGGTCAGCCGAACCCTATGGAAGAAGTTGTGAGCAAAGCTCGTCAAATGAGCAACCACGATTTGACCACTTCCTTTACGGTAGACCAATCGCCGGAAGAAGTCTTTGCTGCGATCAACAACGTTCGTGGATGGTGGTCAGGAGAGCCTGGAATTGAGGGTAGCACCGACAAACTCGGTGACGAGTTTACGTATCGTTACAATCCCCATCATTATTCCAAACAGAAGATAACAGAATCAATCCCCGGCAAAAAGGTCGTTTGGCTTGTTTTGGACAGCCAACTCAATTTTGTTAGACACAAGAGCGAGTGGAATGGCACAAAAATCACCTTTGAAATCGCTAAAAAAGGTCACAAAACCGAGGTCCGCTTCACTCACGCAGGTTTGGTTCCGGAATATGAGTGTTTCAATGCCTGTTCAGGCGCGTGGGGCTCTTATGTCAACGGTAGCTTACGGAACTTGATTACTAAATGTAAAAGGTAAAGGGCATGCTGATCTTCGCCCCGAGCATTACGGCCACGATGTACTTCTGCCGCTCCATGTCCGGCGGCATGTCGATGCCCGGCGGTTGAACGATGTCGATGATGTGGATGGACCAACGTTAGTCCTGCTGGCCCTGGGCATGATGAACCCGCTGGTCATCGCAATGGTGGCCGCATTGATCGCACTGGAGAAACTGCTGCCGGAGCCGAAGCATGTCGTTCGCCTCGCCGGGATCTGCGCCATTGCGACGGGATTCGCGATCATTGGCAGAGTCGCCCTGGGGGTTTAGCCCCAATACCGTTCAACGACCGGGGCAGATGTTTTCCGTGAGCCACCGGCTCATGATTTGGAAGAAGTCGTCCCGTGCGAATCGCTCACGCCATGGGCTGTGTCCGCAGCGAGGCAACTCGTGATATTCGAGTTGGGGGATGTAGCTGCGAAGAAGGTCGCGCGTGCAAGGTCCGGGGTGAGGATCGTAGCTGCCGTGCAGCATCAGAACCGGCGATCGGATTGCGGACAACGCCGCCGGGTATTGACCCTGCCGTTGCAATCGCAACATGTCATTCCAAGTCTCCTCGTGAGCTTTGGCATCAAACGGCCCAATCGCGGGATCGGCCTCTTCCTGCATTGGACTGAAATCGTACAGGCGCCGGATCAACTCGTAGCGGCGAATCGTCCGTAGCCGCTCGTCGTCGAAATATTCGGCGGCCAATTGGTCGATCGCGCTCCGAAGCGGCGGATCATCGCCGATGCGCTGCTCAAGGGTTTCCTGAAGTTTGGCGCGAGATTCCGCGTCCCAGGTCCCGCAGCCGACTAACACGAGCGGCCCCGCCAGGTCGGGATGAGCCGCGGCAAAGGCAAGCACCAACATCGCGCCCCAGGATTCACCGATAAGGGCGGGGCGCTGGCCGGCGCAGCGCGAGAGGATCAAATCACGGAGGTCGGCGACGTGTCGGGCAACCGTCAGCGGAGCGGTCGAAGCGTCGCTGCCGCGCTGCCAGGGCTCAAGGACATGGTAAGACCCGGCCAATCCCCGCGCGATTGGCGCCGCATTTCCCGCCGCCGCGGGACCGCCGTGAATGACCAAAACCGTTGGCCCAGCCGCGCCGTATTCGCGAGTTTTCAAACGGTCCATCGACTCCATCCGGATACCTATATGTCACCCGATGCACTTTTTCACCCCTGAGCCGGACGAATTGAAATCGCCTCCAAAAATCCGACGCGCTTTGCGAAGGATTCAATTGATAAGCGACTGTCGGTCATTTCCGGGCCACCGCCGGACAGCGAGTTCATTTGTCGCCATCAATTCCATACCTGTCGTAAAGTAGAAAATTAATCTGCCCCAAAAGCTCAGCCAAATTCGCGAATAATCGTTTGCCATTGAACGGAATCAAGGATTTTACGCGTCATTGGCCAGCATTCAGGCTGTTCATTTCGCGCATTTTTCCATTGACAGGCATTTGCTCGATTGATATCTTTCACCCCAAAGCCGACCGTGTTCGGTTTTATTTCACCTGGAAGGAGCTTATCATGTCTTTGCGTCTCAAGCGTATCGTCCAAATCGGGGTCGGCGTTGTTGCGGTGGGGTTGCCGCTGGCGATTGGCACCGGGCAAGCCCGCGCCCAATCGGTGCCGGTTGCCAATGAAGAAATGATGGAGGATCAAGCCAACGAGAATTTGTTTGTCGCCAGGCAGTTTGGGTTCTCCGGGCCGGCGACGTTGGATTACAATAGTTCGATCGGTGCGGGTGGATCGTCGTTCAGCTACAGCACGGTTTCGGGCCAGACGTATGATGGCGAGCCGATCACGGTCGGAGCGAATGGATCGTCGACCTACAACCCGTCGGATGCCACCTGGACGTGGGCTAGCGTTTCGCATGAAGACTGGGATAACGAGCTGTACAGCAATACGGATTTGGAAACGATAACCCTCATTCCCAACCCGAACGGTCCGGGCAACATCTATTACATCGTGTCGGACTTCAACTGGTACGACCCGCATGGCAACAAAGTCGGGGACGCCCATATTGCCGTGGCGGTGGATCCGAATACTTGGATCGACGCCGACGTCGGCTATCTTACCGACGCGCTGGGCAATAAAGTTCCCAATTCGGATTTCGAGAGCGTCAGCGCGTACGACGAAGAGACGGGCGACTGGGACATTGATTTATATCCCGTCGATCCCGAGCCGTATCTCCCCATCTACGTCAACGCCACCGGCACCAGCGACCCGAACACCGGTCTGGGCACGTTCCAGACAGAGATCGTTCCTGAACCGGCATCGCTGGCGATGTTGGGCGTGGGAGCGCTCGGGCTGCTCCGAAGGGCGTCGCGCAAGCGAGCGTGATGCTCTAAATCGAGGAAGAGTTCGCGTCGGGTCTTGTCACTCCGATGATTCGATAACCCCTTGCACGGCAAGGGGTTTTTCATTGGGGTGTGGCGGGATTCTGCCTTTTTGCTAAAATTGCTCGGGAAACGTACTCGCCGCTCGATCGGTTATGGTCAAATGCGTTAGCGCGAAGCAGCGAAGTTACGCCCAGCGCGAGCTCTGCCCGCAACCCAAAGAGTTTTACCGCGAAGGCGCGAAGGACGCGAAGTTGCGCGAAGGTCAGAATCAAATCTTGCATTTTCCTTCGCGCAACTTCGCGTCCTTCGCGCCTTCGCGGTAGCGCATTTGAAGATGGGCCATGGAGCGACGAAGCCGCGTCATCTTGGAGAATCTTCGCGTGGAGAAAAGAATTTGCGGGATATCAACGAAGACTTATCAATCCGACTTCGCGTACCTTCGCTGCTTCGCTCCTTCGCGGTAATATTTTTTGGTTACGGCCATGCTGCGGTGGGCGCACTTCGCGGTGAATAATGCGGGCTAGCGGTAGAGCATTGAAAATGGCGCAACAACTCAAGGCGATTTGATGTCCGATGACGGCGGGAAAAGTTCGATCCGGCAAGGGAATTGGCCGCGCGCGGCCCTGGTCCTGGCGGTGGCGGCGTTCTTCGCGGTCGCCGTTCACCAGCATCTTTTCCACGTCAACAGCCATTATTACTACCGCTGGACCTGGCAATGGATCCCTTCTCGAACGGTGTATCCGATCATGCTCTCGCTGGGGCTTCCATTTTTCCTGGCGCAGGCGTTGTATGCCAGGCGGCCGTCGGCGGGGTGGGTGGGGCTGGTGATGGCGTCGGCGCTGGCGCTGATGATCGGCGGGGCGTGCGTGCAACAGAATCCGCCCGGGTTTTCCCGCATTCCGGACGTGGTGCAAAGCAGGTGGAGCACGGGGTATTTCGCTTCAGCGGCAATGCTGCTGCGCAAGGGGATCGGCGCCCGCCAATTGCTCGCCGACTATCCCGCCATGCTCGACCACTTTTATCTGCATCCCCGGCAAAAACCGCCGGGCCTGGTGCTGATCGAAATGGGAATCATCCGCCTGTTGGGGCCGGGACAAGTGGGGGCGAGCGTTTCCGGATTGTTGATCGGCGTGGTCGCGAGCTTTTCAATCCTGGCGACGTACGCGTTCATCATCTTTTTCACCGCCAACCGCGACGCCGCATTTTTCGGCGCTAGTTACCTGGCCCTATGCCCCTCGTTGATCCTGTTTTTTCCGATGTTTGAGCAGTGTTACTCGATCCTGACCGTGATCGTGGCCGTGCTCTGGGGCTTGGCCCTGGTGCGAAATCAACTTCGATACTCCCTGGCGCTGGGCGTCGCGTACGCAGCGGCCGGATTTATCTCGTATCTTCCCGGCGTGATCGCGATCTTCCTCATCGGCTTCGCGTTGCTCCGCTGGTTCACCGACCCGCAATGCCGGATGCGGCGAATCCTCATCCATTTCATTGCGTCGCTGGCCGCCTTTGCGGCGTGCTACGCGATCCTATGGGCCACCACGCGCTTCAACCCGATTGCCACCCTTCGCGAGTGCACCCGGCAAGTCTACGTCCTCTGGGACAAGCTGATTAACGTTTATCATTATCCGCACCACTCCCTGCCCGGAACGATTCCCACCGACCTATATGATTTCGCGCTTGCCTCGGGGTGGATGAGCTTTGTTCTCGTTGGGTTCTATTTCAAATCGGCCTTCAAACACGCCCTAACCCCGCAATCCCGCGTGGCGATCCTCAGCGTGTCGCAATTCGCGCTGATTGCCTTGACGGGCGCGCTCCAGGTCGAAACCGCCCGCATCTGGATGTTCATGCTTCCCATGCTGATGTTGCCGGTCGGTTTGGAACTGGCGAATTGGCGCCCCGGAGCGAGATTGGCGGTGTACGCGGCCCTGCTGATATTGACCGCGGAAATGTGCCAATCGATGGAGTTTATAACTCCTCAGAAGTAGCTTTTTTCCGTTAGCCCCCGGCTTTGCCGGGGTTGTCTCGCACAAACCCCGGCAGAGCCGGGGGCTAATGGAAAGGCTTGACTGAACGGTCACTTCTTGATACCTAACATAATACGAACACAAAGGAGCGGCCATGCGGAATATGGCGGCAAAGAGTGCCTTACTGCGCACTCTGGCTCGGCAACTCCCGGCGGAACGACGCGCTACTGCGGGACGCGATCTTTTCCGCACGGGTTTGGAGGCGATGGATGAGCTTGCGCCTCACGGAGCGCTGCGATGCGGAGCAATTCACGAGTTGCTATTCGACCCGGCGGTTTCTCCGCCTCGATCGTTGGCGCTGATCCTGGCTCGGGCCGCACAAGCGGCGAGGGGCGGGGCGATCGTTTGGAGCGATCCCAGGCGCCAGTTGCATCCCACGGCCGTTTCGACCGCGGGAATCGATCTTCGGCGGATGATTCTGCTGCGCCCGCGAAATGCCGCGCAGGAGATTTCGGCGCTGACGGAATGTCTGCGGTGCAAGGGCGTGAGCGCGGCGATTACCCATCTCAATCGGCTGTCCGACCTCGAAGCCCGGCGATTGCAGCTTGCGGCGGAGAATGGAGGCGGCGTGGGAATTTTCCTTCGGCCCAGCTCGACCGGTTCGTCGGGCAATTACGCCGCCGCCACCCGCTGGCTCGTCCGGCCCACGCTGGAAATGGACGATCTGCAATGCTGGATCGTCGAGTTGCTGCACGGTCATGGAGGACGATTGGGATCGAGCGTTCTCCTGGAGGTGGACCGTGAAACAGGTGATGTGCGTGCATCTGCGCCATTGGCCAATCGACCGGCTGCGACGCCGCGCGTTAGAGCTACGGCGTAAAGCGTTTGTATTGGTGGAAACAACCGCCCATCGGCAAGTTGTCACGGCGGTCAGCCCCGAAGTCCCACCGGCCGTGCAACCGGGAATGACGCTGGCGCAGGCTCGGGCGCATTGTGCCGAGCTGGCGATCGCCCCGGCCGAGCCGGAAAAAGATCGGCGGTCCCTGGAAGCCCTTGGCTACTGGCTGATGCGATTCAGCCCGAACGTGGCGATCTGGCCGCCATCGTCGATTTGCCTCGATGCCACGGGTCTGGAAAGGCTCTTTGGCAATTTACACGCGCTGGCCGGCCGGGTGGACGCGGCGATGAAGCGATTGCGCCTAAACGCCGACGTGGCGATTGGCCCGACGCCGGGCGCGGCCTGGGCGATGGCGGTGTTCGGCACAGAATCGCCGAGAGTCGTCAGCGGCGAAAATCTCCTTGCCGCTCTTTCGCGATTGCCGCCGGAGGCGCTGCGATTGGAATCGGCGACGGCCCAGTCGTTGCGCGCGCTGGGCATCGACGCCATTGGAATCCTGCTGCGGATTCCCCGCGATCAGCTTGTTTCCCGGTTCGGCCCGGCGATCCTTCAGCGCATTGACCAGGCGACGGGGGCAATCCGGGAGCCGCTGAATTGGCTGCCCCATCGCACGCCGATTCAAGCCGAGATGGAGTTCGACGGCATCGTTGAATCGCTCGAAACCCTTCACCTGGCGCTGCGGCAAGTTTTGGATCGGGTGGTGGAGTCGCTGACCGGCCGCGGGCTGGGGGCGAAGCAACTTCGGATGACGTTGCGCCGGCCGTATGCGCCGCCGATCGAAAAAACAATCGGATTGCTTCGCAGCTCGCGCAACGCCGGAAGTTTGTTCGTTCTGCTGCGTCACGCGTTGGAGAGCGCGGAAACGGACGACGGCTTCCACGCGGTAGGCCTGTCCGTCGTTTCGGCCGAGAGGTTGGGCAACGAACAGCCGGCGCTGATGGGCGAGGATGCCGAGCGCGACGCGGCTGAAATGGATCATTTGATCGAACGGCTCCGGGCGAAATTCGGCGACGTCGCCGAGTGGGCCGAGCTTGCCGAAGCGCACGTGCCGGAGCACGCGTTTTCCTATCGGAAGGAAGCCGCGGCCGTGGAGGCGAAGCCTTCCACGATTGGAAAAAAGCCGCCGGTCGCGTCCCGTCCGCTGTGCCTGTTGCCGTTGCCGCGCGCCATTCGCGTGATCGTGATGCCTGTGGAAGGCTTCGCCTCCACGTCGGAGAGCCGCGATGGCCAGCCCGTCGCGTTCACGCACGACGACGTGGAAGGCTTCGCCTCCACGCAGGTCCATCGGCTGGTGCACGTTCGCGGGCCCGAGCGCATCGCCGGCCAATGGTGGAACGGATCGGGCAAGACGCGGGATTATTTCGACGTGGCCGACACGGCCGGCAGCCGCTTTTGGCTGTTTCGCGTGATGGAAACCAACCAGTGGTATCTCCATGGAATATTCGAGTGACTTGTCAAATGATCCCCGCGAAGAGTTTTACCGCGAAGACGCGAAGGACGCGAAGTTGCGCGAAGAAGAAAATATCAATCTTCGCGCAACTTCGCGCTCTTCGCGTCTTCGCGGTTCATCTTTTCGCGATGTGTATGCGGAATTGGACGTGACGAGCAATTTCTCGTTTCTTCGCGGCGCGTCGCATCCGGATGAACTGGTCAACCGGGCCGCCGAACTTGGATATGTGGCCGTGGGAATGACCGATGTCAACAGCCTGGCGGGCATCGTGCGCGCCCATCAGGCCGCCAAGCAGGCGGGGATCAAATTGTGCGTCGGAGCGAGATTGCGATTGACCGATGCGCCGGAGGTATTGGTGTGGGCCGAGAACCGTGCCGGCTACGCCAATCTTTGCCGGATGTTGACGGAGGGCAAGCGCCGGGCGGAGAAGGGTTCGTGCATTCTTCGATTGGACGATCTGTTGACGGCATCGGATGGGCTGCTGGCCGCATTGACCGCCCGGAGCATCGATGCGCACATGCCGGCGACCGAGGGCGAGGAATTGCAAGCGGCCGCGCGGGCCATCAAGGATGCGATGGGGGACCGGCTGTCGCTGGCGGTTTCGCGCCTGCACGACGGCCTCGATCGGCCCATCTTTCATCGGGTGCAATCCGTCAGCCGCGCTTGCGGCGTTCCAATTCTGGCAACCAATCAGGCGCACTATCACGACGCCGGGCGGCGGAGGTTGCAGGACGTGCTGACGTGCGTGCGTCACGGCTGCACGATTCAAGAGGCGGGGTTTCGGCTTTTTTCAAACGGCGAGCGATTCCTCAAACCGCCGCGGGAAATGCGACGTTTGTTCGACGACCTGCCGGCGGCGATGCAAAGAACGATCGAGATCGCCCAGCGTTGCGCCTTTTCACTGGATGAATTGCGATACGAATATCCCGACGAAATCGTGCCGGCCGGGAAAACCCCGCCTCAATATCTCGCCGACTTGACGTGGATCGGCGCGCGGGGCCGCTATCCCGCGGGAGTGCCGCCGAAGGTGCGCGGCCAGATCGAGCACGAGCTTGCGCTCATCGAGGAATTGAACGTCGCGGCGTATTTCCTGACCGTTTACGATTTGGTGCGTTTCGCCCGGTCGCGCGGAATTCTCTGCCAGGGGCGCGGATCGGCGGCCAATTCGGCCGTCTGTTACTGCATCGGCGTAACCAGCGTGGACCCGGATCGGGTGGACATGCTGTTCGAGCGTTTCATTTCCGCCGCGCGCAACGAGCCGCCGGACATCGACATCGACTTTGAGCACGAGCGGCGGGAAGAAGTGATCCAGTACGTCTACGAAAAATACGGCCGGGAACGCGCCGCCATGACGGCGGAAGTCATTACCTACCGTGCCCGGTCGGCGGTGCGCGACGTCGGCAAGGCGATGGGTTTGGGCCTGGACACGGTGGACCAGATGGCGAAACGTCAGGACTGGTGGGACGGCAGCGTATTGAATGCCGACAAAATCCGGGAAATGGGATTGGACCCCGCCGACCGCACCGTGCGGATGACCCTCTATTTGGCGGGGGAACTGCTGGGTTTTCCACGGCATCTGAGCCAGCACGTCGGCGGCATGGTGATGAGCCGCCGGCCGTTGTGCGAAAGCGTTCCGATTGAAAACGCCGCGATGAACGACCGGACGGTGATTGAATGGGACAAGGACGATCTGGATGCCGTGGGCATGTTCAAGGTGGACGTGCTGGGGCTGGGGATGCTCACCGCATTGGCCAAGGGGCTGAAGATGATCAACCAGGCCAGGCCATTGGAACCGCCGATGGAGCTTCACTCCATTCCGCCGGAAGACCCGGCCGTTTACGCGATGGCCTGTGACGCCGACACGGTGGGCGTCTTCCAGATCGAGAGCCGGGCGCAGATGTCGATGTTGCCGCGCCTGCGGCCAAAGTGCTTTTACGATTTTGTCATCGAAGTGGCGATCGTCCGGCCGGGACCGATTCAGGGGAACATGGTGCATCCTTACCTGCGCCGCCGCGAGGGAACTGAAAAGGTTTCGTTTCCCAAACCGGAACTGGAAGCGGTGCTGGGCAAGACGCTGGGCGTGCCGCTGTTTCAGGAGCAGGCGATGAAGCTGGTGATGGTGGCGGCCGGATTCAGCGCCGCCGAGGCGGATCGGCTCCGCCGCGCCATGGCCGCCTGGCGATACACGGGCCACATCGAGCAATTTCACCGTAGCGTCGTCGAGGGCATGATCCGCAACGGATACGAGGAACCTTTCGCCCGGCAATGTTTCGAGCAAATCAAAGGGTTCGGCGAATATGGCTTCCCCGAAAGCCATGCCGCGTCGTTTGCACTGCTGGTTTACGCCAGCGCGTGGTTGAAGCGATATCATCCGGCGGCGTTCTGCGCCGCGATCCTCAATAGCCAGCCGATGGGATTCTACGCTCCGGCCCAACTGGTGCGCGATGCGCGCGAACATGGCGTGGAAGTGCGCCCGGTGGATGTCAACCATAGCCAATGCGATTGCACGCTGGAGGGCATGTATCACTTGCCGCAAAGAATTTCCCCCTCCCCTTGTACTCAGGGGGAGGGAGGGTTCCCGCCGATTTATCGGCGGGAGCCCTGGGGTGGGGGTCGAACATCGATTGGCCCACGAAACCCCCACCCTGACCCTCCCCCTGAGTACAAGGGGAGGGGAAGAAGAG
>Ga0181538_10003456_pt1 | contig 15384 bp, 4 predicted proteins | sample PEATcosm2014_Bin_40_FD_119773 | JGI IMG/M metagenome (GOLD analysis project Ga0181538, IMG submission 119773) | Peatland microbial communities from MTU Mesocosm Facility, Houghton, MI, USA - PEATcosm2014_Bin23_30_metaG | ecosystem: Environmental > Terrestrial > Soil > Wetlands > Peat | place...
CCAAGGCAACTTGGTCTTCACTACATTGGGATTTGCGACGAGGAACCCGCGCCCGGAACCAGCCACGCCAATTCCGCCCCTCGAAAAAAAACTATTAGCCTCCAACTGACGAAGTTGGGCTAACTCGTCCGCCGGAACGTCCGTCGGCTGCACGCTCTTATCTAGTGGAACCCATCGGATAAACCGGTACGGCGCCACCTGCTCCAAGACACTCTTGGCGCATCGGATCGCCGCCTCATCGCCGTCGGGCATCACCCAGACTTTTCCATCGGGCTTCACCAGATCGACGATGAGCTTCGCCTGTTCAACGGAGCAGCTTGCGCCCATGAGGGCCACGGTGTTCCGGTACTCGGCCTGCCAGAGCCACCAGGTTGCGGGAAACCCCTCGACAACGAAGAGATGATCCACCGGCGCCTTGATGCGGTGGGCGTTGTAGAGAAGGAGGGACTTGCGGAATTCGAGCTTCACCCCGTCCCTCTCCCGCTCGCCGGGGAACAGGTATTTCGGACTCCGGTCGCTCACCTCCTCATCTTTGGTCAGCCTGCCGGCGTAGCCAACGAGCTGTCCTTGGGGATTGTGGAGTGGTATGGCAATCCGGCCCTTCAGCATCCCGCGGTTGCAGTAGCCGAGGCCGAAATGCCGGATCGTTTCATCGGTGAATCCCCGCTCTTTGAGATAGGGGTGATCCGGATCGAGCGTCCGAAGGTCGAAATCGAGAGCCGGGTTGATGATAATCCGGGGATTATCTGCTTTCGGCTTTCCCGGCTTGGGAGGAACGCTCCCACCCAGGAAAATATCCCTGATTTTGAGGGCCCCCTTCCGCAATTCCTGTGGATTGTCGGGATTGAATCCCTCCATCCGGCAGCAGAAGTCCAAGACATTGCCCTTGGCATGGCAGCCGAAGCACTGCCAGATGCCTCGCTCAATGTTGACCGAGAACGAGGGGGATTTGCGTTTCCCTTGGTGAGAGGGCAGAGGGCAGTACCATCCCGCAATTCCGTCCGTCCGGCGGTTGTCCACATTGCGCCTCACTTCTTTTCGTGATTAGCTTCAAAGCAGAGCGCCGACCGCAAAAAATTCTCCGGACCAAAGTGGTCTGGCACGGTCGGTCGCATTGTTCCTTCAAAATGAGAGGTGTCTTATGCGCGTCAATGTCGCTCTGTCCAAACTTCATCCGAGCCGGCAAAACCCCCGTTGGGTCAAGCCCAGGCCGGAGGCCCATCGCCGTTTGGTGGCGTCCATTCGGGCCTTCGGCCTGCTGGAACCCCTGGTCGTCCGGCCTATGCCGGACAAAAGCGGTGAATATCAAGTCATCGCCGGCAACCGCCGTCTGGCGGCCCTCCGGCAGATTCATCGGGATTCAAAGGACGATCCCAAGATTTCGTGCGAAGTGCGGGACGTCGATGATCCCACCGCCGGAGCGCTGTCGCTGTCGGAGAATTTTGTCCGCGAGGCCATGCGCCCCTTGGACGAGGCGGAAGCCTTTGCCAAGCTGGCAACCGACGAGGCCAAGGGCGCAGAATCCATCGCCTCGCAGTTCGGCGTCACCGAACGGTACGTCCGCCAAAGGATGAAACTGGCGGGCTTGGCCGATGTTGTAAAAACCGCGTTCCGGGACGATCAGATCGACACCGGGACTGCCGAAGCCTTCTCCGCCGTACCCGAGGACCGGCAGCTTGCCATCTGGCAGGAATTGAACGGCAGTCCCCGCAATGCCGAACAGGTCCGTAACATCATCGCCACCGCCTGGATCGACGGCGCCCATGCGCTATTCGATCTGTCAGTTCTTCCAGAGTCGGCGGTGAGCCGGGACTTGTTCAGTGACCGGGTTCTCATCGAACGCAAAGCCTTCATGGAAGCCCAAGGCCAAGCATTGGCCAAGGAGCGGGAGGCATTGCGTGAAGAGGGCTGGGCTGAGGTCGTCGCGGGCCGCCGAGAGGAGGTCCAGGATCGACTGTATGCCATGCAAGTGCCCGAGCAGGAGTTCGATGAAAAGACCGCTCGGAAGCTCGAAAAGCTGGACGGTCGAAGGCAAAAGCTGGAAGCCAAGCTTGAGAACGTCAAGGGTGATGACCAGGAGGCGATCCAAGCCGTGCAGTTGAGGATCGACACACTGGAGAAAGTGGCCAATGAGGTCGTGGAAGCAGCGCCGAAATTCTTCAGCGAGGCGACCAAGGCCGTTGGGACCGTCTTTCTCACCCTCGACCCGGATGGACAGGTGAGACGCGAGTTTCGTCTGCCCAGACCGGAAGGCCGAAGGTCGGGCAATGGCAACGGCCGCGCTGGAGAGGCGGGTTCAGGTGGACAACCCGAACCGCCGACATCCGACGACTTGAGCGATCGCCAGCTTGCCGCAACCTTCACGCACCAAACTTTGGCCGTGAGGGAGGCGTTGCTAAAGGCTACGGGTTCTCGAAAACGCATCCTGGCCATGATCCTTCATGAAAAGGTGCGTTCCGAGGCCCTGGCGATTCGCCATGAGGCCAACGGAATCACGTTGCACGCCACGCAGGATGAAAGTTTCGTATCGGCGCCCGCGCAACGGGTTAAGGAGAAACGGACCGAGCTTGATCCGTTTGCCAAGGATCATTTCGTGGAAGATCAGGCCGCGTACGACCGTTTGGGCGAATTGTCGGATTCCCGGCTCGATAAGCTCATCGACCTTCTGACCGTCGAATGTCTCACCGCCCACCTGCAACGGCGAACCGAATTGGTTCATCAACTGTCGGTGGAACTAAAGGTGAACATCCGAGCATTCTGGCGCCCGGACGCGGCATGGCTGGCCGGCTACCAGAAGATCCAGTTGGCCCAGCTCATGGCCGAGCTTCACGGTTCGACCTACAACCCGGCCAACGAGAGCCGGAAAAAGACCGAATTGGTCGAGGTCCTGGCCAAGCTCTTTTCCGACGCCGCCGATGGCAAGCTCGACGACAAAGAGCTTGCCGAACGGACGAACCGATGGTTGCCATCAAACCTTCGGGAGCCGAAGCAGGATGGGGAGGAAAGAGCCGTTCCGAAGAAACGAAGTTGAGAGTTACGCCGGTGCCATTATGGGCCCGGCGTTTTTTTATTGCTTTGCAGGTAGCATCCGGTCGGGATCGATCGCATTCTGCGAAAATACGCTGGCATTGTGGGCCTCGATGCCGGCTACAGCGCCCACTCCATGCGCGCCACTTTCATCACGACGGCACTCAACAACGGCGCCAGCCTCGAAGACGTTCAGCGTGATGTCGGTCACGCCGATCCCTCTACCACCAAACTCTATGACCGCCGGGGTTATAACCCGGAGACGTCAGCATCTTTCTTCGCGACCTACTGAATTTGGCGATGAAAATTGAGGCTTGTGAGATTCCCATCTCGCGGCAGTAGGCCGCGATGCTCAACGCACCATCCGGTTGCGCGGCGACGATTGACCGCCATAGCTCCGCTCCGCGTCGATGTAACATCTTCATGCCGCGTCGTTCTGTCTGATGGCCGCATCAGAACAAAGACGGGGTTTGCAGAGCGGAGCCAAAAGACAGAGCTACGTCCCCTCTAATCAATCCGGGACGACGGGGAACGAATGGTTTGATTGACACGGCACCGTTTAAGTGGGTAACAGCAATACTCACGGCTGTTCCCTGTTTGGCGTTCCATTCATTTTTCGAGCTTCACCAAGGCCCTTTTGGCCTCCTTACGAACCCATGGTTTAGGATGATCAGCCATAGCTTCAATGTAAGGTCGAGCCCTCTCAGATTTCAGTTTCGCGAGGGCCGTCAGTGCATGGCCGACGACTGTCTCATCATTTAAGAGCAGAATGGCTAGATCCACGGCTTGCGGGTTTTTCATATTTCCCAACGCTACTGCAAGCATTTCACGCGCCTTGCCATGCTGCTTGTCCGTTACGAGCTCGGCAATTTCATGGAAGACACCGTCGTCTGCAACGATTGATAACGCGTTTCCGATCGCCCATTTCAGAGAATCAGAGCTGAGCCCCTTTGTGCCTTTGAACTCACCAATTAGAGGAAGCGCCGCCACCGGCCTAGCCCATGGCACAGAAAGCGCGCGGACGATGGATTCTTTAAGAGCTTGGTTCGTGACGAGCGGCAACCATTTCACAAGAACCGGCACCGCTTTCTCATAACGTACACCACTGCGTCGCAAATCGTCTATCGACGAGTAGATGAACCCGACCGCTGCCAGGTCAGAAACAATCGGTTTACTCTGGCGTGCAAATTCTTGCGCCAGCGCATCTCGCCGTTTTTCCCTTTCCGCGTTTTTCGCCATATATGCAGGATCTTCCCGTAGTTTGTTTACAATCTCCCAAGCAGAAGGGATCGAAATCTCATTTTTCTTTTCATTCATGGTAGTGACCGTTGAACAGTAACGAAGCCGGCGTCAATTAATGCCTGGAGCGGCTTTGTAAAGGTGGTACTCTTTCGCACGATTAGCACAAATCTGTAGCCTTTTTCCAACGCATAGTACAGACTGTCCTGGATTTGGCTTGTGAATGCAAGTCTTGCGACATTTTTCACGTCACCAATGAGATCTGCCGCAGGCTCCAAAATGTCGGGAACTCGATACATCGCTGTCCCAGTTATGGATGCAATGCGTTCCGTATTTTTAATAATGTTGGCAGCATTTTCCCCCGCACGGCCAAGTTGGCCGGCCAGAGCTGTGCCCTCCTCTGCGGCGGCAACTTCCGAGTCAACCTCGCCAATCTCTTCAAGCGTCTGCACCGATGTTGCGCCCCCCGCCTCTACGTCCGCCGCAGCAAACGCCTCAGCGGCTTGGCCGAGGAAAGCACCCGCCGCTCCCAAAAACACATTCTGAGCAATTGTTTGCCATGCTTGAGCGTATGTTTGATATACGGAGATAGCAAGCGAAGCTATTGCCAATTCATTATCCTCACTGATGTCGGCTACTGTTATGCCGCCCGTGAGGGCCACATATACAGCGGTGTATCCCCCCACATCCTCGGCGATGTCTCCGTTGGCTTCACTAAATGCCTCGTCCGCGAGCAAGCTATCATCATATCCGCTTGGATCGTTGCCGTTAATTGGATCGGCATCACAATAGAGATATTCGTGGAGCGAAATCGGATCCTGCGTGCTCCCGCTTGTCGGGTCCATCTGAATGAACTCGAACCCTAGCCGATCCCGCGTTCCATCCCCGTTCATGTATAGCCCGCTGACAGGGTCATACACTGCGTCTCCGCCGAAAAGGAAGACGGTGCCGGCCGTGGCAGCCGTGAAATTCAGCGGCGTGCCGAAGGCGTCATAATCGAATACAGCATAATTGTTGTTGGAGTTGCTCGTGATGATGCCGCTAGAATTCGTCAGCGCCCGTGTCGACCCGTGGCCGTCGGTTAGCAGGTATGACACTGTTCCGCCGCCAGTAACTTGAGCGAGAACGCTGTTGCCGAGCACATAGGTCATGGCGAGCGTGGCAGTGCTTCTCGTGCCGTTTGTGCTGACCCACTGCTCGACCTGCTGAGCGTGGTCGGTCGGGTCTTGCGTGTCGGTCAGGTAATATGTCGTCGTTCCGTTAGTTGTTTCCTGCACGCGATTGCCCGCGTCGTCGTAGACGTAGGTGGCTGAGCCGCCCGGACTAGAGTAGCCCACCATCTTGTTTCGCACGTCGTAAGTGTAGGTCGTGGTTTGACCGCCGGTAACGCTGGTGATGAGCGATCCATTGGCGTCGTAGGCGTTGCGCGTCGTGTAGACGGTCGAGCCGCCGAGTGTCTCGGTTTCGGTCAGTAGTTCGTCATCGCCATTGTAGGAGTCGGTGGTGACTGCGGTGCCGGCGGACGAAACATCGGTCTTGGTCAGCCGGTTGTTGTCCAGGTCGTACGTGTAAGTGTCTTGGTACTGTTGGGCCCCGCCGGTAATTGACGAGGTTTCCGTGAGAAGCCGGCCCTCGTTGTCGTAGGTCCATGATGTGGTGGTGTCAGACATCAGGGTTCCCGTCGCGGTGTACTCCTTTTCCTCGACCGAGCTTCGTAAGCCGTTGTCTCCGATGCTGTAGTGCTGCCAGAAGATTGTAACGTCCGCCGAGTTGGTCACAACCTCGTAGGTCAGGCGATTTTGCAAGTCGTAAGTGTAGGTCGTGGTGTCGCCGTTGGGGTCGGCGACGCTCAAGAGGTTGCCGTTGTTGTCGTAGGTGTAGAGCGTCGTCGGCAGCGTGGTGGAAGAAGCAACGCCATCGGCGTTATAGAGAATTCCGCCGCTGACGGCCGGGGGTGTCGAGCCGTTAATTTTGGCTTGCGACACGCTGGCGAGGCGGCCCTGGGCGTCGTAGCCATAGAGAATGTCGGTGATGGCGTTGCTCTTGTCCGTGGTTGTCCCCGACGCCTCGGTCCAGGTTTCCGTGTGGAGTTGCGTGACCGGGTCGAAGACGTAGTTGATCGTTCCTTCCGGCGTCTCGGCCTGAGTCATGTTGCCGAAGGCGTCGTAGGTGTAGGTCGTGGTTCCTGAGGCGTCGGTGACCTGATATTGCTGGCCGAGCGGCGTGTAGGTATATGTCACCGTCTGCGTGGTCTTGCCGGAACCGGATGCGCCGACATATTGCACCTGTTCCAGGTCTCCCCTATATGCGCCATTTCCATAGCCGCTGTAATAGGTGTAAGTCGCCACGTTGCCGTCGAAATCCGTATGCGTGGCTTCCTGGTTGTACTGGTTGTAGGTGAAGATCTCGTATTCACCGTCCGGCAACGTGCGTTTGACTTCATTGCCGAATTGATCATAGGCGAAGGTCGTCACGTCGCCGGCAAACGTGCCGCCAGTCTGCTCGTTGGGCGAAATCTCCTTGGTTTCATCGCCGGAGGCGTCGTAGACGTAGGTCCACTGTGGGTTTACGTCCGCGGTCTGATTGCCTTCAACGACGGACGCTGTGGGCTGGTATACATCGACAAGATTCCCCGCGGGATCATAAACGTCATACGTCGCCACGATGGGATCAGTGGATTTGCGCTGGACGATCTGGACGGTTTCGCTGCCGGCGCCTTCGGCGTCCGTTGGGATAGGCTGCCAACCCGTTGGATTCGATATGGGATCGCCTTCCAAGTCTTGTGTTACGGTCGAGCCGCCAATGCCATATAACGTCTCGGTGAATGAGCCGTCCGGGTAAACGGTCTTGATGACGCGGCCTTCGGGATCTTTGTAGGTGTCGGTTTCATTGCCGTTGGCATCGATCACGGCATCGTAAATGTTGCCGTTGGCGTCAATCTGGTCGTATTTGTTCGTAGTGTACTGGGCGTGGGTGTTGCCCGGGGTTTGACTTGCCGGGAAAAGACTATCCAGATAAGTCGAGGAAAGACTTCCATCGGATTGGTAAGCGGAAGCGGGGATGTTATTGTACCAGGCATCGGCATTTGAAACGGTTTCGGGGCCGCTGCCTGGCAATTGACCCGCATACTGAACCTGGCCATCGGGATAGTAGATCGTCCCACTCCGCAGGCCACTGGCACTGACGGTTTCGGCGGCCTCGCCCTGGGCGTTGTAATAGGCGAAGGTTTGCGAGATAAGAACTGCCGATGAGGTATTCACGGAACTCTGTGCCACAAACGTCGAACCCTCAGCCGTGCCGCCAATTTCAATGGCTGCGTTCTGGTATTGATCGGTTTCGATGACCTGGCCGAGTTGGTTGTAAATCGCATGCGTTACGATCGTGGTGTTGGCCGGGTCGGCGGGATCGCTGCGGTCGGTGGGAACGAACGGATTGATTGTTGTCCAGATGGCGCGACCCAAGGCGTCGTATACGCTGCGCGTTTCGGTACCGTTGGGATAAACGGTGCGGATCAGATTGCCATTGGCGTTGTAAGTGTAATACGTCTCGCCGCCGTCCTGATCGATAGAATCGATCTTTTGACCGATGGCGTTGTAGTCGTTGTGTGAAGTACGTAGCGGCTGGCCGCCGTTGAAGCCGGAGTAGATGGTTGACGGATCGACTTGGACTCCAACAAGGCCACCTGTCGTCACTGGGAGCGTTTGCACGGAGCCAATATTGCCGTCCGTATTCCAATTCGGATCCAAGTAGGTCGCCACATATGTGTCGGTTGCCTGACCAAGGGTATTGTACGCGGTAGTGGTTCCGACCCATCCGTAATGAGTTCCCCTGGAATCGGTCCACTTCTTGTACGTGTACGCGAGGACCTGTTCTCCAAGTGCGTTGTAGGCATAATACGTCTCTTGCCCGGCCGCGTTGATCGTATACTCCAGTCCGCCGTAGACCGAACCTGCGGGTCCGCCATAGACGCTTCCTGTACTGTAATATGTATTCTGCGCAAGAGTCGCAACCACGTTCATGTAGTTGACCGTCCCATTGGGTGCGATCGAAGCGGTTACGCTTTGCTTGCTACTCAACAGTCGAGGATCGACGCCACCGTTGTAGTTGTATTCGATACCCTCAGCCAGCACGCTACCGGCCGGATCATTTGTATTGACATCAGGCACACCCAAAGAGGTGAGGGTGTACTGAATGTCGCCATAGCTATCGTAAGAAGAGTAGGTTACCGACTGAAGGTAATTGTCATAGCCGGTAACTGAGTTCGCATCGGGCTTTTGAATCTCAACGGTTACCAACCGGGGTGCTGGGAGTGGCGCAGGATTGTAGACTGGATCATTGCTTTCCGTCGGGAGCAGATTGCTACCTGTGTAATTGCTGTAAAGCGTCGTTTGGAGTTCACCGGCAAGGCCGGTACCTTCCGATGCCGAGTTGAGTCGCTGCGACTCGGAAATTATCTGGCCGCGTGAATTGTCGAGCACATTATCGGAAGTATCGAACACGGTCTGTGTGGTCCAGGAATTTGAGGCCGGCTGCTCTGAAAAACGCAGTCCAGTAGGATCGGAGCCTTGTATTTCGAAGCTCGGGAATTGCTCGACGCTCTGCAACAAGGTTATTCCGGATGGCTGCAAGGGGGACATTTCCGCCAAATCGTCATTGACGTAGGAATACGCGTTTACGGTAACGACGTAGTATGGATTGCCGGAACTATCCGTGGCCAACTGAATCTTGCGAAGCAGGTTGCCGTACGTCTCATCGTAAACATTTTGAGTAATGTCACCCGCCGCATCGACCACGGTCTGAAGTACCTCGTTGCCGCCCAGATTTGCTGAAGACACAGGAATCGTTACTCCGACGGCGTTGGTCAGGGAGTCAAGTTCTCCGGTAATGGGGTCATATTGCGCTTGGAGCACTGTTTGCCCGATGACGTTAATGATTCCGGTGAGATGATTGGGATTCGCGGGATCCTGGTAGGAATAGAGCGTTTCATTCCCGGCCAGGTTTATAACCGAAGTAAGATTTCTATTGGTATAGCCGTATGTAGCGGAAACCTGACCAGTGATTGAGGTTATCTCATCGTTGTTGTTGGTGATTATCGTGAACAACGGTTGAGATTGACCGTTCAGATTCGCTGTCACTGTTCCACTGGCATTTGGACTGGTGTCGTAAGTGTATGTAGTCGTGGCGCCACTGGTGTCTGTGACTGACAGAATTGCGCCAGTTATCGCGTCGATAAGATAAGACGTTCCATCCTTTGTTGTCAATCTAAACTGATTGAAAATGTTACCGGCGCTTCCCGGCAAAGTCGAATTATCGGCAGCGAATACGAATCCCTCAGGAACCGGCCCGCCGCCGCCGTCTGTGCTAAAGTCAGCCTCATTCCCATATTCATTATCGGAGGGATAATAGTTCACAATATTGTTATCATAATCATCGCTAAGGGCGAGCGTTGCCCCAGACCCATCAACTGCCACAAAGGATGGTATATATGTGAGACTACTCAGACTTGCCGAGTTGGTAAGCTCCTCAACCGGAATTGGTTCAAACTCAAACACGTGCTGTCCATCGTCCGGTACAGTCAGATAAACCAAATCGCCAGCGCGCAACACGGTCGTCGGCGTCAATCCGTAGATTCCGGAGCCAGACGCCGGAAGATATGTGTTAGCCTGTTCGGTGACACTCAGTTGTGAATCCAGCAGACTTAGCGACCATCCAGGCCCAAACGTGGGCAGAATGTTTGTATCGCCCCAATCGTTGACCGGCGGGAGGTTTACCCGGCTGGAGTTGTAAACGCGCGTAACTTTAACTACCCCAGTCGCATCCGTTACCGGCAAAAGCATGCTTCCGGACTTGACGGCGGTTGAAATTGTGATGGGCCGGCTGTCCAAGACCGAGCCAGGACTGTTTGCGTTGGAAGACGACGTGAGTTGTAAGGCATATTGGCCATTTGGATACAGCGACGGGTCAAGGGTCGCGACTTGAGCGCCGAAAATTGGCAACTGGCCGACGGAATCCGCACCGCTCGCGAGCAATGTTCGAACAACAGGGGATGTCGCAGTTACCAACCATAATGCCCACGGGACCTGAGTGGTTCCGTTGGTATTAGCCACCAGAACGCTAATTGGCATACTTGCGCTAATGACCTGGGTCGTGCCATCCGGGAGTGTTGCGGGCGAGGTGATCATCGTGACGTCAGAAGAGGACGAGCCCGGCGAGTGTTGGGAATTCACCGCATAGATTTGAACTTGAAGTGGCGGCGTGCTTCCACCCACGTCGCTTGCAGAGAGATTGGTCAAACCGCTCAAATCAATGTTTAGCTGATGACCATCACCGACGATCGCATAGGTATATGTATTGTGATCAAGGTCGGGCAAGCCCCAGGCCGGAATCGAGGTTGGTTCCGTGCTACCGGTGATGTAGTCGCCGATTGCTATCCCGTAGGGAACTTCGCTGGCAAGAATGTCTACGGTGGAATTCACATCGGAGAACGCGCTCCCATACACGCTTTTCGGATCACTATCGGAGTACCAATACGCACCGTCGCCGGTCAACCCATCGCCAAGATTGGCGACGCCGGAAGCAACCAAGAGATAGGTCTGTCCCTGCGTGAGTCTTATAGTCGAGTGACTCTGCGATCCATTCGTCAACGGAACGTCGATCGTATCTTCCAAAACATATTGGGTGCCGCTGGATGGGAAGGTTTTGACAGTCGCAAATCCCGTGGAGGCGCCCAAAGTTTGCTGACCGGGTACCGCCAGAACCGGAACAGCCTGATAGTAGTACGTCGTATTCGGATTAAGATCCGTATCATCGCTGAAATCAGTTTGGTTTGGCCCAACCTGACCGACAAGAACGGGGTTCAGCAGTTCCGTGTTGTTGGAATTCAATGACATGGATCGTTCGATCTCAAAACCGCCCTCGCCTGGCCCCGAGACATTCCAGGTTACCGTAACAGCGCCGGTGGACGTTTCAACGGCATTTGTATTTGTCACTGACGGAATCGTGTTATCGCTATATTGGACCACGAACGGATCGCAAGATGGTTGTCCGGCATCCTCAGTGTTGTCTCCCCCGAAGTAGCTAGCATCATACTGGCAACCGCCGGCAATTATACCTTCATTCGTAATTACGAAAGCCGACGGCATATTCGCGAAGGAGAAGCTCCAGTTGTTGGGATCTGCTTGGTCGAGCGCGAGCTCACCTGTTGTGGAAGATGACGATGCGAGGTCAATGGTGCCGTTTGCGCCAAAGGCGGTATCGACCGAACCGTTGCTGAGAATAAAGCGCGTCAACTCCCAGCCAGTCGGAGTCTCGATCGAGGCAACAACGCCCCCATTCGTATCAAATGCGAACGAGCCACCAGTTCCGGGGCTATAGGTACCTTCCTGCTCCTCATTGAGAAAACCGATAGACCAATTCCATCCCGTTTCAACAGTGACCGGCGTCACGATTACTCCCTGCGTTCCAAATTGGGCGTTAGGTGCGCCCGTCTGGGCATCGTACTCGGCAAAAACAACGTGAGCGGTGGGGTCTGTTTCATAGTAGTAGCCAGGATCAGCACCGGCAATTCCCACGGCCAAAATGTTGTTACCGACCACTTCCATAGTGTTCAATACGGCAAAGCCGTCGGCCGTACCGGGAGTGAACACTTCACTGTTGGTAAATACCTCCCCGTTATAACCAAAACTGGGATCGATGGTTGCCGCCGCAATACTGCCGTCAACAGAGCTAAGGTTGTAGCGGACTAAAACCATCCCCAGGTCTCCTTCAACGATATTTTCTTGGCCGTCGAGATCTCCGGTGTACCCATATCCGCCCACAACGATCTGGGTATCGTTATTCACAAGAACGAGGCTGTCAATCGCGGCCGACGGGCCGGTCGATTCCCCTGAGCCTGGGGCTCCCGGGGATCCGTATTGATCGCCGAATGGCGCGGACGGTGGTGACGACCTACCGTCGTCTTCACCCTGAATCTCGCCTGAGACATGGGGTTGCGCGGCGATCCAGTCAAGCTGGCCGACCGGCGACAATGCGAGCAATAGAAAATCGCTAAAGCTGGTATCGGGAGTATTGGTGTAAGTGGTCGTGGACCCGCCTACGATTATCATTCCATTATTTGGGTTAGGGTTGTTGTTAATATCAGGACCATCGAAGACGAATCCCGTATCACCTCTGCTCTCGTAAGTGTCCGATCCGGGGTTGAGCTCGTATGGCCCATAAGTCTGGCCACTATTGTTGAAATTTGGATCGAGTGAACCAGGCGCCAAAACTTGACCATCGGGCTCAACGGTTTCTGAAGAGAGATATTCCGCAACCTGTAGGAATGGCCTTTGCCACGAATTCTGCCCGGCTCCCGTTGCCGTTCCAATGGTAATGATGTCGTTATTGAACGGATCGATCAACAGTTGGTTGATGACCGGCTCGAGGGCGGTACCGCCCGCGGGTTCAACTCCAGTGTGGTTCACACCAAATGTCGTGTCTAATGTCAGGTTCGCATTGAAGCGGGCGAGAAGAGCGCCGGGGGCAATATTCTCGTACGGACCCGCAGAGGGGAAATCGATGGCGACGACAATCTTGCCATCCGATTGCTGGGCTATAGCGCCCACGATCGCCGTCGGAACTTGACCGTCCGCGAAATCATCGTCCGTGTCGGAGAAACCCGCGTCTGGAAGAGTTCCCGATGGGCCAGTCGAAATGCCGCCAAAAGTCTGGGCGTATGGAATCGTGGCGTAAGTTAAATTCGATTGGGCATCTTGGAGTGTAGAGAAGCTGAAACTACTCACGGGGGAGGAGGCTGTATTATCCTGGTCTTGAATTGTCAGCCGCACCTGATAGGAGCCGACCGGCAGCCCATCGGGTATTAGATATGAGGCCAGACCATTCGTGGGGGTTTGACCCGAGGGAAACTGATAAATTGATCCATTGGCGTTAAGAAGTTGCCAAGCGTAGCTGATTGGATCGTCGATCCCAGGCGCTTGGGTCACGTTGCTGCCGAAAACCAGCGCATTTGAGGCCGGGGCCGTAGCCATTCCGGAGATCGTGACCGTTGGTGGAAAATATGAAACGGTGAGAATGGCCGAGGCAGTCTGGGTTACGCCGGAAGCCACAGTGGTGGCGGTGATCGTAAACGTCCCGGCATTTTCCGGCGTGAAATTGAACGTCGTTCCCGTGCTCGCAAAATCCTCGCTTCCGTTTTGCTGTGTCGCAGTCCAAGTGGCATTTGCACCGCTATTTAGCGTGTATGCAACGGGGCCGCCCTCATTGACGGCGCCGGGGCCGACGACTTGCAGCGCGGGCGCCGCGGCTACTGTAAATCTCTGCGGCCCAACAGTGGTCGATTGTGGGTGCGTTATATCCGTAACCGTGACGGTGACTGTCCAGTTACCGGTAACCGATGGGGTATAAGGAAGAGTGGGTTGGGTTGTCGAGGAAGTGATGGGAGTGGACAGACTGCTCAGATTGATGAGCGTCCAGTTGTAAACGAGCGAGTCATTCGCATAAGACACCACCGATGCCGTGACGGAAAATGTGGCCGCCGAACCGACGGTTAGGGGTACTGGATTAATGACAATAGGCGATACCATCACGACGCCGGTTCCAGGTGTACCATTGCTTTGAAATGCTCCGATGTCTGGCGTTACGCTTGCCGGTCGAGTGAACCCGCGTTGGTCGGTTGTAACGCCGCTGATGTTGGACGGTGCGCCGTAGCCTATAGCTGCGCTGCCGGGCAGCAGAGCCATGGTTTCCGTTGGGCCGCCGTAGTATCCTAGAGGCGATAATAACGCCGTCCCTCCTTTATCGTGGTTTCCCGCAGTGAATCCGCCGGTAATGATTTGTCCGGAAAGGTTGTATGAGCCACCGAAACTTCCCGCCAAGTCGCCCCCGTTGGTGTTGTCATCAATGATTGATCCACGCAATGTGGTAGTCGCGGCTGCGTTGAGTCCACCGCCCACGCCGCCGGCCGAGTTCCCGGATATCGTGCAATCGGTGATGGTCGTATTGTAATAGTTGGCGATGCCCCCGCCGTTGCCGCCAGCCGAGTTCCCATAAATCGTCGAATTGGACAGCGCCATGCTATAGTAACCACTGGTGTACTCGCTATAGTTTGCAATTCCTCCGCCGTTTCCAGTAGTCGTGTTTCCACCGATCGTCGAATTGGTAATCGTGGGTTGACTGGTATTATAGCTATCATCGTAAATACCTCCCCCTGCGGCATATCCTCCGTCGCTCACGGCCGAGTTGTTGCTGATCGTGGAGTCGTCAATTGTCAGTGCCGAGGCGTTGTAAATACCGCCGCCTTTAGGTGCGCTATTTCCGCTGATTGTCGAATTCGTGATCGTGATGTTGCCAAAATCCTCGATGCCGCCGCCGACAGAGTAATATGCGGTATTGCTGCTTATCGTCGAGTTTTCCTGGATTATGAGGCTGCCATCATCATAAATGCCGCCGCCGCCCGAGCCGTAGCTGGAATTTTGGCTGATCGTCGAATGTGTGATCGTGGCCGACCCATATCCGATGAAAATGCCGCCACCTGCCCAACTGGAGTTGCCGCTTACGGTGGAGTCGATGAGGACGAGAGTAGGGGTGTTCCCGTTTACGGAGGAATCGCCAGTAGTAGTGGCACCGCTGCGATGATTAAGACCGTGTTTCCCCTTGGACAGGCGCTGGCGCGACGATTGAATAGCCAGGGTATCACGGCCGCTATAACTGGAAACCCCGCCACCCGGACCGCTCGCGGTATTGCCGTTTATGATGCAGTCAGCGATGGTGAGGTTCCCCGAATTGCCGATGCCGCCGCCGTTGTAGCCGCTGCCGCCGGTGATTCTCAGGCCGTCGATTTCGGCATTCGAGCCGGAGGCGACGGTAAACACTTGGCTATGGTCCGTCGCGCTCGCTGCAATTGTTAACTCTCCTGAGCCAGGTCCTTCAATTGTCACTGAGATATTCCCAAAAGTAGTGGATGGCCGCGACAGTTTAAGCGGCGAGCTTCGTTCCATTTTTGAAGACCACTCCTGCGATCACCTCCGGCAGCAACGTGCTGCCGTTGAGTTTTCGCCAATGATTCTGGGCTGACTCCACGAGTTTGAAGGCCATCGCCAGGCAGGCCGTTCGCGATCCGGC
>Ga0181538_10003457_pt1 | contig 15378 bp, 10 predicted proteins | sample PEATcosm2014_Bin_40_FD_119773 | JGI IMG/M metagenome (GOLD analysis project Ga0181538, IMG submission 119773) | Peatland microbial communities from MTU Mesocosm Facility, Houghton, MI, USA - PEATcosm2014_Bin23_30_metaG | ecosystem: Environmental > Terrestrial > Soil > Wetlands > Peat | place...
ACGTCTCGCCCGACTTGGTGAAACACTTCGCCAACCAAGTTCGCCAGCTTATCGTTGCGCGTTCCTGTCGCCGTTATCCCCAGCTTTTGAAGCAACTCCGCTTCCCGGTAAAGAAAAGAAGGAGAAAGAAGCTTATTTCTCTTATCGGGGAAGTGATGTTCTAAACCCTTGCAATTCAACGGAGCGACTTTTGACTTCCCCGATAGGACGGATTCAAGGGAAGTGCGGCAGTTTTCCCAAACAATTTCAGAGCAAGTTTCCGTGCCGGGATTCCAGCAACCGGGCGCACGCAGCCCCCGGCCAAAATGCGATGGCAAACTGTCAGGCGGGAAAATTTCACAGACGCCGCCAGCGACGGGTGCGCCGATAGTTTCGGCAACGGATTTCAAGAGCCGAATCCATTCCCGCGTGTCGTGAAAGTCTGGCGAGATTCCCCAAACGTGCCAACCCCCGCTGCCGCTCGTTTCGAGGATCACGGCCAAGCCGGGTGCGTTTAAGAGCATACGAAATGCGGCAAAGGCCAGTTCCCGCGCCCGGTCTGCCTCGCCGGGATGGTGTGCATCAAAGTCCATGCCGCCCCAGCGCGATTGCTGCCGGTCGTTTGTTGAATATGGAACAAACGCCAGCCGCGATTTCGGCGAACCGGCGATGCTTGACCATGCCCAGGAGATGACGCGATCAACCGTCCACCGCTGACTGCGCTTGTATTGCTTCACGCCGTCGTTGTCCCGAAAGCCCATGACAAAATGTTTTGCGCCGTTGTCGTTGTGAAGATGATCGCAAAGGGAAGTCCATTCATGCTGCGTCCAAACGGTATCAGCACGTTTCGGCTGCCAACTCAAAAAGGCGACCTGATTCGCGTCCGTGTTGGCGGGTTGCGCTCGCAAGCGAAGCCGCTTTGCCGGTCGCTCACTTTTGACACTGGCACGCCAGTTGTCGAAAGGCGCGGTTTGGTTCATTTATCGTTGTGCAGGGCGGCAAGGTTAGCTTTACCCATGCTGACGAGGTTGGCTTTGTGCGCCACACTAAATGACTCAAAGCGCGCTCTAGCGGCGGCTTCCATCGTCGTTAGACCAGACAGCCGAAGCGTGCCGGGTGCGGTGGCAGCGATGCGTAGCCGGACGCCCTTTTCCATCGTGCAACGCTTCTCCCTGTCGTGTCGGTCAACAAACTGGTTTGGGTAGCCTTCGTCCAGCGGGCAGCGGTTCACGCTGCATGACGGGAAGCGCGGGCATTGGCGATACAACGCCCCGCTCATTGGACGCCTCCGCGTTCCAGCCGACGGAGCGCATCGGCTACATTTTCCCAGCAGAAAAGGACGCGCCGGCCAATCACGATGCTGGGGATTTTTCCAGCCCGTCGCCAGTTGTGGATAGTTCTGCGCGAGACTGGCAACCGCCGACGCAGTTCCGGTTCGTCAATGAAGGCCGCCAACTTCGTTGTGTCCGTGGCGGCGTCGGGCGTTAGTTCATTTGATTTCATCTCATCCCAGCGCAATCGTCTCACGGCGCGAGGCTGAAATGAGGTGCAGGAGAAGGTAAAAGCGTCAATTAACGGGTATTTCGAGCAGTTGAAACCGTCTCACGTTTGTCTCACAAGCTGGCGCAGAAGCCTCAATCCCCCAAGTCTTCAGCGCCTTCAGGAAGCTCTTGCGTGCGTGTGTCAGCGGTAGTCAGGCCGGATTGATCGGCAGCCGAGTTGAAATTCTCGACCCCGGCGGAATTATCTGCCAGTTGGCCTTTGGCTTCTATTTTGGGGGGACGCGAGTTTTGAATCAGCCCGCGTCGGCGCATGATTTTCTTGAACTCTGTCAACCAACGGCCAATGGTTGCACGGCTTGTGCCCTGTCCAGCGGATTCCAGTTTGGTTGAATCCCCCGAACTATTGAGATACTTCACCAGCCCGTCAGTGGTTGGCATTTTGGACGTGTGATAGAGGCGAACAACAACGTCCACGACCAATTCTGGGATTCCGGCCTTCAAAGCATCGGCCTTCGCGCCAGCGAGCCGTTGGTCTTTATACATTTCGCGGAACGGTTGCGCGACTTCTGCCAATTGTTCGGTAACGGCACGCAATTCAGAAGTCGCGGCTTGGATTTGCTTTGCCACTGCGTCACCACCATCTTTTTGGTGATCGGCAGCAGCTTGCTCAACTCCTTTTGATTTCACCGGAATGTTTTCCAATCCGGCGAGAAATGGATTGATTCCCTTTTCCAGCATGTCAGCAAGAGAATCCGGTGCTGGCATTGAAGCCGATTCGCCAGCTTCAAGAACCTTACTTATTCCGTCAAGCCACGGATTTTTATTAGCTCCGTGAAATTCGGTCAACCAAATCGGTTTGCTCCATCCGCAAAATAAGCTCACAGATAAACTGTCGGGCATGGCAAACGTCGGATTTGCTTTGCCAAGTTGCCGCGCCGCTTTCCAATCCGCCAACACAGTGTCCAATTGCAGAGTTATGCTCCCGGTGCTGATTGCTTGAACCCAAGCAACGGCGTGAATTTCCCCTTTATGCACCCGCAGAACTTCGCTGCTTGTGATGCCATTCAGCCGACAGCCCGCTGGCAGAAATTGAAGCGACCCAAAGTTGTGTCCATTCAGCAACCATCCGCCGTTTCCATCTGATTGAAGTGTTGCCACTTCCAAAAGCGTCGTTGACTGAATAGGATAATCGCTCGGCACTCCGCCGGGGATTGCACCCGTCCATTCTGACTCGACCTGTTTGCCATGAAGTCGGCGGAAAACAAATTCGCCCTTGTCCGTGAGAAGATTGCCGCCACGCCAGCCTTGCACAATATGTTCCTCACCGCACATGACTGCCCGATACGGATATTGAATACTGGTTTTGGCAGGAACTTTTCTGTATGGCTTGGTCATTTTGACGGTCACGCTGGCACTGTCGCGGCGTTGAGTTGAATCACATTCTTGGCGGACTTTGGCGGCAGCACGTAGAACCATTTTGCCGCTTCCGCTTTGGTTGCCAGCCCTTTGTAGTGCGCGTGAATCATGGCGGGCGAGTTGCCAGCTTGCTGCGCGGTCTGGTTTTCGTTGGCGTTCAACGCGAAGTGATAGGTGCAAAAGGCGTGGCGCAGTCCGTTGGTTTTGCGCGTCACTTCCGCGCCTTTGCACAGTTCCACAAAATGCTGTTGAAATGTAACCTCGTGGCCTGTCCAGAGTTTGCCGGTTGTCAGCGTGCGAAATGGTTCAATCCACGCGGCCAGCGCGGGGCAGATTTCCACAAGGCGACGCGAGCGGGTTTTGCTTTTGCCTGCCGTGACTTCAATGTATCCCGGCACGCGCCAAACGTCCGCCCAATCCAAGCGCAACAATTCAGCAGTGCGGAGTCCGGCCAACCCGCCAATGGCGATGATCGGGCGAAGCGGTTTCATGTCTTTTTTAGCAGCGGCCAGCAGGTCGGCAAATTCGCGCGGCGTGTAAAATTCTACGGCGGCGGTATTCGCCCGTTCGGTGCGCATGGCTTCGGCTTCCAGCAGGCGGTGCGTCGGCGGCAAATAGTCTTTGCGGACTGCCCATTGCAGAAATTGTCGGACGGTGGCGCGGTAATGGTTGCGCGACTTTGCAGAACTGGCGGCACGACCATTGCGCGATTTGATTTTCACCGTGTCGAGCGAGCCGATGAATTTGTCCAAGTGTTCCTTGCTCAATTCGCTGACGGCGGTGTTTTGGAAAGTTGCGGCGAAACGGCGCAATTGCAGTTCGCGGTTGTAGGCATACTTGGCGGAGAGTTGCGCCCGTTGGCCTTCGGCGGCTTTTGTGCGCGGCGCGTCGGCTTGCAAAAATTCCGTGACGGCTGCATCAATGTCTTTGCGCTTTACGCTGGCAACGGTTCGCAGATAGCCCGCGACGGCTTCGCCCAAAGTGCGCCCGCCAAGTTTGCCGGACGCCTCGACAAATTCAGAAATGCCCGCCAGCAGCGAAACACGGCGTCCGCTGGCTTGGTAGAAACCTTGCAGCCGTTCAAACGCGGCTAGGGCGTCGCGGGATTGGGAAGCGGTGAGCGCAGCGGCTTGTGAGCCGTTCGCCAGTTCACGCACGATGCGTTCGGCGGCAGCTTTGGCGTCGGAATAGGCGGCGAAGGTTTGCATCCGGCGTTTGCCCGCCGTGGTGTAGGCGAGCCGGTAGTAAGCGAACTTCCCGCCCGGCGCATAGATTTTCGCCTTGCTGTTACGGTGTCGGATGGTGACGGGGAATTTCACGCGCCGGTCAGCAGTTCGGGCGATATTTTGTGCAAACGCTGTGCAAACATTTTGAGAATCGCCTGTTTTCTCAATAAAAGATGGTGCGCATAGCAGGACTTGAACCTGCACGGGTTGCCCCACTACCACCTCAAAGTAGCGTGTCTGCCAATTCCACCATATGCGCTCTGATGGCATCATGATGCAGTCCACGTGATGACGCGCAAGCAGATTTTGAATTTTGAAATGGCGGCGGCCATTTTTCAATCGAAGATTCGCTCCCACCCGCGCCAGAGCAACGGCTGCGTGGGATTGAAATTCTGACTGTGCTTGCGGCCGAGATCGAATTGCACCAGCAGGCCGAGGCTGTTCGCGCCGCGCCCGTGCGAGCGGATGGCGTCAATGCCGTAGCCGTAATTGAGCATGATTTTCCAGCGGTCGGAGGGCGAGTGATATAAAATTCCGCCGCCCACGCCGTTAAGCCAGTTGCCGGGCTGCGATTCGCCGGGCAGATAATCCACAAACGCGCTGGCGACGTTGACGTCAATGTTCCAGCGTTTTTGGGGGTCAAGCGGCAACAGGTAATTGGCGTTGAGCAGCACAAACTGGCGCGCGCTGATTTCCTGAAAATAATAGCCGGGTAACGACAGCGGAAATTCCGCGATGAGCGGCAGAAATCCGCCAAGCCGATACGCGCTGAAACGGTCGGCGTCCACGCTCGTGCCGGCGGTCAGGCGGACGTAAAAACTTTGCTGGCTTTTGGGCAGCGTGTAGGCGAGCGCAGCCTCGGCCCAAAACAAATGTGATTGCTCGTTGAGTTCGCGATCGTAGCCATCGCTGGTTAAGTTACCGTACGTGCCGGAATCGCTGCGCAGATGGCCTTCATACCAGACGGACAGTTCCATGGCGAGTGGCGGAAACAAGGTCGGCTCAACGCCGCCCCAGCGAAGACCGGTGCGCACGCTGAAATCACCGTGGTCGGCGGGCAGTGCAAAACTGGACGCCGTATCGTCGCTGCGGTTGTAAAAGGAATAATGCGCCGTGCCGCGCAAGACAAAGTTCAGCGGAATTTCGTCGCCGGGATCGAACAGATGATAAATGCTCGCGGAAATTTCCCCGCCATTGCCGTCAAACGATTCGCTGGGGTAGTACGTGCCGCCGCGAATCTCTGAATAATCGTCCGCATAACCGCCGCCAGCCACGCCGATGGCGAAATCCGTGTTCGGCCCCAGTCCGCCTACGAAGCCCAGCTCTGAATCGAGATAAGTCGGCGCGAGGGCCAGCCGCAAGGTGAGATTCGTGCGCAGAAAATCCGGCTGGTTGTGATAAAAATACGCGTAGGCAGCCAGCGGGGCATGACCTTCGAACGCAGCATTGTAGCCAATCTGAACCAGATCGCGCTTGACGGGATCAATTTGCGCGGAAGCAAAGGCGGGGGCAAACAACGTCAGCCAGAACAGCGCGCGCCCAAATTTTTTCATCGCCGCTTTTCGTAACGTAAACGGCCCCGGGCGGCAAGCGGATTTGGGCAATCGCACTGGACACGACGTATATTTTGCGGCTTACTGTTCGGGCAAAATGGCGCCACTGAATCCTGAATTGTTGGCCAAAGCAAAAGGTTTGGGTTTTTCCGACCGGCAGATTGCCCATTTGACCGGCGCCACCGAGGACGAAATCCGCGCGCGGCGGAAAAAGCTCGGTCTCGTGCCCAGCTACCGGCTGGTGGATACGTGTGCCGCCGAATTCGAGGCTTACACGCCCTATTATTATTCGACCTACGACCGCGGCGACGATGAAGTCGGAAAGACGCCGAAGAAGAAGGTGATGATTCTCGGCGGCGGGCCGAACCGCATCGGGCAGGGCATCGAATTCGATTACTGCTGCGTCCATGCCGCTTTTGCGCTCAAGGAAGACGGATTCGAGACCATCATGGTCAATTCCAACCCGGAAACCGTCTCCACCGACTATGACACGAGCGACCAGCTTTTCTTCGAGCCGCTCACGCTCGAAGACGTGCTGCACATTTACGAACGCGAACAATGCTGGGGCGCCATCGCGCAATTCGGCGGCCAGACGCCGCTCAACCTCGCGCTCGGCCTCCAGAAAAACGGCGTCAACATCATCGGCACCTCGCCGCAGGGCATCGAAATTGCCGAGGACCGCAAGCTCTTCGCCGCGATGCTCGACAAACTCGAAATTCCGCAGCCGCCCAACGGCATTGCCACCAACGAAACCGAGGCGCTCAAGGTCGCCCAAAAACTCGGTTACCCCATCCTGGTCCGTCCGTCTTTTGTGCTGGGCGGCCGCGCGATGCAAATCGTTTATTCCGACGCCGAGCTTCAACATTACATGCGATTCGCGGTCGAGGCATCGCCGAAACGCCCGGTGCTCGTGGACAAATTTTTGGAGGACGCGGCAGAAGTGGACGTGGACTGCATTGCGGATGTCGGCCAGTTTGAAACTTCGAACTCCCATCCTTCGCCCAGGGGCTACGTAGGGCAGGCCGAACTCCGAACTCCGAACTCCGAAACAGGCACCATTGTCATTGGTGGAATACTGGAGCACATCGAATTTGCCGGCGTACACTCCGGTGATGCGGCGATGGTACTGCCGCCGCACACGCTTTCCAAAAGGGTCATCGAAACAATCCGCGATTACACCCACGCCATGGCGCGTGAATTGAAAGTCATCGGCCTGATGAACGTGCAATATGCCGTCAAGGACGAAAAGGTTTTCGTGCTCGAAGTGAATCCGCGCGCGTCGCGCACCGTGCCGTTCGTATCCAAGGCCATCGGCGTGCCGCTGGCGAAGCTCGCGGCGAAAGTCATGGCCGGCAAGACGCTCAAGGAACTCGGCTTCACGAAGGAAATCCGGCCGAAATATTGGACAGTGAAGGAGTCGGTTTTCCCGTTCAACCGTTTTCGCGGGCAGGACATTTTGCTCTCGCCGGAAATGCGCTCGACCGGCGAGGTCATGGGCCTGGACGCCGACCTCGGCATCGCCTACGCGAAATCGCAAATCGCCGCCGGCGCGTCCCTGCCGCTGAGCGGGAAGATTTTCATCAGCGTGAGCGACGCACACAAAAAGCAGGCTACAGCGGTGGCAAATCAGTTTGTCGAGCTGGGCTTTGAGCTGGTCGCCACCAGCGGCACCGCCACCGTTTTGGAAAAGGCCGGGCTGAAAGTTCAGCGCATTTTCAAGCTCGCCGAGGGCCGGCCCAACGCGATTGACCTGCTCAAGAACAAGGAAATCCAGTTCGTCATCAACACGCCGAGCGGCGCCACGCCGCGCGCTGACGAAATCAAAATCCGCACGACGGCCGTCTATACCGGCACGCCGATTATGACGACATTGAGCGGCGCGAAAGCGGCCGCGCTCGGCATCGCGGCGCTCAAGAAATCGGGCTACGGCGTGAAGACGTTACAGGAGTATCACTAGCGCGTTTCAACTTCGCCACGGCGATGTCCGCCTGCCGCGTTGGTTCAGGAATGCGATAGCGGGTGCAGCAGGCCAGAACCAGTTTGATTGCCGATACCAAATCTACGCGGTGCCCGGCGCTCACAAAGACCGGTCGAATTCCCTTCTGCGTCCGCAGCACGACGCCAATTTGTTCATCGCCATCATTGAGTAGCGTCGTTGCTCCGGCACCTGATGCCAGTTTCCCAAAAGTTCCAATCAGCCGGCTCTTGGCGACGCCGACGCCGGGTTTGTCCAGTTCAATCGCCAGATGCGACGCGATGCCGCAGCGTCGCGGGTGCGCGAAGCCTTGTCCGTCAAAAAGAATCGCGCCGAATGCATGTTTCAACGAACGAATCGCCTGTTTTATGGCCGGGCCTTCACGGAAACTGAGAAAACCGGGAACATACGGAAATTCCGCCGGCCGGGTGGCGTGGGCGACTTCGATGATGCGCTGCGTTTCGCGGTCATAAATGACGGCAGCGGCGAAGATGGTTTGTTTGTCGTTGGAGAACGCGCAATCCGCCCCGGCGACGATTCGTGGAAGCGGTTTCAATGGTGCGAGAATCATCCGTTCGCGCAGGCGCGATTGTTCGGCTTTCCATTGGACGATGAGTGCAGACCAATTCGGATCGGATTTGCCGTGGAGTGTCATCAGTAATGTTCTAATTTGAGTTTGGAGTTCCGCGTTTACGCGGTTTCGGGCCGCCTGAAGGCGGAACTCCGAACCCATTGCGTCATGCAGGATTTTCCTTTGCTGCGCGCAACACGCGATAATGGTGCGTCCAGGGATCAATCCGGCACGCCGCGCGGTAATCGCAATATTCGCATGGCGTTTCGCTGCCCTTGCGATACGGGTCCACCTTCGCCACGCCGGAAAAAATCGCGCGGCCCATTCCGCGCAATTGCGTTTCCACCCGATCCAGCAATTTTTCAAATTCCGCACGCGGCAGGGCCTCAACCGACCCTTTGCGCAACGAGCCGTCCTTGTTCCGTTGATAGCTGAATTGGTCCGCCGCTCCCAAGCGATCCAGTTTCGGCAGCACGCTGGCGTCAAAGCGGCCCGTGTGGCGGTAGGCGCGTTTGCGTGCGTCGCCGGCATCGTCCAGCACCTCGGCCCGCGTGTTGCCGCTTTCGTACTGGCCGCGCAAGTTCACGTAAAAAACACCTGCCGGAACCAGACGCGCGACCCCGAGCACGTCGCGCGGGTCCGCCCAATACCGCAGCACGTTCAAATACGTCAACAGCTGCAACTGCACGCCGTGCTCCACCAATATCGCATCGAGCTTTTTGCCGCTGGATTTGTAGTCCAGCACCAATGCCAGTGCGGCATTGCTGCCTGGCTCACGCCACAAATCCACACGGTCAATCCGTCCCTGTAGCGCGAGCCGGTGGCCATCGCCCAAATCCAATTCCAGCGCCGGGGCGCGAGCGTCGTCACCGCCGAAATCCATTTCCGCCGCCGCCGGATCAAATTCGTTCTGCTCCCGCAGCCACGTCACCACGACCTCGATGAAATCCTGCAATGATTCGGCCATCGCCCGCGCCTCGAACATGGTCTGCGCCGTGTCGCGCATCAATCCGCCGCGAAAATTTTCCGTCAATTCAACCGCGATGGCGCGAATCCGTTCCCGCGCCCGGGGCGGCGTCAAATCGCGCCAGCGTCTGCCTTCGGCGGCCAATCGTTCATGGAAAACTTTCAACACGTCGTGCTGGAAACTGCCCCGTTCCCGCGCGTCGAGTTCAAAAATCTTCCGCTCGCCGGCCCGCAAACCGCTGCGGACAAAAAACCGGAACGGGCATTGGGCAAACTCCTCAAGCCGGCTCACCGAAGTCCGCAGTCCGGGGCCAAAAAGTTTTTCCGCCAGTCCCCGCGACAAATTTTCCGCCGGATCCGGCTCACGCAACCGGCGTAAACTTTCCACGAACCTTTTTAACGTCGGGAGTTCAAGCAATTCGGACCATTGGTCGTCGAGCCCCTCACCCCGTCCCTCTCCCCGCCATGCGGGGAGAGGGTGGCCGAAGGCCGGGTGAGGGGAGTTTAGTTCCACGAGCGGCGAGGCGATTTCGACGGGATGCACCACTTCCGCCAGGCCGATTTCGCCGCTGAATTCCTCGATTTCGAGTTTGGGAAACATTCGTCGCAAATGTGAAACAAACGGCGATGGGTTCAGGGTTTTGCCATCGGCATCGTGACGGGCAAAGGTCACGGCCAGTTTTTCGCTGGCGCGGGTGCAGGCGATGTAACCGTAGAAACGTTCCCGCGCCAGCCGTTCACGCAAATCCGGGCCGAGCGTGACGCCCCCTTGTTCCAGTTCATCGCGGTCAGCGTCCGTCAAAATGGGCGGCGCGGCGGGGGCGGCGGGAAAGACGGATTCATTCACACCGAGCACCAGTGTGAATTTCAAGTTTGGATTGCGGGCGCGGTCTATGGCGCCGACCAGCACTTCATCGAGCACGGGAGGGATCACACCGACGGTCAGATTTGCCAGCCCGGCCTCCAAAACCGGCAGCCAGTCGCGCAAAGGCAGCGCTTCGCGTGAAAACGCGCGCGCCACGTTGTCCAGCCACACGTTCATTTGTTCCCAAACGGTCGAATGAAGTGACAGGTGACGGGTGACGGGTGACGCGGTTTCCCGTTCGGGCAGGCTCCATTTTTCGAGTGTCTTTTCCACGTCGAGTGCGTCCCAAAACTCGCGCAAGGCTTCAGCCAATTGCTCGCCGGTCGGCTGGTTTTTATGTCGTGTGAGCCGAGCGGCGAAATCCCCGAACGGCGGGAAAATCTTTTTGCGCAGGCATTCAAGCGATGGGTCCCCGGGCGGCAACGGTTCGCGCCATTTTTTGCCGCGCCAGCCGAATTCAAGTGCGGCATTTTCGAGCCGGTCAATTTCGATTTCTTCAACCCCGGAAAATCCGGCCTTGAGCGCCGCAAACCAGTCGTCGTGCGGCCAATCGAAGGCGGCCGTGCGGAATGCGCTGCGGGTGAGTTCGGCCAGCGGATGATGGGCGACGGATTCACGGCGATCCAGGAAAAACGGGACACCATAGCGACGAAATGCGCGCGCCAGCGGTTTGTGATATCCGTCCAGGTTCCGCACGAGCACGGCGCAGTCGCGGAACCGCGCGCCGGCGCTGACAAATTTCAGGATTTCGCGCGCGGCGAACGCGGCCTCGGCTTCGGGATTTTGACAGACTGTAATTTGGACCGAAGGCAGCGCAGTCTCGTCGGCCTCGGATTTCGCAGGCGTGACGCGTGTGCTGCTTTGCCAGGCGGCCTCCAAATGCCGCAGCGCAGAATCCCGGGCAAAGCGGTTTTTTTGCGGCTGGCGTTTGAGGATTTCAACGCTGATTTCACAACGCGGCAGATTCGCGAGCCGTTCCCGGCATTGTCGAAAGGTCTTGCCGACGGACGACCAGATGGAAAACCATGAAGTTTCGGCTTTGGGTTCGTTTTCGAGGCAGAACGCCAGTGTCGCGCGCCCGCAATGCGGCAAGATGGCGGCGAGCAAGTCCAATTCCTGTGGCGTCATTTCTGCGAAGCCGTCGAGCCACAGGGCGGAACATCGGAGTTCGGAGTTCGGCCTGCCCTCCGTAGCTCCTGGGCGAAGGATGGGAGTTCGGAGTTCCCTTAAGGCGTCCGTTGCGAAATCCAGCAACCGGTTCGCATCCTGCAATTCATGTTCGGTCAGCCAGTGCGCATAAGCATCGAGCAGCAGCGCGAGGTCGTGGAGTTTATCCCGCAACTCGCGTTGGTCGGCCAGGCGGGAGGTGAGGGCGCGGAGTTTGGCGGGTGTGAATTGGTGTTGCTGCAATTCACCGAGCAACCGGCTGAGTTCCCGGGCAAAACCCGGCCGGCGGGCGCTTCGGCGGAACAACTTCAATTCGTTCTCATGCAGCATCAACAAGGCACGCAAGACCATCACGCGACCTTCCTCGGTGAGCAGTTGCGGTGGCGCGACCTGCAGTTTTTCAAAGACGAACAGTGCGAGCCGCTCGAATGAAAAAACTTGGAGTCGCGTGTAGCCTGAAAGTTGGCGGGGCGAGACTCCCGGCGAGCCGCCGGACGAAGTTGCTTTTGGATCGCGCGGATCGCCGCCGGGCGGGACGGGCTGTTCGCCCCACCATTCGGAATTGAGCAACTGCCGTTCGAGCTGAAACGTGGCCTGTTTGGGCGCGAGCAGGACCAACGGCGAACCCTCCGCGCCTTCCTGCAAGGCGGCGCGGATTTCGGCAAGGCAGCGGAATGTCTTGCCGCTGCCGGCGGGACCGAGAAGAAAGCGCGCCTGCACACGGGATTTTTTGTCCAAAGTCGCCCGGCCGCAAAGCAATTTATCCAAAAAATGACAAACAACGTGCTGTTGGCGGTTGTATTTTTTATTTCCTTTTGAGCGAGTTAGGCTATGATTGCCGGCTGTTGGAAAAATCCGAATTCGATTCAACAACAAACAACATGGAAAGCTTATGCCACTGACACACACCAGAGAACTTTTCGCGAAGGCATTGAAGGGCAAATACGCTCTTGGTGCGTTCAACGTCAACAACATGGAGCTGCTTCAGGCCATTGTCGAGGCGTGCGAGGAGGAAAAGGCGCCGGTGATGCTTCAGATTTCCAAGGGCGCGCGCCAGTACGCCAACCCGGTCTATCTCAAGAAGCTGATCGAGGCAGCCATCAGCCTCTCCACGATCCCGATCGCGGTGCATCTCGACCACGGCGACACGTTTGAACTATGCAAGGACTGCATTGACGAAGGGTTTACCAGCGTGATGATTGACGCCAGCCACGAGCCGTTCGAGAAAAACGTCGAAATCACCAAAAAAGTCGTGGAATACGCGCACAAACACAATTGCGTGGTGGAATCCGAACTTGGCCAACTTGTCGGGGCGCAGTTCGATGAAGGCGAGGCGGGCGGAAACTTTTCGCATGGCGGCCATTACACGCATCCGGAGGAAGCGGTGAAATTTGTCAAGGAATGCGGTTGTGATTCGCTCGCCGTCGCCATCGGCAATTCCCACGGCGCCTACAAGTTCAAAGGCGAACAGCATCTCGACCTGGAACGGCTCAAAGCCATCAAAAAGGCGCTTATGGATGCCGGCCTCGGCGATTATCCGCTCGTGCTGCATGGCGCATCGAGTGTGCCGAAAGAGCTGGCCGAGGAAATCAACAAATATGGCGGCAAGCTGGGAACTGACACCGCCGGCGTGCCGGAGGCTGACATTGAAGTCGCACGCCGTACCGGTTGCACGAAAGTGAACATTGACACTGATCTGCGCCTGGCCATGACGGCGGCCATCCGCAAAGCGCTGTTCGAAAATCCAAAGGAATTTGATCCGCGCAAGTATCTCGGTCCGGCCCGGATACAAGTAAAAGACCTTGTCCGGCACAAAATCAAAGACGTGCTCTGCTGCGCTGGTCACGCATTTGATTAGTCACAAATCAAATAATTGTCGAAAGGCTCCAAGGCAAATTGCTTGGAGCCTTTTCTGCTTCCGGAATGGAGATTCAGTTTGTCGTTTTGGCACACAAAGTTGCCATGGAATTTGTTTTTGTGCCATTTAGACCCTATTATTAACTGGCAATAGCGCAACCTATTAAGTGTAATACGTTGTAAATAAATAAGATGTCAGCTAAACTTGATTTTGGCATGTTCTGCGCTATTTGAGCCGGTGAACAACTAACGAAAGGACAATTATGAATCTGATACGATATCAAAGACCTGATTCGGTTTGGCCGACATTCGGACGATTGTCGAGCTTGCGCGACGAGCTTGATCGCCTGTTTGAATCGCCTTGGGCCGATTTGGCCAACACGTCGCAACTGTTGAGCGGCTGGACTCCGGCGCTCGACGTTTACGAAGACAAGGAAAACTTCATCGTCAAGGCCGAGTTGCCAGGCATGAAGCGTGAGGACATTGACGTCTCGCTGCACGGCGGGGCGCTGAGCATCTCCGGCGAACGCAAGAGCGAAACGAAACATGAGGACGCCGAGGTGCATCGCACCGAGCGTTTTTCTGGCCGGTTTCAACGCACCGTGACGTTACCCGCGGTCGTTGCAGCGGACAAGGTCAAGGCTCAGTATAAAGACGGCGTTTTGACGGTCACGCTTCCCAAGACTGAGGAAGCGAAGCCAAAACAAATTGACGTTTCGGTCAGCTAAAAATTACCCGGCGGGATTTCCCCGGCGGGTATTTCAAAAAACGTTAAAACATTTTTTGCAAAACCATGAAACAGACAATTGAAAAAGAAACCCCCAGGAATATTGAGCACAACCGGGTGGCCGAATTCATTTCGCCCGGCGTGAACATCTACGAAACAAAAGACGGCTACCTGCTCGAAGCCGAAATGCCCGGGGTGGGCAAGGACGGGCTGGAAATCACGCTCGAAGGCAACGAATTGACCATCACAGGCCGGCGCAACGCCGAAAGCCCGGGCGGTGAGCCGCTTTTCCGCGAGCGTTCGCGGCTGGATTTCCAGCGCACGTTCGAGCTGGACCCGGCGATTGATACCGCCCACATCAACGCGAAGATGAACCAGGGTTTGCTGACGCTGACGCTGCCGAAATCCGAGCAGGTCAAGCCGCGCAAAATCACGGTCGGCGAATAATTGGAGGCAAAAGATTGCGGATTGGGGCAAAACCCGCGGGCGGATCGCTCGTGGGTTTCTTGTCGAAAAACATCAAATAATACCACCTCTGGTTTGAAACTGCACCATTCGCTGATAATTGTAGCGGCGGTCTGTGACCGCCGTTGGGCCAACGGAACGGCGCTTATAGAGCGCCGCTACAGTGCAATTTCAAACTGAAACTGGTATAACGAACATCGAACATCGGAATTTAAATTGTTCACGAGGAGGAAAATTCGGCATTCGGCGTTTCCGTCCCCCGCAGAACTGTTACGAAGGATGGGTGATGTTGGATGCCCGCCCCGAAAGGAGTGTGGGGGCATGTTCCCGGTGCGAGCCGCCGGTCGGCAGGCGACGCGCTGCCGTTTGGGCCTTCCGGACAGTTCCTTTCACTCCGCTTCCAGCGAACTGCCGGCAGGGCGCCGGAGTCTCGGGAAAATGAACCCGGTGCGTTTCATGGATTCACGATATTCCGCGCTGTATTCGGAAAGCCGTGTTTCTTCCAGATGTGCCCGGTAAAGCAACAGAAAAACGTGAATTGGGACGAGAATGAAACAAGCCCACGAAAAGATCGCGAGAACAAGGCCGGCCAACTGGCAAATATAACCCAGATACATCGGGTGCCGCACCCATTTGTAAGGCCCGCCCAGAACCACCTTTCTCACCACAACCAGAATGCCGAAAGACCGCCCCAGATACAGGACGCTCCAGATTGCCACCACCGGCCCGGCGATGCCAAGCAACAAGCCGACGGCAGCGAGGGGCATTTGCAAATCAGGCGGGCAAAGACTTTTTTGAAGCGATATCGGAAACCATGGAATGGTTTGGTACATGAGGGGGGCCAAAGACGAGGCCAAAGGGATGAGAATGTCTTTGAGCTTTTGCGGCGGCACGACAGCCCGGCGACTGAGCAACAACAGCAGACCGACGAACAAGTTCAGCAGGAAAAAAATTACGTGACGGACAACGCCAACAAACACGGCGCTTCCTGTCCCGGGAGGCCCGGACCAGCCAACCCAGAGTTTATGGAACTCGTTTTGGGCGGCATATAAAAAGACGAGAGACAACACGTATTTCTCGGCGTAAACCGCAATCACAGCCGCCTTGTG
>Ga0181538_10003459_pt1 | contig 15371 bp, 13 predicted proteins | sample PEATcosm2014_Bin_40_FD_119773 | JGI IMG/M metagenome (GOLD analysis project Ga0181538, IMG submission 119773) | Peatland microbial communities from MTU Mesocosm Facility, Houghton, MI, USA - PEATcosm2014_Bin23_30_metaG | ecosystem: Environmental > Terrestrial > Soil > Wetlands > Peat | place...
ATTTGGAACCTGCGGATCATGCGACATTCATTTCAAACAGAGGGTTTTGGCATACGCCTGCGTCCGGTGCGGTTGGACGATGCCGCTTTCATTGTGTGGCTCCGCAACCTGGACCACGTCAAAGGCAAGGTCGGCGATTCGGCCAAGGATGTGGCCAGCCAGGAAGCATGGATAAAAAAATATTTCGAGAGGGAAGGTGATTACTACTTCATCGCCGAAACCCCGGGCGGAACCCCCTTGGGCACACATGGTATTTACGATGTGAGAGGAACCAGTGCGGAACAGGGACGCCAAATCATGCGTCCGGACGTCATGGCAGGGGTGCCGACCGCTGTGTTGGCCACCGACCTGGCGTTCCGAATATTGAAATTGAGCGAATTACGAGGCACCTCTGTGTCAACCAACTTTTCTGTTCATTCCCTCCTCCGAAAGTCCGGATTCAAACAACTCGGAGTCATGCGTGCGGCTCAGATCATTGGCGGCAAACCTGTGGATTTGATCCAATTTCTTCTCAAGGCGGAGGACTGGTTCAACGTCCGCGATCGTTTGGTGCCGTTGGCCGACGTGGCCGGGAACCAGGTGCGGGAATGGCAAAAAACGCCGTCGGCCGGGACCCAGCCGTGGCTTGAAACCAAAACTAGAAACTAAACCATGACCCTGAACGATTGCAAACTGATCGAGTTGCCGAAAATCGCGGACCCGCGCGGCAACCTGACCTTCATCGAAAACCAGCGGCACATCCCGTTTGCCGTTCAACGGGTGTTTTACCTTTACGATGTGCCCGGCGGCGCCGAACGGGCCGGACATGCGCTGAAAAAATGCCATCAATTTCTCATCGCCATGTCCGGCAGCTTCGACGTGGTGGTTTACGATGGAAAGGACAAGCAGCGGTTTCATTTGAACCGTTCCTACTATGGTTTGCATCTGCCGCCGATGATCTGGCGGGAGATGGATAATTTTTCCTCCGGTGCGGTGTGCTTGGCGCTGGCCTCGGAGCCCTATGACGAAAAAGATTATTACCGCGATTACCGCGAATACCTCCTCGCTGTGGGAGGAGTTAAAAAGTGAAAGTCCCTTTTCTCGATTTTACCGCTCCCTACGAGGAGCTTAAAACCGTGCTGGATGAGGCATATTTCCGCTTCATGCGTTCGGCGTGGTATGTCCTCGGGCAGGAGGTGGAAGCCTTCGAGCGGGAATTTGCCGATTACTCCGGTGTGAAACACTGTGTGGGCGTTGGCAATGGACTTGAAGCCTTGCATCTCACCTTGCGCGCCTATGGCATTGGAAAAAACGACGAGGTCATCGTCCCTTCCAACACCTACATCGCCACCTGGCTGGCGGTTTCGTATGCGGGTGCCACACCGGTGCCGGTCGAGCCGGATGCGAAAACTTTCAACCTTGATCCCAACCGGATTGAAGCGGCCATCACGCCTGGAACCAAGGCCATCATGCCGGTGCATCTTTACGGACAGCCGGCGGACATGGACCCGATCATGAACATTGCCCGCAAGCACGGCTTGAAGGTGATTGAAGACAATGCCCAGGCACAAGGCGCCCGCTACAAGGGGCGGCGGACCGGTTCCCTCGGCCATGCGGCCGGCAACAGTTTTTATCCCGGTAAAAACCTCGGCGCCTTTGGTGAAGCCGGTGCGGTAACGACCAACGACAGGGAACTGGCCGATAAAATCCGCGTTTTGCGCAACTACGGTTCGCAGAAAAAATATTACAACGAAGTGAAGGGCTACAACTCACGGCTGGACGAATTACAGGCGGCGTTTTTGCGCGTGAAATTGAAAAAACTGGACGAGTGGAATGCGCGCCGCCGCGACGCGGCCGTGCATTATCTGGCCAGGATATCCGGATTACCCGGTTTGACTTTGCCATTCGTGCCGGCTTGGGCGGAACCCGTCTGGCACCTGTTTGTCGTTCGACATTCCAAACGCGATGGCCTGCAACAAAAGTTGACTGAAGCGGACATTGGGACACTGATTCATTATCCTGTGCCTCCACATTTGTCCGGCGCTTATGCCGATGGAAAATGGAAGCGAGGTGCTTTCCCGGTTGCGGAGGAGTTGGCCAATACCGTTCTGAGCCTGCCGATGGGACCGCATCTTTCGAAAACGCAGGTTGATTTGGTGGTTGGGGAAGTGAGTGACGCCATTCGAAATCTTCAGTGATGAGCCTTTTGCTTAAAGTCTTCAACCGCTACCGGCGATATTCAGCGCAATTTCGCTCCGCGTGGCATCGACAGTGGTTTTTAATCACTGAAACACCCAGACACAGGAAGATTGAACTGGGCAAAAATGTCATTTTCCATGTACCCGTGATGGGAGGCGGGGAGGGGACCATTCATATTGGCGACAACACAAATTTTGGCTTTCGTCTGGCCGGTCGGTTGGGTAATGGCGAAATCCTGCTGCAAGCGAGAACCCCGGAAGCTGAAATCGTCATCGGCCGCGACAACTGGCTGAACAACAACACAAGCCTTTGTGCCGTGCAGAGCATCCGTATCGGGAACCTTTGTCGAATTGGTGATTTTGTCGCGATCTTGGACGCGGACTTTCATGAGATCAATCCAGCCACACGCAACCGCAGCGTGGGAACGATCAAGCCCGTCAGCATCGGCAACAACGTCTGGATCGGAAGTCGAGTAATGATTTTGAAGGGAGCAAGCATCGGAGATAACTCGGTCATCGCCGCCATGAGCGTGGTCACTTCTGCCATCCCTGCAAATTGTGTTGCGGCCGGTGTCCCGGCCAAAGTCATCCGCAAAATTGAGTAACCCCGGCAAACAGACCTACGGGCAGATACTGAAATCCTCGACGTTGATCGGGGGTTCCTCGGTGTTGAATCTCGCCATCGGAATGGTTCGGACAAAAGTGATGGTCTTGTTGTTAGGGACGGCGGGCTATGGCCTGATGGGCTTCTACATGACCATCTCCGACCTGGTCCGCAGTGTTGCCGGATTGGGAGTCAACACCAGTGGTGTGCGTCAGATTGCTGAAGCCACCGGCAGCGGGGATGCGCAACGTCTGGCCCGCACGGTAATTACCCTGCGGCGCGTTGCCCTTTACTCCGGCGCGTTGGGCGCCTTGTTGTTGCTGATTTTCTGCAGACAGGTGTCGCGGTTGACGTTTGGAGACGAGCATCACGCCCGTGGCGTCGCGGTATTGTCGTTGGCGGTGTTTTTCGGCGATGTTTCTGCCGGTCAAGCCGCGTTGGTGCAAGGAATGCGCCGGATTGCCGACCTTGCCAAGATGAGCGTGCTGGGAGCCCTCTATGGAACCCTCTTCAGCATCCCTATCGTTTATTACTATTATCGCCAGGGAATGGCGGAAAAAGGTGTCGCGCCATCGTTGGTCTGCGTAGCCGCCATGAGCATCATCACTTCCTGGTGGTATGCGCGAAAAGTAAAGGTGGAACGGGTCAGGATAAGCCTGCAAGAGACCCTTGGCGAAGTTTCCGCCCTGTTGAAACTGGGGGTCGTCTTCATGTCAACCGGTTTGATGACCTTCGGCGGGGCCTATCTTATCCGCATCTTCCTGCGGCACGAGATGAATATGGCGGCGGTCGGCCTTTATCAATCCGCCTGGATGCTGGGCACTCTCTATATCGGGGTCATTCTGCAGGCGATGGGAGCGGACTTTTTCCCGCGTTTGACCGCTGTCGCCGGCAACAACGCCGAATGCAACCGCCTGGTCAACGAGCAGGCCGAAGTGGGAATGCTGATGGCGGCCCCGGGGATCATCGCCACCCTCACGTTTACGCCCATTGTCATCAGTCTGTTTTTCTCAGCCAAGTTCGGACCAGCCGTGGATCTTTTGCGCTGGATATGTCTGGGCATGGTGCTGCGGGTGGTCAGTTGGCCTATCGGCTTTATCTTTCTTGCGAAGGGCGCGCGCAGCATTTTCTTTTGGACCGAAGTTCTTTGCAATGCGGCCTACGTGGGGTTCGTCTGGGTGAGCGTTCTGAGGTTTGGATTGACCGGAGCGGGGATTGCGTTTTTTGCAACCTATATCGTCAGTTTGAGTGTCAATTATCTCATCGCCCGCCGATTAAGCGGCTTTCGGTGGTCCCCGGCAAGCCGGCGGCTGGCCTTCCTGTTTATTCCATTGATTGCCGCGGTCTTTGTCGCCCAGTACACCCTGTCCGTTCCGGTGGCGATCACCCTGGGTGTGGCCGCGACGCTGGTGACCGGGATTTACTCGCTTAAAACGTTGTGCACCCTGGTTCCGTTGGAACGGATGCCACAACTTGCCCGCAGGATGATTGTATTTCTCCGGCTGGCGACGCCGACCACAACGGTTTGATTCATTTGCCAGACGCAGTCCGTAAGACCATTTCCCGCCTGCACCACGGCAGGACATTTTGACCGCCGATACACCAAGAAAAATCATAGAACCCGGATATTAGAAACCAGGAGAGGAGATAAATTGATGAAAATAGGAATTGTTGGTTTGGGTTACGTTGGGCTTCCGCTGTCGCTCCAGTTTGCCCGTTCCGGAGTGACGGTTTTGGGGCTGGACGTTGACAGGGCAAAAGTGGAATCGCTGAATTCCGGACGGAGTTATATCAAGCACATCACGTCCGAGGACATCGCGCAGGCGGTGAAGGCGGGAAAATTTTCCGCTTCCACTGATTTCAAGCATGTCAAAAAAATGAAGGCGGTGATTATTTGCGTGCCGACGCCGTTGAACAAGAACCGGGAGCCGGACATTTCATTCATTGTTGAAACCGGCAAATCCATTGCACCGCATCTGGCGAAAGGGACACTGGTCGTCCTGGAATCCACGACCTATCCCGGTACCACGGATGGAGAATTGCGCGAGGTGCTGGAGGCTGGGTCCGGGATGAAGGCAGGTGTGGATTTTCATCTGGCATTTTCACCGGAGAGGGAGGACCCGGGTAATTCGCAAAGCAAAGTGGCGATGATTCCCAAGGTGATTGGCGGATACACGCCGGCTTGCCTCGAGCGGACGAAAGCGGTTTATGGCAAGGCCATCAAAACCCTCGTGCCGGTCTCGTCCTGCCGCGCGGCCGAAGCGACGAAGCTGCTGGAAAATATATTCCGCAGCGTGAATATCGCGTTGGTCAACGAACTGAAACTCGTTTATGGGGCGATGGGGATTGATGTCTGGGAAGTCATTCAGGCTGCAAAAACAAAGCCGTTTGGCTACATGGCGTTCTATCCGGGGCCGGGCTTGGGCGGCCATTGCATTCCGATTGACCCGTTTTATCTGACTTGGAAAGCCCGCGAATTCGGGCAGCACACGCGCTTCATTGAGCTGGCCGGCGAAATCAACACCGCCATGCCCCTGCACGTCGTCAATCGGACGGCCGAAGTGCTCAACGCGCAAAAAAAATCAGTGAACGGCAGCCGCGTATTGCTGCTCGGTCTGGCCTACAAACCGAACGTGGATGACGATCGCGAGTCACCGACTTATGAGCTGATGGACCTTTTCAAACGGCGCGGGGCGGAGGTGGCCTATTACGATCCTTTTGTGCCGGCGATTCGCGTGACCCGTGAACATCCGCATTGGGCAGGGACGCGGTCGGTTAATTGGGATCGCAAAACCATCGGAAGCTTCGATGTCGTGGTCATTGCTACCAATCATCAATCTGTCAACTACCAGGAACTGGCGGGTTGGGCCGATTGCATCATTGACACACGAAACCAAATGGCGGGTGTAAAAACAAAACCCGGCCAGGTGTGGAAAGCCTGAACGTCGGATAGACAAATTCTCGTTTTACTTTTGGACAGAAATCCAGTGTCCAGATCCGAAAGACCTCCAACAGTTGTATAACACGTAACTTTGCCATGATCTTGCTACTGGGAGCCAGCGGTTACGTCGGCCACGCATTTGCGCGCGAGTTGCACCGGCGGCGCTCCAGCTTCATTCCGTTGACCCGGACGGCGCTGGATTACACAAACTTCGATCTGCTGTTTGATTATGTCCGGAAAATCAGGCCGGAGTTTATCATCAACGCTGCCGGTTATACCGGCAAACCCAACGTGGATGCCTGTGAAGCGACTCGTGAAGAAACGTTGTTCGCCAACACGCTGCTTCCCCAAACCATTGCCCGCGTTTGCCTGCTGACCAACACGCCGTGGGGGCACGTTTCTTCAGGCGGAATTTATACCGGCGCAAAAATCATTGACGGCGGGAAGATGCGGGTTATCCGCGACCTTAACCAGCCTGAGGTGCGGCGGCTGTTCGAGCAGTCTCCGGAGAGTCTCTTCGGCTTCACCGAATGGGATGAACCCAACTTTTCCTTCCGTCATGCGCCGTGCAATTTTTACAGCGGCACCAAGGCGCTGGCGGAGGAGGCCATTCGCGGCATCGGACAAAGCTACATCTGGCGGCCCGGAACACCGTTCGGCGAGCATAGTGAACCAAGAAATTTCCTGTGGAAACTTCAGCATTATCCGAAAGTGTATGACGCCATCGCCTCGCTTTCGCACCTGGACGATTTTGTGCGTGCCAGTCTTGACCTTTGGGAATATCGTGCCCCCTTCGGCATTTACAATATGACGAACCCCGGCGCCGTGGCCACCCGACAGGTCATCGAGATGATTCAACAAATCCTCAAGCCGGCCCGCCGCTTTGAGTATTGGAAGGATGACGAAGAGTTCTACAGTCTCGACGCCGAATCATCCGGTCCGGCCATCAAGCCTTTGGGACATGATTCAATTTTATCGTCCGGTCGTCTTGGCGCTAAATCAGCCCGTTCACACGCAATTTTGGACGTTACCAAGTTACTCACTGCCGGGGTCAAAATGCGACCTTTGAGAGAGGCGCTTGAGGATTCATTGCGTAACTGGCGTGAGGAAGCGCCGGCCGGGCATTGGGCGAACCACGTTGGTTCTGCCGGTCAGATTCGAAAATAATCTTATGAACATCAAATCCCCAAATCGTATTATTGCCGTTCACGGCATCAGGAAATCAACGGCTCTGAAAGTAACGTTGGCCGTCCTGCTGGCATTGTCCTTCGCGGCCAGGGCGCAGCAGGTCATTATGCCGGCCCCTTCATATCCCGTGACTCCACCTGCCGTCCAGGAAAGCCAGGCCAATAATGAGATGACTGTGTTCAGCGCGGAAGAAAATGTTGCCAGCGGCGCACAGGAGACACAACCGTTTCAATATGGGATATTCACTCTGCGCCCTCATCCATATTACCGTTTTCTTTACGGGACTGGAATTCTATCAAGCACAAATCAGGCGGCGAACACGGTCATTAACCAGTTCTCCCCCGGGTTTCTTTTGGAAATAGGCAGACATTGGACGCTGGATTACACGCCGACTTTGACGTTTTATTCGAGCAGCCAATTCAAAGACACCTTGGATCACGTCGTCACTTTGACGGGCGGAACAAGTTATGAAGATTGGAACTTTGGGCTGTCGCAGGTTGTAGCTTTAACCTCGGATCCACTCGTCGAAACGGCCACCCAAACCAGTCAGGCAACCTATACAACCGCATTCAACGCTTCCTGTCAGATCAACAGCAAAATGACTACGGATTTGGGAATCAGCCAAAACATTATCTCCGCCGACCAGTTTAACAGTTCCCGTGAATGGGCCACGCTCGACTGGTTGAACTATGAGTTTTGGCCGCGATTGAATGCCGGCGTTGGTGCGGGTTTCGGGTATGTTAATGTGCAGACCGGCCCGGACATGACTTACGAACAACTTCAAAGCCGGATCAATTGGCGGGCAACGGACAAGATCAGTTTTCAGATTAACGCCGGCGGGGAAGATCGCCAGTTTCTGAGCGGCACGAACGGCGATTTGTTCAATTTCGTCTTCGGAGCAGCAATTCAATATCAGCCGTTTGAAGTGACGAAGCTTTCCATCAATGCGGATCGCACGGTGTCCCCGTCTTATTTCGGAGGTGCCACCGAAAACACGGACTTTACCGGCGAACTGAATCAACGTTTGCTAGGGAAACTCTACCTGGATTTGCAAGGTGGTTATCACACGATCAAATATGTAGCTTCGGCCAACTCCTCTTCCGTGAACCGCGAGGACGACCTCTATTCAGTCAGCGTCCAACTGAGCTACCCCTTCGTCCAGCGGGGGACAATAGCGGCCTTTTACCAAGCCAGCAGTAATTCGTCCACACAACCCGGCTTCGGTTACTCAAGCAGTCAGGTTGGATTCCAAATTTCATACTCGTACTAGAAATTGCGCAGGAAGCCGCCGAAAATTGATTCAAACGGTTCTTCAAATAAAAACTCTCGAAGCAATCGCTTCGAGAGTTTTTTGTTTGCATTTAGAATAACGAGAGTCGTTCCGGCACAAACACGATGTCCGAAGGCTGGAGATAAAACTGTTTGTTATCCTTCCCGTCCAGAACCAGCTTCAGGTTCAACGTGTAGTTTTCAACCCGGTCGCCTTTGTGACGAATCACTCTGACGGCTTTTAAATTGGCCTTTGTGTAGTCAAATCCCCCGGCCTCCATGATGGCATCAAGCGCGGTTATGGGATGGTCGGAAACAATCTTTCCCGGACGAATAACCGAACCGGTCACGAAAACCGGGAAAGTGGAGGACGTCAGTGTGACGGTGACTTCCTTGGATGACAGTTGTGGCGCGTATAATTTGACCAGATTCTGCTGCAATACTTCGGTGCTCATTCCGGCCGCTTGGATTTCGCCGACCAGAGGCAACGTTATTTTACCGTCCCTTCGGATTTGTTGGGTTGTATCCAAGCTGGGGGAGCCGGGAAATGAAATTTTCAAGATGTCGCCCTCTCGCAACGCAATGATTTCAGGGGGCGCGGTTGTCTGATCCTTGACTCCGCCGGATTGAGGGGTTTGGGTCTGACAGCCGCTGGCCAACGCCAAAAGCCAGAGCGCCAATCCCCATTTGATCATCGGCCTTGCAACATGGTTTTTTCTGCCACAACAATCTGCGCGGCCCGTCTCGACATTTGAATCCTTCTTCATATGTTTGAATAGCCTCTGTTCTGCGAAACTAGGGTCACAAAACCGGGAAGTCAATGAACTTCTGACAGGGATTTGCCTGCATTCCATTGAAGCAATACATGTGTTAGTGATGCGGTTTTGTAACGGGCAACGAGGTGGTAAAATCGCGTTTTGGGAACGATTCGGAAGGAACGTGTCTAAAATTTACCGGATGTGGATGAAAACAGGACAAAGTTTGTCCGCAAACCGCCTTCCCGACTCACGGATTAAATCGGCACCGTATATGCTTAAAAAGCAGCATGATGAGCAAAATATTGTTGCCGGTTCTGACGTTGAATTTGTTGATCTTTGGTCTTGCCGCCAAATTGCGCGAGATGCTGGATAACAAAATACCCCTCGGCTATCAGGACCAGACAGGGTTCCATTTCGGCGTAAAGAGGTAAGCCGCAGTTCACCGCGGGCATTGCCGTGAAGACATACACGCTTCACCCGCGGGTTGTTTCAATTCACGGCGTTTTACTTCAGCAATTTTGTCCCCCAGCGGTTTTTCCCGAACTCGAGCCGTCATTTATGATGGATGCAAGCGGGAGCTTTGCGGCGTTCTGGTGAAAATCATTTGTCACCAAACAAAAATCTTTGGTGTTCCTGTGCCGCTTTGGCTAATTTTTAGCCGTGCAGCAAACAACGTTGACGCTTGGCCACTCGCCCGATCCCGATGACGCCTTCATGTTTTATGCGCTGGCGAAGAATTTGATTCCCACGCACGACTTCCGCTTCGAGCACATTTTGCAGGATATCCAGACGCTCAATGAACGCGCCACGCGCGGCGAACTCGATATCACCGCCGTCAGCCTCCACGCCTACGCCTACGTCAGTGACAAATACGCACTGTTGCCTAGCGGCGCGAGCATGGGCGACGGCTATGGTCCAATACTCGTGGCCAGACAAAAATTTTCCCGCGAAGAAATTTCGCGGAAAAAAATCGCCGTGCCCGGGACGTTGACGAGCTCATTCCTCGCGATGCAACTCTGGCTCGCCGCTGAAAACCCGGACTCCGGACATCTGACTCCGAACTTCGACTTTGTCGTGGTACCGTTCGACCAGATTTTCAAGGCGGTCCGCTCCGGCCGGGCGGATGTCGGCCTCATCATCCACGAAGGCCAGCTGACGTATCAAAATGAAGGACTCGTCGTTTGCGAAGATTTGGGCGTCTGGTGGGGCAAACAAAACGATGGCCTGCCGCTACCGCTGGGCGGAAACGTCATTCACAAGAAATTTCCACCGGATATTCGCAGAAAAATATCCGATATTTTGACCGCGAGCATTCAGTTCAGTCTCGACCATCGCGCCGAGGCCGTTCAGCACGCGCTGCAATTCGCGCGCGACATGGGTCATGACCTCGCCGAAAAATTTGTCGGGATGTATGTAAACCACTGGACGCTCGATTACGGCGAACGGGGCCGGGAAGCCATCCGTCGCTTTCTCGGCCAGGCCTTCGAGCGGGGCCTGATCCTGCACCGGCAGGAATTGGAATTTGTTGTTTGACTTTGTCCGTTCAGGACGGAACTCCTTTGTAAACCAGCACCAACGACGTTTCAATCTGCCGCTCGGGAATGTTCCAGTAGGTTTTGAGCAACCGGTCCTTCTCTTTCTCGCTGACCAGTCGGAAGCCGTGCTTCTGGTAAAACTGGACGGCCCAACCGGCGGCCTTCCAGGTCCCGACGAGAATTTCACCATCCGCCTGTCCCAACAAATGCGCCAGCAGTTTTCCGCCGATGCCTCGGTTACGCATCCCGGTCTTGACGTAAGCGTGCCGGATCAAAGTGACCTCCTTGGCCGGCTGCATGCCCATGACGCCGATGAGCTGGCTGTCATCCTCGTAACCCCAGAATTTGACGCCCTCCGCGATTTCCTCCTTCAACTCTTCCAAAGGCACATACGGCTCATGCCAGCAGTCGGCAGGAATCACGCCGCGGTAGGCCTGGGCGGCGTCGTTGACGATGGTGAAAATCTCCGGGACATCGGAATCTGTGCAAGGTCGGATCATATTAAATGAATTGTGCCGTCGGCGTCCATTTGAGCAACGAGCGGGCAAACATCACTTCGCAGGCAGAATGGGACGTCATCGCGCAGTTCGGGAATGGCCAGCAACCGCCGCGCGTTTTCCGAAGTGCAAACCGTCGCCAGCAAATCAGATTTTGCCTGCGCATAAATACGCCGCGAAATTTCAGCCGAATCGCTCATTTGTATAACTCCCTTTCCCCGCCCAAGAGGGGAGAGGGCCGGGGCGAAAGTAGCGTCAAGTATTTCACACAATGCGCCCGCGGCCAGCACGTCTTCGAGTGCCGTGTTCTCGCGCGTGCCAGCGCAAACAACCAGCACATTTGCAGGCCGCAGTTTTTTAATGAAGTTCACCGTGGCCGTAAGATTCAAGAACGAGGCCGCGAGGACTGTTTTCGCACCCGTGCAGGCGCGTAACGCGCGAGTGCCGTTGGTGGTCGTACTTACAATGGTTTTGCCGCGGACTTTTTCCGGCGTGTATTCGCGCGGTGAGTTGCCGAGGTCAAAATCAATTCCACCCGTTTGCGCGGCGCGGATTCGCACGCCGTCGCGTTCGCCGCCGAGCAGAACGTCCGGCTGTTTTTGGCGGAAGGTCAGCGCCTCGGCGATTTCGAAGACGGGCACGATGGCTTTCGCGCCGTTGTGCAGCGCCGTCACAAACGTGCTCGTGGCACGCAGCACGTCGAACACCACACAAACGACGCCACGCAAATCACGTTTTGCCAGCGCGGGCAATTCCGCCGGGGTCAAAATGGCTTCAATTTTCATCTCGGGTAAGATTATTAAAACCACGAAAAACGCGAAATGACACGAACGAAAAGTTTTGGTGTGCTTCGTGCATTTCGTGGTTTATTCCAATTTCGTCCGCATGTAATGGAAAAGATCTTGCTGCGCGTAACAGGCGTGCGGGCCGAAATGCGTCGCGGTGAATTGGCAGCGCAGTGCATCCCATCCTTTGTTCTCAATCATCCGGATGAAACTCGTATTGCTCATACCGGGATTTGACAAAGGATTGAAGGTCCTCGGACGACTGGTAAAGCTCTGACCAAACCTCGTAGCCGTCAATCAAAGGACGGCCTTCCTGTTCAAAGGCAATCTGCCACGGGTGCCATTCCATGTCATTGGAGGCGGCATATTTCTTCGCCTCCTCTCCCGCCTTGGCGAAGGCTTCTTCCTCGGCGGTCGCGGAAAAAACCACCACACGTTCTTCAAAAATGTTGGTGCCGTCTTGCTTTTGTCCGAAGAAGTAAACACTGCGGATACCGAACCATTTCACTGCGGGATTGTCTGGTATGTTCATAAGGGCATGAAAGCCGACCGGGGGGGTTCTATCAAGGAAAAGCTATTTCAGCTTCGTCCGCATGTAATGGAAAAGATATTGCTGGGCGTAACCGGCGTGCGGGCCGAAATGCGTCGCGGCGAAGTGACGCAAACGCTTTGCCGTCACGCGGCGTCGGGGAAAATAAAGCTGGCGCAGCGCGCGTTCCACCCAGACGTCCACGGGAAACGCGGCATCAAAACCGTACGCAAACAGCAGCACGCAATCGGCGATTTTGCCGCCGACGCCGCGGAGTTTCATCAAGGCTTCGCGCGCTTCAGCCAGCGGCAGGTGGCGCAGTTGTTCCAAATCCAATTTGCCGTCGGCAATCAGCCGGGCGGCGGCGAGCAGGTGCGGCGCGCGAAAACCCATCTTGCACGCGCGGAGTTCGGCTTCCGTCGCGTGCGCGATTTTTTCCGGTGTTGGAAATGAGTAATAGCAGTCGCTTGAAAACGATGGCTGCGGCGCAAGCCGCTCGCCGAACCGTTCGCAAAGCAGCGAGACGATTTGCCGGATTTGGACGATTTGTTTGGTGGAGGACAGAATGAATGACGCCAGGCATTCCCATGGTTCCTGGCGCAACACGCGCAGTCCGCGGCATGCGGCGACGGCGTTCCGCATTGGCGCGTCGTCAGGAAAAGTTTTGAGCACGGCGTCCAAATCCACTTCGGTTTGCAGGTAATCGCGCAACCATCGCCAGTCGGCGGGGGCAGCATCAGTTTCGGCGTGGATACCGTCACGGGTTTGGGTCAGCCGCACCCCGCGCCAGCCGACGACACCACTCCAAACACCGTTTTGCTCCCGCCATCGGAAGACTTGGCCGGAATCGAGCGTCGCAGCCAGATCATAATCTCGAACACGAAGCAGGATTTCCGGCGCGGCCATGTCAACGCAGGTTGTAGCACGCCCAGAGATGCACACGGCGGAAGACGCGGTCACCGAATGTGATTTCGTGTTCGCCCAGGTCGGTGACGGATTCAAATTCCTTCAGCATTTGCGCCGGCTTGGAGAACGGCGCCGGGATTTCCGCGTAATTCACCGGCTGGCGCTTCAACCATTTCCAGAGCCAGCCGCGTTCGAGCGGGTAGGGGTCAAGCTCGGTGACATAAATGGCGTTTTGGCCTTTGCGCCGGGCGCGGTAATCGTATTGCGGCCAGAAATAAAATTGATTCTGCGGTTTATCCGAATCCACACAATAAACCAGTGGCTCGGATTTGAGGGCGGCTTTGGCGTCGGGCAGATAAAACGAGAACAGCCCGGTCATGCCGTAATGATCGGCAATGATAAACGCGGGTTTGCCTTCGGCTTCCAGTTTTTCACGTTCTGCTTCAACAAGCGCGGTCGTCGGTTTCCACGCGCGCACGCGCCGCAACGGGTCTTTCTCGCCGGGCAGCAACTGGCCGGTGATTTTGCCCGTGAGGTTGCTTTGATACATCAACGCGACAGCAAAAATGCCGAGCGCCATTCCAATCGTCAGAATCGGTTTGACCCATTTCAAACCGGCGCTCTGGCGTTCCTGCCAATAAACGACCATCAAACAGAACAGGGGCGGGACGGCCGCCACCGGCCAGTTTGGCAGAATGCGCGAGTGAAACGAGTAAAGCCAGTAGCCGAGGAAAAGCGGCGCGCCCATGCAGAAAAAGTAAAGCCACAACGGGCGTTCATGCCGTTGCCGCCAAAACGCAAACATCGCCCAGAGCATGCCGACAAAGAAAATTGGATTCAACAGCAAGGCCTGCGTGAACAAAAAATCCAAGAAATAACGCAGCGTCGGGTGCCACTGATTGTGCAGTGACGCGTTTCCCGCCATCTCATCGAAAGTGACCCAGCCATGTTGCGCGTTCCAAATGACCACCGGCATTGTGCAGAACAGGAACACCAGCAGTGCCAGCCACGGGCCAGGCCGCCGCAGATGCGCGCGCGACGGTTTCCAGAGCGCGAAGAGGACCACCCAACACGCAATTTGGCAGGCGGCGGTGTATTTGCAGAGAAAACCCAGCCCCATCGCCAGACCAACGACGAGCCAGTCGCGCGTTTTGCCATCCGCCTGCGCGGCACGCCAGCCGGCGACCACCGCCCACATCCAGCACAAGACCAGCGGCGGGTCAATCGTCATGAGAATCGTTCCGATGCCGAGCAGCGGTGTGGCGCTGACGATGAGCAGCAGCCAGAATCCGGCGCGTGCATTGACTTCCCGTGCGAGGAAGCGCAACACCATCAAGCTCAAAATGGCCGCGAACAACGGCGCAAAAAAGCGAACACCGAATTGTGTGTCGCCAAAAAACGACGTGCTGACAAATTGAATGACTGCGATGCCCGGTGGTTTGCTGAAATACGACAGCGCCAGGTGTTTCGACCACAGCCATTGATAAGCCTCATCCTTTTCCAGATCAATCGTGCCGCTGGCGACGTAAAGCCAGCGTCCGACCAGCATGATAAAAATCAGGAGGCAGCCGAGACGAAGCCACTCAATTTCCGATTTCCGATTTCCGATTTCCGATTTAATTTCCGTCTGCGGTTCCGGACTTTGAACTTTGGACTTTGAACTTTGGACTAGATTTAGCAGCGACGGTAATTGCGCGTGCCAGATTGGAAAACATTTTTTTCCAAGCCGTTGCCACGCGGTTTCAAACGTGACTGCCAGCGCCGCCGCATAACCCGCGCCCAGGATTGCGCCGATCAGCACGTCGCTGGGGTAATGGACGCCGTTATAGACGCGCGAATATGAAACGGCCAGCGCCATCGGCAGCATGAACCACGCGCTGCGCCGGTAATAAATGAAGAAAATCATCGTGGCAGCGAACCAGCTTGAGGCGTGAGAGGACGGCATGCTGGTGCCGCTGCCTTGGTTGGCCGACATTTCCGGGCCGTGGTCGCCGGCTTCGGGAGCGATGTAACCTTTGCCGACACTGCCGAACAACCGCGCCTCTGGCAGCGTGGCAAAAGGACGCTGGCGGCCGACCGCGTGTTTGACAGTGTTGATGACGAGGTTGTCGCCCAGCGGCAGAATGACCGCCAGCATCACGACGCACAACCGCACCCGAACGCCGCCTTTCCAAAGCAGACC
>Ga0181538_10003461_pt1 | contig 15366 bp, 12 predicted proteins | sample PEATcosm2014_Bin_40_FD_119773 | JGI IMG/M metagenome (GOLD analysis project Ga0181538, IMG submission 119773) | Peatland microbial communities from MTU Mesocosm Facility, Houghton, MI, USA - PEATcosm2014_Bin23_30_metaG | ecosystem: Environmental > Terrestrial > Soil > Wetlands > Peat | place...
ATGCGGCAGGCGTGACCGCAACGGGAACCTTCGCGTTTTGGGTTGAGAGCAGGTTCTCAACCTGTGAGATCGTGGTGAGAGATCGGAAATGCATTGCCGGGTTCTTCCGGCCTGACTCAGCAGATTATTGAAGCGCCCCGTGATCCTCTGAGCCGGGCCTTTGGGGGAAATACAATGACGGCCTGCTCAGGCAAACTGGGCGACGGGAATCTCAGCCTCCGTAACGGGGGCTCAGCTTGCCATCGGGTGTGCAAACGCCGGCTTTGACCAGAGACGCAAACCCCCCTTGAGCGGTCATTTTGTCGGCGCGCTTCAGCGCGCGTTCGTGCGCCGCAAGCAACTCCCTCCGTGTGTATAGAACCCCATTCGACCCGGGTTTGCCATTTTTCGTCGCGCTTTTCATAGCTTCTGGTAGAGGCTCCTTTCGGAACCCTGTCGCCTGGCCGGATATCTTCTTTCGAGGCTAAGAAGTCAACTCCGGACTCACATCACCTATTCAGACGGATGTGCTTGGGCCGTTGTTTCGGCTCGAAGCAGCCGCAAACGGCATCGGTGGCAGGCTATTTCTTCTGCGCCAACTGGTCAACGAATGGCACACTGATTTTTGCCACATTCAGTAGTTGCTCCGCCACTTCGTTGAGGAATTCGTCCTTTTCATCATGCATTCGCCACAGCACCTCCGGCTTCCCCCAATCCTCCGTTAGCGGCTGCTCGCTTAGCGACTGCACGCTTATCCGGGCCTCCCACCACTTGGAAGCGCCTGCGGATGGGTAGTGTTCTTTCACGGCGGTTAGCAGTTTGGGGCAGGGTGAACAATTCTTGACGTGTGGCTTATACGCGTCACGTGCCAGGCCGAAACATACCTTGTGGCCATGGTTATCAAAGCACAAGCTGACGTAATACTCTTCCTTCCACGCTTTCTTCCAGAGACCGAATTCGGCCTCCCCGTCCTCGAAAGGGCACCCCCATAAATCAATCTCCCAGCCCTCCAATTCCTTCTTTAGTCGCAAAGCACGTTTAAGTCGGTCGAGGAAGCCTTTAACCAATTTCTTTCTGACTTCAGGCCACGCGTTAAATACCGCTGCGGCAGTGCGCATTTTATTCTCCTCTTCGAGAATGTAATCCTGGACAGGGTCACTATTCATTGTCTTGTTTCTCCTGGTTATCCTCGGACTCACCTTTCAAGTGCGACTCGATATATTCGATGAAGTCTGAGAGGAAATCACGAATCTTCTGCGCCTCACAATCGCGGCGGCAATCCTTCAGCCAAGGGCGAAGATCATCTTGATAACTCCAGCAATGCAGCCTTCCACTCTTTTGGTGTTTCTCTAGCTCCGAATCGTTAAGGGACTCAGGCGACCTGCGGTCAGGCGTCAGGTAAATCAAGGTGCTCTGGATGGGCTGGCCCGATGGGCAGGGGCTCCGGCGTTCCAGGTCAACCAAGTAATCACTGACCTGATCCTGTTGCTCCGGCGAATCAACTTTATTCTCGATAGCCAGCAATACCCCTGCGTTGACGAACACGTCCATCCGGCGGTGGTCCTTTCGGGTTCCGCGCATGGGAGCTTCACGTCGCACTGTGGCATCCTTGGTACGAAGTTTCGCGTCTGTGCCAAGGCCGAGCCGCTCAAAAAGCAGCTGCAAGAATAGATCGCCTTGGCCGTGGTTCCCATTCGGATCAAGCAGACCCGCAAGAACATCCGACAGCCTGTTTTCATCGGGCTGGATCAGGTCAAACACGTTGAAGCCGGTCGCCAGCCGCACGTCGAGTTGGCGCTGTAGCCTGTCTGTCAGTTGCACCCGATAATCGACGTCAGCGAAGAACGGTTTCAATTTCCCGCGATCCAGTTCCAGCTCGCGCTGATCCACTGGCGGACGAGATGAACCGCGAGCCAAATCCGTCTTCGCCATTTCCATTCGAGGGCTTAAGTCAGAGAAGAAGCGCTCAAGTTCGGACTTGTTGACCGGCTGGCGCGATGACTTCATGGACTGAGTGGTCGGATCAATCTCCACCACTCTTACCGATGCTACTGGGCATGGGGCGGGCGTCAAGCTAGAAGATTCCTTTGGCGGGCGCGTTGAGAGGCGGTTATTTCGGGGCATAGAACAATCGTGGTGCGAAGGCAATGGATATACACGACAGGCTATGGTGCTGCGGTTCCTCAGGCCACAATTGAACCCGTTCGGTCCAACAAGGTGCAAGCCAGCCGTGCAATGCCTCTGAGCCGCCCGGATTGCCACGAGGTTTTAGAGTGCGGTGGCTGGCGGGGCACGGGGCTGACACCGTCTTGGATGGCCTGCGGACGGTCGAAGCGAAAACGGTGTGTGCCTTCACCCCTCACCCGCCGCACTCCAAGACGCTGGCGCGCGGGTTGAGGCCGACCAGGTTAATCGCCCGGCGGAACCGGCACGGACAGATTGCGGCAGATGGAGCGCGCCAGGAATTTCTTGATTTCATTGTGCCGGGGAACGGCTTACTTGCGCCCGGTCTGCGGGTTGCTCCAGATGGAATGGCTGCCGCCTTCGCGAATGGGCACGCACCCATGTTCCTGAAGATGGCCGAGCAATGCCCGGCGTTTCATGCCAGCACCAGTTCCGTCGTCTCCGCTTGGGGATCGAGCCGGAAAACTTCTTCGCGTTCAGTGTCCAGCAGCAGTTGAATGGCTTCCTTGAGGTTGGCAAGACATTCTTCCTAGGTCTCGCCCTGACCATTCGCGCCGGGAACTTCCAGGCACGTCGCCCAAAAGCCGCCTTCAGCCGGTTCGCCCCGGTGAACAATGGCTGTAAACTGTTTCATGCCATTACTTATAATCCATCTTGGGGTGGAACAAAATGGTTTTATTGCACAGTTGTCGTGGGCCGCGGAGCCGCCGGTCATTGTAGGCTTGCCCCGTCACGCGGCGCATAGGCGCAGCAGCTCCGTCTCGCCAATGATCTTCACGCCGAGCTTCTGCGCCTTGTCCAGCTTGGAGCCGGCTTCCGTGCCGGCGACGACGTAGTCGGTTTTCTTGCTCACGCTCCCGCTGACCTTGCCGCCCGCCGCCTCGATCTTCGCCGCAGCTTCCTCACGTTTGAGCGTGGGCAACATGCCGGTCAGGACAAAGGTCTTGCCAGCCAGCGGCCCAGTCGCGGCCCTAGGCTGGCAGAGCACGGATTTGAAGTTCAGCCCAGCCTTCCGCAGGCGCTCGATCAGCTTTCGGTTCTGCGGATCGCCGTGCCATTGCACGACGCTCTGGGCGATGACCTCACCCACGTCTTCGCACTCGGTTAACTGGTCCACACTGGCAGCGAAAACGTCATCGAGCGTGGCGAAGCCGCGGCCCAGGGCTTTGGCCACACCCGAGCCGACATGGAGAATGCCCAGGCCGTAAAGCACCCGCCACATGTCGCGCTGTTTGCTCGCCTCGACGCCTTCAATGAAGTTGCGTGCCGACTTCTCCCCCATGCGTTCAAGGTCGGCGACATCGGACAATCTAAGCGAGTAGAGGTCTGCCACGTCTCGCACGACTCCGGTCCGCACGAGTTGCCTGACGAGAACCTCGCCACCGCCTTCGATGTCCATGGCGCCGCGGGCGCACCAATGTTCGAGGCGCCCACGCACCTGCGCCGGGCAATCGGGATTCAGACAGCGCCAAACAACGCCTTCGTCGCCCTCGACGATACCGGGCGCGCGGGAGACTTTGGAACCGCATTCAGGGCATCGTGCGGGAAAGCGAAAGGGAACTTCCTTGCCCGTCCTTCGGTGCAACACCACGTCCACCACAGCAGGAATCACTTCGCCTGCCTTCTCGATCGTAACGGTGTCGCCGACGCGAATGTCCTTTTGGCGGATGTAGTCTTCGTTGTGTAGCGTGGCGCGGCTGATCGTGCTGCCGGCCAGGAAGACCGGTTCAAGTTCTGCCACGGGTGTCAGCGCGCCTGTGCGACCAACCTGAACGGTGATGCCCTTGAGGAGCGTCTCAGCCTGCTCGGCGGCATATTTATAGGCAATGGACCAGCGCGGCGCTTTGGAGGTAAAGCCGGCGACTTCACGCTGCGCGAATGAGTTCAATTTAATGACCGCCCCATCGGTTTCGTAAGCGAACTTGCGCCGCACCTGATCCAGTTCGTTGATGGCGGTGATCAGTTCATCCGCCGATCGGCTGTGCCAGGTGCGGTCCGGCGTCTTGAACCCGAACGCTTTGAGCCAAGCCAGCATCTGGGCATGTTGTTGGGGCGCTTGCGATGCCCCTTCAACCTGGCCAAGGCCATAGACGACGATATCAAGTGGGCGTTTTGCGACAATGCGCGGGTCGAGCTGCTTGAGTGAGCCGGCGGCCGCATTGCGCGGATTCGCAAACTGCTCTTCGCCGGCGGCTTTGCGCTCAGCGTTGAGTTTCTCGAAGCCGGTCTTAGTAAGGTAAACCTCGCCGCGCACTTCCAACAAATTAGGACAGGCGTCCCGCCTTTCCCCGCCGGACGTTCCCCCCGTGACATGCGATACGCCTGTCTTACTATGAAGTCGGGCCGGTATGCTGCGAATGGTCTTCAGATTGGCCGTGATGTCATCCCCTGTGGTGCCGTCCCCGCGGGTCGAGCCGCAGGTAAACACGCCATGTTCATAGCGTAGGTTGATGGCGACGCCATCAATCTTCGGCTCAACGATCCATTCCAGCTTCTCTTCAGGAAGCAGCCTCTGCACTCGGTTGACGAAATCGCGCACGTCCTCCTGCGAGTAGGTATTGTCCAGGCTGAGCATCGGCTGCAAGTGCTGCACCTGCTTGAATTCCTTCAGCGGCTGCCCACTAACCCGCTGCGTCGGCGAGTCGGGCGTGACGAGCTGGGGGAACTGCTTCTCCAGGTCGAGCAGCTCGTGGTAAAGCCGGTCGTATTCGCGGTCGCTGATCGTCGGCTGCGCCAGCACATAATAGGCATGGTCGTGCCGGTTGATTTCCTCGACGAGTTCGGCGTGACGGGCTTTGGCTTCGTTGAAGTTCATCCTCTGGACTAGTAATCCACATGGAGGAAAATGCACGCAGAAAAGCAGGATATGCTAAAACCGTTATCGACAGGCGTACCCATGTTCGGCAAGAATGGCCGCATCACGATCACTTGTGACCTGACTTGAGAAAGAACGAAGATGAAATCTGAGACCACTCCGACTCACCAAACAACACGCACCCGCAAGCCCACCCTGTCTGAAGCCTTACTGCCGCTCAGCCGCCGTCGATTCCTGAAGGCCGCAGCTCAAGTGGGCGCCTTGCTGGCAGCGCCGCAATTAGTCCGCGGAGCCGTTCTGGGCCGGGACGGCGGCGTCGCCCCCAGCGAACGCATCGTGCTAGGCGGCATCGGCATCGGCAACCGGGGCACATACGACCTGGGCTGTTTCCTGGAGGAGCCCGACGTGCAGTTCGTAGCGATTTGCGACGTGAAGGCCGCGCGCCGTGAGGCGATCAAGAAGAAGGCCGATCAGAAATACGGCAACCAGGACTGCGCCACGTACCGCGATTTGCGCGACCTGCTGGCTCGCAGCGACATCGAGGCCGTGCTCATCGCCACCGGCCCGAACTGGCACGCTACGGCAGCTTGCCTGGCGGCCAATGCCGGCAAGGATGTGTATTGCGAAAAGCCCTGCACCAAGAACATCGCGCAGAGCCTCACGCTGGCCGAGACGTTCCGCCGCACCGGCCGTGTCTTCCAGGCCGGCACGCAGCGGCGCAGCCTGCCCAATTTCGCCTTCGCGATTGACCTGGCCCGCCGCGGCAAGCTCGGCAAGCTCCAAACGCTCTACGCCCACCCGGGCGGATTGGGAACCTCCATGAGCGGTTGGCTCGCGCCCGAACCCGAGCCGGACCGGGAGAAAGTGGACTGGGATATGTATCTCGGCCCCGCCGCCTGGCGGCCCTTCAACAAGGCTTTGCTCGATGGGTTTAACTTTGAAAAAGGCGGTGGTCTGACGGGTGGCGGCTGCCTCGAATGGGGCTCCCATTGCGTGGACCTCTGCCAGTGGGCCAACGACGCCGACCGAACTGACCCGGTCGAGTACGAGCCGGTGGGCGACCAACTTCACGCCCGCTACGCCAACGGTGTGATGCTCGTCCTGCGCAACGACGGCTGGCTCCCGCTTGGCTCCTGCCCCGTTCGCTTTGAGGGCGACACCGGCTGGGTCGAAACAGCCGATGACGGAGACTTGGTCGCCAGCAATGACGCCCTGCTCGTCGGCAAGAAGGCCAAGGTCTCCGGCTACCCGGCCAACTTCCATATCCGCAACTTTCTGGACTGCGTCCGGTCGCGCGGCCAGACCCGCGCCAATGCGGACACGGCCTGCTACTCGCACATTGCCTGCCACGCGGCCAACATCGCCCTCTTCCTGAAGCGCAAGGTCCTTTACGATCCGGCTAAGCACGAGTTTATCGGCGACGAGCAGGCCAACCGGCTTCGCTCCGAAGCGCTCCGCGAGCCCTGGCGCCTCTAAGCTGCTTGCCCCAAGAAAACCTATCTGACCAAAAGGATATTTATGATGAACTCGTTGCAGAAATCCCTGGGTGTAGTGCTCACTGCGCTTCTGGCTTCCCTCCTGGCTGTCAGCTCCGCCCGCCCCGCCGCAGCGGCGGACAGCCAAAGCTCCGCTGCCGCAAAGGAGCGCGAGCTGATCCGTGTTCTCGAATCGAACGTCCCACCCGCCGAGAAGGCCATCCCGTGCAAGGAGTTGGCCATCTACGGCACGAAGGACGCCATCCCGGCCCTGGCACCCTTGTTGGCTGACCCGCAGCTTGCTTCATGGGCGAGGATAGCCCTGGAGGCGATCCCTGATCCCGCTGCGGACGACGCGCTGCGCGACGCGATGGGCAAGGTGCAGGGTCGGCTGCTGGTCGGGGTCATCAATTCCATCGCGGTTCGCCGTGACTCGAAGGCAGTCAGCGGGCTCGTTAAGAAGCTCAAGGACGCCGAACCGGAAGTCGCCTCCGCCGCGGCGGTGGCGTTGGGGCGCATCGGCGGCGCTGAAGCTGCTAAGACCCTCAAGGAGTCCCTGGCAAACGCACCGGCTGCGGTTCGCCCCGCGGTTGCCGAGGGCTGCATTCTCTGCGCGGAGAAGCTTCTCTCCCAGGGCAAATCCGGTGACGCCGTGAAGTTGTATGACACGGTGCGCGCGGCCAACGTGCCCCGGCAGAAAATGCTCGAAGCGACGCGCGGGTCAATCCTCGCCCGGCAATCCGCTGGCCTGACCCTGCTGCTCGAGCAATTGCGCTCCCCGGACCAGGCCCTGTTCGGCATCGGCCTGCGCACCGCCCGCGAGCTGCCCGGCCCCGCCGTAACCAAGGCGCTCGCCGCCGAATTGCCGCGAACCAGCCCGGAAAGGCAGTCCTTCCTGCTGCTCGCATTGGGAGACCGCAGTGATGACGCAGTGTTGCCCGCGGTGCTGGCCGCCGCCGGCAGAGGCCCGCAGAAACTGCGGCTCACGGCCGTTGGCATCCTGGACCGCCTCGGCAACCCGGCCAGCCTGCCGGTGCTGCTGGCCGCCGCCGCCGACAGTGATGCCGACCTGTCGCAGGCCGCCCTCGCGGCGGTCGCCCGACTTTCCGGCAATGAGGTGGATACCAACCTCCTGAACCGCTTTCCTTCCTCCACCGGCAAGACCCGCGAGGTCCTGATTACCTTGGCCGGTCAGCGGCACATTGACCGCGCCGTTGCCGTCATCCTGCCCTGCCTCCAGGACCAGGACGCGGGTGTGCGCAGCGCCGCCGTCCAAGCCATCGGCATCCTCGGCAGCGATGCTCACGCCGCGCACCTGGTCGGCCTGCTGCAGGAAGCCCAAGACGCCAAGGAGCGCGAAAACATCGAGATGGCTCTCCTGGCCATCATCGGTCGCACCGGCGCGCGCACTGTGCCGGCCTTGCTCCCGCTCGCGCACAACACCAACAGCGCGATGCGAATCATCGCGCTGCGCTTGCTGGCCTCCGCTGGCGGGCCCGATGCCCTGGCCGCCGTCAAAGCCGCGGTCGAAGACAAAGACTCGACCGTGCAGGATGAAGCGGTGCGCACCTTATCCACCTGGCCCAACAATTGGCCGGAGGATAGCGGCGTCGCCGAGCCGCTGCTGGCGCTGGCCAAATCCGGCAGCAAGCCGTCCTACCAGGTCCTGGCGTTGCGTGGCTACTTGCAATACGTCCAGGGCAACAAGCAGCTCAAGGACGACGAGAAGGTGAGCAAAGTGACCGACGTGTCGCCCCTCATCAAGCGGCCGGAAGAGAAGCGCCTGGCCATCGCGGCCATCGGCGGCGTACCGACTCCCGGCGCGCTCGAACTGCTCGTGACCTTTGCCGCGGAACCGGCCATTGCCGAGGATGCCTGCTCTGCAATAGTCAAGCTCGCTGGCAGTAACTTGCCGGGCGTCTCCAAGGAGCAGCGGCAAAGGGCGCTCCAGGTGGCAGTCGAGAAGGCAACCAGCGGCGCGACCCGGAAGAAAGCAGGCGAGTTGCTCAAAGCAGCCCAATAAGGAAAACCGTACCCGGGAGGGCGAGCGTCCCCGCGAGCCCTGAAATCGGGAGAAGTGTGGCCTCGCGCGGACGCTCGCCCACCCGAAGAGGTCTACAACCTCGGCGGAGCGGACGTTGGCGCGGCTGCGACCCACTCACTCAACGAGTGCGAGGTGCCGCACTCGGGGCAACGGGTGAGGGGGAATTGCGCTCCGCAGTGCGGACATACCGCCCGCGTCGCAAAAGTGTCAAACTGCTGCTGGCATTTGTCGCAGCGCCAGAGCGGGCCGACAATCGGCTCCTGCCGGCAGGACGGGCAGGCAAACCCGCCGTGGCGCGGCAGCTTCGCCACCTTGGCTAGTACACGTGCCTGCATTAGCCCACGCCAACAATTCATCAGGATAAACACGCACAGGATGCCAAACCACACTTGCTGCTCGAGGAGGGCGAGGCAGATCAATCCCGCCACGCCGATGAACCCGATAATGGTGGTGACCATCAAGCTGCGAGCGCGGCCAAGAACGAACCAGAGGAGGGACTGAAGAATCTGCCCGCCGTCCAAGGGGTAGATGGGCAGCATGTTAAAGATCAGCAAGGCCCAGTTGATGATGCAAATCGCCTTAACAAAAGCATAGGCGTTAGGCATCGCGTCTGCCCAGCCCAGGGAGTAGCCCAGCCACCACAGTAGGCTCAGCACGGGTGCCAGCGCGACATTCACCAGCGGCCCCGCCGCGATGCTCCATAGCGTTGCTCCAGGCCGCTGCGGCGGCGCCACATAAGCCACTCCGCCAAGCGGCCAGAGCACAATCTGGTTCGCCTGCCCGCCCACCTGCCGGCAGGCCAGCGCGTGGCCAAACTCATGCACGAGCACGATCAAGAACAAGGCGATGTATTCCAGCGCCGGCCAAATCATGGAAGAATACCTGCCCGCACGGAGGCTGATTCCATACACTGCGATCAGGAACCACGACCAGTGTAAATACACATCGACTCCCGCAAAGCGGAACAGGCGGAAGGACCCTTGCCGTGTTGGCATCATCGGCCATGACCTAACACACTGGCCAAGGCGGCAACAAGCCTTTATTTGCACGCGCCATTCACAAATACGGCGTCAGCAATCGCGCGACGCCATCGCGCAAGCGCACCGGCAATGGCCGGTCATCCATCTCCTGGAGTGTCACCGGGTGAGCAGCCTTCCGCTTGGCCTCGACTAATTCCTCAAGTTGTCGGGCGAGTGCCAGGTCGTAGCACTCCAAGTTATACTCGAAGTTGAGACGGAGGCTGCGCGGGTCCCAGTTGGCGGAGCCCAGCAACACCCAGCAGTCATCCACAATCGTCAGTTTCGAGTGGTCGAATGGCGGCGGGGTGAGCCAGATCCGGCACCCATGCTTGAGCACCTGCCACCACATCGCCCGGGAAGCCCAGCCGACGAACGGCAGGTTGCTCTTGCCGGGCAGAATCATATCCACTTGCACACCTCGCATCGCAGCCAGGTTTAAAGCGGAGACCAGGGGCGGATCGGGCAGGAAATACGGGGTCACGATCCGGACGGAGTAACGGGCGATCGAGAGCGCCCCCAGCAGCGTCCAGCGCAGTTTCTCGAAATCCTCATCCGGGCCATCCGGCACTCCGCGCGCGAGCACCTGCCCGGCTGGCTCGGGTTTGGGAAACCACGCGTTGCCGCGCAGCGACTCGCCGGTCGTGAACATCCAGTCATCAGCGAAGACTTCCTGCAACTGAGTGACCACCGGACCCCGCACGCGGAAATGGATGTCCTGCACCGGGCTCCGTGGGTGGCGCTGCAGGCAATGGCCCACCCGAATGTTCATGCCGCCGGTGAAGCCCACACGCCCGTCGGCCACGAGAATCTTGCGGTGCGTGCGCAGGTTCATCGACGTCAGATGCCATAAGGCAAACGCAGGGAGAAACCGCGCGTGCCGCACCCCTTCCTGGCGCAGGGTGTGCAGGATAGTAGGCATGGAATAGCGTGTGCCGGTCGCGTCAATCAGCACTCGCACTTCTACACCCCGACGGGTGGCTTCACCCAGCGCCCGCGCGAAGGCCACGCCGACTTCGTCTCGGTCAAAGATATAAGTGCAGAAAGAAATGGTCTGGCGCGCTTGCCGGATCGCCTCCAACATGGCCGGAAAGGCTTCATCCCCGTTAATGAGCGGCTCAATTCGATTTCCCGGCAGCAGCGGCCGGCCCACCACGCCACCCACTACTCGAGCCAACATGCCAAGGTGTCCGGTGTGGCCGGGCAAATGGCGATGCAACTCGTCCGGTGAACACTCAGGCTGCTTTTCATGGGCGCGATACCGTTCGAGGTCCCGCCGCAGCTCGATGGCCTGACGGCGAAGCCGGTTCACCCCGAAAACGAAGTAAAGCGCCGCCCCCACCAGTGGCACCAGCCAGATGAAACCTACCCAGGCGATGGCCGAGCGCGAATCCCGCTTGTAGAGCACCGCGTGCCCCGAGGCCGCCACCGCGAGCAGCAGCACGACTCCGGCAAAAACGATATGCCAGGTCTCGTGGGCCAGGTCCCAGATATTTACGGCTAATAAGGCCATCCAAATTTCCCTTCCCGCACCTTCTCATTGCCGGTCTATCCAACAAACCGGCGAGGCCACTACCGCGCGAGCTTTCCTGTTCCTGCGCGGGAGGGCGAGCGTACCCGCGAGCCCTGAATTAACTACATTCTCGAGAAGTATGGGCTTGCGGGACGCTCGCCCTCCCGCGCATTGGCGTTAGGTCTTCAATCCTTCGAGATTCGGCTCCAGCTTCTTGCCTTCCTTCAGCAATGCCGCCAGCGTCAGCTCATCGCGTCGATATGCGGCCTCGCGTCCCAACACGGCGGTCAGGTTCGAACGCACCGACGGCACAACCGTCGGATTGGAGCAATCCCCTTTCACGACCGCGTCGTGAAACTCGTTGATGTTCACCACCACCCCGCTGGTGTAAAGGTCGCCGACATTCTCCCGCACCGCGGTTTCCGGGCCGCGCACGGCCACGCCCGTGTAATAGTCCGCGTCGATAAAGCCCGAGGCACCAAACATCCGGGCTCGGATTTCGTCTTTCACCATCGGGATGCTTTGGATGCAGGTGAACGACAGCACTAGGTCGTCCGGGAACCAGTAGGTGACCGCAAAGTGGTCGTAGATGCTGTTTGCTGGCCGCACCTTGTGGCCGCCGGAGCCCCGGGCGCGCAAAGGATCGGCGTTGATGATCCAAGTGGCCAGATCCAGCGAATGAATGCTCTGCTCGACAATGAAATCGCCGGAGATCGGCAGCACGTAATACCAACTACGCAACTGCTCCTCAGGCGTCGCGGGCGGCGAGCCGCGCCCGCCACCCGACCACGGGTACCACGCCTCAGCCATGACGGGCGACCCGATGGCGCCCTTGTGAACCTGCCCAACCGCTTCACGAAAATGCGCATCAGCGCGGGTCTGGAAATCCACCAGGAACACCTGCTTCTTCGCAGTGGCGCGCTGGCCCGCCGCGGCAATCATCTGGCAGCCGGGCGCATCCACCGCGATCGGCTTGGCCAGATAGACATGCTTGCCCGCGTCAACGGCGGCGGCGGCGTGTTCCGGGTGGAAATAGGGAGGAGTTTCAATTACCACGGCGTCGAGCTTCCCCTCCAGTAGCCGCTTGTAGGCCGAGAGGCCAGTGTAACGCCGGGACGAGTCGATCGTGTGCTTCTCGCCCACGGTGTCGGCTTTGTCCTGGAAGTAATCCGCGCAAGCCACCAGCCGATACTTGCCGGATCGAGCGAAGAGATCGGCGATCCAACTGCCGCGCCCGCCGCAGCCAATCAGGCCGATCTCCAGGACAGAGTTAGCCTCCGCGCCGAAGACCAGCGAGGGTTTGAAAACGGTGATGGCCGTAGCCGTAGCCGCGCCGGCGAGAAACGCCCGCCGGGGAATTCGAGGGGTGTTGCTTTTCATGGTCTGATTGTGGCTCGTACGAGCACCAAATCAAGTCTCACTCTCCATTCCAAGTGAAGCTAGGTGACCGGGTAGGTGGAGGAGCGCGGGCAAAGGGCGATTGCTTGCGGGCGCCTGACACAGGAGATGAGTGCCCGGCCAGACGTGCGAACTTGGGGCCGACTCTCAGATTGAGGACTTGGCGTCGTTATGCCGCCTTCCGGATATTTGTCGTTCTCTCAATCTCCAGAGGCCGTTCCAGCTCAGGGCCAGGCGATTCCAGTGCGTCCGAGTCATCCATTCCATCGGCCAGGCTGGAACAGGAGGCGCACATATTCGGGTTGCGGGAGAAGGCATTCCCTGTTTCGGGGATCGGCTCACCGCAACAAATGCAAACCCGCGGATTCATTCTAGCGTAAGCTCGATCACAAATACTCGCAGCGCAAGTGCCTCGTATGATCTGATCAGCGAGTGGTTGAGGCAGCGCGAGTAAAGGGGGCAAGTCAAACGCGTGGGTATCGACGGGCGGGTCGGCGGGTGGCGAAGTGGGCGAGATGATGTGCCATTCGAATTGCTCAAGGATCGCTCAGGCGCTCGGCTCAGCGACCTCGGCCACCGCCGTGACCACCGAAGCCGCCGCCGCTATGGCTGGCAAACGATGCCGAGTGTCCGGTGAAACCTCCGGCAGATCGAAACCCGCCAGCGGAGCCGGTGAAAGTGACTCCTCGTCCGCCACCGGCGAACGAGCGGGAGCCGCCGCGGAAGCCCGTGTAGTGCCCAGGGTGCGCGCCATTCCCATAATACCCACGGCCCCCGTAATAGCCTCGGCCGTAGTAGCCGCGACCGCCGGAGTAATAGGGGTACCTGTAACCGTAACCCCCCCAGCCGAAATAAAGAGACGGCCAATAATACGGCCAACCATAACCGTAATCGGACCACCCGTAGCTGTATCCGGGATAGGCGTAGTCGTATGAGGGGTACACGTACGAACTCACGGGATAGGTGTACGGGTAATTCGGATAAACCGGCTGCGTGCCGTAGTCGTAAGCCGGAGCATAAGGGGCGGCCGCTTCCGGGCTGGCCTGTTGGGCCGCCTGGGCGGCTCGCATGGACTGGGCCCGCACCTCCGCGCCGTGTTGCAGCATGGCCGTGAGGACCTCCGGCGCAACGCCTTTGTCTTTTAGGGCAATGATTTCCGTGGCGTTGGGATTGTAAGCGGTGGGGGAGCTTTTGACGTAGGTCTTGATGACTTCAGGATCGACTTTCGCCTCCACCATCTTCACGACGTCTGCGACGCCGGGAGAAAACGTTGCTGCCGGAGCGGTCGGCGTGGCCGCTGCCCCCTGGTTGACCGTGCCAGTAGCCGGTGCGACGGAATTGATTGCGCGCGAGGCGACCGGAACACACAGAAGCATCACCCCCGCCATAAGCCAGCCCTTGATCTGATGGGTTATTACAATTTCACTTCGCTTTGCCATTTTCATAACAACTGCCAGTGTTGGCACTCACCAGTACTATGCCCCTCGGGGCCCCGGTGTCAAGGGCCGGCAGGGCCGGCAAGGCTGCCTTTAGCCGGAACCAGCCCATGTCGGCGCAACGCCGCACAGTCTTGACGGGATGTCCCTGTCCGGGACCGCCAACCAGGGGACTGCGTCGCTGTGGCCCTACGGGCCGACCTTCACGCGGTAAAAGCGCTGATTGTTGGTGGCGTTGGGATCGGCCAGGAGAAACGAATTGGTCGCCGTGTTGTTGGTGATGAACAGGGAAATCCAATTGGTGGAGCTCAAGTTGGTGGACATCTGAATTGTGTAATTCTGATTGGCAGCGCCAGTGAGCCGCATTTGGAATCGGTTGTTCAACCAAACCGGCAAGCTCAACGCGGGCTTGGGATTCGTGATGAGCGTCAACGCGCGGGTAACGGTGAGCGAATTATGATCGGTCAGACGCACGATGAAACTGTTCGCTCCGCTGGATGCTGGCACGCCGGAAATAAGGCCGGTGGTCGAAAGCGTCAGGGCGGAAGGCAGCGGTTGTGAACCGTTGGCGATGGTCCAAGTGTAAGGCGTCGTGCCGCCGGAGGCTTGCAGTTGATTTGTGTAAGCGCTCCCGACCGTGGCATTGCTCAAGGACGCAGTCGTGATCTGCAATGAGGAAGACGTGATGGTGATCGAGTAATTGTTTTGCACCCAGTTTGCGTCGCCGTCGTAAACGCCCATCGTGAACGAGAAAGTGCCGCTGTTGGTCGGCGTGCCGGAAACGACAAAGAACGCGTTGGAACTGGTGATTGCACCATCAGAGACGTTCAAGCCCGGCGGAAGTGAGCCGGAAGTAATAAACCCGCCGGGGCCGGCGTAATAATAAGGGGCGCCAAAATAAACCCCAGAGTCGCCGCCAGACACCAAAATCTGCGCGCTGTAAGCGACGCCGATCGTGCCATTGGGCAAAGCGTTGGCGGACATGGTCAGGGCGGGATAGATGGTCAGCGACAATAGTTGATCCACCGTGTTCGCCACGTTGTCGGTCACGCGCACGGAGAAATAATAATTCGTCCCGCCAAAGGGCGCATTGGTGGGCGTGCCGGAAATGATGCCGCCATTTGAGAGATTCAGTCCGCCCGGCAAAGCCAGCGAACCGGGAGTCAGCGACCAGCTATACGGTGATTGTCCGCCGGAAGCGTTCAGTGGTAAGTTGTAATCCCCGCCTACAATGCCGTCAGGCAAAGCCGTTGTCGTTATTTGTAATGGGCCGGAGGAACCGCCGGTGATGGTGATCGAGAACATCTGGGTCACCACGTTTGGCGGCGACGCATTGTCGGACACGCCCACCCAGAATGAGAAAGTTCCCGCCGTTCCAGGAGTGCCGGATATGGTGCCGTCGGTGCCATCGTTGGAGAAATTCATATCGCCGGACGTGCCCGGGGGCAATGTGCTTGTCCCGTCAGGCAGCCACCAATTATAGGGCGGTTGGCCGCCGGAGGCGCC
>Ga0181538_10003462_pt1 | contig 15364 bp, 18 predicted proteins | sample PEATcosm2014_Bin_40_FD_119773 | JGI IMG/M metagenome (GOLD analysis project Ga0181538, IMG submission 119773) | Peatland microbial communities from MTU Mesocosm Facility, Houghton, MI, USA - PEATcosm2014_Bin23_30_metaG | ecosystem: Environmental > Terrestrial > Soil > Wetlands > Peat | place...
ATGGGGTCAGCCTGACGGTCGCGGCCGTGAGGGGCAGCGTTTTTGAGGTGGCTCTGATTCCCACGACGTTGCGGTTGACCACGCTGGGAAGGAAATCCAAGGGCTGGCCGTTCAATTTGGAGACCGATATCCTGAGCAAAACGGTCGTATCGTGGCTGGAAAGCCGGGAGATGAAGTGAACCCGCTACGAGAACTACAGGCACAGGCCGAGGCGGAATTTCAGCCTTATGGGGACGTGGAAATCGTCTCCACGTTCGGCGAGCCGCAGGCGGAGTACGCCGCGATACGCAAGGGTTGCGCCCTGATGGACCTGCCGCAGCGCGGGATTTTGCGGGCAACGGGGCCGGATCGGATCGGTTTTCTGAATCGGCTGCTGAGCAATCAATTGGCGTCGAAGGACGGGAAAAGCCCTCTGACGGCCGGGCGGGGCGTCTATTCGTTTCTGCTGAATAACAAGGGGCGAATCGTCGCGGACGTGAACGTGCTTGAAAGAGGCGATTGCACGCTGCTGGAAACGGATGCGCGAAACGTCGCCAGGGTGAAGGAGATGCTGGAGAAGCACGTTTTTTCGGAGAAGGTGGCGTTTTCGAGCCTGATCGGCACAAGCCATCAGGTGGCGCTGCATGGTCCGGGGGCTGGGGAAGTTTTGCGGCAAATTGGCGGGAATTGCGAGGGGCTGGAACCGCTGAATTCGACGGTTGCCAGGCTTGATGGGGCCGAGGCGGTCATTTGGCGCGACGATCCTTGCGGGGTGCCGGGATATTTTCTGATCGTTCCAACCGAATCGGCGGGGAAGTTGTGGATGGGCATCCTGTCGGCATTCGGGGGCGGGGAGCCGGGAAAACGGCAGGTGCGCCCGGCGGGGTGGGCGGTGTTCAACACGGCGCGGATAGAGGCGGGCCGGCCGCTGTTCGGAATCGACTTCGACGATTCGGCCGTGCCGGCGGAAACCGGACAACTCGATCGCGCCGTCAGCTTCACCAAGGGTTGCTACCTGGGCCAGGAAATCGTCGCCCGAATGCACGCGCGCGACCAGGTGGCCCGGCAAATCGTCGGAATCCGAATGCGCGAAGACGCCCTGCCGATCGCTGGGGCGCCGGTCGTCGACGATGCGAAAAACCAGATCGGCGGAATCACCAGCAGCACGATCTCGCCGGTGCTGTCCAATGCCGCAATTTGCCTGGGATTGGTCAAAAGTCCGTTCGCCGCGGTCGGCACGGAATTGCAAATCGCCACCGAGGGGGCGTTCCGCCGAGGGACGGTGGTCGAGATTCCGTTCGTAAAAAATGGATAATTGACAATTGACGATGCCTCGCGCGCGGCGACGGTCGTTGATTATGAGGAATCGCCCATGGCACATTCACCCTTTCGCGTCGAGCCGGGAAAGAAAGTCGATCTGCCGAAATGGCCCACGGACGATACCGGGCCGTTCAAAGACAAGTCCCAGGCCAAGGACGAGATCAAGAAGCACGTCAATCGGCTGATCGAGCTTCAGGAGCTGCTCTATGCCTCGGCGAGCCATTCGGTGCTGATCGTGCTTCAGGCGATGGATACCGGCGGCAAGGACGGGGCGATCAGCCACGTGTTCAGCGGAGTCAACCCGCAGGGGTGCAACGTCACCAGCTTCAAGGCCCCGTCACACGATGAACTGGCGCACGATTATCTGTGGAGATATCACCAGGCGTGTCCAAAACGGGGGATGATGGAGATTTTCAATCGATCGCATTACGAAAGCGTGCTGGTCGAACGCGTCCACGAAATCGTCACCGAAGACGTGTGGTCGCAACGATTCGAGCAGATCAACGCGTTCGAGCGAACCCTGATCGCGGAGAATACGCTCATCCTCAAATTTTTCCTTCACATTTCCAAGCAAGAGCAAAAAAGGCGGCTGGAAGCGCGGCTGGATGACAAAACCAAACGCTGGAAGTTCAGCCCCGCCGACCTCGCCGAGCGCAAATACTGGGACGAATATACCAAAGCCTTCGAGGATGCCCTGCGGTATTGTTCAACCGAAGAGGCGCCCTGGTACGTCGTGCCGTCGGATCACAAGTGGTTCAGAAACTGGGTGCTGTCGGCCACCATCGTCAAGGCGATGGAGAAGCTGGACCTGAAATATCCCCAGCCGGCGGAGGGGCTGGACAAGATCAAGATTCGTTGAATGAACCCCTTCACGCCGCCAATGCCGACGGCGGTCGGCGCAAACGCGCGGACTGCTGACGGGCGGTGCGCCAGAGCGCGACATCGGGGGATTCCTCTTCCGGCATCCAGGTGGAGCCTTCCGGCGTCCACGCGGGGTCTTCGGCGTCCCGCAACGCCTCCCCTTCCTCGGGCAAGATCCCCGGTTGCCGGTCGATGGGCCGAAAGGTCAGAGCGGCCAGTTCCTGGTCGGTGACGGCGTTTTCGGCCGCCGGCGGACGCGGCGACTTGGAAAACCCGCGGCCCTCCAAATCCACAAACAGAAATTGCCCGTCAACGTACGACTGAAATGATCCGTCGGCGACACCCGCTAAAATCTGCTCGATGCTGATCCCCCAAATTTCCGATGCAACCGACGGCGCCACCCAAGATGACATTTTTGTTTCTCCAAATCCGGCCTTTGGATTCAATCGGCCAAATGGTGCGCCGACTGTAGTTTCCCTTACACAGCGTCCGGTAAGTGCCGGATCGCGCGGCGGCGCTCGATCGCGGGGTTGCGCTGCCGGCTCGGCCAATACCGTGGGCGCTTTTGCCTGGCGGCGGGTGCGATGTTAGTGTTGGCGGATGAATGGGAAACATCGCGAACGGCGGGATCGATCAGCCCACTGACAACCTCGGCGCGGGATCGGCATTTCAATCGGCCCGTTATGACGGACTTCGCCTTTTCGCGCTTTCCTTTGTCGCGCTGTTTCTGGAATTGATGGTGATTCGTTGGGTGCCCGCGGTCGTGCGGTTCGTGGCGTACTACAGCAATCTGATGCTCATCAGTTCGTTCCTGGGCCTGGGATTGGGGGCGATGACGGCCCGGCGACGATGGAATTGGTCCGCCTGGTTTCCCGCTTTGCTCCTGTTGAACGTGGGAACGTTGTATTTGTGCCGCCAAAACGTCCACATGCCCGTGCCGAACTCCGAGGCCCGGTTCGGCCAGGAGGCCGTCTTCCGTTTCGCCTACGTCGTTCTCGTCGCGATTTTTGTGCTGAATGCGGCGATATTCCTTCCCCTGGGCCAGCAGATTGGACGTTTGTTTCGTCAGTTGCCGCCGCTACGAGCCTATGCGTTCGACCTGGGGGGAAGTCTTTGCGGCACCGTCGTGTTTGGGCTCTTTTCCCTGTACCATTTTTCCCCGTCGCTCGGCGTGACGGCGGTTGCCGCGATCTATCTGGCGATCAACCGGCGTCACTTTCTGTTGAATTCACTTCTGTTGGTCGTCGCGGTGATAGTCATGCCGCTTTCCGTCGAGCCCGCCGCGATCTGGTCGCCTTACTATTACGTGGCGATTCATCCGTTCGACCCGAAGGCGCCGGCAGTTTCCGAGCCGACCCCCAACCTCCGGACCGTGCGGGATCCGACTCTTTACATCGTCAGCGTGAACACGGACTTCTATCAGTGGGACGCGACGCTCGACTTGCGGCGGTACACGCCGGGCTTTGGATACGCCGACTACGTGCGCGACATCCTGGACGCCGAATATCTGCTTCCCTACCAGCTTCACCCCGGCGCCAAACGAATTTGCGTCGTCGGCGCCGGCGGAGGGCTGGACGTGCAGGCGGCGTTGATGTCCGGCGCCGAGCACGTGGACGCGGTCGAGATCGACCCCACGTTGATCGACATCTCCCGCCGTTTCAACGCCTCCGGCGTTTACGACGATCCGAGAGTGCAAATCCACGTCAACGACGCTCGCGCGTTCTTTCAATCCGCGCGCGGCGGGTACGACATGGTCATCTTCGGGTTGCTCGATTCGCAAGCCCTGTTCAGCTATTCCAACAACATCCGCCTCGACGGCTACATCTACACCGTTCAGAGCATTCGCAAGGCCTACAGTCTGCTGAATCCGGGTGGAATGCTGTGCATTTCGTTCGTGATCCCGCGCGAGTGGCTCGTCTTCAAATTGGCTGAAATGATTCGCGAGGCAACCGGGCGGGACCCGGTCGTTTACGTCGGGAACGGCAGATGCATCCTTGGCGCAGCCCGCGACCTGACGGGGGCCAACGCACCGGCTCAGAAATGGGGCTATCTTCGCGCCGTCGATGTCCGCCCCATGCCCGTGATGGATTTACCGACCGACGATTGGCCCTATTTGTATCTCTCCCGCCGCACGATTCCCAGCGACTATCTCATCGTCGCCGGTGCGTTGCTGGCGCTGTCGGCCGGGGTGGTGGTCACGCTGTGGCTGACCGATCGGGAGGTTCGACAGGGCGCAAAAGACGGATTCGCGGCCGCGCACTTTCTCTTCCTCGGCCTCGGATTTCTCCTCCTGGAAACCAAGAGCATCGGGGACTGTTCGCTTTATTTCGGCACGACGTGGTTTGTGACGATGGTTGTGGTTTGCGGCGTGCTGCTGATGGTCCTTCTGGCCAATTCCATTGCGATGCGGCTGCGGCAAACGTCCCCCTGGTTGTACGTTCCGCTGCTGCTCTCGCTGGTTTTTCTGTACGTTGTTCCCCGCGACGCCATTCTGGGCCTGCCGCTGGCGGCCAGGCTGCTCTGGACGATTTTCATCGTGCCGCTGCCTATTTTCTTCGCCGGGCTGATCTTCTCGACCACCTTTCGCGACGGCGGCGACCCGTCCACGTTGCTTGCCGCCAATCTGATCGGAGCGACAATCGGCGGATTCTTGGAATACCTGGCAATGGCAATCGGAACGCGCCATCTGCTGGTGATCGTTGTGGCCGCGTACCTCGCCAGCGCGCTTTGCTGGGCGATTTCCCGCCGCTCCAATGTCTTGCCGACGAGGTTGGCGGACTAGACGAATAGGTAGACGTAGGCGGCAAACGTGACCGCGGCCAGGCCGGCGCTGGCGGCCAGACCCCACAGCCAGCTTCCACGCCGGACGGCGAGCGAGAAAGTGGCAATCGTCACGCCGGCCTGGGCCCCTAGCATTCCGTAGAAGAATTGCCTGCTGCGCACGCGGTGGCGATCGGAGATGAAGCTTTGCCGCCGAACCTGGACCTCCAATAACTGGGCCAGGACCTGGTTGTAGTGGGCCTCGCGCTGGTAACGATTCGAATTGAAATTCAAACCCGCGATGGCGACGGCGCTGGAAAATTGCGAAGTCGGTTCATGCATCGCCGCGATGGAATTCGCCGGCTCCGTTGCGACGACTTGATCGGACGCCTGGCGCGCTGCCCGCTCAAATGCGACGGCCTCATGCGAAATTCCTGTGCACACCTGCTCGATCCGCATACGGCCTGGGTTGATCTGCTCCAGCGCCTTGTCGAAAGCGTCCGCGTTTTCGTTGGCGATCGTATTCGCCCGGTCGAGATCGCCTTGGGAGATTTGCCCCGCCTGGCGTTCGAGATCGGACTCCGGAACGTGCGAATCCACGGCCCGAACGGCGTCAATGATCTGCTGATTGCCAATCGGCTGCTCGGGGATATCGGAAATTTCTCCGCTCATGAAACTTCCCAAGGCGTCCGTTCCATCGGGCCGGGTCGTGCCGGTATTGAGCTGCGAAACAAATGCGGCGGCCGCCTTCCAATGTTCGCTCAGCTCTGTCAAAACCAAGGGCATCGAACGGTGCAAAAGATATATCCGCGCCGACACGCGAAGCATTTCATCCGTTAGGCGATTGGCGGTATCCCGCAAATCTGTCGCGTCCATGGGCGTCGGTTGAGAGATGCCGCGAAGAATCTGGGCCGTGTTGCCGCACTGCTCCGCCCGAAGTTTTTTGGCCTGGAAATAGCCCCATTGGTCCGACGCCTTGGATTGCATCTGCGCCGCCAGCGAGCGGAAGTATTGGGCGCTGCTCATTTCGCTGGAAGACAGGCCGGCCAACACAGTGGCCACGACCGTCAGGATGATCGGCGTGGAAACCAGGATGGTCTCCCAGCGGGTCCGCTTGTGCTCCGGATCGTTTGCCAGCGATGCGAATGGGGGCGTCTTGGCCATGGCCACCTCAACTTTGCGGAACCGGCCCGCGATATTCGCAGGACGACGTGCAGGTCTCGCGCACGATGACGGCCGACAACTCGGGCAATGCCCGCTTCAAACGATCGTAAATCCAAACCGCCAGGACCTCGCTGGTCGGATTGCCCAGGCCTTCGATTTCGTTCAGATAATAGTGATCGAGCCGTTTGACGATCGGCTCGGCCGCCTTTTGAATGTCGCCAAAGTCGATGAGATACCCCTTGTCCGGATCGACCTCGCCTTCGACGAGCACGTCGAAGTGATACGAATGCCCATGGAGCCGGCGGCATTTGTGCCCGTCGGGAAACGACGGCAGATCGTGGGCGGCCTCGAAATGGAAGGATTTGCTGAGACGCACGAACATCCGGCCCGCATCTTATGCGCCATCCGGTCATTGATCCAATCCGTCAATCCAGCCAATCCTTCTTCTTCAGCCGCTCGGGAACGTATTGCTCGGTGACGTAGCTGATGTCCTTGGTGATGAGCGATTCGACTTCCATCTTGAACCCGTTGGAAACCATCTGCTGGATTTCCTTTTGCCAGGCCTTGTTCTCCTTGAACCACGGATAGTTGGCGATTTCGCCGGCACGCTTTTTGTCGTTTTCGTTCAACTCGATCTGCACGTCGTCCGTGAGCTTGCATTGAACGTAATCCTTGGCGCGGATGCCCAGGAATTTGGCGTCGGGAATGGCCAATCGCTGGCTTTCGAACGCCAGGCTGATGGAGCCCTGCTTGATGACGCTGTAGATGTAATGCCCCCAGGGATCGCAGTCGAGCAGGCAGATGATCGGCAGCTTCGCTTCGGCGCTGAAGCGCTGGAGAAGCCGGCGCACGCCGCGCGGCGGCTGCCCGCCGCCGTGGGTCAGAATACAGTTGTGCTTCTCCCAGAACCGGTCTTCGTTGAAGCGATTCCAGACCGTTCCCTTTTCGACGTGCAAAACGAAATCGGCGTCGATCTTCTTGAATTGAATGACGTCCGATTCGGTGATGCTGGGGATCGCGTAACCGCCGCTGCCCATCCGGCGGCAATCGATCTCGTCGCCCTTGTCGACGACGGTGACGTTGCCGACCATCGCGCCCCGGTTTTCCGCGAAGATGTGAAGCTCCTCGCGCAGCGAACCCAGGGCGACCTCCAAATCCTCCAGAATCCCGTCGGATTCGTCCTGGGCGGCGAACGTCTTTTCCCCCTTGGCGCCCTGGATGGTGTGAAGGCCCTTGTAAAACATTCCTCGAAGGCTGAGCGTTTTCTCCGCGCCGATCAGTTCCTTGATGCTGTTGCCGTGCAGCACGGTCTGCATGAATTGCTTGGCCTGGTTCAGGTTGAAAAGCTCGCGGTTGGCCTTGGCATCGCCCATTTCCAGGATTCGCCGCCGCCTGTTCCAGACGGTATTGGAGCGCGTGCGGGTTGGAATGGCGACAACAATGTCGCGGCCCTTGAACGCCGCGGCGGTCACGTCGTCGGCAAGGCCGACGATCTTGTTGAGCGTCACCTTGTCGCGATCCTTGATTCGCTTGCTGATTCCGGCGGTGGATTTGGATTTTTTCTTGGCCATGATTTTCTTGCGGGTTTAATGAGCCGCTTCCATAAAAACTACGACGATCGTTTTTTCAAGAGTCCGTCCAAAACGGAAAGAAGTTTCGGCAGGTCGTTGCGAACGGTTTTGACCAATTCCGACAGATCAATTCCCCAATAGACGTGAACCACGATATTTCTCATGCCGATGATTTCCGTCCACGGAATCGCTGCCGCCTGACGCCTGCCTGCTTGAGTTACACGAGCCGCGGCCTCACCGATTTCGGTAAAGCAATTCACGAGCGCCCTGGATCGCACCATGTCAGAATCGAGTTGGCTCGCGTCGCGTTTTCCCAATACACGAATGGCGTCCGAAGCGGCTTTTCGCATATGCTCAAGCCGACGGTGGTCTTCAGGAGATATCTGCGTTTCATGCGACATATTGCAGCAGTGCCGATGACAACAGCCCGGGACGAAGCTTCTCCGGCACACTGCCGAGAGTCGTCAGATGAACGGGTCGGCCCATCATCGACACCAAATCGCTTTGTAGCCCGCCGAGTTTGAATAGGCCCATCGGACGTTTACGATCTGTTTCGACCAGGACATCGATATCGCTATCGGGACGAAAATCCGGGCGAAGAATTGAACCGTACAACCACAACCGGCGCACGCCGTAGCGATGGCAAAGGGCCGTCAAATCACTCGACACGATCGAAGGCTTGAAATCCTCTTTCCCGCGAGTTTCGGTCCGCCCCCTTTTCTCGGATTTTGAATTCCTTTTGGCCATAATCTAAGCCTCGTTGAACCGTACGACGTTGTGAGAACGCCCCTGTTAACTGGTCTGATGCGCTCGTTCGTACTCTTCGACTTCCGCGCGCAGTCGGTTTGCCATGAGCTTCATGGACTCCAGCGATATTTCGTATGCCGCCGAGCGGATTGACGACCGCTCCTTACTTTCGATCAGTCTGAGCAATTCGTTGAGCTTTCGCTGCGAATTATTGAACTCTCTGTCGTTTTTGAGCCTCATAGCACGACCTCCACGAGTCCTTTGGACCGACCAACACGGTCGGAGCCAAACACGTCCTTCACATAGAAGTCAGAACAACTCTCCGTCGTTCTGGGACGGCTTTTTCTTTGATTTCGTAGATTTATTGTCGTTGGATACCAATGAATCAGAACTTGTTTCGTCGAGCTGGCCGGCTCGGCTTTGCACCATCACTACTCCCTCGTCGTCTTTCAAGTCCTCCGCATCATCCTTGTCGACCGTCTTGCCTTCCTCGTCGAGCTGTGCATCGGCGATCGCGGTGCGCTTGCGGGCCTCGGCCAGCAGCTTGTCGTAAAGCTTTTTGGCATCGGCGCCGTTGATGGCGTGAATGGCCTTGCTGATCTCGCCGATGTAGCGCTCGAAGACGTCGCGGCGAGCGGCCTGGCGCTGCATCTTCTGGCGTTTGCGGAGATAGGTCCCAAGCTTCCGGCCACATTCCATCAACGCGAGCTTCATCTCCTTGCGGATTTCATCGTAGTCGGCGATGGCTTCCTTGGATTCGCTGGTGAACGGGACCCAGACGCTGGCCATGTGGATGAGGATGACCAGCGGCCCGACGGGCACGCTGCCGCGGGGTTGGGTGAGGTTGTAATTTCGCCAGCCGGTTTCCGCCACCGCCTTGAAGCTGCTGCACGCGCTCTGCTGGAAGAGCAGGGGCACGCGATTGGCGAAGCGGATGACCCGAGCCGGATCGTCCGCCGGCAGTTCGCCGCCGAAGGCGATGGCCGCTTCGATCTGGAACGGCCGGCCGCGATAGACATCCGCCTCGCGGCTGCTGGCGGCATAAAACTCCGCCTTGACGCCCTTGAGCATCCCCGCCAAAAGCTGGCGAACTCCGATGGGGGCGAGGCAATCGGTGGGCGGCGACGGCAATTTCGATTCCTGAAATTGCTTGAACAGTTTTTCAACCTGGTGCGGCTCAAGATCGCCCACTTTCGTGCGGCTGTGGACGCCGATCGCCTTGCAAAATTCGCTGGCCTTGCCCGAACTGACCCGGCAGAATTTTTCCTGGAGAAAATTGTAAAGCGTCCCGCCGCCGCGATTGGCATCCTCGAAATCCTTCAACATCTGAATCAGAATGCCCAGTTCGATCCCCTTGGGATGCGGCTGAATTTCCTTGGTTTCCGGCGGGAGCTGATCGGTCCCGCGCGGGAAAAAGATCACGCCGTCCCTTTCGCTCGTCGCCAACGTCGGATCGACTCCGGCCGGCGCCGTGACGGACGACTGATCCGGAACCGCACCCCTTGCCGCTTTGCCCAGCGGCAATTCTTCCTGGTCGTCGGCGCTGACGCGCGTCGGCGGAACGAACGTGATCCGCGCATGGGGATTGGCGATGGCGCACAACTCCAAAAACTCATCCACACTTCCGCGGCCCTTTTGATATCTTCCCTCGAGTTCGATGCTCACGCTGGTGCCGGTGATGAAATCTTCCGGATTCAAAAACCCCGGATCGCGGGTGCCGGCGCACAGGGCACGGAATCGCTGCGGCGGGAAATCGTCGGTCTCCTTGTCGACGGCGACTTCGGCCCGGTTGGTTTTGGTGTTCATCGCCAACTCAATGTGATGGGCGTTCTTCCTGGCGTGAGGCCGGGTGTGAATCACCATCGGTTTGCCGGTGGTGATCAGGCCGTACATTCCCGCCGCGCTGATGCCGATTCCCTGCTGCCCACGGCTCATCTTCAGGCGATGAAACTTGCTGCCGTAGAGTAATCGTCCGAAGACGTTTTCCACCTGCTTTCGGACGATGCCCGGCCCGTTGTCGATGACGGTGACGCGATAACGCGACTGCTTGACGGTCGGCGGGCGATCGGGCTGCAAATCCTCGATGATCACCGCGACGTTGGCCAAAATGCCGGCTTCTTCGCAGGCGTCCAGCGAATTGTCCACCGCTTCCTTCACGGTCGTCAGCAGGGCTTTGCGCGGGTTGTCGAAACCGAGCAGATGCCGGTTCTTGGCGAAAAACTCGCTGACCGCGATGTCCTTCTGCTTGGCGGCGAGGGTTTCGGCCGTCTCGCGCCGAGGCGGGTTCGACCGGCGCTTGGCAGGCTCGGCGGCAGGCTCTGCCTCCGCAGCGGCAGGCTTTGCCTCCGCAACTGTCGGCTTCTTCGGCGGTTCCACGGTGGTGGCTACCGGTTTGGCATCGAACAGGTCATCGGTCTCGCGTTCGAGGGATTCACGTCTGGGTGCGTGGCGCAAATACTGCATGCGTCGGGTCCTCCGTGCCATTGCGTTATTATCACGTTATCGGCAGGAATGCGAAAGTTGCAAGAGGCGGCATGCCGGTCGCCGCAAGGATGAGGCAATCGAATTCTTCCGGGAAAAGCGATATATTAAATGATTTGTTAGCCGGCTATGATTGAAGGCGGGGCTTGGTGGATTGCCGATTGCCAATTGAAAGCAGGGCAATTAAGGACTGCTGCCCTTCAATCGGCAATTGGCAATCACCCGAGCCCGGTAAACCATGACGCGGCGGGATCCGACGATTCTCATCGCCCTGTTGCTGGCCTTGGGGGCACACCTTGCTTTACTTGGCTTGGGAGTCCGGACCGCGCGCCGCGATCTGGGGTGGTGGCTGAAAGCTCCGGCGGCCCGGGCGAATCCTCTTCCGGCGACGCCGGTCATCGAGCCGCCGCCGAACGATCCCATGCAGCGTCTGGGCGATCACGACACCAACGGCACGTCGATCAACAGCGCCCCCGGCGAGCAGCCGATGGAATCGGCGCTGGCCGACGCCCGGCAGGAACAGGCGGCGCTCCAGCGCGATCCGGCGGGGTTCGGCGGCAAGGGAACGAACCAGCGACTGGATCAAACCCTCCGCGGCGACAACGGCGACAACGCGCCGCGCGGAACCAATTCCGGCGCGCAGTCCGCCGCTTCCGTCTTCGGTTCGCGCGAATCGAGCCTGGCCGAGCTGTCGCCCAAAATCTCCGCCCCCCTGCCCGAAAGAGCCAAACCGAGCGCCGAATCCAACGGACCGGGCAACACGATCGATCCCCTGTCGCGCGGGCCGCTGACGATGGTGAAACCGCCCAAGCAGAATTCGGCCGGCGAGCAATCGCAGACGAATCCCACCGCCGATAGCCAGGCGTCGAATCAGCAAACCGGCTCCGAGCAAAGCGGGGCCTCGTCGGCCAGCGGCGGCGCGGGCGGCAAAGCCGGCGCGCCAGAACCTGGGGCCGGCAATCCCATCCCCACCAGCGATTTCGAATCGTATCCGGTCACGCGCGTCGCCAGCCGGTTTATCGCGGGGAAAATCGAGGCCCGCACCGGCCGGAAATTGCGCACCCGCGAGTTGCCCAAGCTTGGCCTGGCCGCCCACGCGGATTTGCAAACCATGGACGATCCCTACGTCGTGCTGATTCTGAGAATCGACGTGACCGGAAACGTGACGGACGTGAAGATCGAGCGTTCCAGCGGCAGCGACAACGTCGATCTCCCCTGCCAACGCGCCGCGTACACCTGGTGGTTCGAGCCGCTGAAAGACCCCAAGACGGGACAGATTCATCCGGAAGAAATTGAGTTCACGATTTATTTTTGATTGGACAGGGCGCAGGTGTGCGGTTTCACAACTTGACTCAAAACCAGCTGTTGAGGGGGTGTGTGGATGCCGACTGCGCGCGCCGATCAAGTTCCCCTTGAAAACATTGTTCACAATTGCCATTGATGGTCTCGATCCAAATGGCCTGTGCCAAGACCGTATCCGAATCCGCATGTTTGCATCGAGCGGTGGGATTGTAGGTGCGAAATAAGAAGATCCCGTCGATCGGAGTTCGAGTCCTGATTGACTCGACGACTCTCGTGAGACATCCGTCGCACATCCAGCAGAAATATCGCGCATCCGGGGGACACTCGGCTTTTCGACAAAGCCGGCACCGTAGCCTCCGGCGAATCCCATCCGCCTCCTTCACATATGGCACCACCGCCGGAAAAGACAGGCAGTCGCAGAGCAGTTCGGCCATCCGCCAGCCCGTTTGCCCTGATAGTGTTGCTAAACGATCAGCGACCTGAACGCCTCGCTCGTCCAGCACTTGCTTGATCGAGCGGACGCCATTGATCGCACGTAACACTCGCGGCCCACCCGGAAGTTCTGCGTCAAAAACCCCGACATCTCGAAGAGCAACGCACAGATCATCGATCAGCGTGGCCGTGTCTTGCTCGCATACTGGAGGTGGAGGCGGAGTATTGTGCATAGCGCCATGCCGTAACGCGAACAGTTGCAGGATGCCGCACTGGAGCGCATCTCACCAGGTCTGCGCCGACAATCGGCGAATTTCCGTAGACTGTGCTGAACCGCAGCAGTTATTGTAAGCATTGATCTCGTTAACGGAAGGGTGAAAGTGGACAAACAGCTCCGCGTTGTTTGCTCGGAGGAACTGAGGATTGTAGGCCTCGTATATCGTCCATCGTGACGCCCATCGCGGATCGTGCTACAATCCCTCTGTAAGGAGTCCGGCCATGACGTATCGCGGACATGTAAAGAAGGGCGTCATCGTTTTGGATCCCCCGGTCCAGTTACCTGAAGGCGCGGAGGTGGAAGTTCATGCCCCCGGACAAATCTCCGCCGACGGCACCTGGGCGGAGGTTTTCCGCGATGTCATCGGCCAAGCGGACGGATTACCCGCTGATTCCTCGGTCAACCATGACCATTACCTCTACGGGGCTGCCAAGAAGTGAACACCGGCTTCGCGGACACCTCGTATTTCCTGGCCTTGCTGATACCAGCCGACGTCAACCACTCTATCGCGCGGCAGTGGTCTGAAACCCATCGTGTTCCGCTGATTACATCCGAATACGTTCTCCTTGAAGTCGGGAATTATCTTTCGCCCGTGCCGGCACGACGTTTGTTCGGCCAATTTCTGCGCGCCATCCGTTCCGATAGCCGCATGACCGTGGTTCCAGCTTCGAGCAATCTGCTGGCGCGCGGATCGGAATTTTATGAAGCCCGCCTGGACAAAACGTGGTCCCTGACCGATTGCATTTCCTTTGTCATCATGAAGGACCATGCAATCCAGGACGCCCTGACCGCCGACCGCCATTTCGAGCAGGCGGGATTCACGGCGCTGCTCAAGCAATCTTAATTGCCGAACGCAAATGCTGTCGTCTTGCGGCGACGGGAAACTGGTTGGGACGCAAAACGGCGGGACGTATTCGTCGGACTTTTTAGTTCGTCTTCGGCGGTTCCCAGAGTTCAACCCGGTTGCCCTCGCCGTCTTTGATCCAGCCAAACTTGCCAAACTCCGATTCCTCGGTTTTCGGATCCACCCACACCCCTTCCTTTTTCAACTGGGCCAGCATCTTTTTCAGATCGGCGACACGATAATTGATCATGTGGCCCTGCTTGCCGCGTCCGAAGTATTTTGTATCGGAATCGAAAGGGCTCCACACGGTGGAGCCGGTCTTCTTTGGGTTCTTGAGTTCCCGCCAGTGAAACGAACATCCGACCCACTGATCCTCGATCGGCAGGCCAAGATGCCGTTTGTACCAGGCGCTAAGTTTTCCCGGATTCTTCGCCCTGAAAAACACGCCGCCGATTCCGGTCACGCGATGTTTCATTGAAGCTATTCCTTCCACGATCCGAGCACAGTCTCACATGGGGCCGCGGCGTGTACGGTTGTGGACCAATTTCTGTAACGTTAACGCTTTTTTATCTGGCCGCGATGCCCATGCCACAGTGCATAAATGACAACGCAACAGGCCACATATATCAAAGCAACTGGCATAACCAATACCGCGCAGACCGCTGATAGGACGCCCCGTAAACGCAGCGATTGTTTCCGAAAAAAAAGTTGCGTTGCGGAAACGGGTTTGGCGTATTTCTCCCGCACCTTGGGCGAAACAGAGTTTCGAGGACGGCCGCCCAGCGACTCAAGAGCCAGAGTCGTTACCTCCATAATCGTCAAATCCTGGCCCAGGTAGCCCTGGAGGTACACGGTCTGCCTGCCGGTGCGCTCGCCAACTCCCTCCACGGCTTTCGCGACGGTCTGCTCGCTCGTGCCGGTCTGCTCAAGGCGCTCTTTCACCGCCCCTGTCCGATAGGTGTAGATCTTGATGCCGTGCCTCGGCAAGCACGCGAAGCCGATGCGTGCGTGTACTTCGTATAGCTGCCCTCGAATTTCAGAAGTTGATTCCCGCACGTCCAACGGCAATCCGCCGATCTCGACTATCTTTTCGACAATCCGCGAAAGCGAAGGCGCCGTACTCTCGAACACAACATTCTGGAGTACCAGCCCCATGGCAACCTCATTTATCGCCAGTAGCGATGAGGGACCCCGCATCGCAGGCCATCACATTCCAAAATCCAGTTTGACCGGCTTGCCGGTGCCGGGGAAGGAGTGACGGGTTGTGCCGCGGAAGGGGCCGGCGGTAACTGCCAGGCGGCAATGGCCATCACCGCGGCGGCGGCAACACGGCGAATCGGTGTGATGATAATCATTCGCACGCTCCCAAATCTTCAAGCATACGACTTTGGACATTTCATCGCGGTCTGTAATCTTCGTTGAGTTCAAGACGCAGGTAATCGTAAACCACACCGGAGGTAAGCTCGCCGGCAGGAACGGTGAGTTGCATCTGGTTTTCGCCGGCCCTCAGCAGCGTGGCGTCGAACGCCTGCGCGTACTGGCGCCATACGCCGGTGTCGGTGTTGTAGCGCAGCGCGTTGGTGGCGACGGTGCGGATCGTTCCGACGGTCTTGCCATTGACCCCCA
>Ga0181538_10003463_pt1 | contig 15354 bp, 9 predicted proteins | sample PEATcosm2014_Bin_40_FD_119773 | JGI IMG/M metagenome (GOLD analysis project Ga0181538, IMG submission 119773) | Peatland microbial communities from MTU Mesocosm Facility, Houghton, MI, USA - PEATcosm2014_Bin23_30_metaG | ecosystem: Environmental > Terrestrial > Soil > Wetlands > Peat | place...
CGCCCACGCGCCGGCGTGGATCCAGGGAATCCTGTTCGCGGAGCGGATGACCGGTGATCCCCGCGAGGTGGACAGGCTGCTCGCCACGCCGGGAAGGATCCCGGAAGCGGCCCGCTCCGTGCTTTCGCTTGCGAGGGACATCCGATCGGGAAGCGCGAACGAGCGGCTCAGGAGGGTGGAACTGTCCGTGGGCGGCGCCGGCAGCGCCTTTGAGCTCTATTACTCCCTTGGGCGGCTGACGGAGCTTGGACGAGCCTCGGACGTCGTGGCCCTTCTGGACGGGCCCGGAGGGGCCTCGCTCGAGCGCTACGACCGCGAGTCGCTCAAGCTAGACGCCTTCTCCATCCTGGACTGGGGCGTCCTCGAGCGGAGGGAGATTGGCCTGATTCTGGACCAGGGCGCCACGGCGCCCGTCGCCACGCTTATTGCGGCCCACCTGATACGCCACCCGAACCCCGAAAGCGCCGCCTTCGTGTTCGGGCAGCTCGAGCTCAAGCCCCTCCCGGCAACGGCCGAAAACACGGGCGCGCACATTGCGCTGCTCTGTATGGCGGGTGTCAACGGCCTCAATGCGCGCATGAAGCAGGAGGCCGGCCTTCTGGGCTGGAACGCGGCCGGACAGTCCGCCGCATGGGGGCGCATCCAGGAGTTCTTCGAAGGCCCGGAACGGGAAAGGAGGCCCGCGGTGTTCCTGCCCGTCCTCCACCAGCTGCCGCTAGAGGTGGTCTACGCCATTGCAGACCACTACCGCACAACCACGTCGGGCGGGCACCCCGCGCCCGGGGGCGCCACGGGACGCGACGACAATGCGGGCGGCGCGGGAGACTTGCCCCGGGACGGCGGCGGTTGAGCCGGGGGGCCCGACCGCCTCAGCGCTCGTGGCCGTAGGGATCGGCCTGGCTTTCGATCAGCCGCTGCCGGCGCTCGATTGTGGCGACCACGTAGCGATCGTTGAGCTCGTTCAGCACCTCGTCCACGTCGCGCTCCTGCACGTAGTGAGCCAGCGCGTGGGCCCTAAGGACCTCCCAGTAGCTCTCCAGCTCCTTGTCCTCGATCTTGGCGATGGTTTCGAGCGCGGCGGCCGCGCTCGCATGGAAGTCGCTCAGTCTCTTGGCGACGAGCACGCGGGCGTCCGACTCCATTTCCTGGGCGGCGGGCAGCGCATCCCGGTCGTGCTTCAGGGCGAGGGCGTCGACCCATGCCACGACCCCCTTGATGGGCAGCTCGGCCAGCTGCACGTCCTTGTAGGGCGAGTTGACGGCGTACATCGCCATCGTCCGCGAGAGGGAGTCGAGCTGCACGGCGGTCCGGTCCAGGTTGTCCGCGCCCATGCGCAGCTCCGCGAAGGCCTGGGCGCGGTCCGCGAATGCTGAGCGAGTGCCGCCTGCCGCGCCAAGGAAGGAGACGGCGACGTTCTTGATGTTGCGCGCGAGGGCCAGCAGCTGCTCGCCATAGTGCTCGATCAGCCTGTCCCAGGCCCTGATCGACTCGGCAATCTTCGCGCTGCGGCGATAGTTGTCGGACGCCTGCCTAAGGTAGTCGCGCAGCCGGTCGTGAATGGCGTTTTTCAGCCACTTCTCGATCGCATCGAGCTTGCCCAGCCTGGCTGCGATTCCGGCCTCATTGCTGAGCACGCTCTGCATCGACGCCTCAAAGGCCTCCTTCTGCTTTCTGGTTGCCAGGATTCCAAACGGCGGGCGCGTCTGCTCGACCTGCTCCTTCTCGGCAACCAGGCGTTCCTGCGCTTCGGTCAATGCGGTCCGGCAAAGGTCAAGATAGGCCTCGTCGCGTAAGAGCAAGATGACGTCGTCAGGCAGCGACATACCCGGAATAGGTGCGGGGTTTCATGGCTGAGCAGTATATTAAAAACGGCCTAAAGAGCTGTATGGTCAACTGGAAAGGGATGGGTATAACCACGAAACGAATGCCGCGGCTCCGCGGCATGCTCCCACTTGACCTGTTTCGCCGGCGGGGAATGATCGGCAAACACTCCTTGTCCCCATGAAATTCCGCAAGCTTGGCCGCACGCAGCTCGAGGTGTCCGAAATCGGGTTCGGGGGATGGGCTATAGGCGGCGGGTGGGGGCCGCAGAGCGAGGCCGATTCGGTTGCCGCCCTCAACCGAGCTCTCGACCTCGGCGTCAACTTCATCGACACGGCCGCGGGGTACGGCGACGGGAAGAGCGAGCGCATAATCGCCGGTGTCCTCAAGGGCCGGCGCGAGTCCGTCGTGGTCGCAACCAAGACTCCGCCGACGCCGGGTCCCTGGCCGCCGTCGCCTTATTGCGTTGCCTCCGAGCGCTACCCCGAGAGGTACCTCCGCGAAAACGTGGAGCAGCGTCTACGGAACCTGGGGACGGACCGGATCGACATCCTTCAGCTCCACACGTGGACCCGGGCATGGAACCGGAATCCCGAGACGTTTGCCATCCTTCGCAAGCTCAAGGAGGAGGGCAAGGTGCGCTTCGTGGGCGTGTCCACGCCCGAGCACGACCAGAACAGCGCGATAGGGCTCATGCGGGCCGGCTGGGTCGACGTCGTCCAGGTGATATACAACATCTTTGAGCAGGAGCCCGCGGCGGAGCTGCTTCCTGCGGCCGCCGAGACGGATGTCGGCATCATCGTCCGCGTCGTTTTCGACGAGGGATCGCTGACCGGCAAGTGGACCAGGGACACGAGATTCCCGGAGGGTGATTTTCGCCGGAGCTACTTCGAGGGCGACCGGCTCGGAAGGGCGGTCGCGCGCGCCGCGCGGGTCGCCGAGGCGATCAGGGGCAGCGGGTACACGCTGCCCCAGGCGGCGTTAAGATTCGCGCTCGCGCATCGTGCGGTGGGCACGGTCATCCCCGGGATGCGCAACACGTCGCAGGCGGAGGCCAACTGCGCCGCGGGCGACCTGCCGGCGATGGCGGAGGACCTCCAGCGCAGGCTTCGCGCGCACAACTGGCTCCGCGGATTCTGGTACGCCGGTAAGTAAGGCGCCCCTCCGGCCCGCGTGATCATCTCGCCCTCGCGGGCGCTCCGCGGGAAGGCTGGGGCGGCGGAACCTCGGCCGGCCCGGTGCTCTGCCGGAAGGAGACCTTCTGCCACGTGCGCCCCGTTCCGCCCCAGAGCCTGCCGTTCTGGAAGACTAGCGCATCCGATACGCAATTGTTATCAACCCCTCCCTTCCTCAGGGTGGAGAACTCTATCGGCTGTATCTCGAGGTCCATGTGCTCGCTGCGCCCGCGGCTGGCGGAGGAGCCGGCGCTGGGCTGGCTGCCGAGGCTCAGGCTTGCGCCGGTTCCGGAGCTGCGCAGCAGCTGCAGCCGCCGGCCTACGAGCTCGGCGGCAAACTGGTTGGTTTCGCGGTCGCTGTTGGCGTGGAATATCTTTGTCCCCATGTTTCCCAGGAGGGAGTCGGTCATCGCCTTCCCCCCGGATTCGCCCCCCAGGGCCGCGATCAGGCTCGGGTAGTTTTGCGTCAGGTAGACACTCGCCACTCGCGAGGACCGGGCGGTTGACTGGAATAGGGAGTCGTAGCGGCTGGCGAAGTGCTGGCATTCGTCCGCCCAGAGGAACAGGGGCCGGCCAAGGCCGCCCCCGTTGTCGGCGCGCCGCTCCACGGCCTTTTGGAGGCTGTACTTCCAGAGGACGGCCGCCATGCGTCCAACCGCGGACCACTCCTTCACGGGCAGGTCGACCACCACGATCCTGCCCGCCATCACATCCTCGGGGGACAGGCTGGATCCCTCGCAGAACAGCTCCCTCATCTTGCCCCGCATCAGGGCCTCCGCGAGCGTCGAGAACATCGCCACGATGCTTCCGCGGGTCTTGTCGCCCAGGGTCGGGAAGTGGCTGAGCCAGTAGCCGGCGACCTCGCGGCAGTCGACCTCCCAGGATGTCCCGCGCGCCCGGCCCCTGGCGATCTCCAGCCTGCGCCAGCATTCGGATTTGGCCCTCCAGGCCCGCGATCGGACGGCGGATGACTCCATGGGCGCGCTCCGGATCACATCGAACATGGCGTGGAGGGACACCGGCTCGCCGGCCATGAGGAGGATGTCCACGCAATTGCGCACGAGGGACTTCATCGCCCGCTCCCAGAAGGGGTCGCCGCCGCGGGCGTGCGGGTCGCCGGAGCCGATTGATGAGACCTCAATAAACAGGTTCACGAGGTTTTCGGTGAGGCCCGCGCCCGCCCCCGGGCGGAGTGATTCGTAACGCATGAAGTTGAAGGCCCACGGCTCATCACGCCCGAACATCAACAGATCGGACTCCCTGCCCGTCTCGGCGGCGTAGGCCCGCCACAACGCGGGTTCGTCGGGCTTGGCGCACAGGACCAGCCCGCCGAAGCCGGCCGCAAGGAATGACGTCGCGAGCGCGCGCCCGCTTCCCGAGGTCTTGCCCGACCCGGTGCCCCCGAAGATCACTGTGCCCTCGCAGGCGTCCTTGATGCGCCAGATGTCCCGGCCCATGGCCACGAGCCCGCGTTGATCCGGCCAGGCGTCAAGGGGCGGAGGCGCCTGCGTGCTCACAGGCCCCTGCCCCCGATGTCCCGCTCGCATGCCGATAGCGCCAGCGCGGTGCTGTCGAAGAGGTCGTCCAGCGAGGCAAGGGGTACCCGGTCCCGGCGGCCGTCGTGCCTGTCGATGCCCGGATGCTCGGAGAACTGCTTCGCCCTCCGGTCGAGCTCGAGGCTTAGGAAAAGGGCTGACTGCCTGAGCTGGTCCGGATCGGCGCCTTCACTGAGATGGTCTATTCTCGGGAGGAGGCTGCGCAGTGACACTAGCGGGTCGCCCAGGCCGACCCGTACCAGTCGATCGTTCACCTGCCTGAGCGTGTCCTCGAATTCGCGGACGAGCCAGGCGGAGGCGAGACTTTCTGGGCGACCGGGAGCGCAGCCGGCGCCAAGCTCGGGATCCGCCGGCAGCTGGATCCCCGCTTCGAGAGCCTCGATTCTCGGCGCGTGGCAATGCGCGGGATCAAGCGGGGGCGTCGAGAACACCGTGATTCCGGAGCGAACCGCCCTCGCGCTCGCCGCCGCGGTGTCAAGTAGCGCCAGCTCGCGCGGGCAGGTGCGGTCCAAGTGCTCTCGGACGGCGCTTCTCCACGGGCCCTCGGAAGGGATGCCGATCTTGGCCGGCTTGTAGCATGAAAGGGAGCGGGCGAGTATCGATTCGATCTGCTCGGCCATCGCCGCGATCACCGCCGGAGGAAGCTCCGCGGCGAATCTGTCCGCAGACGGCCCGCGGTCGCCCAGGATGATCCGTTCCACGATCCGGAGGACGGCGATGCGGGGCGCCTCCATCGCGGCCACGAGGCTCCCGGAAACCCCGTCAACGCGCAGGGCGGGCGCCATGTCGCCGCCCACGGCGGCCCGGTACCCGAGGTCCGAGAGCGCCTCGGCCTGCCTTTCGGTCCATTGCCGCTTAGCCTTCTCGGCGGCGCGTGCCAGCGAGGAGGGATCGATGCACGCGAGCCGGGCTGGCGCCTCCTCAAACGAAGTCAGGTTTAGCACCCGCGCATGGACATGCAGGAACGGCATGAGCCATCGGTTGTTGGGCTCCACGAACTGGCCCGCGAGCATGCGTCCCGTCAGGCGGGTGCCTGTGGGTCCCGGGTTGCGCGAATTCGCGCCAGTCTCCAGACGCGTGCAGAAGTCGTTCCCAAGCAAGGTGAAGCGCTCTATGATCCGTCTGTCGCCGGCGACCAGGGCGAGGGCCGACAGGGAGGGATCGGCCGACTGGACGAAGTCGAAGGCCCCGAATCTCCTCAGTGGCCTCCCGTAGGCCCGAGGAAGGGGCCGGTGGGGAGAGACGTTGCCAAGGCCGTAGTGCTCGGGGCCGAATCCCTCAACCCATGGAAACGCCCCGTGGAATAGCTTCCTCCATCTCTGGAGGTCAAGTCCCTCCGCCAATCGGCGGACCGGCCCCGAAAGGGAGCCTGTGCAATAGGGCTTTGGAAAGGGAGCGAGGGTCGAGGGATCAGCGCCAAGTAGGAATCGATGGTAGTGGGAATGATGGCTTGAATTGGCCGCTAGCGGGAAGGGATAGGTTGAGCTCTCCATGGCGGCCTCAATCAATTGCCGGGCCGGTCCTGAAGCTGACCATCCGCGCGTTCGCAGGGTAGGTGCCGCAGTTAGTGGAGGCTCTGCTCGAGGTGGCCGCGATGTGGAGTGTGAAGAAGGGGGCTTGAACGCTCACGGTGACCGTCGCCGGGAAGCCTCCGGTGACAATCAGGCGCGCTCCTGCAATCATCATGGGTCGCATCAGATGATTAATATGCCTAATTAGACAAGTCTAAAAAGCGATTCCCGAATTGTTTTTCGAGGTCGCCTCAGAGACCTGGCCAAGGCCCTGGGGCTCATCCCCTCCAGGATAATGAATGTCCCGCCGCGACCAAGGGCCCCTCAGCCAGGAGCGCATGGAGGCGCTGGTCCACCATGGCAGCACAAACTTCCCGACGGAACGCCTGCCCGAGCCTATCCCTATTTAAGTGAACCCATATCGGCGAAAGGAAAGTCGGTAACGAGGTTCATGCCAGATGGCTTAGTGCTTGTGGAAACCCGGCGCAGCGTACTTGTTCGGTTCAGGCAACAATCTAGACGCGTACAAGGCAAAGATTCCAATAATAGTTATGAGCGTCTCTAGCCGCTTGCAGTCCGATTCCGAGAACCCGAGCGTGGAGCATAGCAGTCCTTCGCTTCCGCCGCTTGCCATTGGCGTTCTGATTAGCCTTTGCGCAGTCAAACTGTTGCTGCACGTCCTCACAAGCGTTCGGCATTACGGCTATTTTCGCGACGAGCTTTATTACTTGGATATGGCCCGCCATCTCGATTGGGGGTACGTAGATTGCGCGCCGTTGATCGCCGTGTATGCCAAGATTGCGCTTTGGATGGGCGGCTCGCTGGCAGCGCTGCGGATTTTGCCGGCGTTGGCGGGATCTGCGATCGTGGCGATTTCCATCCTGATCGCGCGAGAGTTAGGCGGCGCTCGGTTCGCCCAATTCCTTGCCGGCCTCTCCGTGTTGCTGTGCCCCGGGCTCTTAGTGATGGACAGCCTCCTGACCATGAATGCCTTCGAGCCCTTGTTCTGGATGGGTTGCATTCTATTGGTCTCCAGGATATTGCGCACTGGCGAATCGCGGCTTTGGATGTGGTTTGGCCTGCTCGTCGGTCTTGGGCTCGAAAACAAGCATTCCACTTTGTTCTTCGGGTTCTCCGTGGCCGTTGGCATGCTAATTACAGGCCGCCGCCGGGAGTTCTTGAGGCCGTGGATCTGGGTGGGCCTAGTCTTTTCGGTAGCTGTGTTCTTGCCCAACCTGATCTGGCAGATTCGTCATCACTTTCCCACGATCGAGGTTCTGGGGAACGTCCGCCGGGAGGGTAAGAATGTCATCCTTGGGCCGTTGGCCTTCATCAAGCAGCAGGTCATCGTGATCAATCCTGTGCTTCTTCTCGTATGGTTCCCAGGACTAGTCTGGCTCTTGTCGGTAAAGCGATGGCGCCTGCTTGGTCTTACTTTCGTCGTATTCTTCACGATTATGGAGATAATGCACGCCAAGGACTACTATCTCTTTCCAATCTATCCCATGCTCCTTGCCGCCGGCGCGGTAGCCATCGCCAATTGGCTGGCGCAACGCACAATCTGGCTCACTACTGGCGTAGTGGCGATTGTCCTTCTCGGGACACTGCCTGCGCTTCCGCTCGCAACCTGGATGCTTTCACCGACGGATTACATCGCCTACGAGAAAGCCATTGGATTCAAGCCCGCCAAGGAAGAAGTAAGCCATGCGGGACCGTTGCCGCAACCGATCGGCGACCAGTTTGGTTGGCAGGAGATGGCCCGTCAGGTAGCGGAAATCTATAATTCGCTACCACCCGGTGAGCGCGCCGAAACCGGCATCTTGGCCGGCAATTATGGCGAAGCCGGTGCAATCAACTTGTTTGGCGCTAAGCTTGGCCTGCCCCGGGCCTACTGCCGTCATCAGAACTATTGGTACTGGGGTCCGCCCGCGGAGCATTACGAAAACCTTATCGTCTTGGAATGGAGCCTCAAAGATGTTCGGAGAATCTGCTCATCTTGGCAGGCATTCGACCACAATGACCGCTTCGGCATGGCCGAAGAAAACGTTCCCATATACCTCTGCCGCGGCGTTACACTCGACTTGCAGAAGACTTGGTGGAATTACCATCACTGGAATTAGCTATTATCTCAGCCCTGAGCGCATGGTTGTCGTAGCGCTTGAACGAAGTTGATCCCGCTGTGAAATCGCGGCCCCTGACCTGAACTGTCCGATTGGTTGAGGTTCGAAAAAGAAAGCCTGGGAAAGTGTCCAGAGATGGATCGGATGCAGAACACCGGGGCGCTTTTCCAGCAAATGCTCACGTGCATCAGGAAGCCAGTTAGGAGTAACTGTGCCAAATATGGGTTTGAATTCGCCGCCAGCGGGAAGGGATAGGTGGATTTCTCCATGGATGTTTCCTCAACGGGCCGCTCTTCGCATGAGGCTGGATGCCCGGGCGACCCTGGCAGGTCCCCCGGGGCGGCGATCCGTGGGCCCTGCGCCCATGCCGGCCCGCACGGCCGCAGGGAAGGGGGCTTCCCCGAGTAGGCCGCCAAGGGCGAATCCCCGCGCCGTGCCGATCATCATGGTTCACATGGAACGCCCAAAGCAGATTAATAGACAAGTCTAAACTAACGTTTAATGATTTATTTTTCGGCAGCCGTTGGCTGCCCTCATGGCCACCCGGGTGCGCACTTGATCCAGGATGATGAATGTGCCGTCCAGGCCCCAGAGCCTGCGGATCTGCGCGCGCAACGGGGCGCTCGACCTCCACGGGGGCACGAATCCGTCCCCCGGGTGGATCCTGAGGCCTCCGATCCTCTCGGGGAGTCGGAGCCACTTTGCGGCCCAATGAAGGGGATTCCAGTCGCCGAACCACCAGGGCGGGATCCTGCCATCGGGCGTCGCCGGCATCGCGATGCATTTCCTGTAAAGCCAGCGACCCTCGGCAGGGGCGAAAACGACATGGAAGGGGGGTAGCATGCGCAGCTCGCGCTTCGGCAGGAAGGGCCGCTCCGAAAAGGAGACGTTTGTGGTGCGGCCGCCCTGGCCCAGGGAATAGGAGACCTCGCGGGAGATCCGCCCGCTGACCAGGTTCGAACTCTCGTCGGCGCATTCCTCCGTGGCTGCCTGGCATATCCAGCGGTTGCGGAGATTGGCGACAAGGGGGGCGGCATTCTCCCTCCCGCCGAGCTTCAGCCAGACTGCGTTCTGCGACTGCGTCGCCGCGTAGACGGCGCCCTGCGCCTCCCGCACGACGTCGGCCTCGCAGTCGGCGCGAACGGCGTGGCGCTGCCACTCGTCCTGCTCCACGAGGATAACGTTGCGGTTGAGCCAGTCCGGATGGTCTCTGCGCCGATCGAAGCGCTCCAGTATGATCTGGTAGGCCAGGGTCTTAAGGAGCGTCGCCACGTACCGGCGCTGAACCGAGAACTTCTGCGGAATGGCGAGGCAGACGACCTTCCCAAGCTGGATGTCGCGGAGGTCGAACGTGCTGTCCGAGCAGAAGATCTCGGCTATCTCGGGCTCGGAGAATGGAGCCAGGAAATTGTAGATCGTGCTTCGAACGCCTCCAAGCTGGTCCGGCGGCTGGTTCCAGTAGTTGTTCTCCAGCTGGAAGCGCGCCTCGTTGAACGCACCGGACCCGGGGAGAAGCGGATGGTCCTCCGTGCAGCGGACCAGGTACCGGCGGTAGCTGTCCTGCACGGTGAGAATGTCGAAGAGCGTCAGCAGGGTAGGCCCGGCACAATGCGCCGACCGCGGCGCCGCGGCTTTCCCGGCGGCCTTCACGGCCCTGGCCAGCCGGATGCCCCAGGCGATCTTGTCCCGCGCCTGGGGCACAAAGAACTCGTCGCGCGTCTTGGCCTCCTCAACCGAGAGCCCGGTGTCCACGATCATCTTTGCAGCCGTGTCGGCCGGGATCTCGTCCATCGAGATCAGATTGAATCGGGCCGACGGGGACCAGTCGCGCGGCGCCCAGGCCGGGCGCGTGCGAAGAAGGCAGAGGTCCTCCCCCCTGCCGTGATGGCGAAGGAGGGTCTCGATGGCCTGCCATTCGTTCCCCTTCTCGCCGCAGACAAACCCGCCCCACGGGGGGACCCTGTACCTAATCGCCCGGCACGCGTCCGCGGCATCTTGGAGCCTCCGGTCGAGGCGCTCGCGGACAGCCCTGAGGGATCCGATCTCAGCGTCCAGGCCCTCCGCGTGGCGTCCTGCCATGGCATCGTCCTTCTCGCCTGTCTGGGGCATCCGCGCGTTGCATGAGAGATTGCCCTGTTCCTCGGCTTCGCCGCGTGCGGCGCCCAACCGCCAGATCCGGTCATCCGCGCCCCCGGCTTGGAGGCGGTGTTCCCGCTTCAAATCCTCGAATTCGAGCTGGGCCGGGCTGCCAGTCCATTCCCGGCGCTCGGTTCCGGATTCGTTGATGCAGAGCGAGTGAAGCCGCGGTATGATGCACGCCAGGGTCTTCCCCGACCCGGTGGCCCCGGTCACAAACCCGCCCCTGCAGCCGGCGCTGCGGTCGACCTTGATCCCTGCGTAGGAGTACATTGCCCCGGGGATCCTGCGATAGACCGGTCTCCTCTGCTTGGGTCCGAGAATGACGTGGGCCAGCACGGCCCAGATCGCCGGCCAGGCCCACCACCCGATGCCGCCCAGGACGCGCGCAACCAGCGGATGGCGGCCAGCTTTGACCCAGGCGGGTGCCAGATGGAGGGGGGCCAGGCGGCCGAGGCTCTGGAGGGCGTGGGCAAGGAATGCAGCCCCGGACGCGATCAGAAGCGCCTCGGCCAGCCTCGCCAGGACATAGCGCGCATACTGGACCCGGTTCACGCCCGGGACCAGAGGCTAACACTAGTTATTAGACAAGTCTAATTATGGTGCCGCGGTGCGTGGCACCGGCGCCTGGCCCCGGCTTACCGCCAGCGGCCGCCGCGCCAGGCCCAGCCGTGGGCCCCGTGGACCCAGTGCCCGGAGACCCATGTGGCGCCCCTGAAGGGCGGGCGGGTGTAATGGCCGGCGTTCCAGTACCAGCCGCCGTGCCAGCCCCAGTAGCCGGCGATCCAGACGTAGTCGGGAAAGGGGCACACGGGAATGTACTCGGCGATCGGCGGCGGGGGCTCGTAGGTCACCACGGTGCCGTCCTCCATTACGGGGGCGGGAGGGGGCGACGAGGGCGCGGGCACGGCCGCCGGCGGCGGCGGGGTGGGCGGACCCCCGGCGGGCGGTCCCTGGGGCCCGGGAGTCGCTGGCGCCGCAGCGGGAGGTACCGGTGGCGACTGGGGCGCGGAAGGGGGGGAGCCAGCCGCCCAGGCCCCGTCAACCCACACCCAGCCGTTATTTCCCTGGACCCAATGGCCCGCGATCCACAAGGCGCTCGGCGAAGGGGGAAGCTCCCAATGGCCGGCCACCCAGGCCCACTTCTGGCCGTAGAACGACCAGTGCCCCGCCAGCCACACATAACCCGGCCCCGGTGCGGGGGTCACCTGTTCGATCACGGGTTCGGGTGGAGCCTGGTAAACGACCGCCGCGGGGGTTCCGGGTGTCGGATAGTACAGGGGCACGGCCAGGTTGAGCCGGAACCCAATGTACGCATTGGCCGTCGCGGGAGCTCCCAATGCGATCGCTGCGGGAATCAGTAAGAGTGACTTTGCATTCATGGCGTACGTGAGCTTAAGACGTCGTCGAATGACAAAGGATGCGCCCACCGGGTTCCCGCGAAAAAGTGATCCCTGATCATCGGGCGCATCAGAGAATTGCGCGGAGACCGGGAATGCGCCGGGCGAGGTCGGCCAGGATGAAGCTCCCGGCGAGGCCGGCGGCCGTCAGCATCGACACTTTCAGGAACGGATCGGTCGAGACCCGCCGCAGCGCGAGCGTGCAGAGGACAAGCACGACGGGATGGAAGAGGTACACGCCGAAAGACCGGCCGGCGAGCCAGCGCGAAAGGGGGGTGGGCTTGTCGAGCTCCGCCGAACAGAATGCCAGAGCGCCCAATCCGAGGCCGACCCCGGCCAATTGCTCCCAGACGGCGAGCCCAAGTGCCGGGAGATGCCAGCCACCCGCAAATTCCTCGAGACCCTTTCCCCTGAGCATGCCCCCTGCGAGCAGCACGGCTGACAGCGCAACCGGGCCTAGTACCAGACCCATCCACCCCGCCCGGCGCGCCAGCGCTGAGCGGGCAAGCGGCAGGAGCCAGCCCCCGCGGGCGGCGGCGTTGCCCGCGCCGAATGCCAGGATGTACTGGGGGAAAAAGCCCAGCTGCATGTTGAGGACGGACGTCCCGATCGGCTGCACCGTCCGCACCAGGAACGTGGCCGCGGCAAGGATGAGCGCCCATGCCAGGACCGCCGCCGGCCGAGGGGCGCGGCCGGAGACGATCCCCCCGGCGGGCTCCGGCCGGGCGAATCTCCAGCCGGCGAGTGCGACCGAGAAGGCGAGCAGCGCCGCCGCAAACCACATCGGGCCGCTTTCGCCTAGGAAACGCCCGTGCGCCAGGAATTCAAGGTAGGCGCCGGGGAGCGGCCCGCGGTCATGCCCCCCCGGGTTGATCACGAATGTAATCAGGGGGCCGATCGCCAGCATATACAGCAGGGTCGGCAGGCCCAGGCGCACCAGGCGCTCCCGGACGAAGGCGGCGGGCCCCCGCCGGCTGAGCGATCCGTGCGCGAAATAACCGGCGACAAGGAAAAGGACCCCCATGAAGAACGACTGGAGATGCCCCTGCCAGAAAACGAACGCGACCTTGATGTAAGGGGGGGGGTCGGGGTCCTCCTTCATGTACCAGCGGCCCACGTGGCTGTAGGTCACGCAGGCGTGCATGTTGACCACAAGCACGATCACGAGCGTCCGCAGCTGATCAACCCAGGCAAGTCGGTCGGCCCCGCCCGGGCGTTCCGCCGGCAATGGGTTCGACATCAGCAGGCCCGGCCTACGCTACCAGAAGTAGAAGTCGCCGCGGGTGAAACTGGTCGTCTTGGGCGTGCTGTTGGGCGCATGCTGCTTGAAGTTCGCGTCGTAGTCCATGTTGCGGGTCTTCGGCTGGATGTAGACCTTGTCGTTGATCGAGGCCTGGTACGAGTTCCCGACGTAGGCGCCCGTGAAGTAATCGGAGGTGAAGAGCTGGCCGAGCGAGCCGTCGAGCGTCAGCGTGAGCTGGGGGCTCCACCAGTCCTCCTCCATGCGCACCAGGTTCTGGACGCCGCCGCTGTTTGTCGTTAGGGTCGAGGGGGTGTTGCCGGTGAGGATCGCCGCGTTCACTGTCATGCCGTCGGCTGTTCCAAGGCTGGCTGGATTGATCGAATGGGTGCCGAGGCTGCTGACCCACGAGTCCGTGGTGGGCGCGCTTGGGATGGCCACGCGACTCGCAATCGGTAGGCTCGATTCGGCGGGGGACCACGCCTGGGACACGGCCGTCACCGCATCCGCCATGATCGCCGCCGGGTTGTTCTGCAGGTTGCCCCCGACGGTGATCTGGGTCGTGTTGTAATCCCCCTGGACAAAGATTCCGTTGTTCGAGGCGACAGAGAAGCCCAAGGGGTTGCCGTTCGGGTCGTTGTAGGCGGGCGTCGTGGTGGCGTTGGCCAGGAGGATGGCGTTCAGGTTGGTGGGAACCCCGAGTTGCACGTTGTTCGAATCGTCGTAGATGTAGACCAGCCCGTTGTATCCGCTCGTGGTGTTCCCGATCGTCGTCGGATAATTGACGATGAGGTAGTTCAATGCGTCGTTCAGGTTGCCGACATCGAGCGTCGAGAGCTCGATGTTCGTGGCGCCGTTGATCAGTTCGCGCTTGTCGACAGCCAGCACCCTAGTGCTCGTCACTGGGTTGGGTATATGTCCCGCTGCTATCTCGTTCTGGAACGTGGAGGTGTAGGCCTGATAGGAGGTCGGGTTGGAACCGGTGGGGTCCGCATAGCCGTAATCCACCGTGATGGGGCCGGCCGTTGGCTGGTTGATCGTGATCAGCAGTCCGGCGCGGTTGTACATCCTGCTCGCGGCGACGAGGGGGTCCTCCGGTATCAGGTTGCCCCCGGCGTCCAGGGGCGGCGGGGCGACAACGGCCCGGTAGACTTCGTTCGGGTCGACGCTGCCAAAGGGGTCGGTATAGGCCGTCGGGTAGGTGGCGACGTCATAGGCGACGTCGACGTTGTTTATGAAGCTGACCTGCGAATTGAGCTTGGACACCTGGAGCGCGCGCTGTGCGGCTTGGTTCGCCGGGGGCGCGGCCAGGGGATTGGGATTGTAGACCGGGTCCGACAGCGCACCGACGCCCTCGAGGCGGTCGGTTTCACCGGAGAGGGGATCCGGTGCGCCGTTGTAATCCTGGAAGTAGTAGACCATGTCGGCCAGCGTGAGGGTGTAGCCCGGCTGGGAGCCCATGTACGCGCTCGCGTTCGTGGAAACGGCGCCCTGGATGGTCATGTTGCCGCCCGCTGCGATCTCGAGGTTGCCCTCGTAGAAGACCGCGAACTGGAATAGCGACGTGCTTTGGAAAACGAAGTGGCGGCCGGAATGGAACTGGATGGGCCCGAGGACCGGGTTGTAGATCACGGCCATCGTGCGGGCGTCGAAGTAATAGTTCTCCCCGGTTTCCATTGTCCCCTGCAGGAGGCCCTGGGCGCCCTGGTCGGGGGTGTTCAGCGGATCAAACGTGACATAGCGCGCGACCGACCATCCCTGCTGCTGCGCGTATAGCGAGAACGGAGCCGGCTGGGTCGGGGGGTTGCCGGGCAGGATGTCCGTGTACGTGGCCCCGATCACGTTGGCAGCCTGCAGGGCGGCCTGAACCGTGGCGGGGTTCGGGCTTTGCTGAAGCTGCGCCTTCCAGCAGTAATACAGGTAATCCATCTCGCTGTCGGCCACCTCCTTGGCCTGGTCGAGGATGGCCTGGCGAACTGAGTTGCGGTAGGTGGTAAGGCTGTAGGACAGCACGCCCGCCGCCGCTAATGTGAGGATAACGAGGACGATCAAGGCGGCCAAGAGCGCGCTGCCCCGGCAGGGGTCTCGTCTGAACAACGGCGTCTTCATGGTTATTGGTGAAACGTGATTTTAGTCGTCCTGCGGAGGCGTGGGCGTCGGTGACGGGGTCGGGCTCGGCGTGGGTGTCGGCGAGGGCGACGGCGACGGGGACGGGGTGGGCGACGGCGACGGCGTCGGCGAGGGCGACGGCGATGGCGACGGGGTCGGTGTGGGCGACGGCGTCGGAGTGGGCGTGGGCGTCGGAGTCGGCGTGTGCGTCGGCGTGGGCGTCGGAGTGGGCGTGTGCGTCGGCGTGGGCGTCGGCGTGTGCGTCGGCGTGGGCGTGTGCGTCGGA
>Ga0181538_10003468_pt1 | contig 15342 bp, 11 predicted proteins | sample PEATcosm2014_Bin_40_FD_119773 | JGI IMG/M metagenome (GOLD analysis project Ga0181538, IMG submission 119773) | Peatland microbial communities from MTU Mesocosm Facility, Houghton, MI, USA - PEATcosm2014_Bin23_30_metaG | ecosystem: Environmental > Terrestrial > Soil > Wetlands > Peat | place...
GGAATCCCGGTCCCGCGGCACGGTGATGTCCACCGGCCCGGTATCGGTGATCACGGTCTTGGCCCGATGGCCGTTGCGGGAATTGCTGCCATTCCGGCCCGCCGGGTCGTGCCGGCCGTAACCGAGGTGGTCATCGAGCTCGCCTTCCAGCGCGCCCTCGACCACCATTTTCGTTAGCTTTCCCAGCAGGCCGCCCTCGCCGGTCAGCCGCAGCCCGCCCGCGCGGGCCCGGTCGGTAAGCTCGCGCAGCACCTGCTCATCGGCCGCGGACAGCTCCACGGGAGCCTGGCCATTGTCGGTCGTCACGTCAGTCACTGGTGTCTCCTCCATCTCGGGGGTTACACCGTTGAAATTACAGTCCCTCCATCGCTGGCAGCAGCGATAGTTACCCACTTGGTTCTCGCCCCTTGTGCATGCTCGGGCGGCCCTGGTCGTTCGAACTGGGCCGTCAGGCACGGCTTGCGGGGCGTGGCAGTGTGGCCCTGTGCCCAGGTAGCTGGGAGTGCGCTGCCGGTAAGTGCTGGATCGTGGCTGTGAGAGCGCGTTGCGGTACTTGCGCGCTTTATCTCATAGACAGATGGTGGACCTGACGCGCATGGCAAACCCAGGTGATCAGGACATGGTTTGGAGAACAGCATGGTGATGTTGGCCAGCCCAATAGCGGAAGGGAGTTCGTACACCGCCGCTATTTTCGGCCTTGCTGGGTCACTTATCGGTGGATTTATCGCTGCCATGCCCTTGGGCGCGGCCGACGTGTCCAGGCCCGCGGAGCGACCGCGCAGCGGCTTGGCCTTGACTCGGAGGCCTCGACCGAGATCATTAGTAACGAGGGGGGAGCGTCATCAGCCGCCGGTTTTACAAGGGAGTCGGCGGGCTCGCTAGGATCATGGCCGCTACCTGCGGCTAAACCGACCAAGCAGTCCTTCGCTGACGCTGCTGTTTCGCCATGGTCCCCTGCAACCTGCGGAGGTAATGATCTTGACCTAGCCGTGGTGACACACTCCCCGCCAAGCTGGTCATTCCGCTACTGTCAGCCCGGTCGTGAGGAACCTTTTACTATATAGCGCGAAGGAGGGTGAGGTGCTCAATGGACCCTGAGAAGTCGATCATTCTTACTGAACTTCGCGATCGTTATAACAAGATCATTATCGAGCATGGAGAAGCAGAAATCCCCGATGTGGTAGAAATTGAAAACGACATCGTCGAGGACGAACGAATCATTCCACAGTCGGTGATCGAAGAGATCAAGAAACGAGCCCCGAGGATGCTTGGGGCAAGAACACGCGCCCTTCGCGATGTTAGCTTGAGCATCGCGGATGCATGGGGGCCATCTCTCAGCGAACTTGATAAGTGCCTCGCTCTCGCGGACGTTGTTTTTGCCCGTTTGTCTCGGGCAATATTCACTAGCGGCGATGTGCTTCGGCGGAAGGATCCACGACCGGCACCGGATCGCGTTACGGGAGCCTTCGTAAAATGTCTCTTGATGCTAAGCCTGTATGGCAAGTCATGCGGCATCGCCACCGAGATCGCATCGCTGATCAAAACAGGCTTGCCCAATGCCGCACTTTCGCGTCTTCGTACGTTGCATGAGCATCTCGTAATTATCACTGTTCTCCACAACGACCAAAGCTACGAGATAAGTGAACAGTATGAGGATTGCTCAGTCTTCGAAAACCTTAAGCAGCTTAAAGCTGACCAAAGCGCGCTGGCTGACCCAGTGTGGCAGGTCCCCGAGGGGTACGAGGAAAGACTCCAACTAGAAATAACAGAAGTTGAGGACTTGGCGCGCGAAATAGTTGCTAGGCGCGGCCCCACAATCCGTAAATCCTATGAATGGGCCCGCCAGGCTTTGCCTCAGCTCAAAAGAGAAAATCCACGTTATAACATTAAGTTCGTTGATCTAGAAGAAGCTGTCGGTATGAATTTCTTCCGGGGAAACTACCTAGCAGGAAATGAGCGCGTCCATGCCGGGTCATACTCAGCGGTCAACCACATAAATTTCGATAAGCCCCTAGTTCCACAATCGCGGCCGCGGCGCGATGACTGGGCCATTCGCCTGGCTGGCTGGCGAACTGCTTTCCTGATCGCGAACGTTGCACACGGCGTAGGAAAATCTATCGCATGGGAGACAGAAGAATATGACGAGTTTCTTTACGTCTGTGAACTGTGCCGGACTGCATATAACGCCCTGGACGCCTTTGTTGCGACCGCCGGGAGTGCTTCCCCTTCCGCCTGAAAAGCGGAAGATCGGCGGTTGACCCCGCCGGTGGGCACCCCTCTTCGCCCGCTGACTTACGGAGCATCAGTGGTGCTGGCCGAGGATCTCAATCAGTTTGTATGCCAATGCTAGAACTCCAGCGCCTGCGCTAGTGCGCGGACCGTACCGGATCAGTATTAGGAAAGCTAGCCGCGTTGACCGGAATTTCCCGTTGCTGGTGACCTCTGCCATGGCGTCCCACTGGGTTCGCCCATGTCGTGGGCATTCAGTACACCGGCCATTGGATTCCCCGGTTTGCCTACTGTATTGAACGGACCGTCCAGGCACTGAACCAGCCGTAGGTCCGTCGAACTTGGACATGCTGCTCCCCAGACTCAACCGCCATTTTTGCTGGCGGTGGTCAGGAGCGCGTTCAGTCCGGAGATCGCGCTACCGATCCGGCCGACGGTGGGCCATTCGCGGCGGGCATCTCTGCGAGATCCGCGGGTTCGTCGGTAGGTTGTGCTGGCCACCGTAGCACATCACCAGCAGTTGATGTCCAAGTACGGTTACCGTCAGGTGATGGGAGCCACTCATCATCATCAGGCCGAACGGGGTAGCCGAGCCGCCGTAGAAGGTCTCCAGGGATCCGACGTTCCGGCCGCAGTCCGAAGTTGGGCTCTCCGGCAATTAGGTCGCTGCGACGGTGGTCATAGTTGGCAGCCAGAGTCAGCCGGTCTAAGGCCAAGGTGTAGCTCATCCTGCTGCCGTCCCGCCTTCGGCACTTACAAGGGACGTTCCGCAGCACCCACTCGGTTAGTTGTACAATTTCGCTTGATGATAGTGGATGCCCGACAGGTAGAAGCGACTTCTCAGAGCCAGGAAACCGGTAAATCGTCTCGACACGTCTCATGCTTACATCAGCTAATGCCTGATACTTAGGCTTAAACCATCCAAATGCATGGCGACCGATAACACGTCGGCACCGGCAACAACGGACATTTACTATGCTATTGAATGAGTCGTCCCGGCGTCTGCTCATCTCGCTGCCTATTCTGCCCCGTCTTCCTCGTAGGCGCCAGAACCCCAGGTGAGTGGCCGCCGTGTCAAGGGTCTGCCCGAAGGGACGGCCCGGCAGGGCCGCCCTTGACGCGGTGGCTGCGAGCTGGACACTCGGGAGCGAGGAAGACAGCCCGCGCCGTACCTGGGGCAGTGCCTGTAGGCCCATCTTGATCTGCTTCTCCCTGCGAAGCGTGGCCCGGCGTGCGCTGGGCGGGCCTCCCAAGGCTGAGCCCAGCGCTGGCGCCGGCCCAGCGGCGGAGCGTAGCGGAGCCGCCTTGACCATCAACTACGGCACAGTTCGGCAACGCGATGGAGTTGCCTCTCGATGCGAACTACTGGCGACGCGGTCGATCGAGGTCGCTGCGGAGGCCGCCTGAAGTCTGAGGGTCGGTCGGGGGTCGCGTCCAAGATCCGGTGTAAATGAGACGGGCGTAGGTTCCCCTTCAAGAGCTACCAACTCATCGAAGGAAAGGACCCACGCCCGTGCCTGTTCGAGTATCGCCTACCGACCGTATCCATGCCAGGATCGACGAGTTGTTCGCCTCTGACCGGGAGCTTCCCGAGATCCTTGAGGACGTCGCCCGGCTCGGCGCGCAGCTGCTGATGCAGGCCGCGCTGGAGGCCGAGGTCACCGAGTTCCTGGGCCGTGACCGCTACGCCCGCGCCGCGCTGACCGAGGACGCCCGTCCCGGCAGCCGCAACGGCTACCGGGAGGCGACCGTCAAGACGACCGCCGGGCCGGTCACGCTGTCCCGGCCCAAGCTGCGCGGCACCACCGCGGCGTTCGCCTCCCGCCTGTTCGGCGCGCACGTCACCAAGACCAATGCCCTCGAGTCCCTGGTGATTGCCTCCTTCATCCGGGGCCTGTCGGTCCGCGATGTCGAGGCCACCCTGGCTGACGCGCTCGGCGACCAGGCCGCGATCTCCAAGTCCACCGTCTCGGCGGTCTGCCAGCAGATCAAGGAGGAATACCAGGCGTGGGCCCGCAGGCGCCTGGACGAGGTCAGGCTGGATTACCTGTTCCTGGACGCCTCCTTCTTCCGGATGCATCCCGGCTCGCCGGCCGAGCCGGTGCTGGCCGCCTGGGGCATCACCACCGAGGGCAAGCCCGCGTTCGTCGGCCTGGCGCCCGGCACCGGGGAGTCCGCCGACGCCTGGCACGAATTCCTCGCCGACCTGAAGGACCGGGGCCTGGCCAGCCCGCTGCTGGTCATTTCCGACGGGGCACCGGGCCTGATCTCCGCGATCGAGCAGGCCTACCCCAAGGCGCTGCGTCAGCGCTGCGTTATCCACCGGGCCCGGAATATTCTCGCCAAGATCCCGGCCGGGATGCAGGGTCAAGGATGCCTACTGGAAGATCTTCGACACCGAGGACCTCAAGACCCCGCCCGGCCCGAAGCTGGCGGAGATCATCGATAACCGGATCAGCGAGATGGCCGCCAGATACGGCGCCACGTACCCGTCGGCGATGAAATGCCTGACCACCGACCGCGCAGGGCTGACCGCCTACCTGCGGTTCCCGGCCGGGCACCATCACCGCATCCGGCACTCCAACTTCATCGAGAGAACCTTCGGCGAGACCCGCCGCCGGGTCAAGGTCATCGGCCGGCTGCCCGGCGAGACCAGCTGCCTGACCCTGGTGTGGGCCGTGCTGGACCGGGCCTCCCGCGGCTGGCGCGGCCTGACCATGACCAGCGACGGCCTCCGCCTCCTGCAGGACCTGCGCCGCTCGCTGCTCGACCCGCCCGCCCATCTGCGGCCACGCACAGTAACCAGCGCGCCCGTCGCTGACAGCACAGAAAATGTCAGTGCCATCGCCTAATATCACCATGAAGCCGGAACCGCGCCTGCCGCCTTTTACACCGGATTCCGGACGCCACCGGTCGGGACCGTGCTGGATCACATCGGCTGCTGCACTTTCGTGCTGCACGGCCTCTTCGTCCCGAAGCCAAATTCATCGGCCATCATGCAGGCACCATCCGTGGGTTGCCCCTGCTGAAAAGCGGCCAGCTCGTGAGACCATCTGGATGCAAGCAAATCGGCGCGGCGCGAGACCATCTCTGTACTGCATGCGCCATCCTGCGCGTCTCAGGGAGCATAGGACGGCAAGACGTGGAGCTGGCAAACAGTGGGAAATCAGTTCGGCTCGGTGTACCAGCAAGGTCGCCCGGCGTGGATGCGCGAGGGCACGCTGGAGGCTGCGCTCCTGGAAGGTCACGATGACCTTGAGGTGGTGGGCGAGTCGCATCGCCAGGAGAACCTCTGGCGATTGCTCGGCGGGCAGCACCGACCTGAGGTACGCGTCCGCATGGACGTGTATGCCATGCTCTTGGCCGAGGACGGCAACCCCTTCGACGTCAATGCCGTTTCGGTCTGGATCGACGGCCTGATGGTTGGCTACCTGCCGCGGGACGAGGCCCGCAGGTTCCGGCCCGGCCTGCTGGCCGTGCAGAAGCGCGAGGGCAAGCCGATCGCGCTGGAGGGCGTGATAGCCGGAGGCGGCATGCGGGACGATGGCCCCGGCAGGCTCGGCGTGTTCCTGCGTTACGACCCGGAGGATTTCGGTCTCGCTGTCCCGCCGGTAGCCCCGTACGTCGACGCCAGGCTTCGCGCCGCGCTAGGGGAAGACCTTGCTGGCAGCAAGGAGAGCCCGTACGACCTGGTCTGGATGCACGGCCTGTCCGATGACGACATTCGCGGGATCAAGGTGCTGCGGAATGCGGTGGCGACAGAATCCAACGTCATCGGCCGTCACTTCATCTATGCGGAACTCGAAGCAGCCCTGTACCGATGCCGCCACGTCTTCAGCTCCGCCCTGGATGACTATGACGAAGTCTGCAAGCAACACGACAGAGAGATGGACAGCATCCGCTCAGCTTGCATAGCCCACTGGGGCAAGATCCCAGTGCTCGACATGTACCGGCAGATGGCCATCAAGCTGCAAAAGCAGCACGACTACGGCCAGGCGCTCTGGTGGGCCGAGCGAGGGATAGCCCTGTACGGCAACGACGCCGCACGGCCAGATGCCATGGACGACTTGCGGAAGCGAGCGATCGGCTATCGCGCCAAGGTGGGACTCGAAACGCGTCTGCCATAGGAATCCAGCTCAGCCTTCGGTCGATCGGACGATCTACTGCTTAGAAGAAAGTCTTGGTACCTGCAGGAACCTGCTAGTAGCCAGTTCAGCGGCAGTTTTGGTTGCGCGTGAGTCGCCATGAGTGGGCGCTTCTGGCGGGTTGCTGTGGCACGTACGTGGCACGCGCGGTGCCTCAAACTTGCGGGTAGCCGGCACCGAAATAACTAAGGGCTCCGTAGACGCGGTTCGTGTCAGCCGTTGTTATCGTTCTCCCACAGGTTCGTGATCGGATCCTGGCCGATCTCGCAGTCGGCGATGTTGTATCCACCGCTCGCGGTGGCGGTCGATAGTGGGACGCCATCAACCTCGATCACGCATGTCACTGTGCCGTAGCCCTGAAGCTGGGCGTCGATGGCGTAATACGTTGGGCTGCCCAGCGGGGCGGTCACGTGCATGGGGACGTTGCCGTTGTAGTTCGAACCAGACGGGCCGTAGGTCACCTGTGCACCGGGCGTTCCCTTGACGATGTAGGTTACGGTTTCGGCAGGCAAGGACTGCGAACACATGTCTTTCTCGGCAAGCCGGACCATCTGGTCGGCCGTCATCGCCGACGCGTTCGTCCAGTTCCCCTGAGCTGATGTGATCACGCTTGGCTGGGACTGGCCGCCCTGGCGGTCGCTGCACACCGTCTGTCCGAAGTCAGCGATCTGGGAGGCGCTGGTGCTGGATCCGATGTTGAACACGGTGCTGGATTGCATGTCATTGACGAACTGCTGCTGTGATGCGGTGAGGCCAGTGTTCGCTGCGGCAGGTGTCGCTGACGGCGTGCTCGCCGCGGCGGCTGGCTTACCCGGTGACTTGCCTCCGCTAAGCGCGGTTCCGATCGCCACCAGGACAATGATCAATCCAACGACCGATAAGATCACATTGCGAACCCGGTGCCGCTTCTTTGGCGACTGTCTGCGGCGGCCATGCGGGTCGCCTGAATGCGGCTGGGTCGGGTACTGCGGATCGCCTGGCTGCTGAGGCTGCCCCGGCGGTCCGCCATAAGGCGGCTGCTGGTCGGCCATCGGTTCTCCTGGATTGCTTCGGCTCGCGAACTAATGGACGCTCGACGGTGCGGTCCGTTGACCTCCGCGTCATTGGGTCAGTTAGCGCGCTGGTCGCCGCGAGCTACGGTACGCCTCGGCCAGCCTGTGCGCCTCTTGCTTGGGGATTGGCGCTGTTTGCGATCAGTATGGGATCGTTGCGATCGGGCAGCGCGCTGACCTGCTCTGTCGACTCGGCCCTCGTCCCAGGGTCGGCGGGGCCTCCCGCCCACGCCCGTCGTGGTTACTTATTTGGTTACTCAGCTCTCATGCGCATACGCGCCATGTCCACTTCCCGGCTGGGAGGCCCTGACTACCTGGGCAAGGCGCCCGCATCACGCGCCGATAGACACCCGATGAGTGACCTCTTCCTTAACCATGCACACATGATCTCAAATAGATCATCCGAGTGCCGTTGCAGTATTAAGTGTCAAAGCGGGCTCAAACGGCTCCGGAGGCGGTTGGCAGTCAGCACCGTGAACTGCAGAAACGCCCTCGAACTTAAGTGCCTGGACCACGAATGGACCAATGCGGCTGAAACTGTCAGCTTGGGAAGTCTGTGGCGTAGGTTGCTCCTCACCTGTCGATGCTGTGACCTGCGTTGACTAGCTTGATCTTCCGTGAGTCACCGTGGTTGACCCTCATTACCCGTGCTGACGGGCACGTAGCGGGCATGCATCACTGACCGCATCCGGTAAGCCGAAGTGTCGCAACGTCATGCCGCACTTCTGCGGAACCGATCGCTACCGGCGAGCCGGGAGCTGATTGGAGAAGTACGCTGATCGTTCATGACAGAACTAAGAGGAGAGGGCACCCTCAGCGCCGGGGGTCGCATCATCGTATCTGGAACTGTAGGCCCGGCCGCAGAGCCCAAGACCACGAGTATGGGCTTGGAGATCAAAAAGACGTTCACCATCCACGAGTCCGAACCGATCGACGGAGCGATCCAGTATGAGTTGAAGATCGACGGCGAAACAGTGTGGGTCGGGATGGGCGAGGACCGTGTCGATGGCTTGCTGAACGTCATCATGCGGATTACGGATCAGGAGCCGGAAGTTCCCGACAACTAGTACAGCCCCCTACGCATCCATGGCCTGACGGCTTTCGGAGGCGGTACGTCGCCAGCGGTGCTGGCTGGGCTGGTCGACGGCAGACGGGATGATCAGCCGCACCCAAGCCGCCTAGGACGTGGGCACGCGCACGGGTCTGGCGATCATCCCGGAGCCAGAGAGCCCCCGCCGGAGGCGGGCAAAAGTGGAGCCTGTTAGGAGGCCTGCGGAGATAGCATCGGTCTTGCCGGGTGTCGGCGGACCGAGTGCAGGGGTACGAGCGTTGCTTTATTAACGGAGAGCGAGCAGATGCCTGACATCGCGAATACCGAACTATCAGTGCAGGGCGAGAGCTTGCAGCGCCTCTACAGCCAGTACACGCAAGGTCGCTACCTCGTTAACCGTCGATATCAGCGAAAGCTAGTTTGGGCGGTGGAAGAGAAGGCAAAGCTCATCGACTCTGTGATCCAACGGCTGCCGATACCTCTAATTTTGTTGGCCGAGACCCACGAAGATGGACTGTCTCGGTTCGAGGTGATCGATGGACTCCAGCGCCTGAATGCAATATTTTCGTTCATCCAAAACGAATATTCGGTTAGTGGAAAGTATTTTGATCTCGAAACATTGGCTGACACGAAATATCTTAAAGACCAGGGAGGTCTAACTCAGAAGACCCCGGCCCTAAGCCGTGCCGCATGCCTCGACATCGCCAACTACCTTCTCCCTGTCTCGGTCTACAGATCAGCGACAGAATCATCAGTTGATGAGGTGTTCCGTAGGATCAATTCATCTGGCCGCTATCTAAGCCTGCAAGAGATTCGTCAGGCTGGCGCTACTGTCGAGATAGCACATTTGGTTCGACGAATAAGCGCCGCCATTAGAGGTGACGCATCGCTTACTGATTACGTTAAGCTGGAGGACATGCCAAAGATTAGTATTACGAATCATGAACTGGAGTACGGGATATATGATGCTAACATTTTCTGGGTGAAGGAAGGAATCCTCTCGCGGGAAGCAGTACGTGAGTCACGAGACGAGGAGCTAGTTCTTGACATACTCCTCGACATAATTCTTAGACCGATGGCAAGCAGCGGATCGGAATACAGGAATGCCGCCTACGGTGACGACCGAGAACGCGCTACCACCTCGGCTACAGCTGTTGCCGCGCGGCTTGCCACAGTCGGCTCGGATGAGGTCGAGCGGCGGTTCATGAGCGTGTTGGATCTCCTCGCAAAGACGTTGCAGGCGGCAGATGTTCCCTATGATCGATTGACTGTGACGCAGGAAAAGCGCCGCGGAGTGCCTCGCCACTTTCACGCCATTTTCATTGCAGTCGAACAACTTGTAAATGACGAAAAGCTGACGCCCAAGAGTTTTGAGACCCTTGCTAGGGCGCTTAAGGGGTTTTGGGACAAAGATCTAAAAATTCCCGGTGGCGGCGGGAACTGGGGCGGTGAGCGGAAGACAGAACTTATCGATTCTGTTAAGGGAAGGCTGCGCTCCAGTTTTAAGCCAACCTCCGATAAGCATCAGCAGGAGTTGCAAGAACATGCATTGCGATTCGAGTCAACGCTCAGGATGGCATTGACAGAGGAAGCTCTTTTCGAACTCAAGCAAGGCTTTTGTCGTATTAATGAGGCGGCAAGTTTTGACGACACAAGCTTCACGAAGATGCTGCGTACAGCAAGCGCCATGGCCAACACTAGGCCAGGAGCGCGAGGGTATATATTCATCGGCGTCGCCGATAATAGGGACGATGCTGAGGCCATTCAGAAATTTGCCCACGTTAAGGCCGCCAAGTTGGACCATTTCTACGTTACGGGCACGCAACATGAGTTGAGCGCAATGGGCCGGTCCATCGACGAGCACTATAGATGGTTGATTTCTAAGATTAAGAATTCGAGACTTGAGAATATTTTTGCACAGCAGCTCGCTAGCAGCTTGGCGGCCTTCAGATACAACGACTACCTGATCTGGAAACTTGAACCAGTGGCCATGAGCAAGCCGGTTGCATTCGACGATCGTTTCTTCATTCGTCATGGTCCAGAGACTATTGAGGTTGCCGGTACGCAAGATGTGATTGAGCTGGTTCGGCGCTTTCCGGAGTAGCGAATAATCTGCCGCCGGAGCCATAACGACCGGCCCAGTCATTTCGGCCTGTCCGACGTCCCGATGAGCCGATCTAGTCGACAGCGGCCCCATACATGGCCCCGGCCCGTCGCGCTGGGTCGGCCGAGCCAGGGCCGCGGCGCTGGCGCTGGCGCTGCCGCCTTGATCGTAGATAAGGCGCAATTCGGCAGTCAAGCTCGATCGGCGTGGCCTCTTCGTCCCGAAGCCAAGTCTGTGAGTCGTCACTGTGGGGCAAGAGCCCGGCTGGCCTGCATATAGTGTCCGCCAGCGTTCGGCGGCGTATCCCGACGTCCGGTGCGATCGTTACTCAATTCGTTACTCACCCCTCGGCTGGGCGTAGTCCTTGGGCTTGATCCACCACCCGGGCAAGTTGTCGTGTATCCCGTGGCGCGATCTCGTACCTGCTACAGATCGGTTCCGACCCGCTTAAGAGTGATCTATCCCGAGCCCCTCCAAGTCGGCTTGAGCAGCCCGCGCAAAGTCGTCCTCCGCTCTACGTGCTGCCCGAATTGGCTCTCGACGCACTGCACCAGGACCCACCGCCTCTGCTCGCGCGCGTGCCAGGTCATACATCGCTCGCCGCACCTTCGCCGCCGCCTCTCGGGCCTCAGCGGTGGCCCCACTGGCAACGATCTGCAATCTCGCAGCAGCTGTCTCCAACACCTCCCACTGGCTTTCGGCGCCGTCAATCACAGGCGTAGGTGGTCCACCCTCTGCGACATCGACGAGGTGGACGCCGGCCGGACTAGTCAGGATGAACCGCCGGAACTGCCGATGGGCGGCCAAGAACTCCACGTACACAGCTTCGCGCGCTTGCCGGACCTCACGGCGAGCTTGAGTGTAACTTTGCCGTTGCGCAGCGCGACTGTTGAGCCAGAAGCCGAGAACGACTCCAGCCAACGTTCCAAGGGTCCCGACCAGAGTCGTGATGACGGCCAATGGTTATCACTCCCGCGCTGTCTTGGCTGTGTCTCACCTGCAAAGCATCGTCTGTCAGTGTCGTCCAATGTCCGCCGTGGGCGACAGCCGTAGTGACTCACTTAGTTGCTTAGCTCGGGAGGACCTTTCTCGGCTCGACCCCCTCGATGCGAACTAGTGCCGGACTGGTCTATGCCGGTCGTTCCCGCAGGTCGGTTCCCAATGCTTGCCCTTGCCCGTCGTGCCCGGTCGCCAGCGTTGCTGTATTTCGCTGCTGTACGTCTCGACCACCGTGCGGCTCTTTGGTGCCCGGGCCGCTATTTGGGGCCAAGCGAACACGCCGCCGCTGGTGGCGGGGGCTAGGATGAAGCGCTGCAAATCCTACGACGGGATCGGACAATGAACTCGATGGCGCATGTTACCGGCCAGGTCCTCAGCGGCGGCGCCCCGGTCGAGCGCGCGACCGTAACGCTCTGGGCCGCGACGGCTGGTGCACCGGTGCACCTGGGCCGGTCGGCGACCGGTGCCGATGGCCGCTTCACGGTCAATTCGGCCGCCGCTTCGGCGAAGGACGCGAGCCTGTATCTGGTCGCGGAGGGTGGCAGATCCTCCGCTGACAAGGCGGGCGGCGACAACGACCGCATGGCGCTGATGACGGTGCTGGGCAGTGAGCCGCCTTCCAGCGTCGTGATCAACGAGCTGACGACCATCGCCTCGGTGTGGACGCACGCGCAGTTCGCTGATGGCGCCGCGATCCAGGGGCACGCGCTCGGCCTGCGGATCGCCGCCGGGAATGTGCCGAATCTGGTGGACCTCACGACCGGCGGCTTGGGCCCTGTTATCCAGGATCCGCTGAACAGTTCGCAGACGGCGACGCTGGCGACGTTCAATACGCTGGCGAATTTGCTGGCGGGCTGTATGACGCGCGTCCGCGGCGACGCATGCGACATGTTTTTCGCAGCCGCCACGCCTCCGGGTGGCGCGGCGCCGGCCGACACGCTGATGGCGGCGCGGAACATCGCGCGCAATCCGTCGCATCAGGCGGAGAAGCTTTTCGCTCTGCTTGACGAGTTCTATCCCGTTCCTGCCGGGAAACTCTGGCGCGAAGTGCCCTTCATCCCTTATCTCAGCTTCGCGCCGAGTGCGTGGACCCTTTCCCTGGTTTATGCTGGCGGCGGCATGAACTCGCTGGGCGGCATCGCCATTGATGGCGAAGGCAACATGTGGTCGGCCAACAACTTCCAGGTTGGCGCGCAGTCCACGATCTTTGGCCCGTTTGGTGGCGGTATCTCGAAAATCGCGCCGAATGGCAAGCCCCTGTCGCCGATGACGGCCGGCTTTCGCGGGGGCGGCATCGACGGTCCCGGGTTCGGCATCGCCGTCGGCGCCGATGACAAGGTGTGGGCTACCAGCTTGGCATCCCAGACCATCTCCGTGTTCGATCGCAAGACGGGCGAGCCGCTTTCACCGGAGACCGGCTACAACTTCGCAGGACAACTAGGTTCGATGCAGGGCATCATCACCACGCCGGATGGCGACGTCTGGGCGCTCGACAATGAAAAGAGCCAGATCGTCTATCTCCCGAATGGAGACGCCGCGAAGGGCCGCATCCTGGGCCGGACTGTGGACGGCGAGCCCGTGGACGGCACGCTGCAGGTCAAGGAGCCCTTCCATCTCGCCGTGGATCAGCAGGACCGGATCTGGGTTACCGGTAGCAGCAACACGGTGACGCGCTTCCCGGCAGACGATCCCGGCAAAGCCGAGCAGATCAAGGTCGGTTTCGTCTCGCGCGGCGTGGCCATCGACAGCCTCGGCAACGCCTGGGTCGCCAACGCCCTCGGCCATCCCGGTACGAGGGAGAAGCTGGCGTTGGTCGAGAAGATGCTCAAATCGAAGCTTGAAAGCCTCGGAGGCTCGCCGTCAAAGGCCGACACGGAATCTCAGAAGGCTCAGATGTGGATCGGGCTGTTTGAGATGGCGACCAAATATCCGGGCGGCGACGTTTCCATGGTGCGGCCGGACGGCACGGTCCTGCCGCCCTATGATGGCGGGAAGAGCATCAATGCGCCCTGGGGCATTGCCGTCGACGGCAACGACAATGTGTGGGTGGCCAATGCGTTCGGCCGCTCGGTCACGCACCTCTGCGGCGCACGTCTGGAGAACTGCCCGCCCGGCGCCAAGACCGGTGACCCTATCTCACCGCCCGGTGGCTACATCGGCGGCCTGCAAATCATAACGGACGTCGCCATCGACCCCGCCGGCAACGTGTGGGTGGCGAACAACTGGGACCGGCCGGACGAAGGCCTCAAGAAAGTGCCGGAGCCGGCGCTTGCCACTCGCTTCGGCGGCAACGGAACAGTGGTGTTCTTCGGCTTGGCGAAGCCGGTGAAGACACCGTTGATCGGGCCTCCGCGAGCACCATAGCGAATCTCCCAGAACACGGCGACGGAATAGCCATCGCGGCCACGTTTGACCGGTGCCGGGCAACTGGCTGCACATTGATGCTGCACGCGTTGATCTGCTGACGGCTAGCCCAGTCCTTCCCCATCCCCTGATAGGCGCCAGATATTGAGCCGCCCGGGTTCAGTCAAGGGTCTGCCCGAAGGGCCGCCGCTAGGTGCCCTTGACGGGTTCCGGGCGGGTCAGACAATGATCAGCGCAGGGGATCGGGAAGCCCCGGCTGTCGTCCCCTTGAGTGTGGACTTTCGTAGTTTCACGCCGGGGCGCCGGGCAGGATAACACGCTCTTGTAGCTCGCGCGCATGGCGCTGATCGTTGCGGTGCTCATCCGGCACGGCGGCCGCGGGGAAGACTCGCGCGCCGACGCCGCCGTGGCCCGGCAGGGCCTAAGAGCGGCAGGCGGCGCCCCGGCGCGCAACGTTCCCCTGAAGGCTCGCCCGGTGACCGGCGCGAGCCGCGCCGCGCCCGGGCCAGCGCATCCTGCGCGCGGCGCTTCCCCAGGAGCGGCGGCCAGCCAGGGCGCGGCGCGCTCCGCGCGCCCTTGAAGATCGTGAAGAAAGTCCTCACACGCTGCAGGGCGAATCCAGTGCGGATCTACAACAGAGCCGATTAAGCAGGTTCACGCCAGGACGGCTCGGACGCTACGAATGGTCGGGCCAGATAAACTTTGCCCAGATCGTCCGCGTGTTGTGATCGCCGTCGATGCCCCACTCCGAAGCGAGGGCGCGGACGATCTCCAGTCCATGAGGCCGCGCGGGATCACTGCCGGCTGGGTTCCAGGGGCCACCGCTGTCTTCGACGGCAATCCATGTGTAGCGGCTTGGACTGATCTTGACCAAAACGGTGAACGTGCCGCCGGGCCGGCTAGAGCGGCTATGGACGGCGGCGTTGGCCGCGAGTTCGGATGCGCACAGGATCACGTCGTCCGCTATCGGGCAGCCGCCGAGTAACCGCCGAAGGTCGGCGCGGACGGCGCTGATGCACTTGCCAGCGCCCCGATAGGTGACCCGGCTGACGCGCAATACAGGTGCTCTGGGTGCTGGTGTGTGCATGCGTCCTCGCTCGTTGCGCTGGGCCACAGCCTTGCTAACCCTGAGCGTACTTTAAATCTTGTAGCCATACTATAAGTACGTGATATCTGCCGTACCGGCCCAGCACAATGAGTGCGAGCATGGCGTCAGCGACTTGGAGGGATCATGTTTGGTCTGTGCGTCCGTTTCACCTGCAAGGACGAGGCCAGCGCCGAGGCTTACGATCGGCTGGTAGCCGAGACCGTCGAAGCCATCCGGGCCAATGAGCCTGGGACGCTCGTGTACGCCTCCCACCTAGTGGAGGGCCAGCCGCTGCAGCGGATCTTCTATGA
>Ga0181538_10003470_pt1 | contig 15337 bp, 13 predicted proteins | sample PEATcosm2014_Bin_40_FD_119773 | JGI IMG/M metagenome (GOLD analysis project Ga0181538, IMG submission 119773) | Peatland microbial communities from MTU Mesocosm Facility, Houghton, MI, USA - PEATcosm2014_Bin23_30_metaG | ecosystem: Environmental > Terrestrial > Soil > Wetlands > Peat | place...
ACCGCCGCCGCCGACCTGGCCTAAAACAGGCATCGTCAGCATGCCGATTAACAGCGCCGTCAGAACAAATCCAAGCCTCTTGGGTACCGACATAAACAATCTCCTTTCACAGAATATCGCGCGACACCGGAAACCATTTCCGATGATCAACTTTTAGTGCGATCTTGAATCTACATCGTGATGTCCTTCTCCCTCGTGGGAAGGCATGGTCGCCGAAGGCCAAGCCTCCGCTGCCGAACGCTGCGTCGCCATGCCCATGGGACCGCGCCTGCGGCGCATCTGCATGTCCTTGGAAATAATGTCCCATTTGTCCTTTTGCGAAGGATCGAGCAACGCGCGGCTGCGGACGTTGGCGTCGGCAATGAGCGATTCGCGCTGCTTGTCAAAATCCTCCCGCTGCGTTCGGAAATTCTGGTTGATCTTGTCGTACGCGGCGCGCTGGCCGGAATCCAAAAGCGCCAGGACCTGTTGGTCCCTCTGCTTTTCCAGGTCGCGGCGGCGCTCGAACAACTTCTGCATCTGCTGGCGAGTGTCGCCCCAGATCTTGTCCATTTGTTTTTGCTGTTCGGCGCCGAGCCCAAGCTGATCGAACCAGGGCCGCGGCCCGCCGCCGCGGCCGCCCGGAGTCCACACCCAGCCCAGCACCACGCCGGCGCTGAGCGTCATCACCGCCATGACCAGAAGAAGAACGGCCTTCCTGTTCATCATGTTTCCACCAATTACGGCTAATCGTCGCCGCGACTGGAATCTTCCGCCAAATACCACGCCGCCGCCGGTGTGCTGGCCGCCCCCGAGGGTGAGTCGGACACGACATCCACCCACGGGGGCGCCGCCGGCATTGGGCTCTCAACCGTCTGATCTGCACGCGTCTTCACCATCAACCACGCGGATCCCGCAACCAACAGGCATGCGGCGATCGTGTTTAGCACCCGAACAAACCGTAAAAGCCCTTCTTCCATTACCTCGTTCACGCGGCGATGCAGCCGATGCACGCCGATCGGCGACAGCCGCGCCGCCGGCGCCGCACCCAGCAGCCGCGACATCGTCTGCAGCCGCTCCATCTCGGCCCCGCACAACCGGCACTGGCGCAAATGCAGTTCCATTTCCACCCGGCGGACTTCGTCAATCTCGCCGTCGTGGAATGCGCTCAATTGCTCGTTCGTCGGACAGTTCATGGCAGATACGCCTTCAATTTTTCCCGCAATTCGCTTCGCGCCCGATGCAGCCGCGATTCCACCGTCCCTCGCGGAACGTCAAGCGCCTCGGCAATCTCCTCGTACGACATCCGCTCGAATTCCCGGAGCACCAAAACCTCACGATGCTCGGGCGACAACTGCCCGATCGCCGCCCGCACGTCCAGGCCCGCCTCGGCGCTTGGGCCGGCTGCGGCGATCGAATCGCCCATCGGCTCGAACCTCCGTCGCCGCCGGTCCCGCCGCCATTGACCCGCCTGCAACACCAGGATGCGCGTCAGCCAGGTCTTCACCGAGGCCCGGCCTTGGAACGACCGCAAGCCCCGGAACGCGCCGATAAACGTCTCCTGAAGCACGTCCTCCGCGTCAGCGGCGTTTCCAATCAGAGACACCGCAAGGCGATACAACCGCTGCGCATGGCGATCGACCAGGGCGTGAAATGCCGCCGAATCGCCGGCGCCGGCGCGTCGCAGAAGCTCGATGTCGTCCGCCTCCGGGTTGTATTGCACCACGTGCGGCGTCTCCCTCGAAGCCTCACCCGTTGCCATCCGATACGGCAAGATTCACGCATTCCACAAACATAGTTGCTGCAACGGGCGGTTTTCTTCCGTTGGAAATCCCGATTTTCTCCGATTCCGGGCCAATGGAACAGCCCCTGTGACCCCCACCGTCCGATAAAACGCCTGGCATCAACCTGACAATGGCGCCGCGGACCCAAGGGTAACGGTGCGTCAGCGTGCGCCAAAGTTGGGCCGAACACTCCAACAGCCGGTATGCTATGAAATAAAGCCCGGCGACGTTCGTCAGAGTATAGATTGAATTGGCAAATTCCGGTTCAGGCCCGATCCCATGCAAGAGCAGCCTCTGACCCCGAATATCGAGCCCGATCCGGCGAAGCCCCAATCCCCCGCGGCTCTCTGGATTCTGTTGGCGTTGACGGGCCTTTCCGCGGCGCTTTGTTTCAATCGACTGTCACAACCGTCGATGCTGATCGACGAATGTCTTACCTATTGGCGGACGTGCGGGTCGCTCGGCGAGTTGCTCGACACGCTGCGCGACGACGCCTTCATGCCGCTGCACTACGAACTGTTGAATTGGATTCGACAGGGGTTTCCTCTGGGATTCGGCGTCCGGATTGTTCCAGGCGGTGTTTTGCTCACCCCGTCGGTGATGCGATTTGTCCCGGCGCTGTCGGGGACGCTGATGACGCCGGTCACGTATTTCCTGGCCCGGCAACTGTTCAACCGCCGCACCGCAATCTTCGCGGCGACGTTCATCGCCTGTTCGGCGTACGGGCTGTTCTTTTCTCGCTATGCCAAGATGTACGCACCGGCCTGGATGCTGGAAACGTTGACCGTGGCCTGTTTTCTGTGGTGGATTCGCACCTGGCGGCGGCTTGCGTGGTTGTGCTGGATCGCCGCCGGCATCGCCGCCGCGGGGTTTCACGCCATCTCCTTGCTGCTGCTTCCGCTGGCGCCGCTTTATTTTCTTTCCATGGGTCGCTTCCGCGGCTGGCGCGTCCCGATGCTGCTCGCGGGGATGGCCCTGATCGCGGTTGGGCCGGCGGTCTATTACGGGTTTTACAACCATTGGTCGCGGAACTCCGGTGGATTGCTGCCCGGCGTGGTGAGCGAACCCGCGCCCGATGCAAACTGGAGCGCCAGCGGATTGGAATGGCTCGACCAGATCGACAACTCCTTCCAGCCGCCGTTCAAAGCGCTCAACGCCTATTTGAGCGGATTCGAGTGGACCACGATCGACGATCTTGCCCATCCGGCGTTTTTTGTGCGCAAATTCAGCGGAGCAATGATCGCCCTGTTCACGACGACGTATGGTTTGTTCATCCTGGGGGCAATGCCATGGCCCCATCTCCGCAGGATTGGCCAGCGTGACCGTCCCGTTCAGCCCTGGTGGCGATCGCTGCTTTGGCTCCTGTTATGGCTCGTCATGCCGGTGTACGGATTTTTCTATTGCCGGTCCGTGGAGGATTTCAGTTCCCCGCTGGTTTGGCTGAATGCGTTGTTTCAGTTCGTTCGGCCGGTGGCGTGGGGCGCGCTGGCGGGAATGGTGGTCGTCGCGGCGTGTCTGAACTGGCAGCCGCGCGCCGCCAAATTCGTTGCCCTTCCGCTGCTGTTGCTTGCCCTTGCAGCGGTGGTCCAGACCGCGCGCAACCGCTGCCAATGGATGGATTTTGCCGACGTGCCGGCGATTCGAATGGCCGCAATCGCCCTGGCGCCCGCTACCATCTTCCACTATTCCGGCGGCACGCTTCGACACCGCTTCATCGAACTGCTTCGGCTGCTGGCGATTGTGGGCGTTGTCTTGACATTGTGCGGCGCCATGTTCGTCGGATGGAGTTGGATGCACGAGATATCGATGCGGAAACACCCGGAGCTGGAGTGGCAATCGGTCTGGCACATCCGTTATGTCGCGGTGGTCTGGCCGGCGGTATGGCTCGCGGCGGCCGCGCTGGTCAGCCGATTGCCGACCCCGATCCTCCGCGTCGGCGCGGTGCTGATGATCTGTTCCTACAACCTCGTCAACGGACTGGCCCGGGAATATGCCTCGTCGGAAGTTCCGGTGGATCGCGTCGTGACGGACATCTACCGATCGCAGCCGCATTCCGACACAAGAACTTATTTCGAGATGCACGCCCTTTTTGACGACACGCTATATCGCCCGCTCGCTCTGTACAACGCCTGCATCGTCGCCCGGCTCGAACCGACTCCCGGTGAATTCCGCGTAGGCAGTTCATGGCCGTTTGAATACGGCGCCGCCGCGACGCAATTCAAAAGCCGCTGTATCTACAACTCGTCGATTTCGACCGCGCAGATACGCGACGACCTGGCCGCGAATCCGGAAATATCCCGGGTGATTGTATGGGAAGTCAGCCGGCTGGGTTATTGGTCCTGGCCCGACGAGGAGGCGGCAAAGGCCGGCCTCACCGGCCGCTGGGCGCTGAAATCGGACGAGCTGATCGTCTCCCATTGGAATTGGACCTGGAGCGCCGAATGGATTCTCCGCCGCCGGGAATTCCAGCGAAACCCGGGCGGTTGAAATTCGGGACAGTCACCCATTTCGTGAAATTAGGGACAGTCACCTATTTCGGGTAAGCAGAAATAGGTGACCGTCCCTAAGACAGGCACCCATTCGCCGCTCAAAGCGGCGTTATCCAGCCCGCGAATTTCGCCTGCGGTATCGGACTGCTCATCCAGGACTGATCGGGCATGGGGTCCTTCAAGCACTCCTCGACGGTTCGCAGGCACGGAATCGGAACGGAGGAACGCGTGCCCTTCTGGGTCATCCAGGCAATTTGACGCTTGCGGTCAATCGCCGCGGCAATCTCGACCGTCATGCGGGCATCGCCTAGCACGTACTTGCACACGGCATCATGATTGCCCGCTCGCCATTGGACCGGAGCGTCGGCGCTGTTCATGAGCTTCTTGGTGGCGATGCCCATTCCCTGTGCAACGGCCGCAAGGCCGATGGGAAAGCCCCTCAGTTTGAAAAACTGAAACATCGGATCGTACATTTTGCGAGCGATACCGGCCGCCTTCGGAAGGTTGCCGGCCGCGTGGCCTATCCATCGCAAATCAAAACTCAGGCCGTTCCACGCGACCAGGGCATGTCCGGCACGCTGCATTTGATCCAGGAAATCCAGCAACTCGTTTGCGTCCTGACGATTCAGGCTCAGCAGCGGCTTTCCATCCGGGCCGCTTGATAGCCATACCCGCTTTTCGCCTCCATCGACGTGGGTGGCAGCAACGGAGATGTCGAATGGCGCATATCGGTCGATATCCTCGCCGGGCCGAAGGTCGAAGACATTGGAAATCTCGATGTCGAAGCCGAGAAGTTTCATGGGCAGCCTCCTGGGCAAGATAGCATACGGCGAATCCTAACGCATGCGTTTGGAAAGCGTAGATGCCGAGTTGGATTTCACCATTTCCCGACTGAAATGACTCTTCCATTTCTTCTCCGCGGTCTCGGCGATCTCCGCGGTTTATCAACTCTTTCGTACTCGGTTAGAATGATTGAACCGCGCAGCACGCAAAGATCGCGGAGATGAAAGCGATGGAATTCCATTACCGCCAAGAGACGCCCGACTTTCCACCGGCTGACGCCAAAGGCGTTGTTGACGCCATCGCGGCGAGGGGGCAAGCGTAGGCTTCAGTTGGAGCAACAACTCGCCGCGCCCATTCGTGCAGACAATCACGACGTCCCTGTTGAAAAGCCGAAGGCGTGCTTGGCATAATGTCGAACCGTGCCGATTTTTTATTTTCGTTGACGGAGCATTTTTCGGAGCAGGCGGGGATCGCGATAGAGGTGGAAGATTCCCAGTACGACAACCCGAGATTCCGCGGCGGCAAAGAAAATGGTGTAGGGGAACTTATCCACGCGGATCCGCCGAATTTCGCGGCGATAAACAGGGTAGCTCGACGGCGACTGGCGGATTGAAGCCATCGCCGTGTTAACCTGTTGGAGAAACCGCGTCCCCAAGCCATTAACGCGCTCGTCATACCAACGGCTTGCCTCCATCGCGTCGACGGTCGCCTCAGGCCTGACGACGAGTTCTCGCCGCATCCAAATTCCTTTGAATTTTTTCCCGCACGACCTCCCACGGTTCGCCTTCGTTCGGATTCGCCAAAAACGCGCGATATCGGCGATCAAGTTCGGAATCGAGCTCAGGGGAAAGAGTCTGCGCGGAATCGGTTTCGACGGAATCGATCAATTGGTCGATCAATTCGAGCCGCTCGGCGACTGGAAGATGCCGAGCCTCTTTGAACAATTCCGGCGATGACATAGCTCTAATTATACCGTATTTTGCCGAAATGGCTAAACCCATATTTAAGGCAACCGCCGTGGACGACGTGCGCTTGGTTCGCGAGAAGATCGCCCGGCAGCACGCCGGAGATATGCGCGAACACGTGAAGGAATCTCGGCGACTAGCGAAGGGTCTGCGGAAGAAGCTGGGGCTAAAGTTGGTCTCGCCGCCGGCCAAGCGCCGGCATGGCACCGGTGGGTAATGAATGGTTGCCGGTGTGCAGCGTACCAGCGCCGCAATGTGCTCTGTCACGCCGATCGCGGGGGCGGGGCGGGGCGGGTAAAATTCCTAATCCCCCCGCGGATAACTCCCCAGCACGGTGAGTTGCAAACAATGCTTCTTCGCCTGTTCGATGGCCGTTTTCATGGCGGGGTCGTCGGCGTGGCCCTGGGCGTCGATGAAGAAATAGTATTCCCAATTCACCTTCCGGCTCGGACGCTTTTCAATGTCCGTCAAATTGATCCCGTTCTCTTTGAATACGTCGAGCACCTCGGCGAGGGCGCCGGGCTTGTGGGCGGTAGTGAACATGATGGCGGTCTTGTCTTCGCCGCTGCGGCGGGCGGCCTCGCGGCCGATCACGAAAAATCGCGTCATGTTGTCGGGATTGTCCTCGATGTTCTCGAACAGGATGTGCAGTCCATACAACTCGGCGGCCTGATGAGAGCCGATGGCGGCGACGCCGGCCTGGTCGCGGGCCAGTTGGGCGGCCGTCGTCGTGCTTTCGGTGGGGATCGTCGGGCGGTCCTTGGCGGTGGCGCTGAGCCAGTTGCGGCATTGGCTGAAGACCTCGGCCTTGGAATAGATCTTTTCGATTTTTTCCCAGGGATGATTGGCCAGGAGATTGTGGTGGACCGTGAGCAATACTTCCGCGCAGATTTTGGCGGAGCTGCTGAGGAAAGCGTCGAGGGTATCGACGATGCCGCCGCCGATGCTGTTTTCGACGGGGACCAGTCCGTAATCGACGTGGCCGCGAACGACCTCCTCGAAGACGGCGGGGATGGCGCTGAGGGGGACGTGCTCGACGCTGGAGCCGAATTTGGCGACGGAGGCGGCATGGCTGAAGGAACCTTCGGGGCCGAGGAATCCGATGCGGAGCGGTTTTTCCAGGGCGAAGCTGCCGCTCATGACTTCGCGATAGACGGCGTCGAGGCAGCGGTCGGAAAGCGGGCCGTGGTTGAGGAGCCGGACGCGTTCCAACACGGCCTTTTCGCGGTGGGGGGCATAGATGGGCGCGCCCTGCGATTGCTTGAGCTTTCCGATTTCGACCACCACGCGAGCCCGGGAATTGAGCAACTCGACGATCTGCTGATCGAGCTGGTCGATTTTCAGGCGTAGAGCGTCGAGGGGATCGGGATCGGGCATGCCATGTTTTTAGCCGCCGGGGGAGTTCGCGTCAAAGAAGTGGAAGTTGCAAGTTGCAAGTGCAAGTTGCAAGTAAATTCAAATGCCTTGTCTTCACTTGCAACTTGCAACTTGTTACTTGCAACTTCCAACCTCACTTCCCCATCGCCACTTTCCCATTGGCATATCCCACAAGGCCCGCTTCATCGGCGTTGCCATTTTTTTCCTCGAAAAGAATCGCGGCCTTTTCGGGTTCGGGAATGTCGGCCATTCTGGCGGCGGCGGGTTTGACGTAGATGAATCCGTTGTCTTTGCCGGTGCGGGGATTGTGGAAAATCTCGGGACCGGGAAGGAGCCTGGCTTTGGTCAGATCGTCGAGCGTCGCGGGAAGGGCGTGGTTTTGCTGATCGTATTCGGCGATGGCGGCCAGGATCAGTCGCATTTGCGCCGACGCGGTATCGATGGCGGGATCGGTCGGGGCCCAGTCGGCGGCGACAGGGGTCTGCGCAGTCTGCTGCCCGCCGCCGGCCATCGAAGCAGCCAGCACCGCCGCGAAAATGTTCGCCAAATCTTTTTCCCCGAGCGACACCTGGGCGACGTTTGCCTGGTGAACGGGTTGAACCTGGTCCAGGACCTGCACAAAGGCCGGGGGGATGCCGGTGCCGTTGTTCGGCTGTTTAAGTTTCGTGCGCGCTTGGACAAAGGCATTGATAACGGCAACGGCGCCATCGTCATCCGGCGCGACCCAGCGTACGTGGACGTTCGGATCGGCGCCGAGCCGGGCCCCGATGAAGATGTATTTGGCGCTCCAGAAGAGCGTGACCATGGGCGCGATCGAGTCCGGCGGCGGGCCGCCGATCGTCAGCGCCTTCCTTACCGGGTCGGACGACAGATAGACAACCTTCAGCGGTACGTCATCGCCCCAGCAGTTGAGCTCCTGGCGAACGTCATCGGCCTGGGCGCTGAGAGGGGCGCTGGTCCTGATCACGGGATTATTGGTGTCGAGCTGCGTGACGATCCATTGTCCGTCGTGGTCGATCTTCGTCGCACCGCCGATGTTCTGGCGGATCCACTTGTCGGCCAGGGTATCGCTGGCGCCGTCTGGCAGGCGGATGGCGATCGTCCCCTCAAGTTGGCTGCCGTTTCCGACCGCGAATCCGGCGCAAACGCGCTCGGCGCCCATCGTGAAGAACGGTCCAATGGATTGGTCGAGTCCCATCGGCAGGTGATCGTTGGGTCCAAGGGGACGGGTCGCGGGCCTGCCGCCGGAGATGACCATCATCGAGTTGTTCCACGCCGTCTTGTCGCCGGTCTTGAGATCGAGGACCACAACGGCAAGAAGATCGCCGTGCAGGACCGAATCGGGAAGCTGATCGGCGGTCATGGGCGCGGCGGGTGGCGAAATGACGGCGGGCAACGTCGCGGCGGGCTGGGTCTGCGCGCCGGAAATTCCTCCGTTCATCGCCAGCGCGATGAGAAAAGTCAGACTGACACTTTTGCGAATGCTGATCATGTTGAACTCCGCTCTCAATTCAGCGGCTTGCCCGCCAGCCATTGTACGCAATGGACGTAAAACCGCCCGTGATTGGCCTTGTCGAGCGCGGCCGGCACCTGATAGTGGGCAAAAGCGAATACCATGATGCGGCCGCGGCCGTACTGGCTGAGCAGAAACGGATACATATATTGGCCCGCTACGGCTTTTATCCCACCATGCGTAGTGACGTTTTGCATGTCGGATACGCGAATCAATGGAATGCCCCTGGCAACTCCCACGGGGCCGGCTAATTCGATCATAATCGTTTTGCCGGTTTGTCCGGCCAGATCGCCCAGCAAGGGGTGATCGCCGACGATTTCACATTTCAACGGATCGTAATTGTTACTCCAGCCGTAGCAAACATTGTCCACGCCGCTGAGGCTCGAGTACAGGGGCGTGTAGCCGGGCGTGACGGTCATGAATCCGCGGTTGAGAAACCCGAGTCCGTCGTGAACGGCCTGGAGCACGGCCTGCTGGACGTTCCACGGTACGTTGTGCGCGGCCTGGGCGACCAGCACGTCAAGTTTTTCCAGGTCTTGCGCGTTGGAGGCGTCGATGGGCGTCTTGCGGGGGAAGTTGGTTGACAGAATGCGGGCCAATTCAGGGTTGGCCGCGGTACCCGGCTCGACGACGGGAATCACTTCGATCGACGAATCGCGCAGGGCGCGAACGGGAATGAGCTGATCTTTCCAGCCGTATCTAGTGGAAATCCAATGCGGCCCGTTGGCGGTGTAATCGCTGAGAAGAATGCCCACCTTGATCCGATTCGAGCCGGCCGGGGAGCCTGGGGTTGCGGTGTCCGCTGCGATCGGGGCGCCGCCGTGGGCATCGGGAGCCGCCGCCGTGTCGTTGGAATTCCCGAAATAAGTGATCCCGACAAACACCGCCGCGCCGCTCGTGAGCAGCAGGAGAACGATCGCGGCGGCGAGCGCCGTTTTCTTTGCCGTGGCCATGAGAATAATTCCTTTCGCCAGCAAGCTTGCGGATGACGCCGCGGCTGCGCCGTGCGCGGCGGCCAGCGCCTTGGCGGCGACCGCCTCGACCAGACCGGGTGGACAGGCCTCGGCGCCGCGCGCCGAGAGCGTGGCGGCGATCACCGCGGCGGCGACCGTCACGCCGCGCGCCGCGAAATCGCGCCTCAATCGCGCCAGCGCGCGTTCCACGCGTTTGGCCGCCGCCGGTTCGCTGATCCCCATCGCCGCAGCCACTTCGCTGATCGGCTTGTCGTGCAGGAACCGCATGCACACCACGTTGCGATCCTGCTCGGAGAGCCGCCAGATCGCCTTGTCCAGCAAGGGCGCGATTTCGCGCCAATCGGCATCGGATTCCGGAGTTTGTTCGTTCATTGTCGCCCCTATGGAAGCGGCGATGGTCTGGCGTCGAATCCGCCGGGCTTCGGTCCGGCGGGCTTGGCGCGCGACAAGATAGGTTGTCTTGATGAGCCATCCGGCGAGGTTTTGGGGTTTGACGCCGGCGGCCTTGCGGATCAGCACGATGAACACGGCCTGCGTAACGTCCTCGGCGGATTGCTCGTCGGGTGCCTGCCGCCGCGCAGCGGAGTAGACGATCCGCCCGTAGCGCTCGACGAGTTGCCGGAAGGCGTTCTCGTCTCGCCCACGAACGAATGCCTCCAGGCATTCCGCATCGCTTAGCGCCAACATCCTCAATCGCCTCAGACAGATATGGCCGCCAACGGGCATTCACGACAGGCGCCGCGGATTTTTATTGCAGCGGTTTGCCGGCCAGCCACTCGACGCAATGAATATAGAATCGGCCGTGATTGGCGTCCTCCAATTCCGGGGGCACGTCCTTGCCTTGCGTGAACCCGATGCCGACGATCCTTCCCTGGCCCAACTGGCTGACGTAGAGCGGATAGAGATATTCACCCGTCCCGACCGTGTGGTCGGCCGCGACAAGCATCACCTGTCTCATGTTCGTGACGCGCAGGAGCGGGATTCCCTTCAATTGGCCAACCGCGCCGTTGGGGGTGAGACTGATGGTTTTGCCAATTTGGCCGGATAAATCGCCGAGCAGCGGATGACTGGCGACGACCTGGCAATCGACGGGGTTGGGGTTCCAGCCGAAGGCGGCATCGGTGAAGCCGGCCAGGTCATTGGTCCGAGCGACATAGCCGGGGGTGAGATAGCCCAATTGCCGTTGCAGAAGCCCCATTCCCCCGCGCACGCGCTGCCAGATCGCCCCGGTGACGTCATCGTGAAGATTGGCGGAGGCGGTGCTGACCAACACGTCGATCTTCTGCAGATCATCGAGCTTGCTCGCATCCAGCGGAACTTCACCCGGGAAATTTTGGTGGAGGATTCGCGGCAGGGCGCCCTTGTCGGCGGTGTTCGGCTCGATCACCGGAACCAAATGGATCAGCGGATCGCGCAGGGTTCTGAATGCGCGAAGCTGGGTCTGATAACCATAGGGCGTTGCTTGCCGATGCGGCCCGGTGGCGGAGAAATCGCTCAGCAGGATGCCGACCTGGATTTGCCCCTGCCCCGGCTGCGCATCTGGAGCGGCATTCTGGGCGGTGGAAGCGGAATCCTCCGAGCCGGGCGAAAAGAGATATTCCCTCACGACGAAGATCGCGGCCCCGACGGTAACGAGAAACAGCAGGATTGCCGCGAGAACGCCAATCTTTTTTTTATCGGGCATGGTTCACAATCGCTTTCCGCCATTTCGATTTTAACCACAACCGGCACAAAGAGTAATAGCCCGGCAACGCCGGGCATGGGAGGTGGAGTTGGGTGGAGAAATCGCGCGATGGTGGTCGATAACCAAGTAAGAGGTGCAGGTTTTGTTTCAGCACTTGGTAACGCTTTTGCCGCGCCAGCCGGGCACGATCACGTTGATCGCGGCCATGGTGGGTTCGCTCATGGGGCTGTCGCTGTGGATCGCCGGGGCGCGATTGAGCCGGTCGATGCTGACGCTGGCGGCGGTGGCGATGGGGACGGCGATCGGGATGAAATTGCCGCTGTGGTGTCATTGGCAAGTCGAACCAATGGCGCCGGCGGTGGGCGGAGCAATGGTCCTGGGCGTCAGCGCTTATGTTTTTCATAAGATTTGGGTTGGGGCGTGGCTCGGGGCGGTGCTGAGCATCTGGACCGCGCTGGTGCTTTGGGCGACGCGCGGGGCGGCGTTTCATTGGCGATGGCCGGAATACGACCCCGCCCAGACGCTCCCCCAATACCTGGCCAACCTGTGGCAGAACGTGCCGGATACGATGCAGCAATGTCTGGGGGTTTCGGCGGCGGCGGCAATGCTGGTGGGGATCAGCGCCGCGCTGCTTTGGCCGCGCGTGGGAATCGCGCTGCTCTGGAGCGCCGCGGGGATTTCGCTGCTGTTGCCGGCGGCGGTGACGGCTCTATCGCGGATCGATCCGCAGGTGCTGCTGCAAGTGCCGCGCCGAACCTCGGACCAGCTTGCACTGCTCGCCGGACTCGTCGGGCTGGGGGCAATCTTCCAATGGCGAATGAATCCCTTGATCGAATCCGCGCGAGGTGATTCTGGGGGGGATTCCAAAGGGGAGGCTGCTGAGGGAGCCAAGGAAAAGGACGTCAAGCATCAGGCCGCTGATTAAGGGAAATTCGATGTTATCGCAAATGCTCGCGACAATCTCCCATGCTTCCGATTCGTTCCAAAAGTCCGAGACTTTCTTCGCGGACGTTCCCAAGACCTGGCCGCACCAGCACGACCTGATTACCTGGTGCCAGCAGATGACGCCCGGGGTGGCGGCGACGCTGATCATCGTGGGGATCGTGTACCTGCTGTTCGGCATTCAGATTTTCAAGGCTCTGGTCCTGGTGAACGCCGCGGTGGTGGGAGCGTATTTGGGGGACTATCTGGGCAAAGAAGGGGATGCGGCGACGATCGGCGCGGTGATGTGCGCCGTGGCCGCGGCGGCCATCGCCTGGCCAACCATGAAATACGCGGTGGCGCTGATGGGCGGGATGTTCGGCGCGCTGATGGGCGCCAGCGTCTGGCATGCGGTCGGTCTCGATCCGAATTTGGTCTGGGCGGGTGCGCTCGTGGGATTGGTCGGATTTGGAATGCTGTCCTTCGTGCTCTTCCGCGGCAGCGTCATGATGTACACCAGCCTGCAAGGCGCGTTCATGTTGGTGTTTGGAATTCTCGGACTGATCTACCAGTACCAGGATGCCGCCAAGCAAACAACCGATCACCTGAAGCTGCAACCGTTCCTGCTACCGGCGTCGATCTTCATCCCCGCGCTGATCGGTTTGATTTTCCAGCAACACATGACAACCCCACAAGGAGCCGGCGGCGGAGGCGGCGGAGGCGGGGGCGGCGGGCACAAGAAATGAAAGAGGTTCCGAACGAGCCGGCGCGGAACAGCTAAGATGTGATTGCGGAACGCTCTTAGCCCGGATTATTCACCACGGATGACAAGGATATCACTGATACTCAACGCTGGAAATCACTTATGATCGATTCCATGCTTTTCCGCGGCGCGCACACTGCGCGCATCGCGGTTTCGGAACCGTTCTGATTTATCCGTGTTATCCGTGAAATCCGTGGTTCCTCTGAATTATCCGGGTTAGCTGTTGAATACCGCCAGGGCCACAGAGAGTACGCAGCCCACCAGAATGATCCAACCCATCGATTTGCGCTTCATTGCCGATCCTCCATTAAAGTAAAAGGCCGCGCGGAATGCGGGCTATGAAATGACCATCGTCAGTAATCAACGGCTAGTTTAGATATTCGACTAACCCGGATTATTCACCACGGATGACACGGATATCACGGATACTCAATGCTGGAAATCAGTTATGATCGATTCCATGCTTTTCCGCGCCGCGCACACTGCGCGCATCGCGGTTTCGGAACGGTTCTGATTTATCCGTGTTATCCGTGAAATCCGTGGTTCCTCCGAATTATCCGGGCTAAATCCCAAGGTTGCCAAAGTTGCCGCGGGCCGTGGGGGTGGAGAAGATAGTCGCCGAGGCGATCGATTGCGGTCGGCCGCGACGGAGCGCACACGATGCACTGGCTCATTCACCTGCAAATCCTCCTCCTGTTCGCCGTGCCGTTCATCCCCGCATTTATCGTCGGCTGTTTCGAGAAGCGCGCCATACGCATGTTCGAAGCCGGGGAAATGAAGGTCCAAACCAAGTACCTCCAGTTAATGACCGCCGCCGCGCTGGCCCATGGATTTACGCTTCGTTGCACCGGACATCACGTCAAATACAAAAACACGCTGTTCGCCGCCCTCTATCTCTCGGCCGATCGCACCATCCTGGCGCTCATTGCCGACGGCTCAATCGGAGCCTTTCGCAAAACCCTCCTCATGAGCCGCTTCAAGGATGGAAGCATCCTGATCACGATTAACGACGCCGGCATGATCGAACTGGACGCGATGACGTACCGCTATATTTTGATCAACGCCGACTTCGACGAATTGTTGGCAAAGCATCTCGCTCTGAGGAACGAGCGAATCGGGCCGAGTCTTTTTCCCCCCGACGCCGATTGGACCGCCGTGGACAATTTATACAAGGAGAAAACCGATCGGATCGTGGCGCGCGGCCTGGCCCGGTATACGGATGCCAACCACGATTTCGCGCGCTACACCCCGTGGGGATCCTTCCGGGCGACGATCCTGTTTGGCATCGCATTGACCCATCGCCCGGCCACGTGGTTGCGGCAACTCAAACGCAAGCCGGGAGCCATGGCCAGGAGTTGAACCGAGGAAGAGAATGCAGCCGGCACGTGAGCGCTTTGCCGGACACCCTAAAGCGCTCACGTCCCGGTTCGGTTTGGGGCGGACGTTGCATCCGCGCGGCCGGCCCGAAAAACCAAAGGCGGTGAACTAAAACCATGGAAGCTACGTCCCGGTTTCATTCCCTCCATAAAGGCAACGCGATTGAGAATTATTTTTTGTTCGGGGGCACGGATGACAGGATGTTCACAAAACCTGTTTGCGCTTCGATTCTTTTGTCGGCTTGGACCACCACCGAGCCGATGATGCCGCCGCCGCCGTGGGCGCCGGTGCCGGAGCACTTCCAAATGGCGGCGCCTTTGGCGCGGTCGATCAGCGTAAAGGCGCCGGTGATGGTGTACGACGACATTACGGCGGCGTAGGTGTCATTCACGTCGGTAACGGTGATGGCGAGGAATACCTGGGATTCCGCCGGGGCAAGTTGGCACAACGCCGCGTCGCTCATCTGGGCAAGTTGCTCATCGGTGGTGGATGCGTCCTTTCGCCAGGAGTCCACCAATACGGCCTGATAACCCAAACCCTGGAGCTTGGTCCTAACCAAATCGCGGACGCGTTGCACGTCCCCGGCGTCAAACTCGCCGGATTTGTCCTTTCGAGCGTCAATCACCGGCATCACGTCAATGCGGCCAATGGGCTGATTGAACGCGCTGGCATTCATCGTGGGCTTATCCGGATTGGTGATGCAGCCGGTGAGGATCAAGAACCCCAAT
>Ga0181538_10003473_pt1 | contig 15331 bp, 17 predicted proteins | sample PEATcosm2014_Bin_40_FD_119773 | JGI IMG/M metagenome (GOLD analysis project Ga0181538, IMG submission 119773) | Peatland microbial communities from MTU Mesocosm Facility, Houghton, MI, USA - PEATcosm2014_Bin23_30_metaG | ecosystem: Environmental > Terrestrial > Soil > Wetlands > Peat | place...
ACCGAGGAGCACCAGGAATTCCGATATTTGCCGCAGGGACCAGTGGTCCATGAGGATGAATCCGACCAGGAAGGTCCCCAGTGTCGCGCCCACAATATTGGCCAGATACAAGCGGCTCAGGCGCGCGCCGGACTGGCTGTCCGGGGCGACGGAAATGTGGGTCAAGAGCGGGAAAACGGCGCCCAGCAGCCCGGCCGACAGACCCACCAGGGGAAGTGTAGATTTGTAGTTCACCCAAAGGGCGCTGTACGCCAGCAGGGGGACTACCAGAAATCCGAATACATTCGCCACGATGAGCAGGCCAGAAATGGTGAGCAGCATCCGCGAGCGATGCTCCGCGGAGCCGAGGCGTGCGCACAAGGTTTTGCTGTACAGCGATCCGAAGGCCACACCTTCCAGATAAGCGCCCAGCAGAAGAGCAAATGCCCTGGCGTCCGTTCCGGAAACAAACGAATAAGCCCTATACCAAAGAATTTCGTACGAAAGCGCGATAAAGCCGGAGAGGCAAACCAGGCACACGGCGGCCGGAAAAGGAAACAGGTCCCAGGCGCGCGGCGTGAGTGAGACTGGCGCGGAGTTGCAATCCGCGTCTGCCGCGACCGCCTTGCCGGAAAGCAAATGCGTGAGCAGCGCCGCCGTCCCGATCGTGAAATTGATGCCGGCGGCTGCCAGCACGCACCCGGATTGTCCCAGCAGGCGCATCATGCAGGCTGCCGCCGCAAGACAGGCTACCGCGGATCCCAGCGTGTTCACGAAATACAGCATCCCGACAGACGAGCCTACGTTCGCGGAAGACCGCACGAGGTGCGTTACCAGAACCGGGAGTGTGGCTCCCATCAAAGTGGTGGGCAGGAGCACCAGCAGGAAGGTCAGGAGCGCCGTGGCCGGCAGCGAGGCGCCTGCCGTGTGTGCGCCGGCGAAATGAAAGATGTGCAAAGATGCTGCGCCGAAAGAACCGATGCATAGTTCGATAGCGCCGAAGACCACGAGCATCGGCAGGCGCGGGTTCTTAGAGATGACGCCGCCCAACAGGCTGCCCAGTCCCAGGCCCAGCATGAAGGCGCTGACCACGATGGTCACGGATTCGATGTTGACGCCGTAGATCGTGAACAAGGAGCGTTGCCATACGATCTGATAAATCAGCGCCGGGAAACCGGAAATGAAGAACAGCACATAGATCCAGGTCATCGACACAGGCGCGCTATGGTCCGATATCCGCGGCTGATCGGAAGTCCGATAGAGGCGGGGCCCGCGCGCGGATACGGGAACGGCAGGCCGGTCCTCAACCCCGGGCCGGACAGGGGAAGCATGGAGAGCTCTAGGTGTGTTCACGGCGATAGCCAGGGACGGTTACTGGACGGTAACCACGGTACCAGAGCATGGGTATTGGCGGTCAGATGTCGAGAGTTATGCATCGCGGCTACCCTTTGTTAATTGGCGGCAGGTGCGCTACCAGCGCGCCAGGTAGACTTCGACAGGCGCAAAATCGTCGGTCAAGGCGCGCATGTCGTTCTGGATGGGCTTGGTCCACCGGTGAGAGAGGTACGATGCGATTTCGGGATCGTCGCTCGTCAGGCGCGGAGCTGCGGGGTTCTTGAACGCTGCCACAAGCACGTTTCGAAATTCGCCCGCGCGGTCATCCGGCCTGAACACCTCAACGTGCGGAAATACGTTCCGATAGGTCGCGAACTCCGCGCGGAAGAACTGTCCCAAAGGGCCGTCGATCGCCGAGATCAGGTTCAGGATCACGACGCCGTCGGGTGAAAGATCGTCATAAATGCGCTGCGCGGTCTCCGCGGTCGTGAGATAGTGTGGAACTACGGTTGCAGAACCAAATGTGTCCAGATAGACGATGTCGTATTTTTGCGTGCAGCGATTCAAGTAGACGCGCGCGTCTTCCGCGAAGACCCGAAGGCGCGGGCCGGGACTCAGTCCGAAGTAGCGCTCGGCAATTCCCGCGAGTGCCGGGTCCAGTTCGACGACATCCAACGATTGGCCGGGATTCCTCCTGAAGAAATCCCCGACGTAGGTGAAGGCCCCTCCGCCCAGGAGCAAAGTCCGCCGGGCATGCGGGTTAAAGTGATTGCCCATCCGGAAGTACTTGAGATACTCGAGGACCAGATCGTCGTGGCCGTCGGTGAAGATCGAGGATTGGCGCGTGAACCGGTCGATCACCAGGCTGCGGATCGGGCGCCGGGTTTTGGCATCCGCGGCTTCATAGACGAGGCAATGGTTATAGTGGGTATCGGCTTCGAACAGGTGTTTGCCCGCAATGAAAGGCACCGAAGTCGACGGCGTTCGATAGAAGCACAGGGCGGCTAACGCCACCGCCGCGATTCTGGCCGTGCGAAAGGCAGTCGTCGACAAGAGGAAGGAAGCTATAAACAGAAGTCCGGAGATACAGAAGAGAATGGCCGTGCTGCCGATCAGCGCCAGGAGATAGAAGCCGGCGCCAAAGGTTCCGACGATGCTTCCCACGGTGGATAGGGCATAGAGCCGGCCCACGGTGGCGCCCGTCGAGCCCACTTCCTTCAATTTGAGCCGCACCACATAAGGCGACACCATCGCCAGCACAAAGGAGACCGGCGCGAATAGCACCACTTCCGCAAGGATGGCCGACGCGCGTATATCCGGAATATGGCTGACTGCGGTGAGACACGCGTTCTTGCCGACGGCAATCGACGCCGTCAAAACCGCCGCGGCGGCCACTATGCCCGATAGGTTCGCGAATGAAGGATTGCGGTCGGCCAGAACTCCGCCCTGGAGGTAGCCGTAGCTAAGCGCCATGAGGATCACGCCGATGAGGCTGCTCCAGACCACGATGGAGTTACCCAGAAACGGCGCCAAGATCCGCGAAGCCACGATCTCGATGGCCATGATGGCGGCGCCTGCTACGAAAGTTGTAAGTTCAAGCAATGGCGAGTACCCCTTGTCGTAAGTCCGGACCGAGTAGAGTAACAGTCAACATTCTATGCTGGATGGTCCGGGAAGGGGCATGTTATCGGATGTCGGGCGAGCGCGTTAACTTTGGTGAACTTGGAATCCGCACGGGTCTAAGAGCTGTAGCCGGCCTGCAAGCCACTGTGAGTTTTGACGTTGCCGGGCTTTCGCCGGGCAGCGATGATCGGAGCGACGACCGTGAGGGAGTGGTCTTCCCGACAACAGCACTTCGACGGTTCCCGCAGGAAAGAGCGCTTGCGCCACGAAACGGCCCTGCGAACTTGTTGAAAAACGTTTGATTAGTCTGCAAACGCAGGCGGAACCGCCTGCGCCACCACGGCAGATCAGCAACTTGCAGGCTATGTGGGGCAGGCGGTTCCGCCGGCGGTTCCGCCTGCCCCACCTCTAGGCCACGGCATTCGGGCGGAATGCGCGCCGCTCGGGCACAACCGCAAGCGCAGGCGGCCGGGCGGACGGCCGCTCCACCGGCCGCTCCAGCACCAGCGACCGCAAGTTGGGAATGGGCGCGCCATCGAGGCGACTTGGCATCGCCTGTTCCGCCGTCAGGTTCTTCAAGCCACACAGCGCCAACTCGAAGCGATCTTTTACCCCCACCTTCTGGAACAGCCGGGAGAAATAGACTTTAACCGTGCCCTCGGAAATCTGCAGCTCGAAAGCGATCTCCTTGTTTTTCAGACCGCAAGCCAACAGCGTGATGAGCTGCCCTTCCCGGCGACTCAGCACTACCCGCTTGGTCGCCAGAAAACTGTCGGTGAGCACTCTCTCGAACCAGAGCTCCCCTTCGTACACCTTCTGGAGGCACTTTATCTGCAGCTCCGACGACAAGGTCTTGCGCAGGATGCCGCGCACGCCCAAGCCCATGGCCTGGAAAGCCAGCTCGGTGGAGATGGCGTTGACCCATAGCACCAACTTCGATTCCTGCACCATGCGTTTGATGTCGCTGAGTACGCCGAAGGTCAATTCAGGCGTCAGGTCCAGGAGCAGGATATCGGGCACATCGCTTTCCAGCCGCGCCAGCAGCTCGGGCAACCCGGAAAACGAGCCTTCTAATTGGAAGTGGCCCGTCGCAGTCAGAACTGCTGCCAGACCCATTGCCAGGATGGGTTGATCGCTATATAAGTAGACCCGTGTCATACAATCCTTTCGGCCTTGCGGCCCGCAGTGTCTGTCCGGTTTCACGAATGGCCCAACCAGAGAACCGAGATGCTTGCTGGCCGGGCGCACCAATTTGGGCTGCTAGTTTGATTCATTACCGTGCCTTCGCAAGCGTGGAATGGTGGCTGACCACGAGGCCATAGTAGGCGGGATCGTCGAATTTCTCGTTGAAGATCCGGTCCCAGCGGGCGTTGTCCAAGCACCACTTACACGCCCCGCATTTGCAGAACTGGCGTCGCGGGACACGGGAAACGCCATCCTCCGCTCCGCCCGGAATGCGCCTTCCGAAAGTTCTGGCGGCGTTGCTTGAGACGGCCGGCTGTGGAGCGGACGGCGGGGCGGCTACCGGAACCACAGGAGACGGTAGCGGCGGCTGGCGTATCGCAGGGATATTCGGGAGCAGGCTGGATACGGCCGCCTGTGCAAGCCGGTGGTCGCGCCGGTACCGTGGGGAGTGCGGATTGCCGCAGCCGGCCATGTGAACAAGAACGCATAAGAGATCTTCGGCTGACGCCAGGAAATTTGCGGGAGTGAGACTGGCTAGATCGGCAGGTCTGGCGGCGTTGCCTGCGACGGTCTGCAGTGGGGCGGCCGCCGTGGCGGCTATCGGAACCACAGGCGGCAATTGCGGCGGTTGGCGTGTCGAGGGGATATTCGGGAGCAGGTTGGATAGGGCCGCCCGTGCAAGCCGGTGGTCGCGCCGGCGCTGAGAAGAGTGCAGGCTGCGTGAGTCGACGAAGTGAGCACCAACACAGAGGAGATCTTCCGTTGACGCCAGGAACGGTTCGGGAGTGAAGCGTGCTGGGAGGGGTGGAGAAAGCGCATGGCCAGCCCTGGTTGCTCCGGGCGGCACAGGTAAAGGTGCTTTGGGCGTCGTAAGGGGCGCTACCACGGACAGCGATGCCAGCAGCACCACTCCCGATTCTATGGCTGGCATACGGGGTCCACCATCAAGGAGCGCAGGCCCCCTTGGCTAGGCATTGAAGTGCCTGCCATGCTGAGATTCTTCAGGCCGAGGAGGGCCAGACCGAGGCGGTCTTTGGCGCCGGATTTATGAAAGAGTTGACTCAGGTAAACCTTTACGGTGCCTTCCGTAATACCCAGTTCGGAGGAGATTTCCTTGTTTTTGAGGCCCCGCGACAACGTGGCCACCAACTGGCTCTCCCGCGGGGTGAGCGACACGCACCGGGCGGCACGAAAACTATCCGTCAGATTTTTTTCGAACCAAAGCTGGCCGGAATAAACTCCGTGCAGACATTGCCGATGCGCTTCCAAGGTGGATGTCTTGCTGAGGACGCCGCGAATGCCAATGGTCAGCGCCTGCAGCGCAAAATCGACCCCCATCGAGTTCGTCCACAGGATCAGCTTGCATTCCGGCGCCACTTTGTGAAGTTCGTCGAGCGCGGCAGACGTGATCTCCGGCGTCAAGTCCAGCACGGCCAAATCGGCGTTTAAGTTTGCCAAACGCTCTTTCAGCGCGGCCAGGTCCGGGCAGTAGGCGGTTAGTTCGAGTTCCGGATCCGCGGCGATCATACTCTCCAGACCCTTGGCCAGGATTGGCTGGTCCGAATAAACAACAATACGCACCATTTGGTTTCGATACCTCCCACTCGTTGTTTCAATCTCTGGTGAATCCGGCCGCGGTCACGATCGGCAGAAGGATTTCGAGCTCCAACTCGAACAGCCCTCGCAGCCGGAGCGCGGCAGCGGGAATCAGTCTTTGGTGGCAGCGCGGCTGAATCCAGTGGCGCAAGATCTCGATCGCAGACCTGCCCTGGTCCGCCGCAAAGGCGTCGAGGTCTGCAATTTTGTCGCGCAGCTTGAGACACAACCAGTTTTCAAGCACCGCCTGGTGCTCCTTCCCCAGCATTTGCCCGAGCGTGCTGTCGGCCGGTTCTTCGCCGGCGTCATCGCCGGCTCCATGGTTGGCGAGCGATGCGATGTAAATCAGCCGCTCGAACACCGAGTGGATTCTAAGCAGTGTCGTGTGAATCTCGCTACTGGGGCCGGCATCTAGAACAGCACCGGCGTTGCCGCACTTGCTCTCTCGCACGGGCATCCCCTCCTTTCCCGACGTGGCTCTGGAGCGCAGCCAGCAGGCGGCAAACGCGCCGGCGCAAACTCTTAGCCTCATTCATGGTCTTGATCGCCTCGGCATGCAACTCCCGGTCGATCAGGGAGTCATTGCCGCGGGTTCGGTGTCCGATTAACGTCATCGCGCCTCCGCAAGGGTGGAACTGAGCCTGCCCCGAGGTTGCCGCATCAAGTCGGATCAGCGAATTCTTCGTTGAAGATACGGGGCCTCAGCGGGCTTGTGCAAACATCACGTACACTGGCCGCATTTACAGTACTCGCGTCGCTGAAGACGGGAAGGTCATCCTTCGCGCCCCTGGAATGCGCCGTTCGAAAGGCCTAACGGCGTTGTCCGCAAGGCTGTTGGAGGGTGTGCCGGCGCGGTCATCGGAACCCCACGGGAGGCGCTGGCGGCAGTTGGCCCATCGTGAGAATATTCAAGAGCAGGTCGGACGGAGCTGCTTATGCAAGCCGCTGGTCGCGCCGGTGCTCTGAAGAGCGCAAATTGCGGGAGCCCGCCAAATGAGCAAGCACGCTGACGAGGTCCGCGATTGGCGCCCGCAAGGTTCGGGCGGGAGAACCGGTTGGATCGCTCGCTGCTAGCCAATTTAAGGGCATTTGACTCGCCGCATGTGGAATAATCCTGCGTGCCTCGCGTAGCCCTGAAATGTCCTAAGGAAAACCCTTATTACCGGTAGGATTATCACACCTTGCAGTCTTAATTATGGATCTTTACACAAGGGGTTGTCAAGGAGAACCTCGGGTGTAGTTTTCTAGTCGCGCCCGCAGCTCTGCCAACGTGGAAGAAAACTCTCCAATTAGAACCGCCTCGGTCGCGTTCATAACCGCTTCCAAGCCCTTGTCAGGATTGGTTCCTAGCCTTATAAACAGACCATGTCAAACAACATCTCGGCCGTGCGGCCAGGGAAGCTTGAAAGGCCCTTATGACCATATTAAGTATTTGGCTGGTCATATAAGACAAATCCTATTGCTAGATTGTGCTGTGGCAGCTCAATGCCTCGAATGACACTAAGATTTCGGCAACAACATGATCAGATCGAAAGGTCCGATAGTAGGAGTTGTCTATGCCAGGCGGGTTCCGAGCGGGGACACCGCCTCTATCGGACTTCCGAACCGCCGCCGATATCAGATCATAGCGGGAAGCGGCAGGTTATCGGGCGTTGCGCGGGTGCGTTAACCTTGGTCAACCTTGAATCAGCACAAGTGTAAAGCCGATAATCGGCCTGCAAGTCATTATGAGCTTTAATCTTGCCGAACCTTGCTGCCGCTTGGCGGCGATGCGGCCGGACGCCCCGGCGCTCGTTGTGTCCGGAGTGTACCTCGCTCGAAACGGCGCGAACCATATCCGGCAACCGGCGTGAGATGCAGATTGTTCCACAGCTTGACCGCTACCCGAGGCTGGTCGCACTGGCGCAGACCAATATCGGCAAGGTGGCGGCGATTGCGGCCTTTGGCCTCCTCTTGCAACTCAACGGCAGTCGTGTCTCTCTGGAATTGACGGCCACCGCCGGGTTGATCACTCTGTTTCCGCAACACCGCAAGCTGCTTCTCGGCGTGGCCTCCGCCTGTTGGCTGCTCTTCTACTCGGGCCGGGCGGGGCTCGGGTTGATCCAGAGAGTGGCGGCCGCCGAAGGTTTCCAAACCGGCCCCGCGCTGCTGTGCGCGTGTGTGCTGGCTTTCGCCGGGATGTTCTGGGCGTTGGGCCTTTTCCTTCGTATGGTGCGCCGGCAGCGCAAGAATCTGATTGGGCAGCGGCCGGTTCTGGTGATGATCGCATCGTTCCTTTGTTTGCTGATGGCGGCGGGGGTGGCTCCGCTGCACGGTGTAGCCAAGCTGACGTTGTGGATTTTGCTGGCGCTGGCCTGCCCGTATCTTTGGCTGTTCGCCTACGCCATCGCCGACTACACGTCGAAAACGCCCGATCCTTACCCGGGCAACTTTGGGACTTTCTTTCCGTTTTGGATGGGTTCGGCGACCCCCATCGGAAAGGGCGCCGCTTTTCTCCGCAAGGTGGAGGCGCACACTCCGGACGACCTGGCGGTCAGTCAATTAAAGGCGATCAAGCTGCTGATCTGGCTGCTAGCGCTGAATGTATTGCTGGTGGCGATACGCGCGGCGGTGTACGGGTCCGCTCCGGTTGTGATCTGGACCTGTTGCAAAGCGCTGGGGTTCCGTTTGCCGTCGCTGCTGGCGCCGACCCTGGAAGCGGCGCTCGACCAAAGCGCCGCCGGAACGCGCGTGCCGCTGCACCTGGCGTGGGCAAGCGTACTGATGCACTTTGTGGAAGCTACGCTGGCGATGACCATCAAGGGCAATACCATTGTGGCCTGCTGCCGCATGGCGGGTTTCAGGATCTTCCGGAATACTTACAAACCCTTCTACTCCACGACGGTAGCCGAGTTCTGGAATCGATTCTATTATTACTTCAAGGAGTTACTCGCGGAGTTCTTTTTCTTTCCCGCCTACGTGCGATATTTCAAGAAGTATCGCAAGCTGCGGCTGATTGCCGCGACCATTGCGGCCGCGACTCTCGGCAACATGATCTATCATTTCTGTCTGAACATAGAGTACGTCTTCGACCTCGGGTTGGGAAAGGCGCTGGCAGGTTTTCAAGTCTACACGTGCTATGCGCTGGTGCTGGGAGCCGCGATCGCCATCTCGCAACTGAGGGGGAGGCGTGGGCCGGCAGGGTCGTTGCCCCTCCACCGGCGGGCGATGGCGGTCGCCGGAGTGCTCGCTTTCTACTGCCTGCTGGAGATCTTCGACTATGATGGGCGTTCGCACACGCTGCGCACGCATCTGGCCTTTTTTTGGAACCTGTTCTCATTCGCATAATGGACAAATGACTCATGAACGATAGACTCGCTATCAGAGGATACCTGCAAAAGCTGCTTCGCCAGAAGGGCGACCCTGGTGGTTTCACGGACAGCGATTCGCTGATTGTCACCGGCCGCCTGGAATCGGTCGATACACTGGAGGTGGTGGTCTTTCTGGAGGAACAATTCCAGATCGATTTTGCCGACCGCGGATTCGATCAAAACGATTTGGACTCGGTTGATAGCATTATGAGCCTGGTGGAGTCGCGCTAGTACACCGTGCCGGAAGTTATCATGAGTCGCGGTTGGCAGGCGTGGTGTTCATGAATCCTTCACGCCTGGCTTCGCAACGGGAAGAGATCGTAAAGCCGAATTAGTTAAATGGAGAACTGCAAGGTGTGCACTATGGCGGTTCCATACAACGCCGGGATATAGAACAGCCCGCCGACTCAGCTTCTCCCGTGAGTTGCCCAATCCGCTCGACTCGCCACACTCGCGTCATGGGTGCGCCGGTCATGCAGGCCGGTGGTTTTGGCGTTCGCGTGTCCGGCATGCGCCGCGCGCCCGCATCGGTATCAGCGTCGGAAGCCCGCCTCCCGCCGTGTTTCGCGCGACGTCCAATTCGCAGCTCATGGGATTAGCTTAGGTTGGTTGCGTTGCTGGGATTCTTGGGCACCGGCGAGCAGTTTTTCCACTTCCTTCGTCGTCGGCGCCTCCACTTCGATCTCTCCAACCTTCATTCGGACTCTTCGGCCTGACCGGCCGTGGAGCCACCCAGCGAGGTATCGTCGATGAACAGCGGCGCTTCCACCAGGCTCGAAGCGGCGGCCTTCCGAAGGCATGGCAGTTGTGCTATGGACTTGACATCATATGTAATATAGATCATATTATAGGTTGAGCTGGAGCGTTGAAATTGGTGATGAATTCAAAATGGAGTTCTCCGCGCTCGACGAAGACGTGCGAACGGAGATTCTGGCTCTGGCCCGCCTGCTCCAGCAGTTCGGGCCGCAATTGGGGCGGCCTCGCGTCGACACGCTGAACGGTTCCCGCCACGCGAACATGAAAGAGTTGCGGTTCAGCGCGGCTGGCGGCGAGTGGAGGGTGGCCTTTGCCTTCGATACGAGGCGCAAGGGTATCCTCCTGATTGCGGGAGATAAATCCGGAGGCAGTGAGAGGCGCTTCTACCGCGAACTGCTCCGTAAGGCCGACAACCGTTTCGACGCGCACCTGGCCCGGCTGGAAAGGGAGAAGAGATAATCATGCCCACCAACGTGGACGACATAATTAAGGCACTGAGCCCCGCGCAGCGCAAGAGGGTCGAGGCCAGGGCCGCCCAGTTGATCGCCGAGGAGATGACCCTGCGCGAACTGCGGCACGCGCGCAAGCTCACACAGGTCCGCATGGCCAAGTCTCTCGGGATCACGCAGGACAGCGTTTCGCGGCTTGAAAAGCGCAGCGATCTGTTGCTCTCCACGCTGCGGAAGACCGTGCGGGCGATGGGCGGAAAGCTGTCGCTGGTGGCTGAATTCCCCGACCGTGCGCCGGTTGTTCTGTCCGGGATTGCCGATGAGGGTCCGGCGCGAAAGTCGGCAAGTCGAAAAACCGCGCGTGCGCGTTCCTGACACGCGAACCGGCCTTTCAGCCTCTTTCAGAGCCCTCAGCCTTGCGCATCGAATCGGCTACGCCAACCATCCATTCTTCTTTATATTTGAGATCCAAGTGATGTTCGTCGAACAGTCGCTGAAGCGGCTCGAATCCACTCGGAAAACGTCCCGCCAACTGTCTCCGAACGCTCCAGGTAACTACGTCCGCCGCTTGCAGGGCACACAGGGACGTATCGCTGCAAAACTCGATCGTTTTGAGGCTGGGTAATCTAGACGCTAGTGTGACTTTTGCCTCAACAATGTCCTTCTTATAGCTATTACCGTCATCGAGCACGTACGGTATCGGCTCGTGAAAGTCGTTCTTCCTTGCATATATGTCAGTTATCATTGCGAGTTGGGCAAAACAGGCTCCATACATGCTCAGATTTGTTATTCCCGTGAATACGCTACGATACTTCCCGGCGTCGAGAGTTGCGCGCGCTTGTGCTCATTGATGACGGACACGAGATCGGTGAACAGATGCTGCCTTGCGTCCACAGAAGTTTCCGCAAAGTCACCGTGCGGCCCGAATTCTCTCATGTGGATCGGTTGAGTAATTCCATGTTTCGACTGGACTTTTCTCCATTCCACTTCAAGCCAAGTGAAGTCTTCGAAGCGCAGCAAGAGGCCCCCAACGACGGCTATGGGAGAGTCGCCGTCGGTACCGCTCTCATCCGCGTAAAACGTAAGCCTCGACATCTGTTAAATCGCGCTAGATTGACATCGTGGTCGACGGTGCGCACCATGCCACGTAACTCGTCAACCGTCGGACGTTAGGTCGTTGCAAAGCCCGCCACCGCTTGGTGTATCCAGTGCCAGATTCCCGGCTGTGCCGCGGTTGCAAGCAGGCTACCGACCGCGCCTTCTGTTATACTCCGGAGCGTTCGGGCCGCCTGTTTCACTATTGCGGGGTCCGGGTCGCCAGTAAGTTCGGCCTTAAGAGTTGCAATTTGGGCCTCGGCCCTCTGTTTTTGGCGGGCATCGAGATTCAATTCGTCGAGGTGCGCGGTCAATTCGTTGACTAGCCTCGCGAGGTCATGGGGCTGAATCCCGACAGTAGCGGCTTGAGTGAAGCGTTCGCTGTTCTGGGCGACGTTCCCTACGGTGCCATGAAACACGTTCGTCAAGTGCTGCAACTGGCTTCTTCGATGCATACCTAAATCGCCCTCCAAGGCCATTGCGCGGATTTCGTTATTGATCTTATTCTTGAGTACTTTTGATCTGCGCGTTGCCAGCGCCAGTATGGCGTTAAGGGTTGCGGCTGGGAACTGTCCAGCCGAAGCTTTCGTAGCGTGCCGCTGTTGGACGGAGATCACAGCGCCATCGGCCAGTTGGTCAAGCTTGGTATGAAATTCCCTCAAATACGGGTCCGCTAAAAGCAGATCGGGAGCTCTTGCAGCTAGCTCCTTTCGATATGCTATGGCTGTGTCCACCATCGTTTCGGTTGCCGCGAAAATGATTTCCACTTCCTGCTTAAGCAGCCCGCCAGGCATGGCCCCGCCGTGCGCGGCAGCAGCCCGGATCAAGGCGTTTAGGTTTGTTTCCCTTTGAACCGCTGACGCTTCGAGTAGCATTGATAATCTGGTATCTTCTAACCTGCGGGCGGCGTGGATATTGAATTCTTCGTTCATTGCAAGGCCCCTAAAATGAGCAGCGCGATGCAAGCGGTGAACGCCGCCCGCAGTCATTTGGCTGCATTGTCGTCCCAGACAGGTGCCGCTGCTTTCCTCGTAGTTCTGTCGCAGCCGCAATCTCGCTTCGAGGCGGCGGCCTGCGTCAATGGGTCAAAAAAACCGCCCCTACTCCTCCGGGGAGTCGCCCAAATCCGCAGCCCGGTTCTCGAACTTCGTGAACTCGTGCAGAAACACGAGCTCGATCTTGCCCACGGGGCCGTTGCGCTGCTTGGCCAGGATCAGCTCCGCCTGGCCTTTCAGGCTTTCGTCGTTGGGCCGGTAGACCTCTTCGCGGAAGATGAACGCCACCAAGTCGGCGTCCTGCTCGATCGATCCGCTTTCGCGCAGGTCGCTGAGCTGCGGGCGGTGATCGCCCTGGCGCGTTTCGGGGGCGCGGTTGAGCTGCGACAGCACCAGCATCGGCACGTTCAGGTCCTTGGCCAGCAGCTTCATGCCGCGCGAGATGGTGCTGATCTCCTGGTTGCGGTTCTCGAAGCGGCCGCGGCCGGACATCAATTGCAGGTAATCCACGACCACCAGTCCCAGGCCGTGCTCGGCCTTGAGGCGGCGCAGCTTGGCGTGGATATCCATCAGGTGTATGCCAGCGGTGTCGTCGATGAACAGCGGCGCCTCCACCAGGCTGGAGGCGGCCGCTTGCAATCTTTTGCGCTCGTCGGCGTTCAGGTAGCCGGCGCGGAACCGCTGACTATCCACGCGCGCGGTGGCGCAGAGCATGCGCGTCAGCAGCGACTCCTTCGACATTTCGAGCGAGAAGACCGCCACGGTGCGCTTGGCCTTGGTGGCCACGTGGTGCGCGATGTTCAGCGCCAGCGCGGTTTTGCCCATAGACGGGCGCGCGGCCAGGATGAACAGGTCGCCGGCGTGCAGCCCGCTGGTTTTTTCGTCGAACCGGGAGAAGCCCGTGCTGACGCCTTTGATGCGCTTGCTGGGGTCCAGGAAGGCGTTCAGTCCGCCCTGATAGTCGTCGATGACCTGGCGCGGGCTGAGCAAGCCGCTCTTGACGCGGGACTCGCCGAGCTTGAGCAGGGTTTCCTCGGCGCCGGAAAGGATCTCGTCGGGCTCTTCCTCGCCGATGAGGCAGCGGTTCATGAGGTGCTGCGAGGCGAAGATGATGCGCCGCAGGACGGCCTTGTCCTTGACGATGCGGATGTAGGCGTCGAGGTTAAGGATCTGGGGCAGGCCGTCGTCGAGCGAAACCAGGTAGCTGAGGCCGTCGCAGGATTCCAGCTCGTTGAGGCGCATCAACTCGTTGGCGACTGTGACGCGGTCGATGCGCTCGCCACGCTCGTGCAACTCGCCCATGCGGGAGAAGATGCGGCGATGCTTCTCCAGGCTGAAGTCATCCGCCTGCAGATCGCCCGCCGCTTGGATGTAAAGGCTGTCGTTGAGCAGGATGGAGCCGAGCACGAGGCGCTCGGCATCCACGTTACTGGGCAGGCCCTTGTCAAGGGCTATGGAGGTCGCTGACATGGCGGATTCTTCAGGTTAGCGGCGCACGACGCTCCCTGCATCCACTTTCTTCGGGCCGTGTTTTGATGCGTTTGGACTCTGTATAAAACATGGCACACGCGCTGGTTTTGCCGGTACGTTCAAGTCGTTCAGAATCAGGCAGCCGGAACTGGCGGCGCACACTCCTGCAAGGTTTTGCACACCCGTTCCACAGGGTCCCGGTCCGTCCAAAAAACAATGTGTGTCTCTTCTGTTTTTACCCCATTTCAGGGCGGATGCCAAGAGATTTCCTTGGAAGCACACGTGGGGCGAGCGGGGCTCGCCAACATCGACAAACGGCGTCGATGTTACGAGCGGGCGAGCGGGCGAGCGGGCGAGGGGGCGACACGGCGACGCGGGGGCACGGGGACCACGGGGACGGGAGACACGGGGACGCGGGGACGCGGCGGCACGGGGACACGGCGGGCCGCGCTCTGCCGCTTGGCTACCGCAGATCCAGGGCGGCCAGACTGCGGCGATCGCGCAGGTACAAGGTGCTCCCGGCCAGCGAGGGGGCCGTCCAGGCGTTGCTGTGCAGCAACTCAGCCCGCGCCAGCAGCTTCACGCCACTCGACGAAACGGTGGCCAGCGAGAGATTGCCGTCTTCATCGGCGACGATCAGCTTTCCATCGGCGTAGAGAAACGTCGCTTTGGGGAAGCTGCGATCCTGCCAGAGGACCTTGCCTGTCTTGGCGTCCATAGCGGTGAGCGGCGCCGGGCCGAAATCGCCGCTCGATCCGTAGAGCGTGTCGCCGATGCGCAACAGGTTGCCGATGTGCACGCGCAGGCGGTTCGAGCTCCAGAGCTCCTTCACTTGCGTTTTGCCGCTCACCACGTGAAGTTGAAGCGCTACGCAGCCGCCGTTGTAGGCGGATGAGACGAATAGAGTATTGTCATCCGTCCACAGCGGCAGGGCGATGTTCAGACCCCAGCTTGTGGTGTGCGGATGCTTCCAGAGCAGTTCGCCGGTGTCCGGATTGACGCCGATCACGTCGTCGCTCATTACGGCGACAAGCTGGTCCTGGCCGTCTACTTTGATGAGAACGGGCGACGAAGGCGAGTTGCGAAAATCCTGTTTCTGCCAGACGACTTTGCCGGTTTTCTGATTGAAGGCGACGAGGGCATGACCCGCGCCGCCGACCTTCATGATGACCGTGTCTTTCCAGGCGATGGGGCTGCAGGAATATCCGCGGTCCATTTGAGTGCCGTTGAACTCGCCCCAGAGATCGTGCGACCAGAGCACCTTGCCTGTTTTCTTGTCGAGGCAGAGCAGGTTGGCCAGGATGCCCACGGCATAGACGAAGTCCGCCGTGACCAGGGGCGTGGCGTGCGGGCCTGGTCCATTCTCCATGGCCATGCCGGGACGAAAGGCGGCGTTCTCGGTGTGCTCCCAAATGGTCTTGCCGGTGGCGGTGGCGGCGGCCAGCGTGATCTCGTGCTCGCCGCGCCGGTACATGGTGTAGAGCACCGGGCCATCGAT
>Ga0181538_10003476_pt1 | contig 15318 bp, 18 predicted proteins | sample PEATcosm2014_Bin_40_FD_119773 | JGI IMG/M metagenome (GOLD analysis project Ga0181538, IMG submission 119773) | Peatland microbial communities from MTU Mesocosm Facility, Houghton, MI, USA - PEATcosm2014_Bin23_30_metaG | ecosystem: Environmental > Terrestrial > Soil > Wetlands > Peat | place...
CTGGGGCTGAATTTATTCGGCGAAAACAAGGTGCAGGAGGCCAGGGCGAAAATTCCGCTCTGCTCGGGCAAATTGCACTGGCATTTCATCGGTCATTTGCAATCGAACAAATGCCGCGACGCGGTGGCGTTGTTCGAAATGATTCAAAGTGTGGACAACCTGACGCTGGCGCAGGAAATCGCCAAACGCGCCGAACAGGCAGCGAAGACAATGCCGATCTTGCTGGAGGTCAATGTCGCCGGTGAAGCCAGCAAGTCCGGCTACGCGCCGGAAAAGTTGCTGGCCGAATTGGAGGCCATCAACGCCCTGCCGAAGATTGAAATCCACGGATTGATGGCCGTGCCGCCGTGGTCAGCGGAACCGGAGAAATCGCGTCCGCACTTTCAGCGGCTGCGCGAGATGAAGGAGCGCTGCGAAAAAATCATCGGCGCTCCCCTGCCCCATTTGAGCATGGGCATGAGCGGCGATTTCGAGGTCGCGATTGAAGAGGGCGCGACGATGGTCCGGATTGGGACGGCGTTGTTCGGACCTCGAACCGGGGCGAAAGCGGCCGCAACGGCTGATTGAATTTTGGTGATGGGTAAGGTTGGTGGGGCGAGGACGAGCCGGCTCGCGGGGATCAGCCTTCGCCGGGCTACGGCGCGACAGGCGCTCGCCACGCCAAAAATAGACACTGACCCAAATCCGAATTTTGCTGCATTGCGCGCCGGATGAATTATGTTGAAGTCATGACGATTGAAACGTTCAAGCGCGAAATTGCCGCCGCCGTGAAGGCGTACGAACGCTACATCGTGTGCCTGGACAAGACGCCGGAGGATTTTGAAGCATCGCTGGTCTCGCTGATGGACAAGGCCATCAAGGCTTACGAGAACCGCGGTGCCGGTTTGCGCCATGGCATCGCGCTGGATAAACGGGTCACAATCATTTTAAGCGAAAGCGGCGAAACGCGGCCGCTATGCGGAATTTATTTCAATCTCCATTCGCCCTACCAAAAAAGCGCGCTCCCCAAAACGGTCAAGCCGCTGAAAGTCGAGTGACACGTGGCAGGAGACATGTGACACGAAAGATGTTTGCCGAATCTTGTCACTTGTCACCCGTCACCTTCTTCATTCTGATCGCACTTCGTCGCCGACCTGGGCGTTGCCGCTGATGATGTCAGCGACAACGTTGTTATCACGTTGCGGACCAGTGACCTTGACTTCGGCGACTTTCAAACCATCACGATAGAGAAAAAGTGTTTGATCCAGCTTCGGCATTTGACTGACGGGAAAGCTCAGCACGACGAATCGGCCGGTGGCATTGTAGGAAGCAACCCGGGCCGAGAGTGAATTGTCCGGCGTGACGACGGTCTGGGTCGTGTGCGCGGCGTGCGCGGGAGCTTTCGTTGTCCTGTGGAATACACAACCGGTCGCCAGCATTCCGGCAAGCAACAACAGCGTCAGCGGCATGAGCGTCTTCATACCCATAGTAAAACGCGCGGCGGCGCGGAGGTCAATTCACGATTCAGTCAGGTTGGTGGGGCGAGAGTCCTCGCGAATAGAATTTTCTGGAGTGCGCGGACATGTCCACGCTTTCAAGGCGGCGACTTGTCGCCGCAGTCCAAAGACTCAAACCGGCTCGCCGGTAGTCTCGCCCCACCATTTGGTCAAACAGTTTCGGTGATGACGGTGTCATCGTGTTCGTAGGCCGGCGCGCAGCAGCACAGCAGCCGGAGCGGTTCAGCGCCAGTATTCCAAAGCTTGTGCCTGTTCCCAGGCGGAATGGCGACGGCGTCGCCGGCGCGGACGTCACGGGATTGACCTTCGATGCGGATCCGGCCCGTGCCGTGCGTGAAGTAATAAATTTCCTCGGTTTTGACGTGATAATGTTCCTGGGTGCTGGCGCCGACCGGAACGCGCGCTTCAGCCAGGCTTTGGTTGCGGATGACGGAGTTGCGGTGCGCCAGCAATTCGCGGATTTCCGAGCCGTCCTTCGTGATAAACGACTGGACTTCGCCAAGATTTTTGATGTCCATAGGTTTTGTTCGATTAAAAGCTTTCCGGTGTTCCGGACAATTTCGGCCAGTTTGCCTGCCCGAGCACCACGCCGGCGACGATCAAAATCATTGCCGCCCAAAACGTGGCGGTAACCGGCTCGCGCAGAAAGAAATGAGCCCAGGTCATTGTGCTCAACGGAATGAGATTGTTGAACAACACGACCCGGCTGGTACGCCAGCAACCGAGCGCGTGGTTCCAGAGCGCGTAGGGAATCACGCTGCCGAACAAAATACAAAATGCCTGCACGCCGAGACAACCGGCGTTGACCGCCAAACCGTGCATGAAAATTTCCGCCAGCCCGAACGGCGTCAGCAAAAGTCCCGACATCCACATCGTGTGCGCTGCGACTTCCGCCCCGCTCAAATCCGCGCTGAGGATGCGCATCTGATGACTGAAATTCGCCCACAAGATACTCGAGGCCAACCCCAAACATTCTCCGAGCAGGTCCAATTTTACCGTCCGCAAAGCTGGCCAGAACAAAACCAGCACGCCGGCCATGGCGAGCAACGCGGCTCCGTAACCCCGCGCGCTGGCCCACGTCCGTTGCGGCCGTTCCTCCCACAACAAGGTCCAGACCGGCGATGCGCCGATATACAACGCCACGTGCGAGGCGGCGGTCAGCCGCAAGGCCCAATTGAAAGCGACAATGTAAGCGGCAAGGCACAGACCGCCGCGCAACCACAGTTGCCGCCGTTGCTGAGGCGTCACCGGACGGTATTCTCCGAGCCACGAAGTGAACCGCAACACCACCAGCAACAGCAGACCGGCGCAGAGAAAGCGGATGCCGCCGGTCCACATCGGGGGCCACACGGCGACCAGCCACTTGGTTCCAGCATTGTTGCCGCCCCACAAGAAAATCACGAGCAACAAGCTGCCGGCGATGGCGGCGTTGTTTCTTTGCTGTGACACGCGCGGAGTAAGCCAATGGAATCGGGCATTGCCAATGAAATTGTGCAGAGAGAGACTCGGTCATTGCCCACTTGAAAATTCGCGTGACTGGATTTGCCGGATGCTTCCCCGCAAAACCAGAAATTGCGATTGCTGTTCCTTCTCCCTGGGGAGAAGGTCAGGATGAGGACGAGCTGGAATTTGTTTGACCACCGCTTCGCGCGACCTAACTTGCCGGCATGGATCATTCGCCCGGATTTCTAAATTTGGTGAACGACGCAAAAAAGCGGGTCAACGAAATCGGCGTTGCCGAGGCGCGCGTGCGGTTGACTGCCAATCCCAAAATCGTCTTGCTGGACGTGCGCGAAGATCACGAATGGCAAAAAGGCCACGCCGTTGAAGCCAAACATCTTGGCAAAGGAATCCTGGAGCGTGATTTGGAAAAAATGTTTCCCGATCCGAAAACGGAAATCATCATGTATTGTGGTGGCGGATTCCGGTCGGCGCTCACGTGCGATGCCGCGCAAAAAATGGGCTATCGCAACGTCCACTCGCTTATCGGCGGCTACAAAGGAATGGTGGCGGCCGGCTGGCCGATGAAAAGCGGCGAATAACCCAACCGGAAACTCACTTGTTGCGTCGTAGCGCAGTGAAAGCAGAAGTGTTAGTGGTCGTCGGCTCCAACGCGGTGCTAGGCATTTCCGGTCTCATTTCGTTTCGCTCGCTCCCGTTCAACTGCCTTCGCGATGTAGTCGTAAATCGCTTGAGTCTTGCTACGGCAGACAAGAGCAGCGCTCCAAGTGAGAATGTGCTTGCAGCCAAAGTGCTTTTCGACCCACTCCAGAAACTGCATGGACTGTCGGATGCCCTTCGTGGCGAGTTCAAACACATCCCAGCGGATGCCACGCGCAGCCACTCCGGGCAATGTCGAATGGGCCATAATCTTATTGATGGAGCGGCGCTCCGATTTGGCAAGAAAGCCGCATGAATTCGGAAAACCAATGTCGGAGGCTTTTAGGTCGTCTGGTTTGGAATCTTTCGTGCGAGGTGTCAAGAAATCGTCCAAGTCTCGGAGTGCGATGAGCGTAGCAAGCAGACAAGCATTCCGAATAGTTTGTAATGCCCAAGTCCGGTCATTTTTGCCCGGCTCACCCGAAATGTCCTCATCCTCGCTAAACTCAAGCGCGCAAAAAAAGTAGGAGAAGACAAGGTTGAGGCGCTCCGCGAAATGCTCAAGCGACGCCGAGACAGATTCATCATCACTTCGAGACTTATGATTCACGGTTACGAGATGTGAGGAAACACCGAACGTGTTATTGAACCATGAAATTCCAGTTCGATTTTTCCTATTTCGCCGCCACGCCTGCCGGAGCCGGAGCCGAGACGTGCCGACGGAAGCAGACCCGGTTCAGCGCGTTCGTCACTGAGACAACTTTCTCGTGCGTGCACTCGCCCATGAGGCAGATTTGAATCCAGTTTTTCCGGCGCAAATAGCCGCTGTTGTAGCTCAAGAGATAACCAGCTTCCTGCATCGCTTCGCCGATTTTCACCGAATTCATCATCGGCGGCAGCGCAATGGTGACGACCGCCGGCGAAGTTTTCGCACCGTTGCCAATCAAATCGAAACCGAGTTCCGTCAACCGTGAGCGCAGCCACGCCGACCATTCGGCTGTTTCTGCGAAACGTTTTTCCCAATTCACCCGTTTCACCGCCGCGTGCAGCGCGTGGAGCAGGTTCGATGAGAACGTGAACGGCGTGCCGTCCTCCTCCGCGTAATAGCCCAGATCGAGATAGCGCGGCAGCCTGTCCGGCGCGGGGGGGATTTCGTGGTTGTAGAAAACCATCGAGACGCCCGGATAGGCGCGCAGGCCCTTGCCGCTGGAGCAGGACGCCAGATAAACACTGCTCAAATCCACCGGCATCGTGCCGATGGCGCTGATGCCGTCGAGACACAATTTCACATCGCGCCCGGCGCACATGGCTTTGAGCGCGTTGAGGTCGGCCACAATGCCCGTGGAAGTTTCGCAATGTGCGCACCAGAGCCAGGCAAGCTTGCCGGAAAGTTTTCGCTTTACTGCGGCCAAATCCAGCGGCCGGCCCCAGTCAAAGGCGAGCGTGTCAAATTTCAAATTGAACCGGCGCGCCTGGTCCACAAGGCGTTCGCCGAATTCGCCGTTGCTCAAAACCAATCCGCGGCCCTTGAGCAATGACAATTGCCCGGCTACGGCATCGTTGGCCAAAGTGCCGGAACCGACAAACAACTCGACGTTTTTGGCGTGTACAAGTTCGCAGAGGATTTGTTTGGCGGACTGAAAATCCTTTTTGAAACTTTCGCCGCGATGGGATTCCGGCGCCTGCTCGAACGCGCGGCGCACCTCGCGCCGCACCGCCACGGGACCAGGCATAAAATTCACCGCGCTGGGATGAAACGAGCGCGCCGGTGACGAACGCAAAAATTCCCGGGCGGTCACCTCGAACGTTTCGAGCGTGACATACATCGGCTGGAATTGCGCGTCGCCGCTGCCGACGAGCGGGCCGAACGGCACGAAACCGAGGTGCTGATACAATCGTTGCTGCCGTGTGGTGCCGGAAATGATGGCGAGGTCGTAGCCCTTTTCGACGCCGTGCTGCCAGAGCAGGGCGAGAATGCCCTGCAACACCTGCGCGCCGCGGAATTTTTTCTCGATGGCCAGCAACCGGATTTCGCAAACCGTCCGGCCCGCGGGCAAATAGGCGTCGAGGTTGGGCAGTTTCTGATCGAGCGAAAACGGCCGGTTGCCGCGCACGGCGAGCATCCCGGCGAGTTTTTGATAGCTGAGGCAGATCAGATAAGTGTTCTCGGCGTGGAATTTGTCCACGAGCCGCTGGGCCGGAGACGCCTGATGTTGGGGAATTTCCTCGACGAAGGTCTTGTAATTGAGCCGGTGAATCTGCTCGAATTCCCAATCCTCACTCGCGCATTTGAACACCAACGGTTCCTGTGTGCTCATAATTTTGTGTGTTCGGGTTTGGATGCGACATCACGCCGCGCTAGCAACGTTGCTATTTCTTCCGCTAAATTCCGCCGGTGCGCAAACAAAATAATTGCGGCCAGGACGGTCATGAGCGTCGCCGTCAAACCGTCACGGTTGAACCACCAGTCCACGAGCGGCAGGCAGGCATAGACGAACATGGCCGGAAAAAGAGTTTTCCGCATGACGACAAAACCGGCAAGAAACAAAACGAGCATCGTCAGCGCGACCCGATAATCAAACATGAGCAACGCCGCAAAAGAGGCGGCCACGCCCTTGCCGCCGCGAAAGCGCAGTTGCGCCGGCCAGATGTGCCCGACGACCACGGCCAGCGTCGCCAGCGCCATGGCCAGCCGGTTGTGATTGGCGAATTCCGCCGCGAACCAGACCGCCAGTGCGCCTTTGCTCAAATCGCCCAGCACGGTCAGCGTAAAACCGGATTTGCCCAGAACGCGGCCGACATTGCGCGCGCCGACGTTCCCGCTTTCAATTTCGCGGAGATCCCGGCCGGTGCGCGCGCGGACGAGGTAGTAGCCGGTGGCGAAACAACCGAGCACGTAAGCCCCCAGCGTGCAGCCGGTTGCCCGAAGCCAGTTTGCGGACTGTAATTGTTCGATCCACATCATGCGGGCATTTGCTTTTTAATGATCGCGCCGCCAGCTTAATCCAAACCGCGCGCGGGTGTGAATCAAAAATTTCAATCGGCGCGCTTTTTTTTCGATGTGCCGCCGCGGCACCGCTTTGTCTCGACAACCCGCGAAAGGTGCGGCAAATTCCCTTCGCCAGGGCCCATGGAATGTGGACTTACGAACCCCGCCAGGGCCGGAAGGCAGCAACGGTAGTCTGCTCGACATCTGCCGTGGTCACCCTGGCATTCTGAATTTACGTTTTACGATTTTGGATTTACGATCGCCGGCGCAATGAACCCCGACTCGTAAATCGCAAAAAGAAAATCGAACATGGCCTATCAAGTAATCGCCAGAAAATACCGTCCGCAACGGTTCGCCGACGTGATCGGGCAGGAGCACGTCACGCAGACGCTCGCCAATGCCATCGAACAAAAGCGCATCGCGCACGCCTACCTGTTTTGCGGCCCGCGCGGCACCGGCAAGACGACCATCGCCCGTATTTTCGCCAAATGCCTGAACTGTGCCGGCGGACCGAAAATCGCCTTCGACGACAAGGACCCGCGCTGCATTGAAATTGCCGAAGGCCGCTCGCTGGATGTTCTGGAAATTGACGGCGCGAGCAACAACGGGGTCGAACAGGTCCGCGAGCTGCGCGAGACCTGCAAATACGCGCCCGCCAATTCGCAATTCAAAATCTACATCATTGACGAAGTCCACATGCTCTCGACGGCGGCGTTCAACGCGCTGCTCAAGACGCTCGAAGAACCGCCGGCGCACGTGAAATTCATGTTTGCCACGACCGACCCGGAAAAGGTCCTGCCGACGATCCTCTCGCGCTGCCAGCGTTTCGACCTGCGCCGGATTCCCAGCGCGCTCATCACCAAACACCTCGCCCACATCGCCAAGCTGGAGAAAGTGAAAATTGACGAAACCGCGCTCCACGCCATCGCCCGCGGCGCGGACGGTGCCATGCGCGACGCCGAATCCACGCTCGACCAGCTGATCAGCTTTTGCGGCGAAAAAATCGAGGAGGCGGACGTGCTGTCCATGTTCGGCCTCGCCGCGCAAGGCCAGGTTCTGGGCTTGAGCAAGGCCGTGCTGGCCGGTGAAATTCAAACCGCGCTGACCGAGTTGAACGAACTGGCACAAAACGGCAAGGATCTCGGACGGTTGCTTGGCGATTTGCTGAATCATTTCCGCAACCTGCTCATCTTCCAGGTCTCGCGCGGCGACCTGAATTTGCTGGAAGTCTCCGAAACCGAAGTCGCCGCGCTCAAGGAACAAGCTTCGCTGGCCAACACCGGGTCGCTCACGCGCATACTCGAAGTCCTCACCGATTCCGAACTTCGCCTGCGCGATGCCGCGTCCAGAAAAATCCTGCTCGAAGTCACCCTGCTCAAGGCCATCGAAGCGCGCAACGCCATCAGCCTCGATTCAGTTTTGAAACAGCTGAACTTGTTGCGCGGCGGCGGTGGCGCGGGCCTTCAGCCCGTGTCTTCGGCTGCAAGTTCTCCCGTGGCCGCGCCCGCAGCACGGCCGACCCCTAAAAGCCATGTTGTGCATCATGAGGCTGCCGTTGCGCCTGTGCCGTTGGCCGAAGCCGCTCCGGTTTCCGCCGACCTGGCCGGGTTGTGGGCAAAACTGGTTGAAGCCGTTGGCCGCGTCAGCCCGTTCACGCGCAGTTACCTCGTGGACGCAAACCCGGTTTCGTTTGAGAAAAACATCCTGACCATCGGCTTCGACCCCGAATTCGAGGATCATCTTGGTCTCGTGGACAACGCGCGCAATCACACGTTGCTCCAGACCAAGCTCGGTGAGCTTGGCCATGCCAACGCACAGGTTAAATTTGTCAAAATTGAAACGCCTGCGATGGCCGGGAAGCAAAATGGGGGCGTTGGAGTTCAAGCTTCAGCTTGTTCGGATGACACGCTAAAGCGTGAACTCCAACAAACCAGACCGGTTGCGTCCGCCAAGCCGGCTGGAAAAGGCAAACCGGTACCCGTCCCCTTCAGCAAAGACGACTTCAAGAGCGACCCCTTGATTCAAAAGGCGCTGGAAATTTTCAAAGGCCAGATTGTCGAAGTCCGCGCTTGATACTCAACCTTTAACCCTCAACCTTCAACCAACCCATGTCCAGCATCGGCAAACTCATGAAACAGGCTGCGCGGATGCAGCAGCAAATGGAACAGGTGCAGGCGCAACTCGCCGCGCGCACCGTTGAGGCCACCAGCGGCGGTGGCGCGGTCAAGGTCACCGCCAAGTGCGACGGCAGCATCGCCTCCATCAAAATTGATCCCCAGGCGCTCAATCCGTCCGACGCGCAGTTGCTCGAAGACATGATTGTGACCGCTGCAAACCAGGCGCTCGGCCAGGCCAAGGAGATTTCCAACACCGAAATGGGCAAGGTCACCGCGGGATTGAACCTGCCGGGGTTTGGATGAAGTTTAATCGTCGTCGTTCTCCTCCTCGCCCTCGTAATCGAGAAACCGAGGACGAGAACGAGGACGAGGAGGATAGATGTTACCCGATTCCATCACCGCCCTGATCGCCGAACTGAACAAGTTGCCCGGCGTCGGGCCGCGTTCCGCCGAGCGCATTGCGTTGCAGCTTGTGCAAACGGATTCCGCGGCGGTGAAGCAACTCGCGGACACGATTGTTCATGCCCGTGAAAAAATCCAATTTTGCACGACCTGCGGCGCATTGACCGAGAAATCCCCCTGCTCCATTTGCGCCGACGCCCGGCGCGACGCATCGCTCGTGTGCGTGGTTGAGCGCGCGGTGGACATATTAAGCGTCGAAAAATCCGGCACGTATCGCGGCAAGTTCCACGTTCTCGGCGGGAAAATCTCGCCGCTTGATGGCGTCGAACCGGAAGACCTGCGTATCGCCGAGCTGGAAAAACGGCTGAAGCAGGAGCCGATCAGGGAAATCGTCATCGCGCTGGGGACGGACGTGGAAGGCGACGCCACGAGCCATTACCTCGCCAAACGGCTCACCCGCAAGGGACTGAAAATCTCCCGCATCGCCTACGGTTTGCCGGCCGGCAGCGGGCTGGAATTCGCCGACGAATTGACACTGAGCCGCGCGTTGGAAGGCCGCAGGGAAATGCTGTGAACACAGTTGTCGCCTTTGATCTCGGCAAGGTTTTGGTGGACTTCGATTACTCGATCGCCGCGCGCAAAATCGCCGCCCGCAGCACGATGCCGCTCGACAGCGTCAACAGTTTTATCGGCGATTCCGGCATTACCGTCCAATACGAACTCGGCCTGGTTACACGGCGGGAATTCTTTGAGCAGGCGCGGCAAGCCATCGGGTTTCACGGCACCTTTGAGGAATTCGGCGAATTTTTCGCGGACATTTTCACAGAAATTCCGCCGATGATCGAACTTCACGCCGGATTGCGCCGGCATGGCGTTCCGACCTATATCTTCTCGAACACCAACGACCTCGCCATCGAGCACATCCGCCGGAACTTTCCGTTTTTCAAAAAGTTCGACGGCTACATTTTTTCCTGTGAAGTTGGCGCCATGAAACCGGACGCAAAAATTTACGAGGCCCTGGAAAAACTGGCCGGACGGCGCGGCGGGGACATTGTTTATCTGGACGACCGGCCGGAAAATGTCGCGGCGGGCGCGGCGCGCGGCTGGCGGGCAATTTTGCACGAATCACCAGAGCAATCCCGCGCGGCAGTAGAGAATTTCAAGTTGCTGTAGCCGCCGACGTGAATCGGCTCTGATTTCTTTATCGGGATTGGATAATTGAGCGGACTCACGTCCGCTGCTGCGAATTATTGGCGCGGCTTGACCGGTTTGACCGGCTTCAGGCCGACTTCGTGGGCGATGTCGTCGAACTCCTCGTGGCCGATGGTTTCCAGCTTTTTGCCACGGGCCTTGAGCTTTTCGTTGATCTTGATGGCTTTCTCGGTCATCTGTTCGTGCGTTTCCTCGGTCCCGCCAACGAGCGCGAAATTCGGCCCGGTGGTGAGTCGTTTATGACCGTCGGAATCCAACCCGACGCCCAGCATCATCGCCTTGCGTCTTTTTTTGCCGCCCGTGTTCGCCATGAATTCAGGCTAAAGGCGGTTCATCGTCCGGTCAAGTCATGTGCATATCCGCGGTCCTGACTCTGGTCGTCCAGCAGCAAGGCCGCGGCTTTTGAATTTGCCTTTTTCCATTTTGAAGATTTACTTGCGTGCAAGCCATGCAACCGCGCAAACGAAACGCCCTCCGTCCGGCGGCAATTCTTGTCGTATGTTTTTTGAGCCTGTATGTACAACCTCTTTGCCGTGCGCAAACGGCGACCAATTTGTGGGAGTTCCGCCTCCCCTTCCGGGAATTTAATCGGGAGGCCACTTCGTCGGCGGCCGTCGCTCGCGACGGCACTATTTATCAGGCAACGTTTCAGGGCGCATTGTTCGCCCTTACGCCGCATGGCACAGAAAAATGGAAGTTCAAGGCGGGCCGCGAAATCAAATCCTCACCGGCGATTGCCGACGATGGCACAATCTATTTCGGCTCGCGCGACCGGAAATTTTACGCCGTCTCGCCGGCCGGCAAACTCAAATGGACTTTTGCGACCGGCGCGTGGGTGGATTCCTCGCCGGCGATTGGCGCCGACGGCACAATTTACTTCGGTTCGTGGGACAAAAACTTTTACGCGCTGAATCCGGATGGCTCGCAAAAATGGGTTTTGGCGACGAGCAACATCGTCGTTTCCTCGCCGGCGATTGGCGCCGACGGCACGATTTACTTCGGCTCGCACGACAAAAGATTTTACGCGCTGAAGCCGGACGGAACGGTCCGCTGGACGTTTTCGACCGGCGCCGAAATCATTTCTTCCCCCGCCATTGGCGCCGACGGCACGATTTATTTTACCTCGACGGATGGGAACCTGTATGCGTTGCATCCGGACGGGACGGAACGCTGGCGTTTGCACACCGGCGGCGCAACCGAATCATCACCGGTGCTTGACGAAGACGGCACCATTTTTCTGGTGGTGAATCAATGCCTGTTTCCCATCACCAACGACGGGAAAAAGTCGTGGTGGTATTGTTCGGCAATCAATGTTGACCAGACACCCGCCATCGCCGCGGACGATTTGATTTACTTTCCGGCGCCCTGGGGAAGATTGGTGGCCGTCAAACGGGACAACGTGGCAGCGTGGCACGTTGACACGCCGGCGAATGTCTCCACTTCGCCGGTCATCGGCAGTGGCGGCGTTGTTTACATATGCGACGGTGGAACGCTGTATGCCGTTACCCCGCCGGGCAGTCCGGCGCCGCTGGCGAAAAGTTCCTGGCCGATGTTCCGTGCCAACCCGCGCCATACCGGCCGGGTGCAGACTGTGAATTGACCCGGCATTGGAAATTTTTTACAACCGCTCGCGTCCGCCAAAACCCGTGTCAAGGTCGTGCCAGAATTCGATGTCGTCCTCTTCCTGTTCCCAGCAGAGAAACGCCTCCTTGCCGCCGATGATGGCGGGAAAATCCACTAGCCCGCGCGACAAATCCTTGATGAAAATCCGGCGGCGTTGGAACTCGGCGAGAATTCCCTGCATGTCCGCGAGCGCGCGAATCCAACTGTTCACCGTTTCGCCGCCGATGTCATTCCCCTGCCCGGTCAACCCGCTCAGGCGTTTGTCAAAACGCTCCAGGTCCTGCCGCAACCGGTTGAGCTGTTCCAGCCACTGGCGGATCTGCGGCAACAGCGCGCGCGCCTCGTCGCGGGTGTAATGTTTGTTGAAACGATGTTCCATCAGCAGAAAAAATGCCGCGCATCAAGGATAAAACCCCGCCTCGCGCCTGCCAAAACGCAGGCGCGCAAGCGGATGAATGAACACACCAGGCAGACTATTGCTGCCACGTGCGCTTCTTGTGCCGATTCAGACGCAGCTTCTTGCGCCGTTTATGCCGGTTGATTTTTGCCTTGCGGCGTTTTTTGATTGAACCCATGCACGGATGGAATAAGCGAAAAATGGAAGAAAGCCAACCTGTTTTTTATCCGGATGCCTTTCGGCTTTACATTTGCGGGACGCCATTCCCCGACGAACCAAACCCCGCGCCACGCCCAGGCAAACCTATTCCGGCGCGAAGCTCCATCCGATGCTGTCGAAAACGTCGAATATGACGCATGCAAAATCCGCGTCATAATCCATTTCCTCCGGCATGGTGGCCGTCATGGGACGTCCGGACGCGTTCACGGTGAAAACCAGATTGGATTTGCGTCCCTCGAAAGCAATCCGCACCTCCTCCTCATGACGCTCGGCCTTGCAGGGCAGACCCGCCGCCGTGAACCGTTCGCAAATCTCCGCAACCGTGACCGTTGACGGGTACTGCTTCGGCTCGTCAAAAAAATTGTCTTCCACTATCATTACATCTTTACCGTTGAGCGACAGAGAGCAGAAATAATGCCGCCCAACTCTCTTATATCTGCGAAGACAACCACAACTTCAAATCACGTTTATCGTCCATGGCGTGTGACGGTGCCGCGATTACGCGAATCACTCCGATTTTACAGCAGCCATGTGAGTCGGCTTTTTATTCGGAAATGAATGAAAAGTCCGGGTGGACTGATCCCGCATGGCGGGACTGCCGCAGGATGAAGTTACGCGGCAAAAACGGTCGATTTATTTTCAACCCAGATGATTCACCGCGTCGGCTACGCCGGCGACGATCTCCTTGCGGGTCTTAAAATCGCGGACGCGGACGTAGTCATCGCTTTCCAGGCGCGCGGTGTGGGCCACCTTCAATTCCTGCGCGCGCTTGAATTGTTTGTCCGGCTTGGCGGGTGTGATCGGATATTCCACGGCGTATCCGGCAGCGCGCAAATCCTGGATGAGTTTCAACGATTGCGGGCGGAGATTTTCGTCTTCGATTAAAACGAACACGTCCGTGCTGGTATCGAATTTCGGCAGCAGGCCGCGCGCCTTGAGCAGTTCCAGCAGCACCACATCACCCATGCCGAAGCCGAGCGCGGGCAAATCCACCTTGCCGCCGCTGATGAGCTTGACGAGGTTGTCGTAACGTCCGCCGCCGGCGATGGCGCGGAACTCGCCTTTGGCATCGAACGCCTCGAACACCACGCCGGTGTAATACGCCAGCCCGCGGATGACGTGATAATCCACCTTCACAAATTCGCGCAGCCCGCGCGCGGCGAGATTGTCCAGAATCTTTTGCAGCTCCACCGTCGGTTTGCCGGATTCGATGAATGCCTTCACGCCGGCCAGTGAAAAACCAAGCGCGGCCAATTTCTTTTCGCTCTCCTCCGGTGGCGTGCGCTCCAGTTTGTCAATTATTTGAAAGAACTCGTATTCCTGGTCGGGGCTGGCGTCCGGGGTCTGGCGTCTGGAGTCATAAAATTGTTTCCAGGCATTCCGGCTGCTCAGGCGGATGACGAAATCCTTCCCGGTCAAACCGAATGAGCGCAGCGTGTCAATGAGCAGCGCAATCAATTCCGCGTCCGCTGCCGGGTCGGTTTCGCCGATGAGGTCGGCATTGAACTGGAAATGCTCGCGCAACCGGCCCTTCTGCTGGCGCTCGTAACGGAACAGTTGCGGGATGGCGAACCATTTGACGGGCTTTTTGTAATTGCGCTCGTGCGCGGCGATCATGCGCGCGAGCGTCGGCGTCATTTCCGGACGCAACGCGACGGCGCGTTCGCCCTTGTCCACGAAATTGTAAAGCTGGGCGACGATCTCATCACCGCTTTTGGTAGTGAACAATTCGAGCGGTTCCAGCGGCGGGCCGTCGTATTCGCGGAAACCATAGCGTCGCGCTGTCTCACGCCATCGGTTGAAAATGAACTGGCGGGCATCGGCGCTCCAGACATCGGAGTGCGGCACTGGTTCGGGATAAAAATCACGGAAACCGGGCAATCGTTCCATATGACGGGTCTAAACTAAAAGGCCGGCGGTGAAAAGAGAAGGCGAATCGGAAACTTAACCACGGAAGAACAGGACAACCACGGATTAGAGTAATCGCTCTTGCCGGGTTGGTATTCTCAACATGGACTGATCCGTGTGAATCAGTGTCCATCCGCGGTCAACTCAGGCAGCAAAGACGCCTAGAGACGGGATGGACTTCTGCCATCCCAAACTGTTCCCGGAGAGAAGACCGGGGCCGCGAAGGTCGCCGCCCTGTGTTCACTGAGATTACGCCGCCGCTTTTGAGGGCGTGAGTTTGAGCACGTCGGCCCGCATTTCCTTGCCGGCCTTGAATTTCACCATGGCGCGGGCGGGAATGGGCACGTCGGTTTCGGGCGCATTGGGATTGCGACCGACGCGCGCCTTGCGGATTTTGACCTCGAAGACGCCGAAGTTGCGCAATTCCACCTTGTCTCCCTTGGCGAGGGCTTCGGCAATGTAATCGAGGGTTTTCTGCACCACGTCGAATACTTGCTGTTGGACGAGGCCGGTTTCATTACTGATCCGAATAACCAGGTCACGTTTTGTGAGGGTCATAACTTTTATTGGTGAGGGGTTGCTGAGTTGGGTTTATTATTACTGAACTACACGGATTGTCCAGAAATCATTGGCCAAATTATCATCGGTCAAATATGCGTATGGCAGGGTGAAATAGCCCTTCATGCCCCAGCCGGCACCCCAAGAGTTGCGGACGATGAACCATTGTTTCAAATCGTCATAACCTACACCCATAACCGCGTGTCCGCCAACAACTTGCTCGCCGGACTTCGGGAGTGTGGCGTGGCCGGTCCGCGCCACTTCTGCGCTTTCAAATCCTTCATACACGGTAAAACC
>Ga0181538_10003481_pt1 | contig 15314 bp, 10 predicted proteins | sample PEATcosm2014_Bin_40_FD_119773 | JGI IMG/M metagenome (GOLD analysis project Ga0181538, IMG submission 119773) | Peatland microbial communities from MTU Mesocosm Facility, Houghton, MI, USA - PEATcosm2014_Bin23_30_metaG | ecosystem: Environmental > Terrestrial > Soil > Wetlands > Peat | place...
AAGCAGCCCGCGGCCGGAATATCAATCTCCCACCGCGACGCTCCACATTCCTTTGGGAGCCAGGAGGGTTCCGGTTCCAATCGTTTCCTCCATCCTGTGAATTTCGACGTGGCCGTCGTGGTAGGCATAACTGAAATGGTTCTGATGCGCTTTATACAAAAGATTGCCTTGATTCATGCTGGTGCCCGATTCCGGGTTCTGTGGCGGCGCGGTCGTGTCAACCTGAAGCATCTCGGCTGTGCCATTGGCCGAAGTCTGGCACCCGTAGCAAACACAAGTCCAAATATTGCCCGCGCATTGCTGTCCGCTGGTGTTTTCGACCAGCAGGAGGGTTCCCGCCGGATCACGCACCACGGTTGTCAGATAACCTTTGGCATCCAGGTTGGGCGTACTGGGTGAACCGCTGTCCTGCCAATAAATGCCAACGCCCAAGGCCCCGGCCTTGGTAAGGTCCGGCAGCGCCTGCGTCGTGGGAACCTGCCACTGCGATTGCCAGTTGGGGCCACACGCCACCATGGCGTAAGACCGCAGTGAAAACCAGGGACTGATGCCGCCCATCCAATTCACTTTGGGGAATTGATCGGCCGGGCATACCAGAATATGCGGAGCCGCGTCCGCTCCGGGGAAATCTCCGTCGAAAAAAACGCCTCCGCCGTTCACAATTTCATTATCCGACAGATTGCCGCCGATGTATCGGTTAATCCAGCTATCCCAGGACAATTGAAAAGACGCGCCCGCCCAGCCCGCCGGCGGGTACATATCGCCATGGTCATTGGCAAAATTGGGAAATCCCAGGTCGCACTGGCGCATATTCGACGCGCACTGCATCTGGATCGCCCGGGCCTTGGCGGACTGCAGTGCCGGCAGCAGAATCGCCGCCAGGATGGCGATGATGGCAATGACCACCAGCAGTTCAATCAAGGTGAAGCCCGCCGGCGTTGCGGCGCGGTTGACGCGGCCCGTGCGCCCATCGGTCAGACCCGGCGCTGCATCCAGTTCCCGATCGGCCAAAAACCCGGCGTCTGACGTGACCTTCGTGCCGTGAAACGCCAGCTTCAAACGACTATCAAAAGTCACCCGCAGAGACTACTTTTGGCCTGCATCCATTGGATTCTCTGTTTTTCTTTGTGTTAACATAGATGACAGCCGTTGTTTATGCAACTCCATTGCAAGTCAATAACATTGTCTTGTGAAGCCAATCCGGGAAATCCGGAGTTATTGGATGAAAACGGTGTTTCCCCGTCCCGCCACACAGTTCAAATCTTCGCACCAGGGGCAAATGCGGCGTATAGCAGGGAATTGTGGCGAGCGCAGGGGGGCATTTTGATACGATTCATTGCGGGTAGTTTTTTTCTTCTTCCACTCCGGGAACAGGCCAGGGTAAATAACACAAACTGTCCGCAGATTACCATCGGGTGCGAACGCACCAGACTTCAACAGCACCAGATATTTTTTGATTAAATGGAGACCCGAACTTTGTTATATTAAAGTCATGAAAAGAAATATTTCCCTCATCGGGATGGCCGGGGTGGGGAAAAGTTTTACATCCAGGGCGTTAGCGGACAAATTAGATTATAAATATGTTTCTGCCGATGAGCTGATCACCAGAGAAGCCGGGAAAATGGGCGCCGATAAGAATATGCTATCCGACACGGTGTTTATTGGGATGGAGGAAAGTGTTATCGTTTCTCTGCAGGACAAAACCAATACTATTATTGATACCGGTGGGAGCGTCATATATTCACCGAAGGCGATGGAGGTGTTGGACAGGATTTCATTCATTGTTTATCTGTCTGACTCGCTGAAAAATATAAAAAAGCGCTTTGATAACCGGCGTGAACCCCATTTGGTCGGGATGGCTGTAGGAATGACTTTTGAGAAACTTCTCGCCCAACGGGAAAAGTTATATGAAAAATATGCTCACATTAAAATCAATGTTTCCGAGAATAGAAACGGTCTTGTATCGGAGATAGTCAGTGAATACAAAAAGATAAGATGACCGCCCGTGCATCAGCAGATTGTTTCCCATGAATTCGGTCTAATGGACTGGCGTTTGTGGCTGAGGAGCAGGGGTGCTGCTTGTTGGCTCGGCGGCAGTTTCTTTGAGAAAATTATCCAGCACCTCCAGATAGGCATCGAGTGAATCACCGGCTTCGGGACCGAGGTCGCGCTTGAGCGACCGCAATTGGTCCGCCGACGATTTAGCTTCGCGTCGAAGGTCATTGATGGTCAGCTTCCCGCTTATCAAACCACTGAGCATCTCGTCGTAGTTACTGGCCGCTCCGGGACTGCCGGCGAGCATTTGCTCGCGAATTTGCCGGACAAAATTCGTGTTCTCACCCAGACTACGAAACGCAGCAGACAAATCCGCGTTGGTGTGCGCCAAGGCAGGCAATGAAGCAGCGAATGGAAGATTGGTTGGCGCGGAGGCTTGCGCGACCAGGGCTGCCGTTTCCGGTGCGGCGGCGTTTGTGCCAATCGCAAGGCTCGCGACTTTTTTGCGCGGCACATTTATTTTGCCCAACACTTCGCTTTCCAACACCACGGTGTCCGCCGACACGGATAGCACCTTGCCGAAGTAACGGTCGCCATTTTGCATTTCTACTTGGTCAGCACGGAGTGGGGGCGCGGCGATGAGTATGAAAACAATTCCGGACGAGACGAACAAAAGCTTGGTCCTCATGGCGAGAGGGTAACCTATCGGAGGACTCTTCGCAAATAAAGCCGGGGACATCGTGCTGCGTTGCCGAAATGCGGCTGGTGGCCATGGTGCCGTGTCGGCGGACAAAGGCGATGGGCTTCTGATGCAGCTCATGGCGATCGGGGCGCATAGAATACGACTTGGAATAGTTGTTGTGCATGGCCGGAGGATAGGCTGCGGCTCCTCCGGAGGACCGCGGCAGTTCATCGTTGCGGCGAGCGCTCAGAACCTTTATCTCCTCCGGCGGGTCGCGATGTCCCCGGCCTTTACCATGTTTTTGCCATTTCGCTTTCTTCTGCTGGACGAGTTTCGAATGGACTGACACCTTGCCCGCACATGACTTCTGAACCGGCCAGCGTCAAACCAACGATTCGCGCCTCGCGCAGAGATTTGCTGGGATTTTTTCAGCCCGCCCCGCCCGCGCCGGTCACGCTTTCCGACCCGGAGGAAATCGCAGCGAAATACCGCCGTTGGCAGACGCGCGTTCTCTTTTTCTCCATTGTCGGCTACGCCACGTTTTATTTCGTCCGCAAAAATCTCGGGATCGCCATGCCGTTCATGGAGAAGGACCTCGGCATCACCAAGGAAAACCTCGGACTGTTCCTGACGCTGCACGGCGTGATTTACGGCGTGTCCAAATTCGCGAACGGTTTTCTCGCGGATCGCGCGAGCGCCTGCGTCTTCATGTCCACCGCGCTGTTGGCCTCGGCGCTCCTCAATATCTGGTTTGGCTTGAGTTCGACCGTTGTGGCGTTCGGCCTCGTCTGGATGCTGAACGGCTGGTTTCAGGGCATGGGTTTTCCGCCGTGCGCGCGATTGATTGCCAACTGGTTTCCACCCAAACAGCTCGCGACCAAATTTTCCATCTGGAACATATCCCACAACGTCGGCAGCATCGGAGTTGTTTTGCTTTGCGGATTTCTCGTCAGCGGAATTCTTTTCGCGGCCAACTGGCGGCTCTGTTTTTTTGTTCCGGCGGCGATCGCGATTGCCGTCACCATTTTGCTTTGGTTCATGCTCCCCGACACACCGCCATCAGTCGGGCTGCCGGAATTTGAAGGCACACACGTTGACTTGCCGGAGAAACAATCGCGCGAGGATTTCAAGGCTTTTGTGTTCCGGCAGGTATTTTGCAACAAATATATCTGGATGCTCTCGATGGCGAACTTCTTCGTCTATACCATCCGCTACGCCGTGTTTGATTGGGGACCGACCATGCTGCTGGAAGCCAAACACATCAAAATCATGCAAGCAGCCTGGATGATGGCGGGTTTTGAAGGCTTTGGGGCAGTTGGCGCTCTCCTCGGCGGCTGGATCACCGACCGTTTTCTCGGCGGACGCGCCGCGCGCGCCTGCGTCGTTTATATGGCACTCGCGGGCGTCTCGGTTTTTCTATTGTGGAAAATTCAAACGCAATCAGAGTTGCTCATTACCGGCCTGCTGTGTGCCACGGGTTTTTTCGTCTATGGCCCGCAATGTCTGCTGGCCATCGCCTGCGTCAATCTTGCCACCAAGCGCGCCGCTGCCACCGCGGTCGGTTTGACCAGCATTTTCGGTTACGCGAGCACCGTGCTTTCGGGCTGGGGCTTGGGATTTGTCGTCCAACATTACGGTTGGAACGCGGGCTTTGCGGGATTGATTGGCTGCGCAATATTTGGAACGCTTCTGTTCGTTGCCGCCTGGCCGGCCAAGGCTCACGGTTACAAAACATGATTGTGTGGCAGGCGAACAATCTATTCCAGAGGTGGAGAAGCAACGGGTCAACGGGGACGGAGCTAAGGAACCAGGCGGGTGCCAGTGTGGCCGTCCAATGCGGCCGGGAGTGCTTCAGGGCAGGTAATCAGGGCTTCACGACGGCTGTTCATGGCGAATTGGATGCACGCTTCAATTTTGGGGAGCATCGAACCGGGTTTGAAATGGCCTTCGGCCATGTACCGCCTGGCTTCGGCCACGGTCATCGAGTCGAGCGCCCGTTGGCCGGGTGTGCCGAAGTTCAGGCAGACCTTTTCAACGGCGGTGGAAATCACCAGCATGTCGGCGCCGATTTCTTTGGCCAACACAGCAGAAGCAAGGTCTTTATCAATCACGGCCGCAACTCCACGAAGGATGCCTGTCTCGTCTGCCACCACGGGAATGCCGCCACCGCCCGCCGCGATGACGACATAGCCGTCCTTGACCAGGTGCCCGACAACTTCAGACTCGATGATGCGCACCGGGATTGGTGAAGCGACCACCCGCCGCCAGCCGCGGCCGGCGTCCTCCATCATCGTCCATTTCTCAACCCGCATCCGGTCTTCCGCCTGTTCGCGCGTGTAAAATTCACCGATGGGTTTGCCCGGGCTGGCAAAGGCAGCGTCGTCGCGGTTCACGAGTGTCTGGGTCACCACGGTCGCCACCGATTTCTTCAAGCGGCGGCGGCGGAACTCGTTCTCCAGTGCCTGCTGAATCTGGTAGCCGAGCGCGCCCTGGGTATCGGCGACAATGGAATCGAGGGGCACCTGGTGCAGGATGCCGCGCGAGTGTTCGCTGCGAAGCAGAATGAAACCCACCTGCGGTCCGTTCCCGTGGGTGATGACGACGCGATAGCGGTGTTCCAGCAGGTCGGCGATAGGATGCACGGTTTTGACCACGGCGGCATACTGGTCGGGCACGCTCATGTGTTGCGCATTCGTGATGAGCGAGTTGCCGCCGATGGCGATGACGAGCGTTTTCACTGGGAATTAATGGCGTTCATTGCGCCGACACCCGAAACCCTTCCTTATCGAGGCGTTCGCGGATGATGGCGATGTGAGCGGCGTCCCGGGTTTCGACGACGCAATGCACACTTACCGTCGTGATGTCGTCGCTGGAGAATGCGCGATCGTGGGAAATTTCCAGAATGCTAGCACCGGTTTCAGCGAGCAGCCCGGCAAACCGCGCCAGCCCGCCCGGACGATCGCTGATCGTTGCCGTGAAGCGGGAAAGCCGTCCGTCCGAGGCCAGGCCCCGTTCCAGGATCCGGCCGAGAATGGGAATGTCAATGTTGCCGCCGCACAATGGCAGCACGACGTTCTTTCCTTTCAGTTCCGGCACCAGACCGGCCAGACAGGCAGCGAGCGGGGCGGCGCCGGCGCCTTCGACCACCGCCTTTTCAAGTTCCATGAGACGCAATATCGCAAGCGCAAGCTCGTGCTCGCTGACGAGCAGGGTTTTGTCCACCAGTTTGCGGGCGATGGCGAAGGCGTGCTTGCCGACTTGCGGCACCGCCAATCCGTCCGCGAGCGTGGGTTGAACTTCAACCGGCACCGGCCGGCCGTCAGCTTGAGCCGCAGTGAAGCTGGCGGCGCGTTCAGGTTCCACTCCGATTATCCGCACCCGTGGTTTGAGGGTTTTCAAGGCGAGTGCCAGCCCGGCAACCAACCCGGCGCCGCCGATGGGAACAATCACCGCCTCGACGTCTGGAACCTGCGCGGCAATCTCCAGGCCAAGAGTTCCCTGCCCGGCGATGATAGCGGGATCGTCGTATCCGTTGATGTACCGGAGGTTTTTTTCGGCGGCGATTTCGTCCGCACGCAGGCGCGCTTCGGCGAGATCGGACCCGTGCAGCACGACCGTGGCTCCCAGGCGCCGGCAATTTGCCACTTTCATCAGCGGTGCAAAGCGGGGCATCACGACCGTGACCGGAATGCGTAGCAACTGGCCGTGATAAGACAGGCCGAGGGCATGATTCCCTGCGGACGCAGCGATCACGCCGTGTTTTTTTTGTTTTGCCGGAAGTGACAGGAGGGCATTGCGGGCGCCACGTTCCTTGAAACTGCCGGTGCGTTGCAGGTATTCCAGTTTGCAATAGACGTTTAGTCCCGTAGCTTCGGACAGCGGAATGGAACGCGGGCAGGGCGACTGAATGACCTGGCCGGCAATCCGCTTCGCCGCCGCCTGGATGTCCGGGAAAGTGACCGACATGCTTTACTAATGGCCGGTGGCAGGCTGGTGTCAATCAAAGAGTCTTTGCATACCAAAAAATGCTAAACACTGGCCAATAAACGTGTGGGGGCGCCATGATTTTGACACCATGATAATCTAGCGGTTAAGGTCGGTGGTTTATGAAAAAAGCTGACGGTTCTCTCACCGACGCCTGGTTCCGGGCGGAACTGGAGCGGTGTGTCTATTGCGAGGAAAAACCCTGCCAGGAAGCCTGCCCCGCGCATTGTTCGCCCGCGGATTTCATCATGGCCGCGCGGGTCGGCGGTAAATCAGATTTGCGACGTTCCGCTGCGATGATCCTGGGCGCAAATCCGCTCGGCTGGGTTTGCGGCGTGGTTTGCCCGGATTACTTCTGCATGAAAGCGTGCGCACGGCGAACTTTCGACCGGCCGATTGAAATCCCTGCTGTTCAAGCCACAGTCCTCAAAAAAGCCAACGAAGTCGGGACGGCTAAATTCAGACGCGCAGAGTGGAACTGGAAAACCGTCGGCATCATCGGCGCAGGACCCGCCGGCATGGGCGCGGCCAGCGTGCTCGCCCAGCGCGGTTACAAAGTCACGGTTTACGAGCAGCAACGACAGCCGGGCGGCATGATGAATCTTATCCCCGACTTCCGGCTGAACAAGCAGGTTGTGCGCGCGGACATCGCGTTTCTGAAAACGCTGGGTGATATTGAATTCAAATCCGGCAAGGTCGTGGCCAGCCCCGAAGATTTACTGGTGAAACACGGTGCCGTCGTCGTGTGCGCCGGCCTGACTGAACCGTTCAAGCTGAACATTCCCGGCGGGGAGCTCGCGCTGTCGTGGCAGGCGTTTCTGGAAAACCAGAAGAAGCTCAAGCTCAAAGGCAAAAAGGTCGCCGTCCTTGGCGGTGGAGCGGTGGCCGCGGATTGCGCGACGACGGCCAGGCGGCTCGGCGCGGCGTCGGTCGAATTGATTTATCGGCGCCGTCAGCAGGACATGCCGCTGACGCAATATGAGCGCGACATGCTGCTTGAACACGGCGTCGAGATCGCGACTTGCTCCAGGCCGCTGGCCGTTGGTCATCATGGCAGGCGCGTCACTGGCCTTCGCATCGCGCGCGTGATGCTGCCCGCCGGCAAGGAGTCGCGACCGGAGAACTTCGTCATCAACAAAAAAGAATCGCCGGTCTTTCGTGAGTTCGACCTCGTGATTTCCGCCATCGGCAGCCGCCCCAAACTGCCCGTCACTAAAGCCAGGGGAATTTTCTACGCCGGCGACATGGTCCTTGGCGTGGGAACGGTGGTGGAGTCTGTCGCCAGCGGCAAGAACGCCGCCGTTGAAGCCGATGCGTTCATTCACGGCGAAGCGCGACCGAAGTTCAAGAACCGCGCGAAGAGCCGGGTTATCCTGTCCGGCGTGCCGCTGCGCCCGGTGCCACTCAATGCCGATTTCTTTGGCCGCAGGATTCTTTCGCCGTTCCTGCTCTCCGCCGCGCCGCACACGGATGGTTACGAGCAGATGCGCGAGGCCTACGAGCGCGGTTGGTCCGGCGGCGTGATGAAGACCGCGTTCGACAACGTGCCGATTCACATTCCCGCCAGCTACATGTTCGCGCTGACGGGTTCAACCTATGGCAATTGTGACAACGTTTCCGGGCATCCGCTCAGCCGCGTGTGCCGCGAAGTGGAGCGACTCGTAAAAGAATTCCCCGACCGTCTGACGCTCGCTTCGACTGGTGGTCCGGTTACGAATCGTGATGCGGAGGACAAGGCGGTCTGGCAATCAAACACGCGCAAGTTGCAGAACACCGGTGCGATGGGCGTCGAATACAGCCTCTCCTGCCCGCAGGGCGGCGATGGCACGCATGGCGATGTCGTTTCGCAAAACGCCGGACTGACCGCGAAGATTATTGATTGGGTCATGGAGGCGAGCGCAGACGACAATCCAAAGCTGTTCAAGCTCACCGCCGCCGTTACCGCGATTCAGCCGATCATCAAAGCGATTCAGGAAGTTTTCGCGCGGTATCCGAACAAGAAGGCCGGCGTCACGCTTGCCAACAGTTTTCCGTCGCTCGCGTTTCGCAAAGCGGAAAACCGCCGTTGGGAGGAAGGCGTCGTCATCGGCATGTCCGGCGAAGGCGTTTTGCCGATCAGTAATCTCACACTCGCCAAAGTTTCCAGCATGGGCATCACCGTCTCGGGCAACGGCGGGGCGATGAGCTACCAGGACGCCGCGAACTTTCTCGCGCTCGGTGCGCAGACCGTGCAGTTCTGCACCGCGGTGATGAAGTACGGCCTCGGCTACGTGGACGAACTTCATTGCGGCCTCAGCTATTTGATGGAGCAGCGCGGCTTCCGCTCGGTGAAAGAACTCATCGGCTCGGCGCTGCCGAATCCGATCACCGACTTTAGCGCGTTGTCGCCCACGAAGAAGCTTCCGCGGGTGGTCGCCACGCTCTGCCAGCATTGCGGCAACTGCACACGCTGTCCGTATCAGGCCATCGTGCTGGACAGTCACGGCGTTCCGACGTTTGATGCGAGTCACTGCGTCGGCTGCTCTTTATGCGCGGAGAAATGCTTTGCCGGCGCCATCTCGATGTGTGATCGCACGCCGCAGGAACTGGCTGCGCTAAACGAAGGTTGAAATCATGCCCGATTCCCTGCTCATCGAAAACGGAACCGTGCTGGCCCTGGGAAAAACCTCCAGGGTTCTGCGCGGCCAATCCGTTCTCATCAAGAACGGTCTTGTGACCAGGGTCGCGCCGAAGAAGGCCATCAAAAACTTCCGCGGCAAGCGCATTGATGCGACGGGCAAGGTTGTCCTGCCGGGCTTCATCAACGCGCACACCCATTTCTACAGCAGTTTCGCGCGCGGCCTGACCAAGGCCAGGCCCTCCATGGATTTCAACCAGGTGCTCAAGAATCTTTGGTGGCGGCTGGATTCCGCGCTGACGACGGAAGATTGTTACTATAGCGCGCTGATCGCGTTGCTCGGCTCGATTCGTCACGGCACAACGACGCTGATTGACCATCATGCCAGCCCGCAAGCGGTGGCCGGCTCGCTGGACATGATCGAACGGGCCGTACGTGAAACCGGCTTGCGGGCCTGCCTCTGCTATGAGCTTTCGGATCGCGACGGCGTGGGCATCGCGAAGGAAGGTCTGGCCGAGAACGCGTCATTCATCCGCCAATGTCAGCGGCAAAATGATTCCTCCGTGAAAGCGCTCTTCGGTTTGCACGCGTCGTTCACGATTTCCGACGCCACGATGGAGAAGGCCGCGACCCTCGGCCACGAACTGCGCACCGGCTTTCACATCCACGTCGCTGAGGCGCAGAGCGATCAGGATTGGGCGCTGCGGCACCATGGCAAACGCGTGGTCGAACGCTTGAAGAAGTTTGAGATCCTCGGCCCGCGCTCTATCGCGGCGCACTGCATCCACGTCAGCCGCCACGAAATGGATTTGCTGGCGGAGACGAGGACCGCAGTCGTTCACAACCCGCAATCGAACCTGAACAACGCCGTCGGCATCGCGAACGTCGTCGAACTAGCGAAACGCGGCATGCTCGTCGGCCTCGGCACGGATGCGATGACCACAAACATGCTTGAGGAACTGCGCGTCGCGCTGTGGAGTCAGCACTTGCGGGCGGAGAATCCGTCAGTTGGATTCGATGAAGTGACAGGCGCGTTGCTCGCTAACAATCCCAGGATCGCCGGGCGCATCTTCGGTCTGGGTTTCGGCGAGATTTGTGAAGGCGCCGCCGGAGACATTGCGATATTCGATTACGACCCGCCGACGCCGTTGGAGAGCGAAAATGCGCTCGGCCATCTCGTGTTCGGAATTTCCCAGACTTACGCTGACACAACCATCGTCGGCGGTCGCGTGTTGATGGAGAACCGGAAGCTCGCGCTGAACCTCGACGAGGGGCGCGTGAATGCCCGTGCCCGCGAGCTGGCAAAAAATTTGTGGAAACGAATGTAACTATGAAAACCAAGAAACAAACAACCAGTCCAATCACCTACGACCTGATCCGGAAACGCGCCAAAGCGATGGAGAAAGACACCGCACGGTTTCTGTGCGACCTGGTTCGCACCCAATCATTCTCCTCCAAGGAAAAGAACGTCATCGCCGTCATCAAAAAAGAGATGCAGAAGATCAGCTTTGACGGCATCCGCATTGACGGCCTGGGCAACATTATTGGCCGCATCGGCCGGGGCAAACGCGCAATCGCCTTCGACGGCCACGTGGACGTTGTTTATCCCGGCGACCTCTCGCAATGGAATTTTGATCCGTTCAAGCCGTTCGTGAAGGCCGGCAAGGTCTGGGGTCGCGGCGCGGTGGATCAAAAGGGCGGCGTGGCCACGATGATTCACGCGGGCCGGATCATCAAGGAACTCGGCCTGAACGATCAGTTCACAATTTATTTCACCGGCACGGTCATGGAGGAAGACTGTGACGGCCTTTGCTGGCAATACCTGCTCAACGTCGAGAAGCTGAAACCCGAACTCGTTGTCATCACCGAACCGACGAACATGAACATCTATCGCGGCCATCGCGGCCGCATGGAGATCCGCGTCGAGGTGAAGGGCAAGAGCTGTCACGGTTCTGCGCCGGAGCGCGGCGACAACGCGATTTACAAAATTGCCCGCATCGCGCTTGAAATTGAAAAACTCAACGAACGGCTCAGGCGCGATCCGTTCCTCGGCAAGGGCACGGTCACGATTTCGGAAGTGAAATCCTCGTCCCCATCGCAGTGCGCAGTCGCTGACGGAGCGGGCATTCACCTGGACTGCCGACTCACGTATGGCGAGACGAAGGCGAACGCCATTGCGGAAGTCCGGGACGCGGCAAAGCGCGCAGGTTATCCGGACGCGAAGGTTTACGTGCTCAAATACGAGGAAGCAGCCTATACGGGCAAGGTGTATCCGACCGAGAAATACTACCCGACCTGGGCGCTCGATGAAAAATCTCCGTATCTCAGGAACGCGGTCGCAGCCTACGCGGGCGTGCTCGGCAAAAAGCCGTTTGTGGACAAGTGGACATTCAGCACGAACGGCGTGGCGATTTCCGGCATGAAGGGAATTCCGTGCCTCGGACTCGGTCCGGGCAATGAGGTCTATGCCCACGCGGCCAACGAAGCCTGTCCCGTCGAACACCTGAGCGGCGCGGTTGCGTTTTATGCGGCACTTGTCGCGAAGTTAAACGGAAAGGTTTGAGAACGCACAATGAAACGAACCGCACGAATGAGCATGAAGGTAGGGCGCGTCACTCCGTGCGCGCCGCGGTCCAACACGTCAAACCGGCGCGCAGAGGACTGACGCGCCCTACCATGCAGCGCAAATTGAAATGACCCAATTCCTTTACCAGTGCAGCACGTGCGGGAAAACTTACCGGCGGGATGAGGTGCGATACCTCTGCCCGGCCTGCGCGGAGCAATATCGTTCCGGGATACCGCTTGTTGGTGTGCTCTCAGTGCAATTCGACTACGGCGCGATTCGAAAGAAGTTCAGCAAAACGAAGCCCGACTGGAATCTCTTCTCGGCCGTGGAAGAGAAATTCTTTCCGCCGATTCCCGTCGGCAATACGCCGTTCTTCAAATCCGCAGCGCTCGGAAACGAACTCGGCTTCGCCGACGTCTGGCTCAAGAACGATGGGCTGAATCCCAGCGCGTCGCTCAAAGACCGCGCGTCGTTCCTTGTCGTGGCCGAGGCGAATCGGCTGAAGGAAAAAACCATCGTCACCGCCTCCACCGGCAATGCCGCCAGCGCGCTGGCCGCCGTTTGTGCCGCTGAAGGCAAGCGTGCGCTCATCTTCGTTCCCGAGAACGCGCCGAAGGCGAAGCTCGTGCAGATGATTCTCTATGGCGCGACGGTCGTTCTGGTGAAGGGTACGTATGACGACGCGTTCGGACTTTCGCTCGAATACACGACGAAACGCGGCGGGCTGAGTCGCAATACCGCGTATCATCCGCTTACCATCGAGGGCAAGAAAACCGTCGGCCTTGAAATCTGGCAACAGAATAACTGGCGCGTGCCGGACGCGATTCTTGTTCCCGTTGGTGACGGCGTGATCATCAGCGGTGTCCACAAGGCATTCTGCGATTTGAAGACGGCGGGCTTGATTTCGCGGCTGCCGCGGCTCGTTTGCGTACAGGCCGAGAAGTCGAACGCTATCCATCACTACATCGAGTCCGGCATTTACGAAAACGCGGCGAATCCAGACACGATTGCGGATTCCATTTCTGTTTCGATCCCCTCGAACGCGCACCTGGCGCGAAAAGCCGTGCTGGAGAGCGGAGGGTTTTCCCTCACGGTCAGCGACAACGAGATTTTGCAGGCGCAGGGCGTGCTGGCGGCGACGACCGGCATCTTTGCCGAGCCGGCGTCTTCGACGGTGGTCGCCGCGCTGAGGAAGATTCACAGCACAAAGCGGGTTGGCCGCAAAGCCCAAATTGTTCTGCTTGTCACGGGCCACGGACTCAAGGATGTTGAGGCAGCGATGCGCAATGTTCATTTGCCAGAGGCCGTTGAGCCTACGCTGGCCGGTGTCGAGGCAGCGCTCGAAAAAACTAAATCGCCCCCGTCCGGTCCTTCCCCCCGCCCAAGCGGGGAGAAGGTGGCCGCAGGCCGGATGAGGGGTGCGTCACCAGGCGGAAAAGCATGAGCACCGAAACCCGACAGAAAAGCTGGCGCAATGACGCTTACGCCAAGGTCACGGGCAAGGCGAAGTTCACCGACGACCTGAAATTCGCCAACGTGCTCCACGCCGCTCCCGCGTATTCCGATTTCGTTCATGCGCGGATTGTCTCGATTGACACCAGCGCCGCCGGGAAGGTTCCCGGCGTCGTCCGCGTGCTGACCGCGAAGGATGTTCCGGGGACAAACCATTTCGGGCAGATCATCCGCGACTTCCGCATCTTCGCTGACGACAAGATTCGTTACCACGGTGATGTTGTCGCCGTCGTCGTCGCGGAAACGCGCGAGATCGCGATTCACGCGGCGCGACTGGTGAAGGTGGATGCTGAACCGCTGCCCGCCGTGCTCGATCCGGAGGCCGCGATGCTGCCGGGTGCGCCGCTCGTCCATGAAAACCACGGCACGAACATCGTCAACACGCACGTCGTCCGGCGCGGCGATGTCGAGGCGGGTTTCCGCCACGCAGATTTTGTCATCGAGGAAAAGTTTCAGACGCAGACCGTCGAGCACGCTTACATGGAGACCGAGGCGGCGGTTTGCGTGCCGCGTTCCACGGATGGCGTCATTGAAGTTTACGGCAGCATGCAGCATCCGTTCAATACACGCCGATTTGTGGCAGCGTGCCTCGGAATTCCACTTTCGGAAGTCGAAGTCGTCGGCACGCCCATGGGCGGCGGCTTCGGCGGCAAGGACGACACCGCCGCCATCGTCTGTGCACGGACGGCGCTCGCGGCGAAGCTGTTGAATCGCCCGGTGAAGATGGTTTATCGCCGCGACTGGTCCATGCGCGAGAGCTACAAGCGCCATCCGTATCGCGTGCATTACAAGATGGGTGTGACAAAGGCGGGCCGCATCACGGCGGTGAAATGCCGCATCGTCGCGGACGGCGGCGCGTATTGCTCGGTCACACCGTGGGTCACGTGGCGCTCGACGGTCCAATGCTGCGGACCTTACGTGGTCGAGAATGTCCACTGCGACACGTTCGGCGTTTACACGAACAACGTCGTCGCCGGCGCGATGCGCGGGTTCGGTTCGCCGCAAATGAACTTCGTCATCGAGCAAATGGTCGAGATCGCGGCGCAGCGGGCCGGCCTTTCGGGAATTGAATTCCGCCGCCGCAACATGGTACGTCAGGGCAGCGTGACGATTACCGGGCAAAAGCTCGACGGCCACAAGGTCGCCATGGAGCAAGCGCTGGATACCGTGCTGCGCGAAATGGATTACGAAAAGAAACTCGCGAACTGTGCGCGCGGTAAAGGCAATTCCGACGAGCTTTACGGCATCGGGCTGGCGATGAGTTATCGCGGCGTGAGCCTCGGTGCGGAGGGCGTGGATTTTTGCGCCGCCATCATCAACGCGCAAGCCGACGGCTCAATCTTAGTCGAGGTCGGCGTTCACGAAAACGGGCAAGGCTCGGAGTCGGTGATGTCGCTGTTGCTCGCGGAGGAGTTGGGCGTGGACCTGGATCGGATCCGCTACCGACGTTCCTCGACCTCGAACATTCCCGACAGCGGCACAACTGTCGCGTCGCGCGGCACGATCATGGGCGGCGGCGCGGTGACGCTCGTGGCGCGCGAGTTGAAAAAGAAAATCGCCGAAGCGTTTTGCACGAAGCTGGGCTGCGCAGCAGAGGAAGTACGGTTCAAAAATAATTTCATTTGCGGCAAGACGGACACAGACCGCATCGCGTTTAACGATGCGATGCGGCAGATGTGGCAGATGCAGCAGTTTCCGTTTGCGTTTGGCACTTTCAAAGCGCCGCGCGTGACCTGGGACGAACACACCGGACAGGGCGACGCATATTTCACGTGGGTCTATGGCTGTCAGGCGGTCGAATTGACCGTGAATAAAAAGTCCAGGAAAGTGAAGTTGCTCAACGCCGTCGCCGCGCACGACGTGGGCCGCGCGGTGAATCCGGAGATGGTGCGCGGGCAAATTTACGGTGGCATGGCGATGAGCGCGGGCTACGGGCTGCACGAAGAAGTGAAAGCGCC
>Ga0181538_10003491_pt1 | contig 15295 bp, 9 predicted proteins | sample PEATcosm2014_Bin_40_FD_119773 | JGI IMG/M metagenome (GOLD analysis project Ga0181538, IMG submission 119773) | Peatland microbial communities from MTU Mesocosm Facility, Houghton, MI, USA - PEATcosm2014_Bin23_30_metaG | ecosystem: Environmental > Terrestrial > Soil > Wetlands > Peat | place...
ACGCTGCTTACCGCGCCACCCCCCCCGCTCACTGACGCCGTGCCCGCGCCGTTCACCACGCAATAGCCTGTCTGCGGCATACTGAAATCGACGGTGACGTTGTAGGTCGTTGGACTGATCTGGATCTTGTCCGGCTCTACACGCTGGGGTGGCGTCGAATTGTCATAGCAATCCACCACCAGGTTCGCTGTTCCGAACTGGTGCACGGTTCCCGGAATCGTGATGCTGACTTGCGCCGCGAACGCATACGAGGAATTACCGGCTTGCGCCGGCGCCGCCTGCCACTGATTCGCGGCGGCGTTCCATTGCAATACTTGACCGCTGGACGGGGCCGTGTTGCTCAGATTCCGTCCTTGCAGCCGATTTACCGTCAGTTCGCCCGGAGCGCCCGAAATGTCGCCGCCTAGCGCGAGCCATTGAATGCTGCTCCCGTTGCTTGACAGCACTTCGTTAGCGGTGCTCGAAGTCACCGACAGGCTGTTGCCTTCCACAGCCCACGTGTTAGCCGGATTGCACGCATATACATTACTCCCCGCCGCCGCCGTCGTCAGGAAGAAGAACTGTCCTACCGCGCAGGTAGACGGTAGGCTGCTTCCCGTTTGCATCGGTTTAGTGGATCCGGCCGCTGAAAAATCGACGCTCTTGCTCTGCGTGCGCAAATCAACCAATGTCTGGCTGTCTCCCGTGGCGCCAAACGCCGTCCAAAGGAACAGGCCTGCTGCAAGTCTGCATTTGTTCATGTGTTCGCAAGGCCTCTAAGTAGGCTGGAAGCCGTGTCGGCTCGACAGGACGAGGCCACTCCTGATACGAGTCCAGCACACTAGCAGGCGGAACTGACGGGTCGATCGCTGCAAGTCATAGAAAGTACGGCAATGAAAAGTTGGCGCGGCGTGTGACTGCCAGTCCGCACCGGGTGGGCGACATAACATAACAAGAGTATGCGGCGCCGCGGAACAGTCGAGCAAGACGGTTGGCCGCGATCACATCCCTGACTGTTTGCGAAATCTGCCTGGCAGTGCGACACGGCAGGTCTCATTGGGCCGCCTCGAGTTGCTCGCGGGAGCGGCTGTCCGGGAAAACTATCCGTGGTTTCGGCAGTGATACAGACCTTCAGCACGGCCAGCGGCGGAGCTACGATCACTTTGCGGACAGACAGCCTCAGCGCGAACGACCCTGCGGGCCGTCACCAATGTCAGAGAACTTGACTCCGGTACGTGGCGCGCGCTTTAGCGTGCAGGGGCGAACTTCAGTTCGCCCTGCGGGACGCTAGTCCCGCTAGATCAGTGACTTGCGCAGTGGTTCTCTGGAAAGGATCCAGCCGTCGTGCAAAACCCATCGCAGCTCCCACAGCCGCCCCGATCCAGCGCTTCTCCAGCTCCCCCGGCTAGCGCTGGCCTGCGGATGTCGAGGGATGCTGCCGGACTGGGCCGCCCGCCGAGTTACGGCGCGCCTGCCGTTGGAGTGTTGTGAAGCTGTGCTATTCTGCAAGGCGTGGAGGACACGGAAGCAGCCGGGACGCCCCCCTTGGTCAGCGTAATCATTCCCGCCTATCGGGCGGCGCAATCGATCGCCGCCACATTGGATTCGGTGCTTGCACAGACCTTCAAAGATCATGAAATTATCGTGGTGAATGACGGCTCGCCGGACGGCGAGGAGCTGGAGAAGGCCCTGGAACCCTACCGCGATCGCATCACGTACCTGCGCCAGGAGAATCAAGGCCCGGGCGGGGCCCGCAACACCGGCATCCGGATGGCGCGCGGCCCATACGTCGCGCTGCTGGATGCCGACGACATGTGGGACCCCGAGCATCTGGCAGCGCAACTTGCGGTGCTGGAGGCCGACCCATCCATCGATATGGTGTATGCCGACGCCCGTATTACCGGCGATGTACCGGAAGCGGGCCGAACCGTCATGGAGTTTTGTCCCTCCGCGGGCGAGGTCACCTTCGAGCGGTTGGTCACGCGCCAGTGCACGGTACACATCTGTGTCAGCGTCTGCCGCCGGGAGACGCTGCTGCGCGCCGGACTGTTCGATCCCGCGTTTCGGGGGACCGAGGACATTGACATGTGGTTGCGCATCGCCAGACAGGGGGGCCGGATTGCCTACCAGCGCCGGGTGCTGGGATGCTATCGCCGCCACGCGGGCAGTCTGTCTTCCGACCGGGTTTCCATGGTGGAAGGCTTTCTCGCCGTGCTGGCGAAGGCCGCACGCGATCCCCAGCTCACCGCCGCACAGCGGGACGTCCTGGAACGCCAGCTTGCCGTGGAGCGCAGCAATCTGGAGCTGCACAAAGGCAAGAACGCTTTCCTGGCTGGAGATTCGGAAGCAGCCGTCAATCATCTGAGGCGGGCAAACACGCAACACAAATCCCTGAAACTCGCTACTGTGCTGCTGCTGTTGCGGGTGGCGCCCGGCCCCTTGCGCGCGCTCTATCAGTGGCGCGACCGCCACGTCTACAAGCTGAAGACACAATCGTGAAGAACTCTTCCCGGGGCCAGCCGGTTGCCGTAAAAAGCGGCTCTCTTACAGCGCACGTTTCCTGGCTGATGTTCGCCAAGACGGCGGCGTTTGTATTCAATGTGGCACTGCCGATGCTGCTGGTCCGCCGGCTCGATCAGGCGCAGTTCGGCGTATACAGACAGCTCTTCCTGGTCATCGGAACCTCGGTCATGGTACTGCCGCTGGGCTTCGCCATGAGCGCCTATTACTTTCTGCCCCGCGAGCCGGACCGCCGCCAGGAAACGGTTCTGAACATTCTGATTTACAACATGGCCGTGGGGAGCCTGGCCTGCGGCGCGTTTCTGCTATGGCCGGTGCTGTTGGGTATCATCTTCCATCAACCTGGGCTGACCGGCTACGCTCACCTGATCGGCATAGTGATCCTGCTCTGGATTGTCTCACAGACCCTGGAGATTATTCCCATCGCCAACGGCGAAATGAAATTGGCCAGCGCTCTGATTATAAGCGTACAGCTTACGCGAACGGCTATCTACCTGGCGGCGGTGATCGTGTTCGGATCGGTGCGGGCGTTGATCTGGGCGGCGGTGGTGCAGGGGGGCCTGCAAACGGTGGTTCTGTGGTGGTATTTGCAGTCCCGTTTCGGCCGTTTCTGGCAGCATCTCGATGGGGGCCTGATGCGCCGCCAGTTGTCCTACGCTTTGCCGCTGGGCCTGGCCGGCATCCTCTTTACGGTGCAGACCGACCTGCACAGTTATTTCGTTTCCAACCGGCTGGGCGCGGTGGCCTATGCCATCTACGGTATAGGGACGGTGCAGTTGCCCCTGATGGGCATGTTGCAGGAAGCCACCAATGCCGTGGTGATCCCCCGCGTCAGCGTATTGCAGCAACAAAACGACACACGCGAAATCATCCAATTGATGGCGCGCGCCATGCGGAAGTTGGCTGCCGTGTACTTCCCGGTGTACGCTCTCCTGGTGGTGGTCGCCCATGAGTTCATCAGCTTCCTCTTCACCCGGCGCTACCTGGCGAGCGTTCCGGTGTTCTTAATTAATTTGACCCTATTGCTGCTAGGCATTCTGCTGCAGGACCCACTGTTCCGCGCCTATGTGGAGCAGCGTTTCTTTCTCATCCGGCTGCGGGTGGTCTTATGCGTGCTGTTGACCGCCGGTCTCTGGTTTGGGATCACCCGCTTTGGCATGGTGGGAGCGATTTCAGCCGTGGTCGTTGTCAGCGTAGCCGAGCGCGTCGTTATGGCCATACGTTTTGGGCGCATCCTGGGCGTCACCCGGAAAGATATTGTTCTGCTCAAGGATGTCGGGAAGCTGGCGCTGGCGGCAGCGGCGGCGGGCTTGCTGACAGCCGCTTTCCGGCTTCCGCTGCGCGCCCAAAAGCCATTGGTCGTTCTGATTGCCTGCGGCATCGTGTTTTCCCTGATTTACCTGGGCGGGATCCTGCTGGCGGGAGTTGTGACGCCCGAGGAGAAGGGCCTGGTGCGGCGTAAGATTGCGGCTTTTGGATTACTCAATGCATAACACAGTCGATCCCAAATCCGGCACCGGCGATTGGAAAGCTTTTAGTCTGCCGCTGGAACGGGTGTTTGACGCCGCAGCGGACTGGAAGCAGCGGCTGGCCGGCGTCGGAAAGCCGTGGCTCTGCTGGAACGTCAGCCATCGATGGTCTTACCTTCAGCAACGGCTGGTACAACACGTAGGCTGGACCCCCGTGGTCGGTTTTGACCCCAGAGTAGGACCCCCGCTACTGGTTCCGGGCGCAGTGGCCATCGATTTCAATGAAGCCTTCCGGTTCCCGGTGATGTGGCCCATGTTCCCCCTGGAGTTCGCCTTTCTCTTTACCGGCCGCCTGGCTTTCTGGCACGCGGATCTGCTCTGCCGCTTGCCGGTGCTGGAGAGACTCGCAGCCAATTTCTCAGCCCTGCAAGATGGGCAGATGTCCGCGGTGTTAGACAAGGGTGGCCTGCGAAACAGCCTGAACTTCAAGTCTCACCGATTCTGGGAATTGTGCGGCTGCACCACGCAGGGCGCCAGCGAGAACCAGTTTTACAACGGCGCCGGCTGGTGGCGGTGTTTTGGGTTTCATCCCAAATGCGTGCTGGCCGAGGAGCGCGCCCGGCGGAATCAGTATTCCTGGGACAGCGGCGTTGGCATTCGCTACTGGAGAAACAAGTACAACGGCTGCGTGCTGCCGATCGACGTGCGGCTGGTCAAAGAAGGGCACTGCAGTGAGATAGGCAAGCGGGACTATCGGACGGCAGCGAATCATCTGGAGGCGACGCGGGACCTTCCATCCGAGCTCGATATGAACTTTTCGCTCGATCAAGTCGCGGAGCGGTTAGGAATCGCCCACTTTTTGTAGCGCACGCTTCAGCGTGCTGTGGCGAGCTTCAGCTCGCCATCTTCAGATGACCGTCAATCCGTGGGCTGAAGCCCACGGCGGCAGGCTGAAGCGTCGCTGAAGCGTGTGCCACACGACACTATCCCGGAGCGCCGGTTAGGTCCAGCACCGGAAGACCACTGCGCTGGATCACCGCGGCAGCCGCCGCCGCGGGCCGCTGCGTGAGGATGACATGGCCGGCCCATTCCAGCATGTGCTCCAGCTTGGATTCGAGCAAATTGGCGATGTGCGGGATAGCGGCCAGCACGAATTGCTGGTTGCTACCGTAAATCTCTTCCAGGCGAATATGCGGATCGTAGACTCGGACCTGGCGTCCTTTGCCGATCAGGTGCTCGAGTAAGGCAACCACCGGACTTTCGCGCAAGTCGTCGGTGTTTTCTTTGAAGGCCAGTCCAAATACGCCGAGTCGTGCGGCTGGCAGATCCATCACCTTCTGGATCGCCCGCTGGAGGTGTTGGTCATTGCTGGGCAACACCGTCTCGAGTAACGGCACTTTCAAATCCAGCCGGCCCGCGCGGTACACGAGTGCGCGCAAATCTTTCGGCAGGCACGAGCCCCCGAACGCGAAGCCGGGCTTGAGGTATGCCGGCGAGATATTCAGCTTGGTATCGCGGCACAAAGTATCCATGACTTCCGCGCCGGGAATGCCCAGCGCGCCGCTGAGCGCACCCATCTCGTTGGCGAAGGCCACTTTCAGAGCGTGGAAGGTGTTGCAGGCGTACTTGATCATCTCCGCCGTTCGCAGAGACACCAGGCAGGCTTCCACTCCGAGCGGCTGATATAGTTCCGCCACTTTTTCCACGGCGCTCCGGACGGCGCCGCCCACTACCAGCAGGGAGGGCTCCAGGAAGTCGCGCACGGCGTTGCCTTCACGCAGGAACTCCGGGTTCGACACAACGGCAAAGCGATTGGAACCGCTCAGACACTCGGCGGTCAATTCCTCGCACGTGCCGGGGAAAACCGTGCTGCGCACCGCCACGATCAGCCGGCTTCCTCCATGCCGGGCTGCGGCAATCTGGCTGCAGACCCGCCGTAGTTGATCCAGCCCCAGATTTCCGTTGCGCTCGGAAGGGGTGCCTACGCAGATCAGCGCAATCTCCGCCTGCTGGATGGCCGGCTCCAGCAGCATAGTGGCCGACAGGCGGCCATTCGCGTGACCTTCCTGGATCAACTCCGCTAATCCGGGTTCGTAAAAAGGAGCCCGCCCGGTCTCGACGCTCTTGACCTTATGCTCATCCCGGTCAACGCCGATTACGCGGTGACCCAGATGCGCTAAGCAGGCGGCCGTGACTGACCCGACATATCCCAGCCCGAGTACTGCGACCCGGGCTTCAGTAGTAGACGCGTTCACGTCCCTAGTATGACATGCGGATCTCGGGGTCTTCCATAGCGTGTCTCGGAGCTACTGAACTGCGGCTGCCTGGCTAGGTTAGGACTGGCGGCCAGCGTACGGTTGGATTTATCCCGGCACTTCACCCGATGGTAAAGCACCTTGTGAAAATCGCCGGCCGCTCACGCGCAGGTCGCAGATGGGGCTCCGCAAGCCCGCCGAAGCGATTCTGGAGGGCCAGACAGCACCGCAACAGATTGTCCCGGCATGTCTAGTTGAAGGGCGGCATTTTCTACGCCATAGCCTTACCGCCGTCCGTTGTTCCCGGCCTGAAGCTGCGCGAGAGCTGTAGCGCCTGTGGTGTGGTATCGAGCCAGATTGAACATCGCCGCAGGCGGGCACCTGCAGTTCGAGATCAAGGGCAACCCTACCGTGCGGCTGTCTCCGCCCCGCCCCGCCGCATATTCTCCAGCAGGCCGTAATTGAGATTTACGTTGTGACCCTTGCCCGTGCCCAGATGGATCGACGGCTTATTGTCTCCGTGGAAGTCGGTGCCGCCGGTTTCGCTCAACTGGAACTGGGCGGCCAGTTCCTGGTACAGCGCCGTATCTTCCGGGCTGTGCTCGCTGTGGTAGACTTCCAGGCCCAGCAGGCCATTGTCGACGAGAGTGCGCAGCAACTTTTCGAGCGATACACGGTCACGCTCCGGCAGGCGCACAGGATGCGCCAGCGAGGGCAGGCCGCCGCCGTCGCGGATGCGGCGCACGCCCTCGACCAGTTCCGGCTCATCGCGTTCCACCGAGGCCGAAGCGTTGTCGGCCAGGTAGCGGTCGAAGGCTTCCCGGTTGGTTTTCACATAGCCTTTGCGCAGCAGCACCTTGGCGAAATGCGGACGGCCGGTGAGGTGCTTGCCGAACGCTTGCACTTCCTCCAGGGTGATGTCAACGCCGAGCGAATTCAGCTTGGCGATCAGCTTGCGGTTGCGCTCGCGGCGGCTCTCCTGGTGGCCCCGAATCCACTGGCGGAATCCCGGTGAGGCCGGCCGTTGCAGAAAATAGCCGAGCAGATGCACCGAGGGCGGGCGCGAGCCGTCCGGAGGCGGATCGGGGCGGGTGCTCAGCTCGATGCCGCAAACCAATTCCAGGCCGGCCGCGGCGGCCAGCGGTGCGGCGATATCGTAACCCTCCAGCGTATCGTGGTCGGTGATGCCGAGAGCCTGGAGGCCCATGGCCTTCGCGTCCTGCACGAGTTGCGCGGGCGAGGCTGTGCCGTCGGAACGGTCGGTGTGTGTATGCAGATCAATCATGGACGTTGGGATGGGCTTCCGCCGCGAGCTGGGACTTGGCGCGCTCGCCGAGGCCGCGTCCAGGCCGCTGAGGCCGGTGGCCGGATGACGCGGATGAGAGACCAGGCGGACCATGATTTTTTCGTGAATGTGCTCGTACCATTCGAAGGGGATAATGTTGCGCGGCGTCAACATCAGCTTGAACTTGAATCCCACTATGTAAGGCAGGCGGGGATGGCGCGCGGTCGGGATTTTGTGAGATGGCGCCGTCCCGGCCCATGAGCAGCGTGCGGACACTCATTGGACCCGCCTTGTGGCGCTGCCGGTTTTCAGCAGGGCCGCCGAGGTGGGTATCCACGAAATCGGTTAATTCCTTGATCGACAGATCGCGCTGTTGCCGGCCGATCTCCGCCAGCAATTCCGCGAAAGGCATCGGGGTTTGGTAGTGTTCCTGGATGGCGGTGCACAGAACCACGGCGTCGAGCGATTCAAATCCAAGCTCGGTGAACAGCAGTGATTCCGGACGCACGGGATCGGGATAGTCCCAATCCTCGGTCAACTCGCCCATTTTTTGCAGCAGGTAATCCAGAATCTCCTGCCGGCTTGGCCTCATTCGAACAACTTCCTGTTGATGAATAATCGCAGAAAACACAAAGTTGGATTCACGCGCCGTGTAAACAACTAGAGGCTTGCCTCGCCATTGCGGGAATTGGTCGCGCGCGCCATCGCGCAGCTCCACTTCCATGATGCCACTGGCAATGTCGGCGCGGGCGATATGGAACGCCAGCAGGCCGGCGCTCAAGCCGCGCCCCAGCGCCTTGCCCACAGCCTCTTTGGCGCACCACATGCGCAAGGCCCATTCCTGGCGCAGATCCATGGGCAGCGCGGCCAACAGGCGGCGTTCATCCGGACTGAGCGCAATGGCTTCGAAATCCTGGCGGCGGTGAGTCAGACTTTCCAAATCGATGCCCACACGTGCTCCCGGATCGAGGACTGCCAACGCCACGGCATTGCCATGGCTGTGGGCTATAGAGAGGGATGGCCGAGGCCGTTCCTGAAACCGCTTCCTTACGGTCGCGGCTTGGAATGCGCGTTTCGGAGCCGCGCGCGTTAGCAAGCGGTCTGCGGGACAGGAAACTAGTGGACGGCCGTAGGGGTCCGGCACTATCTCGATTTCGGTGGGCGGCAGGTGCAGGTCCAAATTCCTTTCGAGCAGCGAGCGCACGGCTTGCTTGGCGGCGCAGCGGCCCAGCAGCCATTCGTGGCGGCGTTTTTGCACCGCGTGCATCGACCTCCAGTGTTCCCGTTCACCAGGGCTGAGGATCAGGTCCGCCAGTACATTTGGCTCGCACGGAAAGGCATCCAGGCGGCAGTAGTAGACAGATTCCGGCCACGGACCCAGAGGGCACCCGTCAGGCAACCGCGCCTGTGTCACAGACGAGTCGTGAACCAGGCTACCGAAGGCATTCATAAAACAGGCCGGCCGTGTGGAGCTGACTACTGGACAACGGTGACGGAAACCGGGGCCTCCGCTTGCGGACGGTATTCTTTATCGTAATACTCGCGGACCCATTCGCGGTTGAGTCCTTCTGCGGAGCGCAACGTAATCTCCTGGCCGCGCTTCCCGCACTTCATTTCATGCGAAAGCCCACGGAGGGTCCCATAGGTCCGCCACACGCCCCGCATTCCACGGGGGTGTATTGCGCCAAGCCCTGGATCATCCGCACCTATCGCCCGCCAGCCGCCGCCAGCACGTGCGCAGATCCGGACCGAGCGAGGTGCTCATGCCCATTCCGGTGATGACCACCACTCCGTGCATAAGCTTTCAGCGAGCTGGCCATTACGGCCCGGGACGGCTCGGGAAAAATCAGCCGGCGGCGCGCAGTTCCTCGCCTTCCTCCTTGACGATCTCGGCGGTGTCGCGCAGCAGGAATGCTTGGCCGATCAGGTATTCCATGATGCGCTCGGCGTTCTCTTGTGGGGTCGTTTTGGCCGTGTGAAGCGTGATTTCCGGATTCAGCGGCGCTTCGTAGGGATCGTCCACGCCGGTGAAGCCCTTGATCTGGCCGGCGCGGGCTTTACCGTAAAAGCCTTTTACATCCCGCTGCTCGCAAATTTCGACCGGGGTATCCACGAACGTTTCGATGAAGGCGTCGTTGCGCATCATGGCGCGCACCCGGTTGCGGGTCTCGCGATAGGGGCTCACCGCCGCGCAGATAACCGTGCCATGGTGCCGCACGATTTCCGACGCCACATAGCCGATGCGCATAATATTGGTGTCGCGATCCTCGCGCGAGAAACCCAAGCCCTTGGACAAATGCGTGCGCACCACATCGCCGTCCAGGATGGTTACCTGCCGGCCGTGCTCCATGAGCATGACGGTCAGGATATCGGCGATAGTGCTCTTGCCGGCGCTGGGCAGGCCGGTGAACCAGACGCAGAAGCCTTGCTTGTTGCGCGCGGGGTACGCCGAACTCAGGATCTCCGCGGTTTCCTTGCGCGTAAACCAGGAAGGCAACAGGCGGCCCTTGGTCAGGTAATGGTCGCGCACCTGCGTGCCCGAAATGGAAAAGACCTTGCGGTTAGGCTGGACTTCGGTGACCTGCTCGTAGCGATCTTCGTCGGCCAGGTAGACCATCTCCTCGTAGGGCAGGCATTTGACGCCGATTTCGGCTCCGTGCTTTTTGAGTAGCTCGCGGGCGGCGGCCGGATCGTAAAAGGGTTTGCCCTGGGAGTTCTTGCCGGGACCGGCGTGGTCGCGCCCGACGATGAAGTGGTTGGCGCCGAAGTTCCGGCGGATGATGGCGTGCCAGATGGCTTCCCGCGGGCCGGCCATACGCATGGCCAGCGGCAGCAGACTGAGCAGCGTGGTGTGCGGGTCGTAATAATTCTCGACCAGCGCCTTGTAGATACGGACACGCGTGTAGTGGTCCACATCGCCGGGCTTGGTCATGCCGACCACCGGGTTGAGGAGCAGGTTCGCGCCGGATTCCTGCGCGGCGCGTTTGGTGAGCTCTTCGTGCGCACGGTGCATGGGATTGCGGGTCTGGAAGGCAACCACGTTGGGATTGCCCATATGCGACAGCAATTCGCGCACTTCAGCGGGGGTGCGCCGCAATTCCGGAAAATCGAAGTGCTGCGGCATCTCCAGCACTTTGAGAGGCCCGCTCAGGCGGAACTTGCCCCAGGAGAGCATTTCGCGGTAGGTGGGGTGTTCCTCATCGGAGCATCCCAAGCCCTTGGCCGCCTCTTCATGCGGGTCGGTTTCGAAGATCTCGTCCACGCGCATCCAGGCGATCAGGTTGTTATTGGCGTTGCGCAGGGCGATTTCCTGCCCTTCGTGAATGCCGTCGAGTTTGGCGACAGGCAGAGCAATGGGGATAGACCAGATCAGTCCGTTAGCCAGCCGCATGTTGTTCAGCACGCTGTCATAATCGGCCTTGCCCATGAAGCGGTCGAGCGGGGAAAATCCGCCAAAGGCCAACAGTTCCACGTCGCACAAACTGCGCGGCGACAGTTGCAGGGTGGGTCCCTGGCCGGCGCGGCGCGCCAAATCTTCGCGCTCGCTGCCGGCAACCCGCAGATCGACCAATTGGCCGCCGTAAGGCGTATTCAATCCGACTTCACTCTTGGATTTCATGTTTTTCCGAAAGTTCATTTCTTTTCGGACCGTAGCGCCGGCAAAACCTGCATTATAGCCGCGCTGGCGTCACGGTAGACTTATCAACGAATCTGTCCACAGCCGACCTCAGCGCGGCTGTGCGCCAGAATGCTACATCCCTGCATGGATTCGGGCGTTTCAAATCCCGCCAAATCCAGTAAAGTGGGCGCGATATCCAGCAAATGCATGCCTTCCACCTTACCCTTCACTGGCAGATTGGGAGATGCCAGCAAAAAACTCCCAAACTGCGCGTGATTGCAATCGTCGGGGCCGGTGTCGTTCTCCTGCAGATAAAGCGAGTCGTATCCCAACCCGCCAATGGAGCGCCAGTATAACGCCCCGAAATGCACAATCAGATCCGGAGGCACGTTGCACAGACTGCGGTAAAGATCGCGCGGTTGGAATACCAGCGATCCCATGATTTCACCGCGATCGTCACCGAGCGCGTGGAAACGCGCCGTCATATCCTCAATTAAGTCGTCGTACTCGGATTCCGGCACAATACCCTGGGGCTCGCGGCCTTCCACATTGAAGAAAACCCGCGCGTAATAACCGCCTTCGCTCCAGACCCGCGTGCGTTCCCAATCCACCAGGGACGGCGAAAAAGGAGTGGGCTTTGTGACTGGCTCTTTCAACACCCGCAGACCCTCGCGCCGCAGCCATTCGTTGACGCAGAAGCCGCCTTCCAGTCGTTGCGCGCCGTGATCGGAGACCACCAATACGTTGGTATCGTCGTCGATCGATTCCAGAAGTTCGCCGATCTCCTGGTCGACATACGCGTAATAGTCGCGGATCACCGTCTCGTACGGATTGCCCGGAACGTACTGACGGTGTTGCGGATCGTGGTACTTCCAGAAACCGTGATGCACCCGGTCGACGCCGATTTCGACGAATTGGAAATAGTCCCATTCCAGGGTGGTCATCAAATAGCGGATCACCTCGAAATGTTTCCGCGTCATGTCGTAAATCTGGTCGCGGAGCCATTCTTTGTTGTCGGTGCGGAAGCCTTTAACATCTACCGGGTATTCCCCTACCAAATGGTCTATCTGCCGTCGCACGCTGGCCGGATAGGTATAATCGTGCGTCTTTGTGTCCGGGGTCATGAAGCACGCCACATTGACGCCGTTCATGCGGCGCGGGGGATAGCTGGGCGGCACTCCGACTACCACCACATTCTTGTGGTGAGTCCCCAGCACATCCCAGATCGCGGTCTGCTGAATGGAGCTGGAGTTCACTATGGAGAGACCGTGGTAGGAATAATCTTTGCGGTTGCGAAATCCGTATACGCCCAGGGATCCCGGATCCTGGCTGGTGGACATGCACATCCAAGCCGGTACGGTGATCGGCGGAATCACACTTTCCAGCCGGCCATAACAGCCGCGCTCCATCAGCGCCCGGATATTGTTCAATCCCGGATGATGGAATAGAATCTCGGGAGCTGCCGAATCCAGCCCAATGACAAGAGTCTTCACGTCAAGCCTTCTTTTAGGAACCGTTTGGGATGTTTCCCGCGCCCAGGGCAAGAACCGGAAATCTGCCAGCTTCGCTATCAAGGATCAAACCACAAAAGCCCCTCTGGAGTCAAGCTCTTAGAGGCCCATCTAGTAATCATAAGTCCAATAGCAGGCTATGGTTGCGATGCGGGCGGTGAGCCGGTAGCGGGAGATCTAACAGTAAAGCATATGTATGACAAGCGCAACCAAATTGGCGGGTCGTGGCTGTTGCGTCAGGCAGGATGGGCAACCCTGGAAACGGCAAGGGGCGGAGTCTTTTTGGACTCCGCCCGCCCCCTTGCCGTCTGGCTCAAAACTTAGGAAAGGAAACCGGCGATGCACTCTTCGCCTAACTGAATTCTAAGCTGGCTGCGGCAGGCGCGAAAAGAACTGGCTGTACCGTACCGGGTACCACTCGGTGCGCTACCATTTGGAATAAAACCTTGGGCCGCCGGCTTGTGCATCGAGAGCGTTCAAAGATGGGTCAATCGTCCCAACACCCCCTCGACCGCCGGTCTTTTTTCTTGGCCGCAGCAGCCCTCCTGTCCAGCACGGCATGTGCCAGCGACGCGCGCCGCGCAGATAGCACCACGTCCGCCGATGTCAAGCGGCGTGACCTTGGCATGGTCCGGCTGGTTGACTTCTCGGATGCAGGAAAGAAAATAGGAATTGTGACGACTGAAAAAGTAATCAAGAGCGACGAAGAATGGAGGCGCCAGCTCACTCCCGAGCAGTTTGCGGTCACCCGCAAGAAAGGCACGGAGCCGGCCTTCACCGGCAAGTACTACAAGCTGCACGAGCCAGGTATCTACCGCTGCGTATGCTGTGGCAACGCGCTGTTCAGCTCCGACACCAAGTTCGAGTCGGGCACCGGCTGGCCGAGCTTCTGGGCGCCGATCGCGAAAGAGAATGTCGCCGAGGAAACCGATACCAGCTTTGGCATGATGCGCACCGAAGCGCTCTGCAGCAAGTGCGATGCCCACCTGGGCCATGTCTTCCCGGACGGACCGCAGCCCACCGGCTTGCGTTACTGCATGAACTCAGCTTCGCTGCGGTTCGTCAAACACGAAGCGCCGAAGTGAAGTAATATCCCAGGCTGCCAAGAAAGCCGGCCCTCGCCATGGTCGCTCTCCGGTGACTTCACAACCAGCGAAATCCTTCGGTTGCGCGGGCTGGTCGGGGCTTCCGGAAAGAGCAGTCTCCGGTCGGCGAACCCGCGGATCTCCACCACCTGCTCTGGACGCACGCTATTGGCGTGGAGCGCGCGGCGCGCGGCATTGGCGCGGTCGGACTGGCCGGCGAGATCGGCAACCTGCCGAATCAAGCTGGGATTGGGGCTGCCGCATACGGCAATGGCCGCATGCTTTCTACCCCGCCGCGCGGCTTTCGCTGGCGGCTTTCACGCGGGTTTCCTTCCACAGTTCGTCGGCCGGCACGAACAAGATCGACCCCGCGCAGAAGGCCGCTGCTATCAGCACCACGAACGTGCGGCACACCGCGGACAGCCGCTTCAGCACGAAGCCGGCCGGCACCCAGTGGTCCACTGCCGCCAATCCATATAACAACGCCTGCCCGCCGATAGCCGCCTCCGCCCATGGATGCGGAAGCCAAAAGCCGCTCACCGCCATCAGCAGCAGGGCATACGGCAGCAGCAGCCGTCCCAGTTTGTAGGAGAAGAAGTGGAAGCCCACCGGCGTAAAAACGTTCAGCAGCCGCGGATAGCTGCGCACCACCTGGAACAGCCCCGCCAGAGTGCGCACCTTCCGCTGGAATTCAATATCCAACGGCGTCGGGTAATCGTAAGCAATGGCGCGCCTCTCAAACACGAACCGGTAGCCTCCGAAGATGGCCGCCAGCGGCAGATAGGCATCGTCAATCAAGGCGTCAGCGGGTAGCGGCCGTGCCAACTCGCGGCGCAAAGCGTAGATGCAACCCGTCGCCACCAGCAGCGAATCCACCGCGGTCAGTTTGTCCCGCAGCCATTTTTCGAAGCGCCAATAAAGTCCCACATCGGCTTCCCCGCCCCCGTCGCTCTTCACGAAAACGATTTGACCGGAAGCGCCGCCCACCGCCGGATCGCCCAGACAGGCCACCAGGTGGCGCAGCGCGTCCGGCTCCAATTGCTGCCGCACATCGGTGAAAAACAGAATCTCGCCGGTGGCCCGGGCCATGCCCGCATTCAGCGCCGCCGCCTTGCCGCCGTGCGGCACACGCAGCAGTTCGACGCCCTCCGCCCGGAATTCCGTCACGATACTGTCGGTCTGATCCGTCGAGCCGTCCGATACGGCCAGAATCTGCATGCGCGACCGGGGATAGTCGAGCTGCAAGATCGATTCCAGCTTTGCCCGTATCCATTTCCCGCCGTTGTAGACGGCCAGCAGGACAGTTACGGTCGTATCTGTAAAGCACTTGCGGACCGGCTTGGGCCTCCAGCGGGCCAGCCCGGCCAGCAGCAACGGATATCCCGCCACGACATAAAAGGCAAACCCGGCGCCCGTCAGAAACAGGATCACAGCCAGCTTGTTCAAGAGTTTTCGCCCACTGTACCAGTCTATCGGCTGAACGTTCGGCGCACAAAGCTCCAATTCATGCGACCCCTGGGGTTGAATCGATGCCCGAAATGGCACGCAGCGGATTGCATGCGAAAATGGCAG
>Ga0181538_10003494_pt1 | contig 15290 bp, 9 predicted proteins | sample PEATcosm2014_Bin_40_FD_119773 | JGI IMG/M metagenome (GOLD analysis project Ga0181538, IMG submission 119773) | Peatland microbial communities from MTU Mesocosm Facility, Houghton, MI, USA - PEATcosm2014_Bin23_30_metaG | ecosystem: Environmental > Terrestrial > Soil > Wetlands > Peat | place...
GGCCGTAGCCGAATCCGCGGCCATATCCAAAGCCGCCGTAACCGCCGCGGAATCCTCCGCCGAAGCCGCCGCCGCCCCGAAATCCCCCCCCGCCAGAGCCGCCGCCGCCGTGAGATCCTCCCCCGCCGCCGGCATGTCCGCCGCCCCCGCGCTGTGCCATCAAACCCTGGGACATGCCCACAGACAGCACGCAAAACACGCCGATCCGCAGAAGAACCTTCATATAAAACACTCCCTACCTCGCAGCTTACTCCCCTCAAGCCGCTGTAGCAAGCCAATGCGGCGCGGCGCGGAGGCGTGATCAATCGCACGGAACTGCCCTTCCGGGCAGGTAGAATCATAGGGGCGCCCGATGATTTACACCTGCTATGAAATGATTCGCGATTGCCGCGCCGGCCGCGCCGGGGGCTGGCGGTATTTCGTGTCCACCTACGTTCCCGTCATCCGCAAGCTTTCGCGGCATTATCTGGCGGGCGTGCAGATGGACACCGCCGCCCTCGGGCGGGTGCTCACCACCCTGCATCGCCCGGAGTCGGATCTTTTCGAGTCCCTGGAACCCGCGCCTGAGCGATGCTTCGTTGCCCACCTGCGCCAGAAAGTCCTGGAACTGCTCCAGCCCGATGTCGCCGCTGCGGCGATCGATCTGGAAACCGTGGCTGCCGCCCTCGAGCCCATGACCCTGGTGGAAAAACAGGCTGCCTGGCTCGAAACCATGCTCTACCCGCCCACCGAGACTGCCGTACTATTGCGGATGGCGCCTCCGACAGTCGACAAAATCCGCGCCCGGTCAGCCGAGCTCGTCCGCGGCAAAGTGGATTGCTGGAGCTGCGGCATTCTGGCTGAAAACGGCCGCGCCTTAGGCCGCGCCGCCGCGTCCGCGGGTACACCTCAATGCCTGCCCGCGAAAACCTTTCTCGACATGCTGGATGGCCGCGCCACGTGGAGAGGACGCGAGGAATTGGAACAGCACGCCACACGCTGCTGGCACTGCATCGACCACTTCTGCCGGCTGGTGGAGGTGGCCGAATTGCTCCGCGGCAACCAGCCGCTCACCGGCGCTGAAGCGGCGCCGTTTTGGGAACTGCTGGGCGTGTCTCAGGCGCGCCCGCCGGCCTGGAAGCGCTGGCTGCCTCATTGACCCTTAGTTAGCGGGCTGCTGAAAAAGGCACATAGGCCGCTGATAAACGCAGATCAACGCGGATAAGTGGTTTGTTTTCAATCGGCGTTCATCGGCGTTCATCGGCGGCTGGGTCATTTCCAGTGTTTTTTCAGCATGCTGCTAGGCGCGTCTTTCTGTCTCCGTTACCCGAGCGCATCAAAACAGTACTAACCAAATGCATCATGACCCGGCAGCATTGCATGGGTCATAATTTATCCCGATGACGGAAAGTAATCCTTTCGGGAGGGCCGGGCGCCGACGCCGGGAAAGTGGTTCCCAGGTAGTGGAAGCCACGTTCGTAATCATTCCGCTATTGTTGATGACCTTCCTCATGCTCGACCTATCCATGGTCATCTTCATCCGCACCACCCTTCAGGAGGCCGTGCGTGAGGGCGACCGCTACGCCATCACCGGACAGAATGAAATCGGCCCCTGCCAGGACGATTCCATCAAGTGGGTGGTCAAGAAGTTTGCGTTGGGCTTTCTGAATACCACCTCCGGGGCGTCGAGCATTCACGTCCAATTCGTCAACCCGACCACCGGCGGACAGGGCACCAACGCCTACCAGAACATCGTGAACGTCAAAATCGAAGGCTATCAATATAAAGTGTTGGCGCCGTTCGAGAACTTCAACAGCTCGATTTATGTTTTTGCCGAGGCGTCCGATATGATGGAACCGCTTTCCGGCGCGTCACCTTGTCTCACCAATCGAACGGATCAGTAAGTCCATGAGAAGCTTAACCAGACGCAAGAAACAATCCGGCGCGACGATCATCGAGTTCTCTCTCTCGCTCGCGTTCATGGTGCCCCTGCTGATCGGCACCTACGTCTTTGGTTTCCGCCTCGTGCAGGCGCAGCAGATCGATCAGATCACGCGCGACTTGGCCCATATGTACAGCCGTGGCGTGGATTTCACCACTGCCGGAGGCGCCGGTGAAGCCGAATCCCTGGCCGACCAGTTCGGGTTAACTTCCACGGGGAATTGCGCCCTGATTTTTTCCACCATTACGCTCGCCACCGCCGCTACCTGCCAGGCGTATAACAGCACCAACAACTGCACCAACTTGAACAAAGCCATCTTCACTCAGCAGGTCGGCATCGGCAATGTCACTTCCAATGCCAGCGTCTTCGGCACGCCAGTGGCCTCGGGCACGCTCCCTGCTACTTCCGGGGTATCTAACGACTACAGCACGAACGTCACCAGCACGGCCCAGGCGAACAACACCTGGGCGGTTGCGAACGGCTTCCTGAACGTGGTGTCGCTCAGCGCCGGACAAGTCGTCTACGTAGTGGAAATGTTCGATCACACGCCGGCCTTAAATGTCGGCGGCATCACCGGCCAGCCGCTGGTTTATTCACGGGCGATCTTTTGACCGCCGACGAGGGATTGTCTATGCCAGCCGTACGAGAAGACAAAAAGCGTCAGAAAGGCTTCGCCGTAATCTATGTGGCGTTGATCGGTGCCTTTGTCCTGATCCCCATGGCCGGACTCGCCATTGACTTCGGTGTCGTCTACAACGTCAAGGCGCGGTTGCAAACCGCCTGCGACGCCGCCGCCATCGGCGCCGGCTATTTGCTCCACGCCACCACCAATCTTTCCAACCCGACTCAATACAACACCGTTATCAACTCCGCCCAGCAATTCTTCAATGCCAACTACGGCACGTCTTACATGGGCGCGAGCATCGCATCCTATAGCGCCTCCGCCACCAGCTCGACATCGGGCAAGACCATTACCGTGGACGCCACAGCGACGGTTCCCATGCTCTTCATGCGCGTGCTGGGCATTGCGAACTCCACCGTCGCCGCCGAGTCCGTCTCCAACGTCCGCTACATCGCCATGATGATCGTCGTCGACCGCTCCGGTTCGGTCAGCAAGGAGCTAGCGGACACCACGATACAGACCGATCTGACCGGTTTCGTGGCGGACTCCAGCTCAGTTGTCGTGGATGGTGTGGACACCGTGGGGATGGTCAGCTTCGGGGCGACCTGGTACAAAGACCTCGCCCCCACCACCCACTTCCAGACCGGCAGCCCGAGCATTGGCACCGCCATTACCAACCTCGACTTTAACCCGGAGGGTGGGCCATGGACCAGCGGCACCAATACGGCTGAAGGACTATTTCAGGCGTGGACGCAACTCTACGTGATGAATCTTCCCGGCGCCCAGAACGTGATTGTTCTATTAACCGACGGCCGCCCCAGCGCATTTACCGCTAGCTTTCCGATGGCCCATACCTGTAACGGCGGCAACAACATAAAGGGTAACCTGCAGGCCTATGTCGGCCTCGGCAGCGGATACCCATGGTGGCCACCGCCCGGCGCCAACAATCCCGGCAACACGCTTGGCCTGTTGCAGACGACCCTGGTCGGAATGCCCAACAACCCTCAAGATGAAACCAGCGAGCTCGCCGGCCCGAACGCCGGGTGCCAATATGTGTCAAATGGCATTACCAGCGTTGCGAATGACTTGGCCAGCAGCAATTTTCCGAGCACGGTGGGACCGGTCGATAGCAATGCCCTGAATACCGCCTACACGTACGGGGTGGGCACCGGGCTCCCGGTTACGACCGGAATTGCCGGCACTGCCGGAGGCAACCCCTATTACGTTCTTGCCGACCAGAGCGCGAACGATCCGCAATCCGTCCGCTACGCCGCCTTCAATGCCGCGTATAACATGGCGACACTCATCCGCAAGGATACGACACTCAGCCCAATGATGTTTGTAATCGGCCTCAACTACACGAACGAGAACACCGAACCCCTGGACCCCGATTACCTGGCGGCTCTGGCTAACGATCCGGACTACATTGCGGCGGGAACCGATCAAGGCTCAAATGACGTCGGGATCGTAGCCGGTGGCAAGGTGTTCCAGACCGGCCAGACTCCCGGCATGTATTGCGACAGCACGCCCGCCACCTTGGCCACCTGTTTCGCGAAGATTAGCAGCGCCCTCTTGCGGCTGATCCAGTAGTTCATCCGCGCCCATCGGCCATTCGTCGGAAATCCCGGCCTTTCGTCGCCCGCCCTACGCCGCCCGCCGCGCAGGCGACTACCATGTATGCTGGATGAGAGTTCTACGAAAAGGCGGGCAACTGCTCCTCGGATGCTTCGTCATCGCCGTCATCCCCACCATTCTGACGGCGCTGTTCCGGGAGCACGCCACCCTTCGCGATCTGGGCAACCACTACCGCTTCGCACTCATCTACAGCATCTGCATCGCCCTCCCGTGCTGGGGCGTGATGGACCGCCTCGCGCCGCGTCTCTGGCGCGCTTCCCAACTGGTGCGGATTCCGTCGCTGATCGCCACGCTGGCGACCCTCGCGCTGGTCGGCTCGCTCGCCGCGAATCTCATCTTCACCGCGTTGGGCTGGCAGGATGCGGCAATTTTCTGGAGCGAATTGGCTTTCGGACTTCGTATCGCCGTATTCCTGACGGTCCTCCTGGGGGTCACCACCACGTCCGTCGAGGTGATGCGCGCCCGCCTGCAGGCCGCCACCGAAGAGCTGCGCAGGCGCGAACTGGAAGACGAGCGCGCGCGCCAGCTCATCACCCAGGCGCGCCTTTCCTCGCTCGAGTCGCGCATCCATCCCCACTTCTTTTTCAATACCCTGAATTCCATCAGCGCCCTGATTCGCGAAGACCCGCGCAAGGCCGAACGCACTGTCGAACGCCTGGCGGCGCTGCTGCGCTACTCGCTCGATCACAGCGCCCAAGGCCTCGTCCCGCTGCGCCAGGAACTACACGTAGTGGAGGACTACCTGGAAATTGAAAAAACGCGTTTCGGAGACCGCTTGCGGTTCGCCGTCGATGTCCCACCCGATCTCGGCGACCTCGACGTCCCGCCGTTCGCACTTCAAACCCTGGTGGAGAACAGCATCAAACACGCCGTCGCGCCCAATCGCCAGGGCGGCGAGATCGCCGTCTCCGCGCGTCTCGCATCCGGCAGCCTGCTGCTCGAAGTGAGCGACGACGGCCCGGGGTTCGACCGCGCCACCATCCAGCACGGCCACGGGCTGGAAAATCTCGAAGAGCGCATCACCGCGCTGTTCGATAGCCAGGGGCGCCTCGAATTCGCCCGCCGCGATGGCCGCATGGTGGTGTCGGTCGCCATCCCGCAAAAGAAGGTGCTGGCATGATCCGCGCATTCGTAGTGGATGACGAACCGCTAGCCGTGCGCCGCCTGAAGCGCATGCTGGATGAGACCGGGCGCGTGGAAGTCGCCGGATCTTCGAGCGACCCTGTCGATGCGCTGGCCGCGCTCGCGGAAACCAAAGTCGACGTGCTCTTTCTCGACATTCAGATGCCTGGAATGACGGGATTCGAAATGCTCGACATGATGGAGCCGCAGCCGCTGGTGGTCTTCACCACCGCCTTCGACCAATACGCTTTGAAGGCATTCGAGGTGAACTCCATCGATTACCTCCTCAAACCCATCGAGGAGCGCCACCTCGTCCGCGCACTCGACAAGATTGAGCGCCTGCGCGCCTCGGCCGCTCCGCCGCCCGATTGGAAATCAATCGTCGCGCAACTGGCCGGCGCGCTCAAACAGCCCGGCGCTTCGCCCGCGGCGGAATATCCCGAACGCATCGCCTCGCGTCTTGGCGACCGGACCCATATCCTCGATCTCGCCAAGGTGACCCACTTCTTCGCGCAGGAAAAGCTGACGTTTGCCGCCATCGAGGGCAAGAACTACGTCGTGGACCACACCGTTTCCGACCTCGAACAGAAGCTCGACCCCCACCACTTCTTTCGCATTCACCGCTCGACTCTGCTGAATCTGGCATGGGTCAAGGAACTCGACGCCTGGTTCGGAGGACGCGTTCTGGTGCGCCTCAAAGACGCCAAAGCTACCGAATTGCAAGTGGCCCGCGAGCGCGTGCAGGAACTCAAGAAGCGCCTCGGCGCGTAGCACAAAAGGCACCGCTCCCTTGCGGTCGCGGCTCATCAGTGACATTGAAACGACAAGCGCCTTACTGACCGCGACCGCAAGGGAGCGGTGCCTTTTATCGAGTTTTTGCAATTGCCACTTGACCCGGAAAACTCATTGGACTGCGAGCGTCGCCTTCAGCAAATCGCGGTCGCGCGACGACGGTCCCACCCGGATCTCGAACGCGCCAGGTTCCACCACGCTGCGCCCCTCGGCATCCACAATCTGGAACGATTCCCAGGGCAGGCTCACCTGCACCGTTTTTTTCTCTCCCGGTGCCAGGTGAACCCGCGTGAAGCCCTTAAGCGCCTTGTTCACCCAGGTAACCGAAGTCACCACGTCGGTCACATACACCTCGACGATCTCGTCGCCTTCCCGGTGGCCCGAATTCTCGACGTCGACCGAGACCGTCTCGGCCTGCCCGCGCGCGAGTGTCGGCGTGGCGATCTTCAGGTTCGAGTAGCGATATTGTGTATAGCTCAGGCCGTGGCCGAAGGGAAACAGCGGCTCCTGCGTGAGATCCGCGTAACGGTCGCCGTGCTGTCCGCGCACCTGGCTGTAGAAAACCGGCTGTTGCCCCACGTGGACCGGGATGGAAATGGTGAGCTTGCCCGAGGGATTCAATTGGCCGAACAGCGCCTCTGCCAGCGCGCGCCCGCCCTCCATCCCGGGGTTGAATCCCTCCACGATGGCTGCGGCGCGTTTGGCCGAAGGCGGCAGCACCAGCGGTTTGCTGTTCACCAGCACCACGATTGTCGGCTTGCCGGTCTTCTCCAGGGCATCGAGCAGCGCGACCTGCCCGCCCTGCAACTCGAGCGTGGCGGTGCTGTTCGTCTCGCCGATGAAACGCAAGTGGTCCCCCACCACGGCGACGACCACGTCGGACGCCTGCGCGGCGGCAACCGCCGCCGGTATGCCCGAAAGATCGTCGTCAATGATCGAGCAGCCGCGCTCGTAGCGGACCGAAGTGCCCTGAGGGGCCAGGGCGCGGATTCCGTCCAGCGCCGTCGTCGTCTTCTCGCGTGGTTGCTTGCCGGCTTCCGGCGGGTGCTGCGGAGATCCCAAGCTCCAGTCGCCCAACTGCTGGAGATCGTCGTCGGCGTTGGGGCCGATCACGGCAATCGACTTGACCTTCGCCGCGTCCAACGGGAGCAGGCCGTTGTTCTGAAGAAGTATGAGGCTCTGGCGCGCCATGGCCAGATTGACTGCCCGATGGTCCGGCCGCGCCGTTTCCACCGCCGCGCGCGCCAGATCGGGCCGGCGCGGATTCTCGAACAGGCCCATGCGGAACTTCAGAGCGAGCAGGCGCCGCACCGGCGCATCAATCTCGGACTCGGCGAGGCGGCCGCTGCGCACGGCCTCGATGGCGCCCTCATAGAACTGCGGGGTGGTCATGATGATGTCATTGCCGGCGCGCAGCGCCATGATCGCGGCATCGGCGTAGGTCTTGGCCACCTTCTGCTCGTAGACCAACCGGCCGACGTTGTCCCAATCCGTCACCAGCACGCCGCGAAAGCCCCATTCGGTCTTGAGGACGTCGGTGAGCAGCCAGTGATTGACTGTGGACGGCACTCCATCCATCGACTGGTAGCCGGTCATGAACGTCATGGCGCCGGCGCGGGCGGCGCGTTCGAACGGCGGCAGGAAGTAACTGCGCAACTTGCGCCGCGAAATATCGGCTTCCGAAGCGTCGCGGCCTCCCTGCGTCTCCGAGTAGCCGGCATAATGCTTGGCGGTGGCGAGCACCGCGGTCGGATCGTTGAGGCCTTTGCCCTGATAGCCGCGGATGAGCGCGGCGCCGAATTCGCCGATGAGGTACGGATCCTCGCCAAACGTTTCGCCAGTCCGCCCCCAGCGCAGATCGCGCGTCAGGCAAAGCACCGGCGAGAACGTCCAATGGATGCCCGTCGGCGCCATTTCCTCGGCCGTCACGCGCCCCACCTGCTCGAGCAGTTCGGGATTCCAGCTTGCGGCCATCGCCAGTTCGGTGGGAAAGATCGTCGCGCCCTTCCAGAATGAATGCCCGTGGATGCCGTCTTCGCCCACGAGCAGCGGGATGGCGAGGCGCTCCTTCGCCGCCAGGTCCATCGCACGGTTGATCCTGGCGCCGAGAATGTGGAGAATCGATCCCGCATGGCGCGTGTTGATGAACGAAAGGTCCTCGTCGCGCGCATCCCACATCATCAATTGGCCGACCTTCTCCTCGAGCGTCATCCGCCCGACGAGATCGGCGACGCGCTCGTCCACGCCAAGCGCGGGATTGCGATAGGGAAGCGTGGGAGCGGGGGATTGAGCAAAAGCCCCGAGCGCGGCCAGCAGAACGGCGAGGACCGCGGCAGCAGAATATATTGCGAGTAATCGATATTTATGCATCTCTTTATACCTTATCAACCGGCGGACCTATAAGAACTCATTTTGAGCCGCCGATGAACGCAGATGAACGCCGATTCTGCATTGTGTCTTATCCGCGTTCATCTGCGTTTATCGGCGGCTAACCCTTTTTCAGCAATCCTAAACTTAAAACATAACCTTCAATGAGAACTGCAACTGCCGCGAATTGGACGCCGTCCGGCTGATGACTCCGAACCCCGACCCTTCAATAATGTTGGAAGGCAGCCCGAAGTTGACAATGTTGAACAAGTTGAACAATTCGGCCCGGAATTGCAAGTTCACAGACCTCCGTGAATGGCCGATCTCCCAAGTCGTATCCTTGATCAACGCGAAATCGAAGTTGTGAAATGCCGGTCCGCGGAACGTATTCCGCCCCAGTGTGCCGAATACGCCGTCATTCGGACCCGTCCCACCAGGCACGTTTACCGGAATCGAGAAATAGGAAGCGTTGGCGGCGCCCAACCCGAAGTAGTCTTCGCTAATCATGCGGCCCGTCGACAATACCGGCCTGCCGATCTGATCCGGCCGGTCCGTCCCCATCGAGCCCGCTCCGGTCTGCTGGATCCCTGAGTAAACCGTGAACGGCAATCCGCTGGTCAGCGTCGAGATGCTGAGCAGTTGCCAGCCGCCCATCAGTCTCGGGCCGAGCACTCTCAGCCCCGGCGCCCGCTCCGCGTGCAGATCCTGCACCACCGTTGCGGTGAATGCGAGCTTCACGTCGAAACTGGACGGCCCTTTATCTGCGGCCGTATCGAACGGATTCTGCGGCCACGCCGGCCCTGCGGACGTGCCCCCCACCCCGCCCCCGATCACGCTGCTGGTGTCATCCAGCGACTTGGCCCACGTGAAGTTTGTCTGAATCTGCGGTCCGGCCTTCGCCACCGACCCCTGGGCCGAAGCCTGAAGCGCATGATAGGTGGAGTGCGATCGGTTGGTCGCCAGCATGTCGGTTCCGAATCCGCCCGTAATCTGCCCCGCGGAGTTGAATTGCGTATAGCGCGCGAACTCCGCCGTCGCTCCCGGGAAAGCGTTGGGGAAGTCGATCGCCGGCAGGTACATTCCAGCGGTGCCGATGTACCCCGCGCTCAGTCCCAACCCGTGGACCGAACGTTCCACGCTCAACGACCACGTCCCCAGTTCCGCATTCCGAAAGTTTTGCACGATCGCGCTGGCATTCAGCGGGCTGATCAAGTGGCTCGGCGAGAGCTGTGCTAACGCCTGGTCGAAGCGCGTCACGTCCCAAACCGTGTTCGCGGGCACGTCTTTCGAATTGCCGGACGCCAGGATGTTCACTCCCGTGGGCGTAAACACACCGGGCAGATCCGCGGGCGTGATCACCGTCCCGATGGGCAGCGGCGCGCCGAGAGCCGCGGTGATGCGCGGGTAATCGACGTATGGCGCCGCGCCGGTGAGCAGGTTGTCCTGCCAGATGTTGGGCGGAATCGTCGTCAGCGCGCCCCCGGCCCGAATCCAAAGATCTTTCGCTGCCTGCCAACTCAGGCGAATGCGCGGCCCCCAGTTGTTGCCGAGCCAGTGGTATGGCGGCTCCGGATTGATCAGGTAGAGCTGCTCCGGCCCCGACGTCCCGTTGACGAATTCCATCCCCGCCGTCCGCCGCGCCCGCTCCGTGATGGGCGAGTACAACTCGAATCGCAAGCCGTAATCCAGCACGAGATTTGGCGAGATCTTCCAGGTGTCTTCCGCGAAGAGGTTCATGTCGTAGCGCGAAATTGCCGCCACGCCGATCTGGTTGCCTTGCGGGAACTCGGGCGGTGCCACCGCCACCGTATAGGAGAACGCGCTGCCCGAAAGAAACGCGCTCAGCGTATCCGGCAGTTGCTGTCCCACCGCGATGTTGTGGTCCCCGCTCGCCGACGTGATCGCGGTGGTGGCGAATGCCGCCCCGCCGCCGAAGACGTATTGCCCGTTGGGAGCGATCCCGAAATACGTCGTGTCGCGGTTCGCCCGGAACTCCCCGCCGAACTTGAACGAGTGCTGCCCTCGCGTCCACGAGAAGTTCTGCCGCCCCACAAACAGATTGCCGAACGCCGCCGTCACCGATCCGCCGGCGCCGTCGAAAGGCTCATACAATCCGTCGCCGAACACCACCGATGGATCCGTATGGTCCGGGGTAGGGAAATTCGGCGTCGTCCGCGTCACGCTCAGTGACGACTCCCAAGTGAAGTTGGGCGACGACGTGTGCGCCCACGTCACCGCGCCGTTCCGCTGGTGATCGATATACCGAATGCCGAACGCCGGATCGATGGCTGTCTGGTCCGGGTTGGTGGTCGGCCCGCGCAGGTCGTCGAAAGTGAACCGCGCCATCAGCTTGTCTTTCGTCGACGGTTGATGATCGAGCCGAACCGAGAACTGGTCCGCGCCGGTCAGCACCGGCGACGACGTCGCGTAGGTCCGTGCCCCGAACGGCCCGCCCGGATCGTTCGGCAGCGGATACCGGCTCAGAATGCCCGCCACGATCGGGTTGACCGGCACATAAAGCGTGTCCCCCGGAAACGCCGTGGTGTCGATCCCCCTGCGCTCGTCCGCCGTCGGAACCGGCAGCACCTGCGTGGTGCCCAGCATCTGCCGGAACCCCTGATACTCCACGAAAAATGCCGTCTTGTTGCGCACCACCGGCCCGCCCAGCGTAAACCCGAACTCGTTCCGCCGGAACGGCGGGATGCGCTCCGGATTCTCCGGCGATCGGTGGTCGAAGAAGTTCCGCGCGTCCAGCGCCGAGTTGCGCAGGAACTCGAATACCGACCCGTGCAGTTCGTTCGTGCCCGAGCGCGTGAGAATGTTCGTGAAGCCCGCCGCTCCGCGCCCGATGTCCGCCGGCATCCAGCCCGACGACGACTGGATTTCGTCCACCGCGTCCACGTTGAAGTTCGAAATCGTCGCCCCGCCCATTTCCGGATCGCTCGAATCAGCTCCATCCATGGCGAACACGGCCTCCACGCCGCGCTGCCCGTTCACCGCGAACTGTTGCGTGAAGTTGGTGGCGCCGTTGGTGTCCGTCATCGTCCCGGCCGCCAGCAGAAGCAACTGGCTGAAGTCCCGCTTGTTGAGCGGAATCGATGTCACCGCTTTGCTCCCGAGGGTCTCGCCGCCGCTCGCCTGCGCCTGGCTTTCCTGCTCCACCGCGATCGACCCATCGGCCAGCAGCCTTACTCGCGAGTTGCCCTCGATCGGAATCGCGACCGCAGCCGCCATCCGGAACAACCGCCCTTCGAAGCTCACCGTCAGCTCGTACGAGCCCCGCGACGGCGCGGCGAAATGAAAGCTCCCGCTCTGGGTGGCCACCGCCGGGTAGCGATTGCCGTTGCCCTGCAATACCAACTCGGCTTTCGGGGCAAGCCCACCCGAGGCATCGCGTACCGTTCCGTTCCAGTCCGGAGACGTCTGAACCTGCGCTCCGGCAGGAACCCACGCCAGAATCCCGATCGTCGCGGCGATCCTGGCCAGGGTAAAGCGTTTCCCATTCCGCATGAGGACGTAGTCACTACTTGGTTACCACAAATTCGGAGTGCAACTGGGCCCTCGCATCCTCTCCCGCCCAAACATCGAATGTGGCCGGTTCCACCGCCCACTGCTTCGTCTGCGGACTCCAGAACTCCAGCTCCTGCCGCAGGCTGAAGAGGGAGTTGCAAAATCCAGGCAAGGTGCCTTTCGTGTGGACCGAGGAATTTTGCAACTGCCCCACACCACAAAGTGAACGGCATTAGTCCGGGCACCTACTGCCTGGGCGAGCCGGCAAGCGGCCCGCACCCTCGTCACGCTCGTCCCCCGCCACGCCGCCTTCCGCGTCCTGCCGGCCTCGGAGACCAGTTTCGCCCAACTCCGCGAGGGGCCCATCGTTCTGATCGGGGCGTTCGACAATGTCCGGACCCTGCGCATCGCCGAAAAGCTCCGCTTCGGATTTGAGGTTAGGGAGGGCGTCGAGAGGCGGATCGATCGCAAAAATCCGACAGCGAAGTCCTCTACAACCCCGTCTGCCTCGACGCCCTCCTGGCCAAAGCGTCCCGAAACTGGGACCGCCTCAACCCCGCAGCCGTCATCGAAGGCCACCCCGGCACGCCGGCCATCCTCGCCGTGGAGAAATGGTGACGTAGGCCCGGAACAATCTCCTCCCCGCCGGTGTCCTATCCCACATGCACGACCTCGCTCTTGCCATTCGCCTCTTCCGCAAATCGCCGGGCTTCACCTTTCTGGCGCTCCTCTGCCTCGCGCTCGGCATCGGCGTGAACGCGTCCATCTTCAGCCTGCTCGATTCCATCTACCTCCGTCCCCTGCCGGTGGGCAATGCCGATCGCCTGGTGGTGTTCAGCCGCGAGGGCAATCCGCTCTTCCCGTACCCCGAATATCGCGCCCTTCGCGACCGCAACCGATCGCTCGAGGGATTGGCGCTCTCCCAGCCCGAGGAGTCCGACCTCAGCTTCGAAGGCAGCGCCATGCTGATCGGCGCCGAGCCTGTCTCGGCCAATTACGCCGCCGTGCTCGGCGCCCGCGCCATCGTAGGCCGCTGGTTCACGCGCGACGATGAGCCCGCCGCGGTCATCAGCTATCATGCCTGGCAGCAGTTGTTCCACGGCGATCCCGCCGTCCTCGGCAAGACCATCCGCTCGGAGTCGCACGCCTATACCGTGGTCGGCGTCGCGCCGCCGGAGTTCGCCGGAATTTACGCCCCGCTCCGCATCGACCTCTGGGTGCCGTTCCGCTTCTGGGCAGGCAATAACGCCGATGATCGCCGCGGCATGCTGTTCGGCTGCCTGAAGCGCGGCGTGAGCGTATCGCAGGCGGCCGCGGAACTGAACGCAGTCGCCACCTTAGTCCATCGCGAGAATCCGGACATGGCGAAAGATGCCCATGCGCCCCTCCTGCTTGAACCGGTGCGCGGCATCCCCAACCCCGCTGGCCGCCGCCAGGCCCTGCCGGTGGTGATTCTGCTGATGACCGTAGTCGCGCTGGTGCTGCTCATCGCCTGCATGAACGTCGGCAATCTGCTGGTGGCGCACGGCATGGGCCGGCAGCGCGAAATCGCCGTCCGCTTCGCGCTCGGCGCCGGCCGGGCGCGCGTGCTGCGCCAGTTGATGACCGAAAATCTCGTTCTGGGCATCTCTGGAGGCGCGGCCGGAATCCTCGTCGGCTACGCCACCAACCGCATGCTGGTGGTGGCGCTTCCTATGCTGCCGTTCGGCGAAATGTTCCGCATCGATCTGCCGCTCGATTTTCGCGTCCTTCTCTACACCGGCTCGGTCGCCCTCCTTACGGCGCTGCTGTTCGGTCTTCTGCCGGCCCTGCAATCCAGCCGCGGCGACCTGGCCGCTGTGCTCAAAGGCGCCAACATCGCCGGCGGACGCCTGCGGCTCCGTCTCGCCATGCTCACCGGGCAGATCGCTCTCTCCCTCGTGCTATTGCTCACCGCCGGCCTGTTCGCGCGCGTCATCGTCCGCTTTCACCATCTCGATCCCGGTTTCGCCAGCGTCAATCGCCTCTATGCTCCGGCCTTCGTGCCGGCGCCGCAGTTCACGCCCGCCTCCGGCCGCGTGTTCTACGATCAGACGCTCGCGCGCCTGCGCGCGCTACCGGGCGTTCGCGGCGCGGCGCTCACTACGCGCCTGCCATTGTACGCCGCGGGAATCGCCGGCACCTGCGTCGCCCGCAATCAGGACCATCCGACGCCCGCCACTTCCATGACGGTCGGTGCGGGTTACCTGGAAACGCTGCGCATTCCCCTGCTCTCAGGCCGCGATTTCAACGCCGGCGACAAGGCGGACGGTCCGCCTGTCGCCATCGTGAACGAGACCCTGGTGAAGCGCTTGTGGCCCGATCGGCCGGCCATCGGCCGCACGTTGCAAATCGGCTGCGACCACCCGCGCACATTCCAGGTAGTGGGCGTGGCGCGCGATTCCAGGATCCGCTCCATGAACGAGGTCACGCTCCCCCACGTCTATCTGCCGTTCTCGCAGACGTACCAGGGCGGCATCGTTTTCCTCGTGGTGGAAACCGCCGCCGATCCCGGACCGCTGATGGAGCCGGTCCGCACCACCCTCCTCTCCGCCGATCCCGATTTCCGCACCTACGGCGTCCGCCGCCTGAGCGATTCGCTCGACGCTTCCTTCTGGCAGGCGCGTTTCGAACTGTGGATGATCGGCATCCTCGGCGCTCTCGCCCTGCTGCTCGCGGCGGTCGGAATGTACGGTGTGCTGGCGTACCACGTGACGGCGCGGACGCGCGAAATCGGCATCCGCGTCGCCCTCGGCGCGCGCCCGCCGGACGTGGTCCGCCTGGTGATCGGGCAGGGTCTGCGCGTGACGGCGGCGGGCATCGCCATTGGCCTGCTGATTTCCGCGATGACCTCGCGCCTGCTCGCCACTCTGCTCCCCGGCGTCAGCCCCACCGACGCCGTCACGTGGTCGGCGGCGGTCGCGGTGTGGATCGCCGTGGCGCTCGTGGCGTGCTGGCTGCCCGCGCGGCGGGCCGCCGGCGTCGAACCTCTCGTCGCGCTTAGGGAGGAATGAGGTGTGGCATCCCAGATTCTGGGGATGAAAATCCCGCTTCAGGCAGCCGAACAGCATACCGCTGCGAGGCTAGTGTGGTGTCCAAGAAATAACTGGGCAAACGATTTAATCTACGTCTGAGTCTTTGAGCCCTGAATCTGGTCGGGAAAACCAAGAACAATTCGCCTCCACTCGACTTTGGGTTTCTGGAAATTGACGAGCAGGCACACGGTCCGGCCGGAGGCCCGCAGATAATTAAGACATTGGGCGGTGTGTTCGTTGGCAAGGCGTTCGGCACATTTCAACTCGA
>Ga0181538_10003497_pt1 | contig 15267 bp, 12 predicted proteins | sample PEATcosm2014_Bin_40_FD_119773 | JGI IMG/M metagenome (GOLD analysis project Ga0181538, IMG submission 119773) | Peatland microbial communities from MTU Mesocosm Facility, Houghton, MI, USA - PEATcosm2014_Bin23_30_metaG | ecosystem: Environmental > Terrestrial > Soil > Wetlands > Peat | place...
GCTGCTAATCGCGCCAAGCGGTTGCGCAGCGCCGGTGGGAGGTGCTCCTTGGCGATGTAGATCTGATCGCCGAGCACCAATTCAATGGACTTGGGCAAAGGCTCTGGGATGGGCGGCTCTTTACGCCGGCGCGAGGGCGGGGATGTCCACGGCAGGTCCTCATCCTCCTCCTCGAAAGCCAGGCGCACACCGGTAATGCGCCCCCGGCGCTCGGCCTCACGAGCCAGGGACTCGGCTTGCGCGCGCGGGATCTTCCGCACGGAGGACAGAAACGCCCATTGGTCTTGATATGGCTCGAACTGCTCGTCCAGGAAAACGCTGTTGCCCGCCGCCCTTGGTTTCTTCTGCAGCGGCAGCGCGATCAGGTTGCCAAAGCCGCCTTTGGGCAAGGTATTCTGGTTGGGAAACAGCCGGTCGTAAGAAGAGAGGCCGATCTCTGGGCGGCCTTCCATGGTCTCGGTGAGAAGGTATGAGCCCACATTCCTCGCCATGCTGGCGGGAATGGCCTCAGCAAAGAAAAGCCAGAGGTGGCCGCCCTTGCCTGAGCGGGAGCGCTCCAGTGCAGCCGGCAGTGCCAGCCGTCTGCAAGTTTCCCGCAATGCCCCGATATCCGCTTGCCAGGCATCGCCATCAAGATCGACTGCCAGCAAATGACAGGTTTCGTCGGAGAGCAGGGGGTAGAGCCCCATGACGAAATCACGCCCCAGGTCATCTCGGCCAGACAGGTGTTGGCGAATGACCTCATCGGTGACCGGCAGGAAGCGGCGATTTGGGCACTCGAGGCATTTGATGCGGGGTTTCTCGCACAGGCCACGGACCCATTCGTTGGCGCAAGCCGGCTGGTAGCCGCCCCGGCCAGTCTTGCGGCTCTCGAACCGACGAGGGTAAACATCCTCTCGGCCGCGGAACAGAGAGCGGAAGAGCTTGATTTTGGCAGCGGACGGAGACGGATTCGTGACTAGTTCCTCCACGCCTGCCTGGGAGTCCTCCATCTTGCGCGTGGGATCGTCCGCCGTAAATGCATCCGAAGTCACGGTTTCACGTTAGCCCCGAGGCGCCGGCATGTCGATACCAGCAAGCGACCTGAACTTAGTGTCGTGTCTCCGAATGGCCTGCGCGTTTGTTCAGCCGTCCCTTCGGGACTTGGACCTGCCACCGCCTCATCCCAGCCTTGAAAGGCTGGGCTATTCTCGTTCGTCCCTCCGGGACATGGTCCCGACGTTTTGTCATCGCATTTGCGAGCTACCAGACCAAAGCCAGCATCGCTGAGGCGAAAATGTCCGTAGGCTGCTTCTGTGGAAATACGGATTGTCAGCCGTTGCGCAACTTGAGACGATGGGGCCAGTTCGAAACACTTATGGCCTATAAGGAAAAGCAACTACAGGACATTTCCAAGCAGTTCCAGATTTACGGGGAAATCCTTCACGCCGAGACGTTCAAGATCGGGCACATCAACGAGACCTATTCCGCCACTTACGACCAGGGCGGCATGCGGGTGCGGTATATCCATCAGAAGATCAACAAGAACGTCTTCAAGAACCCGCCGGCGGTGATGAAGAACGTCATGCGGGTCACGACGCACATTCGGCGCCGGCTCGAGGCTCAGAACGCGCGGGACATCACACGCCGCTCGCTGGTGGTCATTCCGACTCGCGATGGCCAGTCGCACTATTGCAGCCGCGATGGGGAATATTGGCGGACATTTGTGTTCATCGAGGGGGTGCAGACATTTGAAGCTGTGCAATCGCCGGACCAGGCCTTACAAGCCGGTCGGGCGTTCGGCGAATTCCAGAGCTTGCTGGTGGATCTGCCCGACGGACGGCTCAACGAGACCATCCTCGGTTTCCACAACACACGGAAGCGGTTTGCCGCCCTGCAACAGGCCATCCAGAACGACCATTTTAACCGGGCTCAGGCAGCCAGGCCGGAGATTGCATTCGCGCTGCAGCACGAACCGATAGTGGACGTGATTCTCGAAGCCATGGCAAAGAAGAAGATCCCCGAGCGTATCACGCACAATGACACAAAGTTCAACAACGTGATGCTCGACACGGTTACCGGCGACGCCAAGTGCGTGGTGGACCTCGACACAGTGATGCCGGGTTGCGCGCTCTATGATTTCGGCGACATGGTGCGCACGACGACCAGCCCGACGCTGGAGGACGAGCGCGACCTCTCGAAGGTCGTGATGCAAATGCCGATGTTTAAGAAGCTCGCCGAGGGTTATCTTTCCACGGCGGGACAGTTCTTGACGCGGGGAGAGAAGTCCCTCATCGCCTTTTCGGGGAAGCTCATCACGTTTGAGATCGGCATTCGTTTCCTGACCGATTTCTTGAGCGGCGACACCTACTTCCGGATTCACCGGCCCGACCACAACCTCGATCGCTGCCGCACGCAGTTCAAGCTCGTGGAATCCATCGAGCGGCAGGAGAAGACGATGCAGAAATACGCAGACGGGCTCTGAGTATCGAGGCGTCGGGGAGCCCCTACGCTGGCGGCAGCCGCAACGCGGTGCCCAGGGGCTGGATATCGGCAAGTTCTTTTCCCTGAGCATCCCCGCGCAGCTTGAGCAACCGCTCTCCGCTGGGGCGCACCCTGTGTTCGTAGCTGCCGGCAGCCTCATTGAAGGCGGCATTTGCGTTCTCCAACCCGGCCCGGATCTTCTCGAAGTGCTCGGTGAACTTGCACACCCGCGTGTAGAGTTCTTGCGCGGCTTCGGCAATCTCCTGGGCGCTCTCCGTTTGCGCGTGCTGCTGCCAACTGATGCTAACGGAACGGAGCAGGGCGATGAGGGAGGCCGGCGTGGCCAGCATGATGTGTTTGCCGGCGGCCCAGACGATGAGGTCGTGATCGCCTTCGAGCGCGGCGCTGAACAGCGATTCCGCCGGCAGGAACATGACAACGTAATCCAGCGCATTCGGAAACTGGCTGGGATAATCCCGGTCGGCCAGCGCCTTGACGGTCGCCTTCATCTTGCCCGCGTGAGCGGCGAGCGCCTCCGCGCGTTTCGTGCTGTCGGCGGCATCAAGGGCATTGAGGAAATCGAGGTCGGGCACCTTGGCGTCCACGATGATCAACCGGTCACCGGGCAGGTGAACGATTAGGTCCGGCTTGCTGTCGCCCTGCTGGGTCTGCTCGCTGAAATCGCAGTGCGCGCTCATGCCCGCGGCCTCGACGACCCGGCGGAGAGTCTCTTCCCCCCAGCGGCCACGCGCCTGGTTCGAGCTGAGCACGCGGCGCAACTGCAGCGTCTCGTTCGAGAGCGACTGGCTTTGCTGCGCCAGCGTTTCCAGGTGCTTCTTCACTTCACCTAATGTAGTGGATTGCGCGCTTTCGGTCTGCTGCAGGCGCTGCTGGTAGATCTTGAGCTGCTCCTCCAGCGGTTTGACCAGCGTCTTGATGGCTTCCTCGCGCAGGGTTAAATCACCTTTCCCCGTTTCCTGGAGCTTGGCCACGGTCTCGGTCACGCGTTCGATGAACTGGGGCTGCAGCTCGCGGAGCGTATCCACGCTCAGCGCCTTGAACGCCGCGCGCAAATCCACCAACGCCTTTTCCTGCGCTTCCTTCGCGTCGCGCAGGGACTTCTCGTATATCTCGCGCTGGTCCTTGATGAGCTTCTCGGCGGCCGCGCGGCTCGCATCCGCGGCGGCTTGCCCGCTGGTGGCTGTGGTCAACTGGTCCCGCAGCTTGGCAAGTTCCCCCTCACGCTGCGTCAACTGCTGGCGTAGCTCGTTGGCGAGCCGGTCATCCGGCGTGACGGCCTGACCCCGGCGATACAGCCACCCGACCAGGAAGCCGAGCGCCGCCCCGACGACCAGGCCAATCAGCAAATAAATTACGGGAGACATGGGATTTGTGCCGATTGTTTATTGGTAATTATCGGCGGCGGCGACTAGCCAATCGCGAATGGCCAATGGCCAATGGCAGATGGCAAATCGCCAACTCAATAGTGTGCGATGACCTCGATCTCGACACTGGCCCCTTTCGGCAGTGCGGCGACCTGGATAGTGGATCGCGCCGGAAAGTCCGTGGTAAAGTATTTGGCATAGACCTCGTTCATCCCGGCGAAGTCGGCCAGGTTCGTCATGAACACGGTGCTCTTGACGACATTGGCGAAGGTTAGCTTCTGGTCATCGAGGATGGCTTTGACGTTTAGCAGGACGCGTTCAGCCTGCGCCTTGATGTCGCCGGAGACGAGATTTCCGGTGGCGGGATCGAGGGGAATCTGGCCGGCGCAGAAAAGCAGGTCGCCTATGCGCACGGCGTGGTTGTAAGGGCCCACGGCGGGGGCCGATTTGGCTGGTTTGATAATGGTCTTCTTAGGCATTGCGGGGGGATAGTAACGCGTTGTGTCGAGGGGTCAAGCGGCGGGCAACAGACAACGTCGAACATCGAACATCCAACATCCAACATCCAACATCCAACGTCCGGTGGTGCTTGGGGTGCGCGCCGCCGGGAAGGCGGTGCTTTGTCTTAAGGGTACTCTGCTAATCCGTTACAAATACTTGCGGAGAATCGGTCCAAGTTCCTTGATTGTCCTGGTCGGCCAGAGTTTGCGGTCGGTCATGATGGCGTTCTTCAATGCGTCGTGACAGGGCCAGGTCGGTTCGGCGGGAATCTGCGGGAGCAGCTTGACGAGGATGGCTTTGGCCAGGGCGGCGTTCTTCATCAGGTTCGCGATCACCATGTCCACCGTGACGTGCGCCACATCATCCTTCCAGCAATCGTAGTCGGTGATCATCGCCATCGTGGCGTAGGCGATCTCGGCTTCGCGGCAGCACTTGGCCTCGCCCAGGTTGGTCATGCCGACGACGTCATAGCCGGATTTGCGGTTGGTGAATGACTCCGCACGCGTGCTGAAGGCGGGGCCTTCCATGTTCACGTAGGTGCCGCCGTCGTGGACGCGCGCCTTCAGCGCCCGGGCGGTCTTGAGCACGAGCCGCCGCAGCTCCTCGCAGACCGGGTGCGCGAACGCGATGTGGCCGACGATGCCGCGGCCGAAGAAGGTGTGGGCGGCGGATTGTTTGGTGCGGTCGAGAAACTGGTCGGGCAACACGATGTCACAGGGGCGATATTTGGCCTGGAGCGAGCCGACGGCGCTGACGCTAATGATCCAAGCCACATCGAGTTTCTTCATCCCCCAGATATTGGCGCGGTGATTGAGTTCGCTGGGCAGAATCCGGTGCCCCCGTCCGTGCCGGGGCAGAAACACCACCTCGCGCCCCGCTAGCTCACCGGTGAGGAAACTGTCTGAGGGTGGGCCGAAGGGCGTCTTGACTTTGACCCACTTCTGTTGGGTAAAGCCTTCGATATGATAAAGGCCACTGCCGCCGATGATGCCGACACGGGGTTGAGACATGCCCGGGAATATAGCGAGCAAGAGGAGATTTGGAAGTTGAAAACTGGGTTGACTCGCGAGCCCGCGCGAAGCACAAGAGGTCCCTGAGGAGAGGGGGCACGACTCGCGCATTGCTCCCCGTCGGATGAGCGTAAGCAGCAGTCTCCAGACTCGACACTAAGCCGCAATCGAGCAACTCTACGAATCATGGCTTGGCCGAGACTCAAGACGGCGGCGGTCGTCAGCGCGACAATTCTGTTGGCCGTGGGCATCGCCGTTGTTGTGAGGACGTCACCTAGCGGTTCCTTTGGTAAGGACAGGCTTAGGTTGCCGGTGGGCAAAGGAATACCAGCAATCAGCTTGGGCGAGAGGCATGGGCTCATCCTGGCATCGGATGGCAGCCTTTGGTCGTGGGGCTCGGATTTCCTGGGCTGGCCGGTCCTGGGGTTGGGCAACTCCGGATCCCAGACGCGGCTGCGGCGAATTGGCAACGAAACCACTTGGGCCAGTATTTCGGCTGGGACGGCGCACAATGTGGCCATCAAGTCGGATGGGACGTTGTGGGCCTGGGGAGAGAACTTCAGTGGCCAGTTTGGCGTGGGGACAAAGGGAAGACAGAACCCGATGGCCAATGTCCCTGTTCCCGCGGCTCCGGGGCATGATTGGAAGCAAGCCGCCGCGGGTGGCATACATACCGTTGCCTTGAAGAAGGACGGCACTTTGTGGGCGTGGGGCAACAACTGGGCCGGGTCGTTGGGAACGGGCACGACGAGTAACAGCGCGGTGCCCCTGCAAGTTGGTTGCGCTACCAACTGGATCAGGGTATGGGCCGGAACACTTGAAAGCGTCGGCCTGCAATCCGATGGCAGCTTGTGGTATTGGGGAGACAATCCCGATCCGGCCTTTCGGCAAGGCACCGGCCAGATTCTTGCGCCCACGCGCGTTTCCCCGGACACGAATTGGGTGGACGCCGGGTTCGGGGTGAATACGGTCCTGGCCGTCAAAGCGGATGGCACACTGTGGACCTGGGGGCGAAACGCGCATGTGTATAGCGACGCGCAGAACCCATCGCTGGATACTGTGCCAACGCGTGTGGGGACGAACAGCGATTGGGCATCCATTCCCGCCTGTGGTCTGGGGTGGTGCCAGGGGCTGACCAAGAAGGACGGTTCACTCTGGCTCATGGATGCTTCGGATTTCGACGTTAATCTGCGCCGTGGGCCCTCGAAAGCGGTGCGATTCAGGCGGGTTGAGCTCGAGAAGGATGTTGTTGCTTATATGGCCGGGGTCGCTCATGCCGCCGCGCCGGGCATCCACGCTCCCATCGGCGTGGCGCTCACGCGCGACGGCGAGGTCTGGACATGGGGGTTGATGTTGGGCGATCCCCGCGGCCTGCGGAGTCGGCTGGAGCTGGGCGCATTCCAGCTCGCTAATCGCTTCGGTTACAAGGGCAGGCCGCCCAATGCCGAGCCTGTCGTCCGCCAAGCACCGTGGCGGCTACCTCATGAGTAGCCGGGCACTTCGCCAGAGCAGCGACTGACATAGAGTTTGGGAGTGCGAAGTAGGTGGGGAGATAGCGTGTTGCTCCGGCGTTGATCCGGTGTTGCATGCGGGATGTTCCAAACGAATTCCAATAGTATTCCAATAGTATTCCAATAGTATTCCAAAGGATTTAAGGCTTTTGGGTCCCTTGTCTGCTGGAGGTTTAGGAGGGGGATGGGAGGGATGGGAAGAATGGGAGAGATGCATGAATCGAGTTTTGGCAAGGGGTCACTTGTGACAACAGGAGGCGCCGGGGCCGGACAGGTCGGGGCTGAGGTAGGGGATGCCGAGGGACATTCCGCGCAGGATCAGCAGCGTCCCCAGCAGGAAGACGCAGGCGGGGATGGTCTTGACCAGCTTGAGGCGCAGCGAGGTCGGGACCAGCTTCCCGGAGAGACTGATGGCCAGCATCATGGGCACGGTGCCGATGCCGAACGCGGTCATATACGATGCGCCGGCAAGAGTGCCGCCCGTGGCGGCAGCGCCCGCGCAGGCGACATAGACCAGGCCGCAGGGGAGCAGGCCGTTCAGCAGGCCCAGGACTGCCAGCGCCGCGAAGGATTGGCGGCGCAATAGCACGGACATGCGGGACTTGAGCTGATTCACGGCAGTAGTCACCGGGCGCGACAGGGCGAGCTTACGGGAAGCGAAGAGGCCGAACAGCAGCGCTGCGCCGAGCGCGATCGAGACCCAGCGCTGAAGCCCGGCCAGCAGGAAGGTCCAGCCTGCCAGGCCAAACACAATCCCCAGCAGACAATACGTGACGATACGGCCCGCGTTGTAGGCGACGCGACCCAGCACATAACTGGGCGTGGTGTTTCCCGCCGCAGGCAGGGCCAGCGCCAGTGGTCCGCACATGCCGGCACAATGCAGGCTGCCAATGAGGCCCAGGAGAAAGGCGGTCCAAACGTCTAAGGAGGTGAGCGCCATAATCCAGCGCTAAGAGGGTTTGGAGCCCACCACCACCTTTTGGTCGAGGTAGTAGTTCTCTTTCTCAGCCGTCCAGGTGACGCGCACGCGCCAGAGGCCGGGGGCCATCCCGGCGGCCTCGAGGCGCTGAACGCCGTTGGTGTCGGGCTGGAATCTGACGGCGCGATCCATGCCTGCGGCTGAGGGACGGTAGAGTTCGATGCTTCCCCAAACTTCGTGGTGGGCTTGCTCGGGCGGCAAGGAGACGGTGATGCAGTGATTGGCGGAGTCGTAGGCGACTGTGGCCTGGCTGGCGGCGTTGCGCGTGCGCTCGACGCGGTCAATGCGGCCCTGGAACTTAAGCTCCTGCTCATAGTAATCGGCGCTGACGAGATCCACTTTCTGAGAGAAGGCCATCACGATCAGGCCAACCGTCCCGGTGAAGAACAAGACAAACGCAACGATGATGCCCAGGGGCCAGAGGTTGTGAGTGGTTTTCATAAAGCTGATTATCTGGCGCTGTCGTCGCGCGGGCCGATGAACCCGGTCTTGAGCATTTCGAGGCGGCGGCGCTGGGAGTAAACGCCCACGACCAGCGGGGTCGAGCCGGGTTTCATCACCGCCGGATCCAGCTCAATCAGCACCGAGGTCTCAGCCTGTTTCTGCGGCGGCACGACAATATCCTGCCCCATCACTTGGAGTTCGCCTTTGGTGTTTTCAAGCTTGAGCTGGATCGGGATTGCGCGTGAGGTCTTGTTCACCACGCGGATGGTGTAGAGGTTGCTGAAGTGGCCGTTGGGCATTTGCTGGAAGAGGGCACCCTGCGCGCGCAGCAAGGTAGTCTGCACATCCGAGCGCGTGAAGATCAGGAATCCCAGCAAAAGCGCGAGCGCCAGCAGGATGGCCGTGTAGCCAACCAGGCGCGGCGTCACCTTGAGCCGTTCGCCGCGCTCGATGCCGTTGAGCGAGGCGTAACGGATGAGGCCGCGGGGGCGCCCGATTCTCTGCATGACATCATCGCAGGCGTCGATGCACGCCGTGCATTGGACGCATTCCATCTGCGTGCCGTCGCGGATGTCGATGCCGGTGGGACAGACGGTCACGCATTGGCGGCAGGCGATACAGTCGCCGTGGCCTTCGGCCTGGCGCTGTTCGAGGGGCTGACCGCGGCGCCACGGGCCACGCTTCTCGCCCCGTTTGTAGTCGTAGGCGACAACGATGGAGTTCTCATCGAGAAGCGTGGATTGCATCCGTCCATAAGGGCAAATGAACGTGCAAGCCTGCTCGCGGAACCGGGCGAAGATGGCGTAGAAGACCAGCGTGAAGAGGAGCATGGCCGTGAGCCCTTCCAGGTGCTTCGCTGGGCTATCAGTGACGATTTGAAACAACTGGTCGGTGCCGATGATGTAGGCGAGGAGGGTGTTGGCGACGACAAACGAGAGGCCGAAGAAGATCGCGTGTTTGCCCAGCTTCTTGCGAACCTTGTCGGCAGTCCAGGGTGCCTTGTCCAAGGCGCGTTGCTGGTGTGAGTCGCCTTCGATGAGATACTCGATCTTGCGGAACACCATTTCCATCAGCACGGTCTGCGGACAAGTCCAGCCACACCAGAGCCGGCCGTAGGCCGCGGTAAACACGAGGATGCTGGTGACGAAGATCAGCAGGGCGACGGCGAACATGATCATGTCCTGCGGCCAGAAGATTTGGCCGAGGATGATGAACTTGCGCTCGATGACATTGAACAGGAGCAGCGGGTTGCCCTTGATGCGCACGAAGGGCCCGGCGAACATGATCGCCAGCAGGAGCCAGCTTAGCCAGGTGCGTCCACGGTAGAACGAGCCGTGCACCTTGCGCGGGTAAAGCCATTGCCGCCGGCCCTCCTGATCCGCCGTGCTGAGGTGGTCGCGGAAATCTTTCCAGTCCACGTCCTTGACGGTTCCTGGCCGCACAGGGTTCGGATGCTCAGGGGGCGGTGGCATGGGTTCTTAGATTAGCCGTAACCGCGCGCTTGAGGGATGGGTCATTAAAACGCAGAGACGCGAAGGACGCAGAGATGAACAATTCTCAGCCGCTTGAGCATCTTTCACCGAAGTATGATCGGTTTGAGCGCCCGCTTGCTCGCTTTTTGCCCCGCGCTCATCGCGTCTCGGCGGTTCATTACCACGCGCCTCGAATGTGTAGAGTCGGCTTAATGCGGGACGGCAACTACAAAGCTCCCCTATCGGCGGGCTCGGACTGCGCGACGGGCGTGCGAAATCCGGGACGCTGGAAAGCAGGCTTGCTGGGGGAAAGCTATTCAAACTCGCTCGGCCCAGTCTTAGCCGGGGCCAGGTTCTCCGGCGGCTTGGGATTGGGGGGATGCGTGCCGCGCAGGGTGTAGATGTAGCTGGCCGCCTCGTAGATTTCCTTCGGCTTGAGCATGTTCTTCCAGGTGATCATGCCCTTTTCCGGCACGCCGTTCCAAATCGTCTTCACATTGTCGGTGAAGTTGCTGCCGTGAATCCAGTAATCGTCCGTCAGGTTCGGCCCGACCAACCCGCCACCATCCGGGCGGTGACACGGCGCGCACAGCGTAAGAAACGTCTTCTTGCCGTTGGCCAGGACGATCGGGTCTTTCGACGGTTGCAGGGCGGCAATGTCGGCTTCGAACTTCGCCATCGAGTTACTCTTAATCTGGCTGCCAATTGCCATTTCGGCCTGGTATTCATCGGCGCTGAACTTGACTTTGCCAGGTCGAATATTGCCATAAACATGGTAATAACCGAAATAGCCGACCGCGAAGAGGATGGTGAGGTAGAACAACCACACCCACCAGCGCGGCAGCTTGTTGTCCAATTCACGAATGCCGTCGGCCTCGTGATCCATCAGCAACGGGTCTTTATAGTCAGTCATGGTGAACTTGAGGGTTCGGCGGTGGTTCAATGGGGTCAGTGTCTGCTGCCGACGCGCCGTCCAGCGGCAGCTCGCGCATTGAGTTCAGATACGACTTCTTCAGGCGGATGGTCCAGACCAGCACGCCGGTGAAGACAGCCACGAAGAGGCAGATAGAGACAACCCCATACATGCTTACTCCGCCGATACTGTGTGTCACATTCTCGATCATTGAAGCTTCGGGCTGCGGATTTGATCCTGCATATAGTATAACTCGTCTAGCCTATTTCGCGCGGTTCGTTCACACAACAGCTCATTTGGCCGCGGCGGTGACTGGCGCGACTGGCGCCGTCTTAATGTCGGTGCCGAGCCGCTGCAGGTAGCCGATCACGGCGATGATCTCACGGTTAGTCGAGGCGGTCACGCTGCCGACCTTCAGGTTCAAGACGATCTTTGCCGCCTGCGCCTCCAGGTCCTTTTGGGCCGGGCCGTTCTCGTAATCCTCCGGGTAGGGCACGCCGACACTTCGCAACGCCTTGAGTCGTGCCGGGAGCGAGGCGATGTCCATCTTCTGCGTCAGCAACCAAGGGTAACGCGGCATGATGGACCCGGGCGAAACCGAGCGCGGGTCGTCCATGTGATTGTAGTGCCAGGCGTCTGGATACTTGCTGCCGATCCGGTGCAAGTCCGGCCCGGTGCGCTTGGAGCCCCACGTGAATGGGTGGTCATAGACAAACTCGCCCGCCTTCGAGTATTCGCCGTAGCGCTCGGTCTCCGACCGGAACGGCCGGATCATCTGCGAATGGCAGCCCAGGCAGCCCTCGCGAATGTAAATGTCCCGCCCCAGCACTTCGAGCGGTGTGTAGGGCTTCACGGAGGAAATGGTGGGCACGTTCTGCTTGACCAGCCACATCGGGACGATCTCGACCAGGCCGCCAATCAGGACCGCGACCACGGCCAGCACCGTGAATGTCAGAGGCTTGGCCTCCAGCCAGCGATGCCCCCACGGGCGGTCTCCTGAGGCGCCTTCGCGCGTGAGCGGCGCGGCCTGGGCTTCCTGGTCCGGCACGAACTGTCCGCTCTTGGCCGTTTTGTAGAGATTGAACGCCATTAGAAATACGCCGGTGATATAGAGCGTGCCGCCGGTCGCGCGCAGCATGTACATCGGCAGAATGCTCTGCACGACTTCCAGGAAGTTGGGATACTGGAGGAACCCGTCCTTGTTGAACTGCTTCCACATCAGGCCCTCGGTTACGCCTGCGACGTACATCGGCACGACATAGAACACCATGCCCAGGAGCGCTATCCAGAAGTGGTAATTGGCCAGCTTGGTGGACCAGAGCTTCGTGTTGTAGAGGCGCGGGAACAGCCAGTAGAGCACGCTGAAGGTGAGGAAGCCGTTCCAACCCAGCGCGCCGGTGTGGACGTGCGCGATCGTCCAATCGGTGTAGTGCGAGAGCGCGTTGACGCTCTTGATGGCGAGCGTCGGGCCTTCGAGTGTGGCCATGCCGTAAGCCGTCACCGCTACCACCATGAACTTGAGCATCGGGTCCTGCCGCACCTTGTCCCACGCGCCGCGTAAAGTCAGCAGACCGTTCAGCATGCCGCCCCAGGAGGGGGCCACCAGCATCACCGAGAACACCATCCCGAGCGATTGCGCCCAATCAGGCAGGGCCGTGTAGAGCAGGTGATGCGGCCCCGCCCAGATGTAGATGAAGATCAGCGCCCAGAAGTGAATGATGGACAACCGGTATGAGAACACCGGGCGGTTGGCGGCCTTGGGCAGGAAGTAATACATCATCCCGAGGTAGGGCGTGGTCAGGAAGAACGCCACCGCGTTGTGGCCGTACCACCATTGGACCAGCGCGTCCTGCACGCCGGCATACATCGAATAGCTCTTCCACATCGTGACCGGCACTTCCATGGAATTGACGATATGCAGCACGGCCACCGTCAGCGCCGTGGCGATGTAGAACCAGATCGCCACATACATGTGCCGCTCCCGCCGCTTGAGGATCGTGCCGAACAGGTTCACACAGAAGATCACCCACACCACGGCGATGGCGATGTCAATCGGCCACTCCAACTCGGCGTATTCCTTGCTCGAAGTGAAACCGAGTGGCAGCGTGATCGCCGCCGAAACGATGATGGCCTGCCAGCCCCAGAAGTTCACCCAGCTCAATGCGTCGCTGAACATGCGCGCCTTGCAGAGCCGTTGCAGGGAGTAATAGATGCCCATGAACATGCCGTTGCCGACGAACGCGAAAACCACAGCATTGGTATGCACCGGCCGCAACCGCCCGAAGGTGATGAACTGCAGGTTCAGGTTGGCGGCCGGGAAGAATAGCTGCGTGGCCGCCAGCAAGCCCGCCACCATGCCGACGATGCCCCAGACCACGGTCGCGATGGCGAACGCCCGCACGATGCTGTTATCGTATTTGAACGTCTCCACCTGCGCGGCGGAGCCGCCCACGGCCTGGCTGTGCCCGTTTGAACTCTCTGGTCGTAACGCTTCGCTCATAGTTGACTCATTTAACTAACCGAACCGATTTAACTCTTCAACGCTCTAGCGCCCCGCCTGCTGCTCCGCGACGGCGCGGGCTGCCCCTGTTTCCGGGGAAGCCTGTTTGCCGGCGTCATCCTCGCTCAGAATACGCATTGCCGGCGTGCAGGTGTCCTCGAACTGACCCGCCCTTACCGCCCAGATGAATCCCGCCAGGAAGGCCAACGCCACGGCCAGGCTGGCAAGAATCAGTATGAGGATGACGGACATGCTGCGGTTCAGTTCAGGTTTTGAGACTCGGCCATCGTTATTTTGTCAGCCCGGCTCGCTTCGCGGCCAGGTTGGTTGCGCCGCACGCGAACAGCACAACCGAAATTGAACTCACCGGCATCAGGATCGCGCAAATCACGGGCGACAATATGCCCGCGGCCGCAAAGCTGACACCGGCCAAATTATAAGCAGCAGAGATACCGAAGCTCAAGCGCACGATTTGCGTCGTCTTCCGTGCCAGGGTGAGAATCCGGGAGAGCCGCGGCACCCGGCCCGCCTCCAGGATCACATCGCTGGCAGGGGAGAAGGCGCCCGCTTGCTCCACCACCGCCACGCCGACATCGCTCTGCTTGAGCGCCCCTGCGTCGTTCAGCCCGTCGCCGACCATCATCACGCGCCGGCCCGACTCCTGGAGCCCGCGGATGAAGCCCAGCTTGTCCAGCGGGCTCTGGTTGAAATGCAAGGCGGCGTCGCTGCCGAACAGGCTCCGAAAGCGCTCCCGCTCCTTCTCGTTATCCCCGCTCAGGAGCGCGAGTTCATAACGCTCGCCCAGGCCGCGCAGAAGCTGGCCGGTCTCGGGCCGCACGGCGTTGGCCAGCACAAACTCACCTCGCAGCGTCCCATCAATCGCCAGGCAAACCACGCTGCCTGCTTCCTGCAGAGAAGGGCCTGGCCTGTGACCATCCTCTGACGGAACTGAACAAAGGCCGCGCGGCTTTCCCTCTCCTCCTTGGGAGGAGAGGGCAGGGGAGAGGAGGCTCATCACCGTTCTCGAGGCGGTGGTTCTGGGCGACATTTCCGAGGGTTGCTCCACCACTATATCTGGCGTGCTCGCTGACAATGACGGCCTCCTCTCCCTGGCCCTCTCCTCCAAAGGAGGAGAGGGAAACGCCGCCGCTGCTGGCAAGCGCTGGGAAGCGTGTGAGGAGTGCGTTACGGGTGCGCCCATGGAAATACCACACGCCTCCAGCCATGCCCGCGAGCCCAGTCGCACCTCGTGCCCCTGCACACGCCCCTCGACGCCGCACCCGGGCGTTTCGGCGAACCCCTCTACCGGCTCAGCCGGGACCTCGCCGGCCAACGACCGTACAATGCGCACCGCCAGTGGATGCGTCGAATGCTGCGCTACCGACCCTACCCAGACCTCCTCCGTAGCGCTCAACCCTCCTACCGCTGAACCTGGTAAGGACGCGTTCCACCGCGTCCCTGACTCCGTCCCCAGAGAATGGGACGCGGTGGAACGCGTCCCTACCGGGTCCGACTGTTCCATTTCCGCTTTCTGCTTTCCGCTTTCTACTTTGCCGTGAAACGCGATCCTCTCCGCCGCCCCGGCCGTCAGCGTGCCGGTCTTGTCGAACACAATCGCATCCACCTGCGCCATACGCTCCAGGACCAGCGCGTTCTTGAGAAAGACCTGCATCCGGGCCAGCAGCCGCTGTGCGGTCCCCAACGCGAAAGGCGCCGCCAGCGCTAGCGCGCACGGGCACGCGACAATCAGCACCGAGGTGAACGCCCGGAGCCCCCGGCCCGCATCCCCCGCCGCCACCCAAAACACCCCCGCTCCGACCGCGACCGCGATCACGATCAGCGTGAAGCGCCGGCTATAGCGGTTGGTCAGCGTGTCCAGGCTGCTCCCGCGCTCCTTCTGGAACGCCTCGTGGTTCCAGAGCGACGTCAAGTGGCTTTGCGATACCCCCTTGACCGTTTCGATCTCAACTGCGCCGCCGGTCTGGCGGCCCCCGGCGTAAAGGTAATCGCCCGGCGCTTTCGGCACCGTTTCCGCCTCGCCGGTGACGAAGCTGTAATCAATGCAGGCCGGCCCACTCAGCAGACGGCC
>Ga0181538_10003499_pt1 | contig 15266 bp, 14 predicted proteins | sample PEATcosm2014_Bin_40_FD_119773 | JGI IMG/M metagenome (GOLD analysis project Ga0181538, IMG submission 119773) | Peatland microbial communities from MTU Mesocosm Facility, Houghton, MI, USA - PEATcosm2014_Bin23_30_metaG | ecosystem: Environmental > Terrestrial > Soil > Wetlands > Peat | place...
CATGCAGGAGCTGGCCTGCACCGTGCGCGGCAACAACTACAAGCTGCCCGCGCCGTTCTTCGTGCTGGCTACGCAGAACCCCATCGAGCTGGAAGGCACCTACCCCCTGCCCGAAGCGCAGTTGGATCGCTTCCTGTTTAACACGGTGCTCGGCTATCTGAGCGCGAACGAAGAGCTGCAAGTGGTCGATCTGACCACCACCACCCACATCGCGCAAGCCGACCCGGTGACCAACGCCGACGAGATCCTGGACTTCCAGCAACTGGTGCGGATGGTGCCCATCGGCGAATCCGTCGCGCGCTATGCCATCGACCTGGTGCGCGCCAGCCGCAGCAGCGACGAAAGCGCGCCGGACTTCGTCAAAAAGTACGTGAACTACGGCGCCAGCGTGCGCGCCGCGCAGTTCCTGGTTCTGGCCGCCAAAGCCAGGGCGCTCATGAAGGGCCGCTATCACGTGACTTACGAAGACATCCGCGCTCTCTATATCCCGGTCTTGCGCCACCGCATCCTGCTGAACTTCCACGCGGAGTCCGACCGCCTCAAACAGGACGACATACTGCAACGCTTACTCGAGTACAAAGGAGCACCAAAGGATTAAACCGGTGATGGGTTATGGGTGGTGGGTGATGGGTTTTTCCTACCACCCATCACCCATCACCCATAACCTACAACCGCTAGCCATGTTACAGCGCTATCTAGACCCCGCGACCCTGGCATCCATCTCCGGCCTCGACTTAGTGGCCAAGACGGTGGTGGATGGCTTCATCGCGGGCCTGCACCGCTCGCCGGACTACGGCTTCAGCCAGGAGTTCGCCGAATACCGCGCCTACACCCCGGGCGACGATTTGCGGCGCGTGGATTGGAACGTCTTCGCGCGCAGCGAGCGTCTCTACTTGAAGCGCTACCGCGGCGAAACCAACACGCAGTTGCTGATCCTGCTCGATGCCAGCGCGTCCATGGCCTTCGGCTCGCATGCCGTGAACAAACTGGATTACGCGCGGTTCCTGGCCGCTTCGCTCTGCTACCTGGCGCACGCGCAGCGCGACGCCGCCGGCCTGATCGTGTTCGACGAAGATGTGCAGAACTACGTCGCGCCATCCAGCCGCCAGGGCCAGTTGTTCCGCCTGCTGCACGCCATCGAGAAAGCCCAGCCCGGCACGCGCACCGACTTCGCCAAACCCTTCGCGCACTTCCTGGACTTTAACCGCCGCCGCGGACTGGTGGTGGTGATCTCGGATTACTACGAGCGCCCGGATGCGATCGTCAAGACCGTCGAACCGCTGCGCTTTCGCGGCAACGAAGTGATTCTCTTCCACGTCCTCGATCCGCAGGAGATCGCGCCCAAATTCAGTGAGCCTGTGCTGCTCACGGACATGGAGACCAGCGGCACGCTCGAAGTCTCTCCCGAATATGCGCGTAGCGAATACCGTCACAGGATCGACGCGCACATACAAGCTCTGCGCGACCAGGCCAAAGGCGCGGGCCTGGATTACTTCCTGATGGACACCGCCCGGCCCCTCGACGAAGGTCTGCGCGAGTACCTGGGCGTGCGGCAGGGGAGGATGTAAATGGGATTCCTGGCGCCGTGGGCATTAGCGGGACTCGTGGCGGTGGGCCTGCCTGTCTGGCTGCACCTGCTCCGCAAACACAAAACCACGCCGCTGCCGTTCGCCTCGTTGATGTTCTTCGAGCGCCGCACCCAAAGCTCCATCAAGCACCGGCGATTGCAATATCTGCTGCTGCTGGCGTTGCGCGTGGCGGTGATCGCCCTGCTGGCCCTGGCCTTCGCGCGCCCATTCCTGCAATCGCGCCTGGCGGCGTTGGCGGGCGGCCCGAAGCTGACCGTGCTGGCGATCGACAACTCCTTCAGCATGCGGGAGGGCGACCGCCTGGCGCGCGCCAGGCAGGAAGCCGCCGGCGTGGCTTCGAAACTGCGCACCGGAGACACGCTGCAAGTGCTGGCCTTCGGCTCTGCAGTGCATGTGATGGGCGATTCGGCGGCGGCCATCCGGACCGTCGAGCCCAGCGACACGCGCAGTTCTTATGCGGAGCTTTCGCGCGCGCTGCGCTCCATTGCGCAATCGGCGCGCATGCCCGTCGAAGCCCACCTGTTCTCCGACATGCAGAAATCGTCGCTGCCCGCCAACTTCGCGGACCTGCGTCTGGGCGACAGCGTGCGGCTGATCGCACATCCCGTGGCGGATCGGCGTGCCGCGAACTTCGCCGTCGAGAGCGTCAACGCGCCGCGCAGAGTTTATGGCTCCGGCAAGGTGCGCGTCGAGGCCACCATCGCGGGCTACGGCACCGAACAGGCCAGGCGCCGCGTCTCGCTCGTGTTGAATGGCCGCGAGATCGATTCCAAGCCGGTCGACGTCCCCGCCGGTGGGCGCGCCATGGCGGAATTCCTGCCGGCGGATCTGCCCTTCGGGTTGAATCGCGGCGAAATCCGCATCGATTCCGGCGACAACCTGCCCGCCGACGATCGCTTCTACTTCTCGGTGGAGCGCGCCGAAGCGCGCCGCGTGCTGTTCGTGCACGAAGCCCGCAACCAGCGCGATGCGCTGTACTTCCGCACCGCTTTGGAAGCCGCCGCCGAATCGGCCTATGCGTTAGACGCCGTGCCGGTGGAACAATGCGCCAATCTCGATCCCCATAAGTATGCGTTTGTGGTGCTCTCGGATGTTGGGTCGCTGCCGGCCAGTTTCGAAGCTGCGTTGCGCGAATCCGTGCGCGCGGGCGGATCTCTTCTGGTGGCCTTGGGGCGCGAGTCGGCCTTGCGCAATCGCGTGCCGGTCTTCGACGAGGCCATCGTCGAGCCGCGCTATTATGCCCGCGATGCCGACCGCTTCCAAACCGCCGCTTGGCTGGATGCCGGCCACCCCTCCATTCACAACGCGCAACGCTGGGACGATGTGAAGTTCTATCAGGCCGTGCGCATCAACCCTGGCGCCGCGCGTGTGGCGGCGCGGCTGGGCGACGACACGCCGCTGCTGCTCGAGAAGCAGCTTGGCGAAGGGCGCGTGCTGGTGTTCGCATCCACCTTCGACAATATCTCCAACGATTTTCCGTTGCACGCTTCCTTCGTGCCGTTCATCGAGCATACCGCGAACTATCTGGCGCGGCAGGAAGAAGGTCCCAGCAACTACCTGGTGGGCGCATACCTGGAATTGCGCCAGGCCAAGGAGCAGGGCGCGGCGGTGGAAGTCCTCGACCCCACCGGGGCGCGCGCGCTGACGCTCGACGAGGCCACCCGCGCGCAGAACATGCCGCTCACGATGGCCGGGTTTTACGATGTGAAGCGGCCCAATGGACGGCATGAACTGGTAGCGGTGAATGCGGACCGCCACGAGTCCGAGCTGGAGGTGATCTCGGCGGACACGCTGGCGTTGTGGCAGAATACGGCTCAGGGGCAGCAAAACGCAACTTCCGGAGGGGAAGCCGAAGCGCCCAAGCCTATTGAGTTTTGGTGGTATGTGCTGATCGCGGTTCTGGCGCTGGTGGTAGCCGAGTCACTATTAGGCAACCGACACCTGAAGGAGGGCGGGCTTCAGCCCGCGCGGGACTTTAGTCCCGCCGAAGCCGAAAAAGAGGCGGTATGAACCCACTAACCGGACTAACCGATTATCTCCGCCGCGTCGAAAGGCGCTTGCGTATCCAAGCCTTCACCAAAGGCGCGGCCATCACGGCCGCGGCGGCGCTCCTCTTCACAGTACTCGCTGTCCTGCTGGCCAACGCCTTCGCCTTCTCCGATCCCAGCGTGACCACCGCGCGCGTATTGCTCTTCGTGGCGCTGGCTCTCGCGCTGGGCATCGGGCTGGTGGTTCCCCTGCTCCGCCTCAACCGGCGCAACGCGGCGCGCGAGACCGAGCGGAAGTTCCCCGAGTTCGAAGAGCGCTTGCTCACCTTCACCGAGCGCGCCCAAACCAATCCCGAAGATCCCTTTCTGCCCTTACTGGCCGCCGACACGCTGGAAGTCACGCGCCAGGCCGAGCCGGCGCGCGTGGCCGGGCGCAATCGCATTCTGAGTTTCGTTTCGGCCGCGGCGGGATCGCTGGCGGTGCTCATCTGGCTAGGCACGTCCGGCCCCGGATTTCTGGGTTACGGAACACAGTTGCTCTGGGGCGGGCTGCCCAAGGGCGAACTCGCGCCGTATTATGACATCTCAGTCGCACCCGGCAATCGCACCGTGCGCCGCCTCGCGGATCAACTCATCGCCGCGCAATTGAAAGGCTTTCAGTCGCAGCGCGTGCGCATGTTCGCCAAGTACGCCAGCTCCTCGAAATGGGAACAGGCCGACATGCGTCCGCAAACGGACGGGCCGGGCTATGAATTCCTGATCGCCGGTGCGCCCGAGTCGCTCGACTACTACGTGGAAGCCGGCGGTGTCCGCTCGAAACAATACCGTCTCAAGGTGGTCGACCTGCCCGCCATCAAGAAGCTCAAAGTCACTTACCATTTCCCGAGCTGGACGGGTATGAAGGACAAAGTCGAAGATCCCGGAGGCGATCTGCGCGCCGTCGAAGGCACCGATGCCGACGTGGCCGTCGAAACGGACCGGCCGCTGGCGAACGGCGCGCTGCTCTTCGACGATGGCACCAAGCTGCTGCTGCGCTCGGGCGACAACGGCCTGCGCATCGCCAGTGTGCCCATCCGCAAGGACGGCATGTATCGCATCGCCGCCGTCGAGCAGGGCGAGGACGTGCGCCTCAGCCCGGATTATTTCATCGAAGCCGAGAAGGATGAGCCGCCCACAGTGCGGATCACCCGGCCGGAGCGCGATGCGCGCGTGAACCCGATCGAAGAGGTGACCGTGGCGGTGGAGGGCCAGGACGATTTCGGCCTCAACGAGTTGAGCCTGCACTACTCGGTGAACGGCGATGCGGAAAAGACTGTCTCGCTGCTGAAAAGCAAAGGACTGAAGACGGCCTCCGGCTCGACCACGATTGCGCTGGAGGATTTTAAGCTCTCGCCGGGCGACCTGGTCAGCCTGTATGCCACGTCGCGCGACGCGCACTCCATTGCCCGCACCGATATGTTCTTCGTGCAAGCGGAGCCTTTCGAGCGCCGGTACTCGCAATCGCAGGAATCCGGCGGTATGGGCGGCGCGGGCGATCAGGACGACAATAAGATCTCCGAACGCGAGAAGGAAATTATCGCCGCCACCTGGAACCAGATCAAAGACGCCTCCGGCGATAAGGCCGCCGCGGCCGAGAACGCCGGCTTCCTCTCGGGCGTGCAATCGAAGCTGCGCGACCAGGCGCACTCGCTGTCCGATCGCATGAAGGCGCGCGAGTTGGCCGGCTCCAGCGAGGAGTTCAAGACATTCACCGCCGACATGGACGAGGCGGTGAAGGCCATGGGTCCGGCGGCGGACAAGCTGCGCGGCTCCGAATGGCAGAACGCGCTGGCGCCGGAGCAAAAAGCTCTGCAGCATTTGCTGCGCGCCGAAGCCGCGATGCGCGATATCAAGGTGGCCTTCGGCAATCGCGGGGGCGGCGGCGCGGGCGCCAAGAGCGGCGCCGAGCGCGATCTGCAGAGCCTGTTCGATCTCGAACTGGATACCGAGAAAAACCAGTATGAGAGCGGGCAGCAGTCGGCTTCCAAGGATCAGCGGCAGCGCGAAATCGACGAGGCTCTGCAGAAGCTCGAACAGCTCGCGCGCCGGCAGCAGGAATTGGCCGAACAGCAGCGCCGCAACCAGCAGATTTCCCAGCAGCGCTGGCAGCAGGAGATGCTGCGCCGCGAGGCCGAGGAGCTGCAGCGCAAGATGGAGCAGCTCTCGCGGAATCAGCAGGGCCAGCCGTCTTCTGAGCCGCGACCGTCAGGGAGCGGTTTACAGAGCGCTGGCCAGATGTCCTCGCAGCAATTGCAGCGCGCCATCGAACAGTTGCGCCAGGCCCAGCAGGATATGCGGCAATCCAATTCGACCCAGAGCGAAGCCGATTCGCGCCGCGCGGCCGAGCGCTTGAAAGAGGCGCGCGACCTGCTCGCGGGTCTTCGCCAACAGCAGGCAGCGGGGAACGTGGACGATCTCGCGCGCCAGGCGGAAGCTATGGCCAACCGCCAGGAGGAGTCCAACGCGAAGATGCGGCGGGCCTTCGGCATGCCGGGGCAGCAACAGGGGCAAGGCGCGACGCGCGAACAGGCGGAAGAGTTGGCGCGCGAAAAGGAGCGGATGGCCAACGACTACCAGCGGCTGGAGCAGGGAATGGGAAATGCCATCCGGGATACGCTAGCCACGAACCGGCCATTGTCGAGCAAGCTGAGGGAGACGCTGGGACAGGTGCAGCAGAACGAGATCAACAATCGCCTGCGCTTGAGCGCCGACTTTCTGCGGCGCGGCAATGGCGCCGTCGCCACCATGCGCGACACCGTCACCACCCAGGCGTTGAACAACCTGCGCGACCAGTTGCGCGAAATCCAGAAGTCACTGGGAAACGGGCAGCAGGGAGCCGGCGATAAGGACCGCCAGGCACTGGAACAGGCGCTGGCGGAGACCGAGCGCCTGCGCAAAGAGATGGAACGCGGGATGCGGTCTGGTCCTCCGAGCCGCGACCTTCCGAGCCGCGACCGTCAGGGAGCGGTTCCGCAACCCGGCCAATCGCAGACTGCCCAACCGGGCGAGGGCCAGCCAGGCCAGACCGGCCCGCGCGCGAACGGCCGGCAATTCGGTTTCGAGCCCAGTCCCGGCCCGGCCTTCGGCGATGCGGGTGACTTCGTGCAGAATTACCGCCGCACGCTGCGCGAGTTGGAGAACAATCCGCAGATCGGCAAAGACCTGCGCGATACCATCCACGACCTGTACCGGCTCGATCCGCGCTTCGTCTCCAACGACCCCGAATTGCTGAACCGCATCGAGTCGCAGATGCTGACTGGAGTCGAGCAGATCGAACTCCAGTTGCGCCGCCAACTCGACGACCAGGGCGGCGTTGTGCGCAGTGGTTCCGCCGAGCCTGTTCCGCAAGGCTACGCCGACGCCGTGGCCGAATACTTCCGCCGGTTGAGCAAGGAAAAATAGTTGCCGGCCGGTGCTCGTTTGTTCGCTTACGGAGGACAGCAGAAGGGGCTAAGTTCCGGCGAACGTTGATAAATATGATTTCCGGACACTAGAACTCGCGTCCCAAGAATCCTCGACCGCAGCACATGGGGTAACGATGGTGTTGTAGGTAATTGTGACATCGCGTGCCAGATGGGACACGGAGATAACGGACGGACACGGATTCGTCGCCATTATCGGCGCCCGCGCCGCTCTCGGTGAGGCCAACATTCTGCCCTGGCCTGCGGGCCTAATAGCTGATTGGTGTCTCCTTGACCCAAGCGGGCCCAGCACGACCAGTAAAACGGCAGCGATAGAAATCAAAGCAACGGTTCGTGCCACAGTATTCTTCGCCGATCGGATGGGGCCCCCGCGGCATCAAAAATGGCGATTGTTGTCCGGCGCATCCGGCCAATCCGTATATCCAAGACGGTGAGAAGCTTCATGAGCGCGTCTGCCCGGCCGAGATAATCCAGAAACTGCCAGAGTGATCGGGCAGCCTGTTCTACAACTCTCACGCATTTGTAATCGGCGAATTCTCTATAGTCGATTAGGGCGAGGGAGTGCTTCATCTCCTCGTACCCTCATTCCACCAGTCCTCCAAAATAAGAGGCGCCTGGATCCGTTCGTAATGGCGAACGTTGTTTGTTACCAGGACTGCCGCTGCAGCCAGGGAATGTGCCGCGATCATCATGTCCACTTCGCCAATGAGTTTGGCCGGTCGCGGCAAACTGATGCCGGATTTCCGCATAGAAATCGGCCGCCTCTATGTCCCAGGGCAGCGCCCGCACAATCTTCAGGAACTGGCGCACCCCCGTGTGCAGCCGGTGGCACGGCGGAAGACGCTTCAGACCGTCGAGCAACTCGGCGCGAGTCATCACCGAGATGCAAATCATGGACGGCTCGATAGCCGACAGCTTGGCTTCGGCCTGCGGAGTGCGGCCCTTGATGATATAGCTGGCCGTGTCCGTGTCGAACATGTAAAGCACACTCAGCCCTCTTCCGCAAAGAGATGCCGATCCCGCGGCGGGAGGTTCATCGGACAGTCGGACATGAAATCTTCGGGCACCTCCATGGAGCGCATTATCTCAAAGAAGTCCTGCCACGCTTTGGCGCCGGGCCGGTACGACAAGACTGCGTCGCCAGTGACATCGTCGCGGGTGGCAAAAACTTCATCGCTGTCGAAGCGGAACTCGGCGGTCAAACGAACCGCCTGGCTGGAACCATTCTTGGACAGTTTTGCGATTCGCAACTATTTGGAAAGCCATGTCCACTGCACTTGCATCTTTTCCATATTCATGCTAATCTCTATAGGCAATAGGGAGATACTCTGTGGCCGTACTCATCGAAGATACTCTCAGCGTTCGCGAGGACTTCGAACTCCAGCACGACCGGCTGGTCCGCGAAGAAATCGAGACCTTCCGTCGCAAGGCTAACGCCTTCCTGGCTGGCGAAATCCCGGAAGACGAATTCCGCCCGTTCCGCCTCAAGCACGGCATCTACGGGCAGCGCCAGCCCGGTGTCCAGATGGTGCGCTGCAAGGTTCCCGGCGGCCTGCTGACCGCCGCGCAGATGGAGCAACTGGCGCGCATCAGCGAAGCGTTCGCCGGCGGCAAGGGCCACATCACCACGCGCCAGAACATGCAGTATCACTTCGTACGGCTGGCGGATGTCCCCGACGTCATGCACCTGCTGGCCGACGTGGGGCTCACCAATCGCGAAGCCTGCTACAACACCGTGCGCAACGTCACCACCTGCGCTCTGGCGGGCCTAAGCCGCGCCGAAATCTTCGACGTGCGGCCCTACGCCCAGCGCATCGCCTATGCGTTTCTGCGCAAAGACCTCACCAGCAATCTGCCGCGCAAATTCAAGATCGCGTTCGACGGCTGCCGCGACAACGATTGCATCGCCGGCGCCATCAATGATATCGGCTTGCGCGCCGTGGTGCGCGATGGCCGCCGCGGCTTCCGCATGGTGGTCGGCGGCGGCCTCGGCCCCCTGCCGACCGAAGCCCAACTGCTCGACGAGTTCCTGCCCGAAGAGCGCCTGCTCAACCGTTGCGAGGCCGTCGTGCGCGTGTTCAACAAGTACGGCAACCGCCAGAACCGCAACAAGGCGCGCATGAAGTTCGTGTTGCGCGAGCGCGGCATCGGCTGGCTGCGCGAGCAGATCGAGCGGGAGTACGCCGATATCCTGGAAAACGGCGGCATCGCCTGGCCCGAACTGGTACCGGAAGGCTTCGGCGGACATCAATCGCACCCTCAGCCGCTGGGACAAGGCGCGCTGCTGCCTGTCATTCACACCAACGGCGCGGGCGATCCGCAATACGATCGCTGGCTCGAAAGCAACCTCATTAAGCAGAAACAGAGCGGCTACGCCACGGTGGTCGTGCGCGTGGATCAGGGCAACTTGACCAGCGCACAAATGCGCGGCCTCGCCCGCCTCGCGGCGGACGCCGGCGATGGTCTTCTGCGCATCGGCATCGACCAGAACATCCTGCTGGGATTCGTTCCGCTGGGCAGGCTGCGCGGTCTGCATGCGGCGCTGCGCGGGCTAGGCCTCGGCGAGGCAGGCGCGAGAGAGATTGGCGACGTCACCACTTGCCCCGGAGCATACTCCTGCAACCTTGCGCTCACCAAGTCCATGAACCTGGGCGCCGCGCTGCAGGAGGCCGTGCGCCAATACGATGACCCGCAGGCGCGGAAGCTATCCATCAAGGTAAGCGGCTGCCCGAACTCCTGCGGCCAGCACTGGATCGCCGATTTCGGCTTCTACGGCAATGCCCGCAAGATCGATGGCCGCGAGGTTCCCTATTACCAGATGCTGCTGGGCGGCGGTTTCGACGACGAAGGCATCATGCGCTTCGGACTGGCCGTGCAGAGCGTGCCGGCGCGCCTGGCGCCCGAGGCCGTCACGCGCGTGCTCGATCATTACCTCGCGCAGCGCGCGCCCAATGAGACTTTCCGCCAATACGTGATGCGTTACAAGGTGGAGACCTTCCGCAGCCTCACCAGCGACCTCGCCAAGCCCGCCGAGTTGCACCCGGAGATCTATCGGGACTGGGGCGACGACACCGCATTCTCGCTGCAGCTTGGCCGCGGCGAGTGCGCCGCCTAGTCCAGTCCGCCGATTACCGCGCGGCCCACGCGGAAGCGGGTGGGTAACCGTTATTCGGGATTCCTGACCGTCAGGGGGTTGTGCTATCATTTTGGAAGCGCGGCCAATCACACGCTCACGGAGAGGTGGCTGAGTGGTCGAAAGCAGCGGTTTGCTAAACCGTCGTAGGGCCTTAAAGCTCTACCGAGGGTTCGAATCCCTCCCTCTCCGCCATTTCAATAACTTACAGACAATTTCGAGCGTGCGACAGCGGGTCAATCGAGCAGGATGCCGACGTAGTGATATTTATCGATCGCGAGGAAGTGTACAAACGAGACCGGGAGAATCTGCAAGGCGCGGCGGAATTGATCCTGGCGAAACAACGCAACGGCCCTGTGGGGAAGATCGGGCTGCGCTTCCTGCACCATTTGACCAAGTTTGAGAAACGCTGCCCAGGATCATGACAGAGTGGAGTGATTTCCCCCTTGGCCGACGGGTGGAGACCAAGCCGGGACCTTTCCGGCAAATATGATCGGCAAGTCGATGAGAGTAAGGCTCGGGCTTGGGCACCCCGAAGTTGTTTGGGCTATGCCAAATCCTCCTCGCCCCCCTTCACCCGCCCACCGAATTCCGCCTCGCAAACCGCGGCGAACGCGCAGTGCTTGTATGAGCAAAGATTGGACGACCGATTGGGCAGGTAGATACCGTCCCGCATGGCCTCACGAACCAAAGGGTACAGTTTCTCCGTCATTTTCAAATCCGCCGGTGAGACGGTGTACTCCTGCGTGACCACTTGGGGGCTCTTGGTGGCGACCAGGGTATCCACGCGCGCCTTCCCGTTGGCGCCAGGGCAAAGCTTCGCGTGCGTGGCCAACTGAAAAGTGTAGTCGGCGCTGACGCCCGTAGGCTTGCGCGCGGCCGTCTTCAGCTCAATGACGCGCCCGCTGGTATCCAGAACATCCACAAAACCCCGCACGGCGACGCCGCCGATGACGCCTTGTACCGGGAGTTCGAGCGCGGCCGGCTCGATCTCCGGCGCGACTTCGTCGAGGTATTTCCGGGTAAGCATGGCGGCCTGGCGCTTCAGCAGGTCTACGTCTTCATCGGCCCCGAAGGCAGCGCCTACTGAGGCGGTGTCCCAAGCCTCTTCGAACGTTGCCTGCAGATCCTCGGGATCGGGCGAGCCGTCCTCCAGCTTGGCGCGAAAGAAAGCCTCGGCCATCTGATGCACGACGCGGCCACGAACCAGCGAGCCGTTGGGCGGATCCGGCAGGCCAAGCGCGTATTTGTAGTACCACTTGGCGCCGCAGTCGCGGAACGTGCACACCTGTGACGGGGAGAGTAGCCCGCCCAAGTCGTTCAGAGGCGCTGCTTGCGGCCGGGCCGCGGGGAATACCCGCGGCTCCGGCTCGATGGGGAATCTCGTCAGCAAAAGCAAGCAGATCCCAGTCCGAATCGGGCCTCTCAGAGCCACTTGCGCGTGACCCAAGGAGCCAGATTGATGAGACAGAAGGATATCGCCTCGTGAGGAAGCTGATGTACTCGCAAGCCGGTCGTAGCTCCATTGCAGACCCATTCTATCCGCCGGGTTGCCGCGATGGCCAAGCCAACGCTGCCTCCCCAAGCCCGAGGAGCCGTGGCAGGGCGGGCAGCCTCACGGGGCACCCGCTTGGAGGAACAGGACGGGACCTCCGGACCGGGCGGGATCACTCCTACGGTAGGGCGTTTCCGGCGAGTTGCCTCGGAGCGCGACTTCACGGAGTGATTGTCCCCTTGGCGGCACCTCCAGAGTCATCCATTTCTGAACAACACCGAAAAGATCCCTCCAGGCCGACCACCCCAGTGAAACCAGTCACCGCGGATTGTTGTAGTGGTGCCAATGTCGACGGGCCGCCCATGGGCTGGGACATTCCTGCGAGCACCCACCTCTTCCAGGGCCTCCAGAACACCTGGGCGGTCGAGACCGCACAGCGCGAAGAACTCACCGATCGCGGGATGCGTATGCCGGAGAACCCACAACATTTTCCCAAGTGCGTAGTGGTCCGCCTTCATGCCAATTTCCCACGGGGATCGTCGATCGGCGCCCGTCCACTCGGGCAGAGGCGGGAGCTTCCTTACGCCCTTGAACTTCAGGTATGCGAAGAGTTCAGGGAGCAGGGATTGCCGCATCTGGATCTCGAAAGCCGTGGCAATGGCGTGGACGGTCATTCCGGGAGCGGCAAAACCCTGAGTCCGGTAGATCTGCTCCGCAGCGAGCAATTGGGACCGCCCTTCCGGCTTGAGCCGCGAGTATACGCCGCCCAGTTCTTCCAGCAGCGCAGCTTCACAGCAGTAGCGGTCGCTGCTGGTCATACCCGCCACAACGCGCTCCATCTGGGCGATCAGGGCGTCTTCCCGCTCCCGGGACTCGCTGTGCGCGCTCATAATCGCGCGGAACGTCTCTTCCTTGCGATTCGACCGGTCCTGAGCGGCCTGAACCGCTCCTGGTTCATCTGACCCGGCTTCGAACGCCTCCACCTCCGCGATGGCTGCCACCCGAGCCAGATACAAGATTCCCAAGAGGTTGAGATCCTTCGGCGGCTCCCCAAGGACTTCCTCCCACTCTTCCATGCCGCTAGTCACGTCGGTTCGCACAAGGCCGGGAACCGAATCCAGGTCTCCATCCGTGGGTACCCAAAGGACACCCTCATCCTCGCTTGGCCAGGAGCGGACCAGCAATAGGTTGCGCGCCACCAAGCCCGAGATGAAGGTCTGCCGTGAGTTCGATACTCCGGCTTGGCCCACTTTGATCGTCTAATTTGGCCCCCCTGCTTATCGACATTTTACGTCATCTTGGCCGGCGTTCAAAACTCCGGCCAGCTAACTAAAATCCAATGGGCAATACTGATTACCCCAAACACCAACCAACCAGAAACCAAAACCAACCAAACCACAAACCAAACCATAAACCAAGCCAGCCAGCGAAACCAGAAACCAGAACCAAAACCAACCGAACCACATACCAAACCCTAAACCAAGCCAACCAACCAAAAACCAACGACCAAAACCACCAACCGGAGGCACTGGCGGCGCCGGCGGATGGAGACCACCACGGGGTTTGGGGCGGAGCCCCATCTTAAGAAACTGTTCCACTTCCTTTTCCTTATGTTCTTGCCCGCACCCCGTAGACCTCCGTGCGATGCCAAGCGATTGGAGCGGTCGCGACTGGGCATGCGGATGTGCATACCGGCCGCTCTCCGCCTGCCGGTGAGGTCCCGGCTGAATGGCCGCCCCTGGTAGGGGTTGAAGGTCCGCGACGGCCGTTCCGGCGAAACGAGGCCGGGGTGCCCCAGACCGGGCCACCCCGCCACTTCCGGATCAGCACTTCTTGCCCCTTTCCAGGCTTCGTCGGAAACGGTAAGACTCTCTCCCGGTATCGATAATGTGGGCCCGGTCCGTGATCCGATCCAACAGCGCTTTACACAATCGCGGATTGGGAAACACCGTGGTCCATTCCGAGAACGGCAAGTTTGTGGTCACGATGATCGCCGCCCGCTCGGCCCGCTCCGAGATCACCTGAAACAGAAACTCCGCACCGATGTCGGCCAGCGGCACATACCCCACTTCATCCACCGCGATCAACTCGTACTTCTGCCAACGAGTCATTAGCCGCCGGACTTGATTGTTCTGCTTGGCTTCCACCAACTCATTCACCAGAGCCGCCGCCGTGGTGAATCGAACCCGCCGTTTCTGCCGGCACGCGGCCAGACACAATCCCTTCGCCAGATGGCTTTACCCGTACCGCAATCGCCGATCAGCACGACCGGTTCGCTGCGTGCGATGTAGCCGCCTTCGGCCAACTCCCGAATCCGCGCCGCCGGAATCTGCGGCGCTTGCGTGAAATCGAATTCCTCTAAGGCTTTCATCCGGAGCAATGGCGCGTCGCGAATCCGGTTGGCGATGGCGTGCCGGTCTCGCTCTTCGCACTCTGTAGCCAGCAGCGCTTCCAGGTATCGGATGTGGCTGTGGTTCTCCTTCACGGCTTGCTCCGCCAAGCAAACGAAGTGGGCTCCCACTGTCGGCATCCGCACGGCTTTGCAGTACTGCCGCACACTGGCGTGTTCCAGACTCTCCGTTGGGCTCTTCATTGGAGGCCTCCCCGTGTGCCGGTCAGCAACAGATCGTAATCGTCCATCACCGGCATGGGACGCTCGAACTGGGCCAACTCTTCGGCCAGGGTGATGGCATACTGCCGGCGTTGCTCCGCATCGGGCATACGAAAAATGTGCAGCACCGCGGCGGCATCCGTAACTCCCAGATGCAATGCCTCTTCCACCGCCGCTAGGAGACGGTCCCATCCCTCCACCGAACCTACGCGCACCAGCCCGATCATCTCCCGCGTCCCGGCACTCTTGCCGTGGCGTTGCTCCAACTGATGCCAGATGCGGTCCAAGCACTCCGGCCAGCGACCCGCCTGCCGCCACTGCTGCAAGGGCGTCGAGCCCGCCATGGCGCCCGGCTTTTTCTCCAGCACATCCAGGTAATGCTCCAGGTTCAGGATCTCGTGCCCTCGTCCATAACACCGCGCATGTCGAACTGCACATTGGTTGTCATGTCGGATCTCGATCTGCGACGGCCCCCCCGCAGCCGACACCCGCAGCCCTGGCGACAACGGCGCCGAATACCAGTTGAGCTTCACCCTCACGCGGCCCTTGCCATCCACCACCAGCGGATACAAAACCTCCTCAATGGGAAATCCCTCGTCCGCTCGCGGCAATAGGAACGCCCGCTCATACTGACTGGCTTCACCCACCGCCATGCTCTTGCCGCTGATCGTCCGGTCCCGGTTGGCCACGCACGCCGCCAACAGGTGAATGCCTTTACGCCGTTGCTATTAAGATGGAGTTCGAATTCACAGGTCTGGCCCCGTTTATGTATCATCAGTAGTGATGACCGCGAACGCGAACGCGCCGCCCGGAACAAACTCGTGGCTCGCCTCGCCGACCTGGACGAGGTGCTGCGCGGCTCTCTCCTCCGACGCACCCTCCGTCACTCCAGCGGTTGTCCCAAATGTGCGCGCGGGGAAGGTCATCCCCTCTGGGTTCTCAATGTGGGCTACCCCGGCGGCAAGACCCGCCAGTTGAGCCTCCGCCCG
>Ga0181538_10003509_pt1 | contig 15240 bp, 15 predicted proteins | sample PEATcosm2014_Bin_40_FD_119773 | JGI IMG/M metagenome (GOLD analysis project Ga0181538, IMG submission 119773) | Peatland microbial communities from MTU Mesocosm Facility, Houghton, MI, USA - PEATcosm2014_Bin23_30_metaG | ecosystem: Environmental > Terrestrial > Soil > Wetlands > Peat | place...
CGTCCACCCAGACGCCGTTCGCAACGCGATTGAGAGCGAACGCTTCCACAACTCCAAGCCGTTGGGAGTATCCGTCGTCGATCCCTACATCGAGTTCATTCGCCACACTCTCGAGCAACATCCGCGCCTGCGCGCCACGCGCATCTACCAGATGATTCGCGACCGCGGCTACAGCGGTACCCTCCCAACCGCGCGATGTCGCAATATATCCACGACCAATGGGGCGCCGAGCAGGGGTTCCCTCGCGGGCCGGTTTATGCGATCGCCCAATCCAGCGATGGCTATCTCTGGATCGGTACGCAGGCCGGCCTGGTCCGATTCGATGGGCTGAATTTTCGGCTTCTCCGGGACGTGCCGGGCTTGCCGAACGGCGAAAGCGTTTACGGCTTGATGTCGGACGGGCACGGGAATCTGTGGATTCGGCCTCAAGGGAACCTGGTGCGTTATCGCAATGGCGCCTTCGACACCCCCGTTGCCACGCTGCATTTCGGTATTTCCGCGATGTGCGATTCGAATGGCGGCGATCTCCTGATTTCAGTCATGGATCGGGGCGTCATGGCTTACCGTCAAGGCAAATTCGCAATGGTTTCGGATACGCGCGATCTGCCTCGTTCTCCGGGGCTTTCTATCGCCCAGACGCCGGATGGAAGAATCTGGTCCGGAACCCGGGACGCTGGCCTCTGGCGCGCAGAACCCGGACACCCCGTCCCAATCTCGGAAGGATTACCCGATCTGAAGGTCAACTCCTTGCTTGCCGGAGCAGATGGAGATCTTTGGGTCGGCACCGATAGCGGCATCGCCCGCTGGAACGGCAAACAGCTCTTAGCGGTGGGACCGGCCTCGCTCCATCAACTCCAAATTCTCGCCCTGGAGCGCGATCGCGACGGCAGCATCTGGGCCGGTACGGACTCCCAAGGTCTTCTGCGTATGAAATTTGCAAGGCATCGCTTACCTGGATATTGGGAGGCGATCGCGCGAGGCTGTCACGGACCTGTTTGAAGATCGCGAGGGCGACCTGTGGATCGGGAGAGCGGGCGGAATCGAGCGGCTACGCGATAGCGCATTTGTGACCTATTCCCGCGCCGAGGGCTTGCCGGCAGACAGCAACAATCCCGTCTTTGTGGATTCGGAGGACCGCTTGTGGATGCCACCGATCGACGGCGGCCTCTGGTGGATGAAAGGCGACCGGCACGGGAGGGTTTCCAACGATGGACTGGATGCCGACGAGGTCTACTCCATTGCCGGCAGCAAGACCGAGCTATGGCTGGGACGGCGAGACAGAGGATTGACCATGCTTCGCGCCGAAGGAGACTCATTCACCACCCGAACCTATACCAAAGCCGAGGGACTGGCTCAAAACAGCGTTTTCTCGGTCTATCAGGCTCGCGACGGAAGCGTTTGGGCAGGAACGTTGAGCGGTGGCGTCAGCAAGCTCAGGGACAACCGGTTCACAACCTATACGAGCGCCAACGGACTGCTGGCGAACACGGTGGCGTCAATCATCCAAGGTTCCGACGGGACCATGTGGTTTGGAACAACGGGGGGGCTGACGCGCTAACAAAGGGCGGTTGGCTGGGGTACACGGAGCAAGACGGCCTGCCATCGAATAACGTTTACTGCCTTCTGGAGGACTACAAAGGTGTGCTGTGGATCGGAACCGCCGCGGGCCGGGCTTTTCGGGGCGCTCAGGGGATTCAGACTCCTGCCGCCGGACCAGAGTGGCGCCGGGAGGCGATCCTGGGGCTGGCAGAAGACCCGCTTGGCTCACTGTGGATGGCAACTTCGAACCACGTATTACGCATGAATCGCGAGAAGCTTTTGCGAGGCACCCTGGGCGAAGGCGATGTGCGCCAGTTTGGCGCCGCCGACGGTCTCCGCGGCGCCGAGGGCTTGAGGCGGCACCGATCTGTGATGGCGGATGCCGCCGGGCGCATCTGGTTTATCCTGGATCGTGGCATCTCGGTAGTCGACCCTGCGCGGTTAGCGCGCGACGCAGCTCCCGCGATTGTTCACGTGCAGACTATTTCAGCGGATGGTAGCTCTGTGCCCATGGAGGGACCGGTTCATATTCCGGGAAGCGATCGCAGGGTGACATTCGGGTTTGCCGGTTTGAGTCTGTCCGTTCCGGAATCGGTTCGTTTTCGCTATCGCCTGGATAGATACGACTCCCGGTGGAGTGAGCCGACATCGGTGCCAGAGGCCGGCTATACCAACCTGGCGCCTGGACCGTACCCGTTCAAGATCCTCGATGGGAACCTCCATATCCAGGCGGGCGAACTGTTTACGCCCGGTCCTTCAGCGTCGATCGATTCAAGGAGGCCACCGTGCGCCTGATCCGTGATGTCGGCAACTGGCTCGATCAAAGACTTCAACTCGGGGCGCCGATCCGCGAAACGATGCAGTACCCAATCCCGCGCGATACCGCAAGCTGGTTCTATGTGTTCGGAAGCGCGGCGATGACGGCCTTCGGGCTCCAACTTGTTACAGGAATACTTCTCGCCCTGATCTATGTACCTTCAGCCAGTGATGCTGGAACAGTTTGCAGATCTTGAACCACCAGGTAAGCCTTGGCTGGTTCATTCGTGCGCTGCACGGCTGGGGATCGAATTTCATGCTGGCCATTGTGCTGGTTCACATGATCCAGGTGTTCCTTTTTGGAGCTTACAAGTTTCCAAGAGAACTGACCTGGATTCTTGGCGTCTTCCTGTTGCTCATGACGCTAGGAATGGCCTTCACGGGCCAGGTGCTGCGATTTGACCAGGATTCATATTGGGGTCTGGGAATTGGAGCGTCGATTTGCAGCCGGGTGCCCCTCGTCGGCCCGGCATTAGTGAAGCTGATGTTAGGAGGTCCAATCATTGCGGGCCCGACGCTTTCCCGCTTCTTCGCCCTCCACGTGTTTGTCATTCCTGGTTCGTTGATGCTGTTCGTGGGATTGCACGTGCTCATGGTGCTCAAGCTGGGTGTCAACGAATGGCCCATGCCGGGCCGACTGGTTCGCCGTGCTAACTATGTGCAGGAATACCACGCCCTGACACGCACCCAGGGAGTGCCATTTATGCCGTACGGCGTTTGGAAAGATGTGGTCTTTTCTGGAATGATCCTTCTCGCCATCGCGGCATGTGCTGTGTATTTCGGTCCATTCGGCCCGACCGGCCAACCGGACCCGCGCATCATTCAGACAGCGCCACGGCCGGATTTCTTCTTCCTGTGGCTCTATGCCCTTTTATCGTTGCTACCGCCTTCGCTCGAAACTCCTGTCCTCCTGATCGGACCAGCGATCGCGCTGATCGTTCTGCTTCTGCTTCCGTTCTTTTCGGGCGAGGGTGAAAAGAGCTGGAAGCGGCGCCCAATTGCGGTCCTGACGGTTCTCTTGATCGCTGTCACGCTCGGGACGTTTACCAATATGGCGAGCCACACGCCGTGGAGCCCTGTAATGGACGCTTGGACCGGAGCCCCGATCCCCGCGAAGTTCGTAAGCGGACGAACGCCGCTTCAGGTCCAGGGTGCGCTAGTCTTCCAGTCGAAACAGTGTCACAACTGCCACGCTCTCGGTGAGAACGGCGGCAAGCGAGCGATGACTGCTCGCGCCGGTTATTTGATCTTTCCGCCGGAGAATGAGGGCACGTTCTTGGCCGGGGTGACATCTATCGCATCATTGGCACTCTTCATTGTCGCCCTTGGTACCGTTAATGTGAATAACGCGCAGGTTCAGTTTACGCATGATGTTGGAGCGGTGTGCATCCACCGTTTTTACGCTAATGTCGAGGGCTGCGGCTACTTCTTTATTACTCTGCCCCGGCGCGAGTAACCGCAAAACCTCCAGCTCTCTCGGGCTGATATTGCCGGGAGGCGGGCATGGCGCGTTAGTTTTTGCGGCCGATGATCAGCCTGGTGATCGCTGGCGATAGAAATAGTTGGTCCCTCTCGACGTATTGGCACGCCGACCTCGAGCACGTGCATCCGGCTGCCATCCTTGCGTTTGCGAACCACCTCCGCCTCCCACTCGCTGCCGTTGCGATACCCGTTCTACGTAACTCTGAAATTCGCGGTGGAATTCATCGGGCACAATCAGCTCGCTAAGGAGACGGCCCTGAAGCTCTTGTGCAGTGTAGCCAAAAAGCTGAGTGAACTCCCGGTTGACCGAGGCCACGCGACGACCGTTCAGATCCATCAGAAACGTTGGCTTGCGGCGCATGTTCAAACAAACCGTCCAGCAGAGCATTCCGCTGCGGGGGATTCTCGAGATCTAGACCGAAGTCGTCATTGAAGGCTGCCGTCAGCATACAGCACGGGATGAGCGGCGCTTCGGCCGAAGTTGTGGCAGATGGATCGTCGGCCACCATCGATGACGTCACCGGATACTGGCCGACTTATGGGGAGTAATCGGCCGGCCGTCGTGCATACTTTCCGAGCGTTTCGGGCTATTGTCCGAGTCGGCGACCATCGGCTCGGAGCGATCCGCACGTAGGCAAGGTCGCAAGTGAGGCAACACAGCCACACCATGCACTGATGCGTAGTGGCGAGCCGAAGTCAGCAATTTGGCCAAACGACTGTTGGTGGTGGTGGGAGAAGGGGCCAAAATGGCAGCGGCAGTAGGGGCCACAGTGCCGCGCCTGAAAGGCGGCGAGGATGCCCGCAGGTCGGGTGCCCAGCGATTTCAAACGGCGACCGACTTCGCCGCCGCTGGACCAATGCGTAACCACACCACTGGTCCCTTTCTCACTGCCAAAATGGCCCCATCTTCCGCTGCCGAATTCACACAAGGGCGTCGCGCGGCGTTAATATCGGTTGAGTAGATCCTCTTATCCTGTACGGAGGCTGCCTATGCCCAAGGGACGCACTTGGATCGCGATCACGGCCATCGCCGCGTGCGGGATCGCCGCGCCGATCGACCTGAAGCCTGGCTCCGCGGTTCGTTCCTGGCTCATTCTGGCGCCTCTGCCCGTAACTGGGACGGCGCCAAACGAGACAGCCGAGTTGGGAGCCTTCAAGCGGGACGCGTTGGCTTCGCAAGGAGGTGAGACAGGCGCCAATCCTGCCGAAGGTCAGGTTATCGATCTGGCTGGACGGAAATACGCCTGGCAGCGCTTGGAGTCCTCCTCCGACAGCGTCGACCTCGGAAGATCATACGGTGAGAAGCCTGCCATCGCCTACGCCTTTGCGACAATCGAACAAGCCACGCCCTCCGACGCGCTCTTCGGCCTCGGCAGCGACGACGCCGTCAAAGTCTGGCTCAATGGCCGTCTGGTTCACCGGAACTGGACGGAGCGCGCTGTTCGTTTGGATGACGACATCCTCCGTCTTCACCTGACCAAGGGCACCAATCGGCTGCTTCTGAAGATTCAGAATCGCGGCGGCGGCTGGGGCTTCTGTTTCCGAGCCATAGACTCCGCGCGTCTCCAGGAACGACTGGCGGAAATGGTGCTCGCCCGCGATCTGGATGGCCTGCGAACGGCCGCGCCACTAGCGGGCGGCGCGGATAACGGCGGCAAGTACGGCCTGACGGCTTGGCAGTGGGCCACTGTACGTGGACATCGGAACATGACGAAGATACTGGAAGCGTCCGGCATGCATGGAAGCGCCCCGCCGGGCGACCCGCGCCTGGTAGTGGACGCAATGTTTCGAGACTACGTCCATCCGGGCGAGCCCGGTGCTGTGGTTCTGGTCGCGCGCAGGGGGAAAATCCTGTTCGAGAAAGGGTACGGCCTGGCGGATGTGGAACACTCCCGGCCGATTACCCCGGAAACCTGCTTCCACCTCGCCTCCATCAACAAGCCATTCACCGCAGCAGCGATTCTCAAGCTTCATGAAGAAGGCCGTCTGCGCATAGACGATCCGCTTTCAAAATACATTCCCGATTATCCGCGCGGCGATCTCATCACCCTTCGCCACTTGCTGACGCATACGTCTGGAATTCCCGACCGGCTGGGCGGCCCCGGTCAACTCCCCGGCTTCTTCACGCCGCCGAACCGGGACTACGTGATTGCTGCTTTCAAGTACCTGCCCCTCGATTTCGAACCAGGCTCGCGCTATGCCTATAGCAATCCCAACTACTATTTGCTGGGCAGAATCGTCGAGATGGTTTCTGGCCAGTCATATCCTGACTTCCTGCGCGAGTGGTTTCTCGTGCCACTGGGAATGACGCATACGGGCGTATTCCGGCCGGGCGAGGCGGGCAAGGCGGAACCCTACTGGTACGCCGACGGACGAATCGGGCAGCGGCAGCACATGGTCGAGAACCGCTCTCCTTTGCTGCACGGCGGCCATGCGCTGCTCGATGCAACGGCTCAGGATTTATACCGCTGGACCGATGCTTATTTCAATGGCCGGATCCTCCAGAAGGCGACCGTCGAGGCCGCCCTGACGCCCGCCGATAACGGCCGCTCCGTCAACACGCCCGCCAGACAAGGTGGCTACGGCTTCGGCTGGGGCATAGGGCGTCTGCGCGGGATGCGCGCGATCTTCCATACAGGCGGCGGAGAGGGATATTGCGGTGCTCTCTTCCATTTCCCCGAGGCCGGTTTCACGGTTATCATCCTGGCCAATGCAGGTGCTCCCCTGCCCACCTATGATGTCGAACGGACTGCACGAACCATTGCCGAGCTCTACCTGCACGATGAACTGGAGCCGAACGATTCGCCGGCAGTTGATACGCAGGTCGATCCCGCGACCTACGATGCCTTTACCGGTTTGTACGACATGGGATCTTACGGAGTGATGCAGGTCACTCGTTCGGGAAGTCACCTGTATGAGCAGACCACCAACCACGGCCGTGTCGAGTTGTTTCCGCGTGACCGCGGCCGGTTCTTCGAAGACTGGAAGGTCGTGGATGCCGATGTCGAGTTTGTCCGGAATGCGGCATCCGAAGTGAGTCATCTCGTCTTCTCGCTGGATGGCGACGCCTTTCGCTCGCCGCGGCTACCCGACCCGCCTCGCGGGCTGCTCACCTCATATGCCGGGAAGTATCGGCTCTCCAACGGTCAGACGATCGAGATTGTGCCAGACGGAAACCTCCTGTTCGTGCGGGTGAACGGACAGCCTCGCATGCAGCTCTATCCGCGCTCCTCCAAACTGTTCTACCTGCTGGAAGCCAAGGTGACCGCCGAATTCCTCGAAGAGCCGAATGGCAGTGTGAACCGGCTCATTCTGATTCAGGACGGCCGCAGCGTTGAGGGACGGCGACTGGAAGCCCAGGCGACATCGGACTCAGCGCCGGTCGTGCCCGCTGGGCCGGGTGCTCCGCCGCTATTCCAACCCGAAATCAAGACGGCCGCGCCTCTCCAGGTGGTCGTCATTCCTATGCGCGGCACCTACGCCCAAACCGGAATCGCGCTGGAACTGCTGACTGCCTTCCTGGCCTCGCGCGGGGTCGCACCCGCCGGAGCGCCCTTCGGTCGCTATTACGACGCCGCCGGTACCGTGCCTGAGGCCGAGCTGCGTTGGGAAGTGGGTTTTCCGGTCGCTGGAACCCTGATGGCAGGCAGTCCATTCGAGGCGCGCAAGCTCGAAGACTCCAACATCGCTGTTGTGAAGGTGCCAGGCGAGCATTCCGCCACGAAGCCATGGCCAAAGCTGCTAGAGTGGATTGCCGAGCAGGGCTATCGTCCCACCGGTCCAAACATGGAATTCTGGCTGGACGGTCCGCGAAGCGAACTGCGTATCGCGGTGGAGCGCGCGAAATAGATGCCTTCGTGACGTAAGTTCAGTGAGCCGGGCCTTCCTAACTTGATCCTTCTGGCTCGACACGTAGGTGCAAAATTGTAGCGCGAAGCGGCTGCACAATGAGCTACAGCGTCTTTCGGAAGACGAGTTTAAGAGGCACAGATCCCTTTACGGAGAGTCCCCCCTTGGCTTTGGTGTTTCTGGAATCTGAGTGCTGTAAGCGGACAGTATCAAGGGGTTTGCAAGGATCATCCCAAAAGCGAACACGCGCATTACGGAGTGGTATACCTTAATAGATGATATTATTGGCTATTGAAGGCGCCCGGCCTACGGCAATCCGATTGCTTGTGCTTCCGCGGATTTGACGCTTCGCGAGGAGGCCGACATGTTGCTCCCGATCAATCACGCTCTCCGCGTTCTCCGCAAGGATCCCGTTTTCACCGCCGTGGCGATTTGCTCGTTGGCGCTCGGCATCGGCGCGACCTCGGCCATGTTCAGCTTCGCCGACGCGTTGCTCCTGCGCCCTTTGCCGGTCCGGGACCCGGATCGCGTAGTCACCATCAACACCGCAGTCCCCGTGGAGCCCGGCACAAACACACCCATATCGTACCCGGACTATGTGGACCTGCGCGACCGCAATCGCACGTTCGATTCACTCGTCGCGGCGTCCTACTCATTTTTCGGCTTCAGTCCAAACGCCGCCACGCAGCCGCGCATGAAATTCGGTCTCTTCGTCTCGGGGAATTTCTTTCGAGCGCTGGGTGTGGAGCCGGCCCTGGGCCGCAGTTTCCGCCCGGAGGAGGACCAAGTCGAAGGGCGTGATGCGGTGGTCGTGCTAGGACACGACTTTTGGGTCGGCCAGTTCGGCGCGAGCCCCTCAGTGGTCGGCTCACGCATCCGGCTAAACGGCGTGGAGTTTTCGGTGATCGGCGTGGCACCCGAGCATTTCACCGGCATCGACACGGTTTTTCGGCCACAGGTCTTCGTTCCCCTGGCAATGTCGACACGCTTGAGCCAGAAGAATTATTTGCAGGACCGCGACTACGGCTGGCTCATCATCAAGGGCAGGCTGAAGCCGGGCGTCGGCCTAGAGCAGGCGCAGGCCGATATCGGGGCACTCTCCACCGGTCTGCAGAACTTGCATTCGCAGAGCGGCCGCGACCAGCGTCTCCAGGTAGCCACCGAGCTGCAATTTCGCATCTCGCAAGCCGAGGCGCAGGCGGCCTTTACCGCCATGCTCGGCCTGCTGGGTATCTGCGTGCTGCTGGTGGCCTGCGCCAACGTGGCGAGCCTGCTGCAGAACAGGATGTCCGCATTCTCCAGTCTCCCGTTCCTTTTCTTGCGGTAGTTAAGAAGAATTTCGCGGTCCTTACGAAACTCGACCGTTGGTTGCAATCAGCAGCTAGTTACCTTGCAGAGATGCCTGTTCTGCTCATCGACGACGAAGCCGATCAGGCCTCGATCAATACGAAAAGCAACAGACCCCCGGATCCGACCGTCAGCGACGAGGATGACAGCGACGATAATCAGGCGCCATCCAAAATCAATGCGCTTATACGTTCCATACTCGGACGTACGCCGAAGGCCGCTTACATTGCATATACCGCTACGCCGTTTGCAAATATTCTGATCAACCCTGACGCTGTCGATCGGCGGGTTGGGGACGACCTCTTCCCGAAGGATTTCGTCATTCAGTTGCCGCGCCCTGAGGGCTACACGGGGACCGAGGAGCTTTTCGGAGTCCAGGCCCAGGGCCGGGACGTGCTGCGCACAGTGCCTGAAGAGGATGTACAGGCGCTAAGAGCAAAGCGCGGGCACAGGATGGCCGAGGTCGTTATTGGGCAGCAGCGCGACGGCCTGCCGACGTCGCTGTCGGATGCGCTCATCTCGTTCTGTCTTGCCGGCGGCGTGCGAACCCTCCGTTCCGGGTTCGCTGGCAAGAGCCACACGATGCTTGTCCACGTCAGCCAGAGAACTGATGACCAGGAGCGCATTGCCAGCATCATCCGCGGGCAGGTAGAACTTTGGCGTGAGGCGGAACGACAGGGGCAGCGACTTGACGTGCTCTTCGCCTCCGTTTGGGACAAGTTCAAAGTCGGAATTGATGCTCCTGCCGACGACCCCACTGTAATTCAGGCCGCAATCGCCGTTCTCCGGCAGCTCGTCATATTGGTGCTCAACAGTGTGACCGGCGAGAACCTTGAATATGATGAGAAGCCCGGTCGCCACATCATTGCCGTTGGTGGAAACCGACTCTCCAGGGGGCTGACCCTGGAGGGATTGACCGTTTCTTACTTCTTGCGTACGGCATCGATGTGCGACACCCTCTTGCAAATGGCCCGGTGGTACGGATTCCGTCGGGGTTACGAGGATCTGATTCGCATATGGACCACCGACGGGATCGCCCGCTTGTTTTCCGAACTGGCGCTTGTCGAGCAGTCAATGCGCGATTCGATTACCGCGCTGGCTCGGGCAGAACGCCGGCCAGACCAAATGGCCATCCGGCTCCGTGCACACAGTGATCTCCTCTTGACAGCCCGCAACAAAGCCGGCACCGCGAGAACCATTCGGGACTCTTGGGCAGGTGAACACCCTCAAACGACTTTACTGCCGTTATCGGAACCCCACAAATTGCAGGCCAACCGTGCCTTAGCTGATGAATTCCTCTCGGCGGTCCCGCTTTCGCTGAGATGCCATGGTGGTCTCCTCGCCCGGGATGTGCCGGCCGATTTCGTCTGTGCTTTCCTCCGCGCTTACGGCGTCAACGAGGACATCGTCGCATTTCGCAGCGATCAGCTCGCCGACTGGATCGTGGAGAGAGCCACAGTGGGAGAGCTAATCGACTGGTCCGTGTTCGTCGCCTCACCACCGACCCCGCGGCAGATAACTATCGGAGGACAAATAATCGGCCTTGTCCGACGCAGGCGTATCAGTAGCGAAAGTATCGGAATCCTCATTGATCCACGACACGAAGGAGTGGATCTGCGAGGTGGCCCGGATGCCTATAAGAGAGAGAGCGGGACTTATGACGCCGAAGCGATGCGGGCGGCCAGACCGGCATCACAAGGTCTGCTAATCATCTATCCGCTTGATGCCGCCGATCTTGGAATCGACCAGACCGATGTTGTTATAGCCCTGGCGCTGAGCCTGCCAAACACATCAGATGCTGGAACATCATGGGTGGTGAACAGGATGGTATCCAATGGCTGACGGACCCACGTCAGCACAATGGGCTGATTTGCGTGCCCGAAAGCCCGTCGCCGAGGACGCCTTGACCACAGTCCCGATTACCGTTGAGGGCGCCGAGACACAGTTGCTCATGGCAATGGACGTAACCGGAAGCCTCCATCTGTTGATACCTGTGCACAATGGTCCGGTGGGCGCCAAACCACCTGATCTTAATGGACTCAAGATCCGGCACCGCCTTCTGGAAATCGGGGAGTTTCTTGATCTCGTTGCCACGCCATCCCACGAACAGGTGTTTAATCCCGTCTGCGACGACGTGATCAACGCCGTTTGGGGCGACCACCGCGAACCCTGGGCGGCGGTGGCGGCGATAATTCGTAACTGGCAATCGGCATGGAAGCCTGTTCGCCCGGAGATGGATAGAACCGTCCAGGTCGGATTGCTCGGCGAGTTACTGGTTCTCAGGACACTGATGATCCCATGCCTTGGGCCAGCGGCCGTCAACCAATGGAGCGGCCCAGAAACCGAGAGACATGACTTCGTTGGTGATCGACTCCACCTGGAGGTGAAGACCACAAGGAAGAGCCGCCACGAACACGAGATTTCCCGACTTGACCAGTTACGAGTGCCTGACGGATGCCAGTTGCTGGTCGTGTCCATTCAACTCGAGCAATCGGTCGGCGGCAGTGAAACGCTGGCGACCAATCTGGACTCCATCATCGATCTGCTGCGAGGCGATGCATGCGCTCTGGACAACTTCATGGCAAAGATGGCGTACATGGGGTGGTCGGAGGAGATGCGAGACTCTGGGGAACTCCTTCGCTTTTTTGTGCGCAGCACATTTGTCTACCCCGTAGACGCGGAGTTCCCCCGGCTTCCCGATGACTTCACTCCCCCGTCCGGCGTCGTGTCGGTGAAATACACAGTGGATCTAGCCAACCTTCCTGCACTCGACACGGCCGAAGCCACGGAACTCATCAAGGCCGCTAATCCGTGTTTTGCGGGATGATTCGTCAGTGCGGTCCGAAAAGTTGAAAGCGAGGTTGCGGCGAGCGTGCGGCCCGACGCGACCGCCACAATCCTGGCGCAGTTGCGTCGGTTACTTTTTCTGCCGGCCCAAGGACGTCCGGACCCTTTGCGCTCCCGGTTCCCAATCCAGGGGCGACTAGCAGTGAATCGGCGGCTTACGCCACCGGCGGTTTCTTGATTTCCACTACTTTGCGGGCCTTCTTGCCGGCATTGGCGCGCATTCCCTGGATGCGGCGCGTGAGTATTTCGTGGCGCTTGTCGCCCATGATCGTATAGTCTAAAGTCGCGTTCACCGTCGCGTGGCCGGCGATCTTGCTGTTCCCGACGCTCCCGCCGACGTCCTGCCGCCATGTGATGTTGGCGGGGGCGGTTGCGCCGGATGGCTTTACTGAACCCTTTTTCCGGGCGGTCCGCCCTCAACGCGGTAAAGCTCCTCCAGTTTGGCAATCGCCACCCGCTCGAGTGACTCGGCCAACCAGAACCAGCTTTCGTCGACCTCCACCGGGGTGTAGCGCTCGATTGCCGTTCGAAAGCTCACCCGCATGCGGTGCGCCGCCAGCGCGGCGCATAGGTTCCGGGCGAACGTCCGGAAGTGCCGTTTTTCCAGGGCAGTCATTGCGCCCAGCATACCGCCGGTTGCGAACTTTTCTTGAATTGGATACAAGTGGATACAAATTTCGGTCTGGCCGCTTCTGGCCTCGTCGCGTATCTCTTGTGTTGTCTGTGGTTTATATGGTACGCCCGAGTGGATTCGAACCACCGACCTTTTGCTCCGGAGGCCTTCCTTTTTAGCCGCCTAAGGCGGCCCAGGATGTTCGTTTCAGGTCATTGAAAAAGAACATAGTTTTCTTCCTGGGAGTGCGTCTGCTGCCCTCCTAGATTGCCCACCATAGCGTTCACCATATCACTCACCATACCGTTCGATTTTGCCGATTCGGCTGGCCTCTTAACCCCACTTACGCAAGATATATGCGGCGTGTTTTCATGGTTTTAGGAGGTCTTGGATGACCAACTCGAACAAAGCGGCGGCCATGGCCAGGGTTTGGACTGACCGCAAGAATTGGGCGATGGCCCCAGTGTGTTGTGGGTGCGGAGAACGATTGGAGATCGCTAAGGATCCTGCAAAACAGCGCCTGTTCCACCAGGGCTGCGACTCCCGTCTCAAGGCCAAAATACGTGCCGTCTTGCGAGGCGAGTTGCAGCCTGCCGAACTGCCCGCCGCAGCCCGCGTCAACCTGTCGAGGATCGGTTTCATCCAGACCTCACCGGAATTCAAACGGGCTTTCGCCAACCCCAGCAATCGCCAGCTTCGCGTGCAGACCAAGGTGACCACGGAAGAATCCGCTGAATGAAAGGTAAACCGACCATCCTTGTCGAGCTCCGTCGGGCTTGCACCCGCTACGGTCTGGTGCCGGAGGACGTCGGACCGCCTTCGACCTTCGCGGACGACCAGTACATGGCGGATTATCTGAGGTTCATGAGGGGCTGGGAACCACCGAGCGCTTACGGTTGTAGGCAGCGGCACCGCGACCGCGCCCGCAAAGCCTGGGCCAAGCTGGTCGCCGAAATGAAACGAGGCGAATCCAAATGAAACTTCTGACCCCGGAGCTGCTGGCCAGCCTGCCACCGCTTTACTCCCAGGAAAAAGTGCCTGATCCGGTGGTGCACGCCAAATTCTTCACGCCGGATTCCAACTGGACCTGGTATGTGACGGAGGGCGAGGCCGAGGATGATGATTTCCGCTTCTTCGGCTATGTCTGCGGCTTGGAGGAGGAATGGGGCTACTTCGTCCTGTCAGAACTCGAATCGGCCCGCGGACCGATGGGGTTGCATATCGAGCGTGATCTCTATTTTGAGCCGGCGCCTTTCACGCAGGTCATGGCCGTGGAGCGTCGCACCCTCGGCGGCTGAGGACGCCGGCATTCTGTGGTATGCAGCGGAAGCATCAGGAGCGTACGCGGCGCTCTTGGGATATACCCGTGCGGTGTCGGCGTCGATTGGCAGCCCGGAGCCGATCCTTAGCTTTGATGCATCGCAGCCCCCGTCCCGCTCACCGGCGGCCGGCACCTGCTTGGAATGAACACCGGTGCCACTTCGCTGATGTCTGGTGAGGACCTTTACCTGAATCAACAGACGTCGACAGGTGAAGGCGCCGCCGAATGCTGCCTTCCTTCCTGGACCGGGACTTCACGGGAGTAATGGCGCCTGTTTCTTGCGCAACAATTCCCCATTTGCCTGCTGGCCTTTGCGCCGCTAGCCCCGCCAATTTGGTCCATACTGGAAGAGTACGGCAAATAGCGGGCCAAAGTCCTTTGTTGGGTGGTATTCACCTTCAGGAGAATCTCACCATGGAATTAGCGGCATTTATCCGGTCGAACGAAGACGTCATCGTCGCGGAATGGGAAGCATTCGCGCACACATATCTGGCCTCCGCCGCGCATATGGACCGGTCTGCGCTACGCGATCACATTATAGGCCTGCTTCGGTTCATTGCAAACGATCTTGAGACTTCGGAAACCGAACGGGAGCGGAGCGAGAAAGCCAAAGGACGGGGCCCGAAAGAGGGAGGAGCGCATGACAGCGCCGCCGAAACCCATGCCGCCCTTCGGTTTACGGGAGGCTTCGATACGATCGAGATGATCTCCGAGTTTCGCGCCCTGCGTGCAAGTGTGATCAAGCTGTGGAGAGCTGAGTGGGCTAATACCGATGCGGCGGACATTCTTCCGGACCTGCTGAGGTTTAACGAATCCATCGACCAAGTCATGACTGAATCCCTAGGCCGTTTCACCGAAAAACTCACTCATTCCGGAAGCTTGTTCGTCGGAACTCTTGTCCACGATTTCCGCGGTCCCCTCGCGGTGGTAGACAACTCTGTCCAGGCGTTGCTAACGAGGGGCAAGCTTGACGACGAGCAGGCCGGCCTAGTGTCCCAGATCGAAGCCAGCACCTCCCTCATCAGCCGGCTCGTTTCCGACCTGATTGATGCTGTCCGTATCCATCTCCACGAGGACATGCCGATTGCGACCGCTCCGATGGAAATAGGAAGCGTCGTCCAGGAGGCCGTAAAGGAAGTTCAGGCCGCGCACCCCGACCGAAGGATTTCGATCGAAACGTCTGGCGACCTTGAAGGGGAATGGGACCGCGCCCGCGTCGGGCAGGTTCTGTCAAACCTGATCGGCAACGCGGTCCTGCACGGATCGAGGACCTCTGCGATTGACGTTGCCGCGAAAGGCGCGGGTCACGAAGTAGTCCTTTCCGTTCATACTGAAGGCGCTATTTCCCCCGATGCTATCGCCACTGTTTTTGACCCGTTGCCGCGCGGGGAGGATGAGAATCCGATGCAACGCGAGAAGGCCAGGC
>Ga0181538_10003513_pt1 | contig 15235 bp, 12 predicted proteins | sample PEATcosm2014_Bin_40_FD_119773 | JGI IMG/M metagenome (GOLD analysis project Ga0181538, IMG submission 119773) | Peatland microbial communities from MTU Mesocosm Facility, Houghton, MI, USA - PEATcosm2014_Bin23_30_metaG | ecosystem: Environmental > Terrestrial > Soil > Wetlands > Peat | place...
ACGGGCGTTTGCCGGGGTTTAGCGCAAGGCACTTACTGCGTAGTGCCTCATCTGAAACGACCTGCTAAAGCCGGAGTTGGGGCCAGGCCCAAGTTCTTCCAAGATCGGCGCTGCTGCGCACGTCTTAGTGCGGTGCCCGTTGCGGCGAGCCCGCGCTTGGACGTGCTCCGTGCGCGGCGGGTTCAAGTTGACAGCACTTGAGGAAGTACTGTAAACATAAGTGTATGACACACGTAGTCTCTCTGCGGATGCCGCCGAAGAAGGTGGCGGCGATTGACCGGCGGGCTACCGATTCGGGGTTAGACCGGACTAAGTATTTGCTGCGCCTGGTGGATCAGGACCTGGCGCGGCCTGCTCGCAGGTCAAAGCGACGGTTTGCCAGCCTGCATTTGCTGGGACGATTTCCTTCGCGCGGCAGCTCGAATTCCCAGGTTCGCGCCGCTCTGCGCGCTCAAGGTGAGACTACAGTGGACCGGAAGGACTTCATCGTCTATCGCCGGCAGGGGCGGCGGCCGGTGCGCTGCATCTTTCCAGACTAAAGTGGACTGGCCGCAGGCTGGCTCGGGTCAGGCTCCCCAATTGCTTACAGAAAGCACATGGTAACGGAATAAAGACAGCAATTGCACCACAAGTGCTTCAACCGCAGGAGCTTAAGCGCACTACATGGGAGCCTTACCGGAAGCTCACCGGATACTCGCCGTAGTACCCTGCTTAAAAAGCAGGGTACTACGGCGAGTATCCGGTGAGCTTCCGGTGCGGCTACGGCGGTATCAGGGTAGCTGCCGGACGAGCAGGGCATTGCGCCGGAAACAGTGAAGAACCGCACCAGCCCTCGAAAGCGCCTCAAAATGAAAGAGTTACGCGGTTTCCCGAGAAGCACCACCCGCCGCGCTGATACGCAACTCTCTCAGCTCAGGCTTCCCAGCTTCACAAGGCGAAGCACCGGCTCGGACGTCTCGCGCGAGCGGCCCAGGTCCACTTCGAACTCCGCGACCCAATCGTTATGCTCCTCCGGGTCCACCAGCATCTGCTGGACCCGCCAGGTCCGCTTATCTTCGGCGGGCAGGACGTAGGTATGGCGGAAGTTTCGGGCGTTCGGGTCCAGGCATATCCGCTCGTGCTCGGCGTGGTAGGCGTCCAGCGCCTGCTGTAGGCGCTCGGTAGTCCAAGGCTGGCCGTCCAGGTCCTGCGGTGAAGAGAGGTTGGCAAGCGCCTGTTCGAAATCGCTATTCACCAAGCCGCGCAGGAAAGTGAAGATGCGGTTGCGGATAGCCGCCGTGAATGCCTTCGCGTCGCGGGTGACGTCGTCGTCGGCTTCCTCGGCGCCGGGTGGGCGAACCTCTTTGGCTTCGGCGCGCTGGTAGCTCGGGTCGCGCAGCTTCTCCCATTCGTCGAGCAGGCTGGAATCGATCTGGCGGATCATGGTGCCCAGGTAGAGTTCCATTTCCCGCACGGCGTCGTTCTTGGCGGTGTCGGGGACCGTCTGGCCGAGGACCTTATAGACGCTGTTCAGATGCCGCAGCAGGACGCCTTCGGCCCGCTGGAGTTCGTAGTCGCGGATGTAGTCGGAGAAGGAGCGGAACGACTCGAACATCTCGCGGGCAATGGATTTGGGGCGGATATTCTCCTGGCCCACCCAGGGGTGTTTGTCCGCGAAGGCGTTGAAGGTGGAGTAAATGAACTCCCGGTTCGGCTTGGGATATTCGAGCTTCTCCAGCTCCTCGATCCGCTCGTCATATTCGATCCCGGCCATCTTCATCTCCGCCATCTTCTGGCTCTTGAGCTTGTCGAGCTGCTTGCGCAGGATGATGTCCGGGTCTTCCAGGATGGACTCCACCAGGGTGAGCAGCACAAGGGGATAATCGGGCGCTTGCGGATCCACCAGCGGAAGCGTCTCCAGCAGATACAGCGAGAGGGTCTGGTCCATCGAGAAGTCGTCCTGCAGCTCGATGTTGACGCGGAGCTTCTGAGTGCGGAGTGCGGAATGCGGAGTGCAGAGTGTGGGGTGCTGTGCTGAATCCGGAGTGCGGAGTTCGGAGTTGATAGTCAGAGCCACCTGACGTCGGCTGCTACTTGGATGGATGAATTCAATGATCTTCCGCTCGACCAAGGAGCGGAACAGTTGCCACGCGCGTTTGACGTGCGCCTTCTTGGCCTTGGGCGAGTCGTGGCAGCGGGCGATCAACTGTTGCATGGCGCGGCAGCCGTCGCCCTCCCGGCTCAGCACATTCAGCAGCATCGCGTGCGAGACCTGGAACCGCGAGCTCAAGCGCTCCGGTTGGGCGGCGATCAGGCGGAGGAACGTGTTCTTATCCCAGTTGACGAAGTTCCTCTCCGGCGGCTTGCGTTTGACCGCTTTCTTGCCGCCCCGCGCTGCCTTCTCTTCAAGCTTGAGGTTCTCGACCATGTGCTCCGGCGCCTGGGCCACCACCCAGCCGCGATCGTCGAAGCCTTTGCGGCCGGCCCGGCCGCCGATCTGATGGAAATCGCGCGCGCTGAGGATGCCGGTCTTCTCGCCGTCGTACTTGCACAAGCGCGAGAACAACACGGTGCGGATGGGCACGTTGATGCCCACGCCGAGGGTGTCGGTGCCGCAAATGATCTTGAGCAGGCCCTTCTGCGCGAGTTGCTCGACCAGCACCCGGTACTTCGGCAGCAGGCCGGCGTGGTGAAGCCCGATGCCGTGCTTGAGCCATTTCTTGATCTCCGGCCCGTAGGGACTGCTGAACTTGAAGCCTTCGAGCGCGCTGCCAATGGCGTTCTTCTCCTCGCGCGTGCAGACGTTGATACTGGTGAAATCCTGCGCGCTCTGGGCCGCCTCCAGTTGCGTGAAGTGGACGACATAGACGGGGGCCCTGCCTTGCGCCACCAGGCTTTCGAGCGTCGTGGCCAGCGGCAGCTCGGAATAGGCGTGCTCCAGGGGCACCGGTCGGTCCTTGGATGCGACGGTGATTGTGGGACGCCCATTAAGCCGGGTCAGCTCCTCCTCGAAGAAGGTCGTGTCGCCCAGCGTGGCGGACATGAGCAGGAAGCGCGCTTGCGGCAGCGTCAACAACGGCACCTGCCAGGCCACACCGCGTTCGCGGTCGGCGTAGTAATGGAATTCGTCCATGATGACCTCCTGCACGTCGGCCTGCGGCCCTTCGCGCAACGCCATGTTGGCCAGGATTTCGGCGGTGCAGCAGAGGATCGGCGCGTCGCGGTTCACCGATGCATCCCCGGTGCTCAGGCCGACGTTGTCAGGGCCGAACTCGCGGCACAGACCCAGCCACTTCTCGTTCACCAGGGCCTTTATCGGGCAGGTATAGATGGAGCGCTTGCCTTGGGCGATGGCCTTAAAATGCACCGCCGCGGCCACCAGCGACTTACCCGAGCCGGTGGGCGTGTTGAGGATGACATTCTTATCCTCGAACACCTCGAGGATGGCCGATTCCTGCGCGGGATAGAGCCGGAGCCGCTTGCTCTCCGTGTATTCGAGGAAGCGCCCGAGCAGGACATCGGGGGTGGGGCGGTCTTCTCGCGGAATCAGATCGTAGAGCGTCATTGATACGGCGTGAACGGGCACCGGCTCGCTAGGAAATGGCTTGCCGCGTTCAACGAGGAAGTTTCCCCAACCGTTCAAGCTCCATCAAGAACTCAATGTCTGCTTGATCCTGAGGGCGGTTGGCGGCCTTCTTAGCCGTTAACAGGTCTGTACCGCAAAGACACTTCACCGGGACCCCGTTCTCGTTGAGGCGAACTACAGCCCGCCCTTCCGCCGCATCAAAGTTCGGCACCCCGGGAAGACCTAGATGGAATTGGAGTACCCCCCAGCGCGTCTGATACGTCTGGATGAAGTTCTCTCCCCGTGGTCCCAGGGGCACAAGCGGTTCATCCAGGTCTTCCTCCAACAAAGCGTTGAGCTTGGCCAGGTTCTTTTCATCCTTTGGGGGAATGAACAAGTCCCAATCCATGGAATAGCGCGGCATGCCCATCAAACGCATGGCTTGCCCACCAATCAACAAGTAGCGGATGCCCGAGGCACTCAACTGACGAAGCAATTCATCCATGCCGCACCCTATCGTCGGCGATCTCACGCAGCAAAGCAGCCTTCCATCGATTCATTTCCGTGTGCGTCCGAAACTTCATCGCCTTGAACCGAGGCAAAGGAGGCCCCGGTATGGGTGCTACCACCTTGGGATGCTCGGCCCACAACCGGGTCTTGGCCTTGTAGTCATCGGTTACTTTCATGTTGGGCCGCCTTAGAGCTATTACTTTCTGTTTCCGCAGCCATCCCTATTCTTGTCCAAGCCCGCAGTGATTGCACGCGCTTTCTAGCCGGAGTTGCGGTAAGGCGTTAGGGGGCGGGGCTGGACACCAGCATTACTGCAGCCGAGCAGACGAACCGTAACGCCGGATTCATCCGGCAGGGCTTCCCGGCGCGAGGCCCCTGCCGGATGAATCCGGCGTTCCAGTCGTGGTGTCCTGAAGTGTCGGCGATCCGCCTGTCTTGCCGTTTCGACTTGACCCGCCGGGCGCCCATGCCGACGATGGCTGCCATGAACCTCCGGCCTGCCCGAGTGTTGCTTATCGCAGCAGGTCTGCTGGCACTTCCCTTTCGTGCGCCGGCACCGCTGGTTTATATGCCGGGAGAAGGGTGGGTTTACAAATTGTTTGGCGGCTCGACCAACGCGTCGAATGAATTGGTGTTGCGCCAGCAGACCGTCCCGTATGTTCTGGCCTCTCTTAACCCGACGTTCGACACCACGAACGCGCCTTTCCTCAAAGAGCCGGAACTCAGCAAACAGGGCGTGTTCCGCGGCGTGATGCGCTTCGGCAAGCAGGACACCCAAAACGCGATTGCCCTGCTCTGGGATCAGCCGAAAAGCAAACTCTACCTCGATCTGAATGGCAACCTAGACTTAACCGACGACCCGGCAGGCGCCTTCAGCTCCAGCAACAAAGGCGGTCAGCAGGACTTTACCAATGTCATTGTCCTATTGAGGGCGGCGGAGGGCCTGCATCCAGCGATTATGAATATGCGGCTGTGGTCAGACGCGGTGGGGCACAAGCTGCACGGGCTATTGGAGATGCATTCGTTGTGGGAGGCAAAGGTGGGTCCGTCGGGCGAAGAATGGCAAGTGGCCGCTCTGGATGATCCCTTCAACCCGCAAGGGCCGGCCTTCGCCAAGTTCCTGCTTTTGCGTCCGTGGACGGCGCGGACGAACCGCATGTATTTGCAGGATCTCAAGTCCGGCGTGGTCCCATTCCCCGAGCAGCTTTTCTGGCTGGGGGAGGCCTTCCGCCTGGAGCGGCGCTTTGACAGCCAGGAGGGGATGCCTGTCTGCGAGCTGCAGTTTACGCCGCAGCAGCCTCCGCTGACGGAGGTGAAGTTGTCCGGGGAGTCGCTATACTACGCGGTGCTCCAAGATCCGAAGGGTTATACGGCGGTGCTGCGTCAGTTGCCGGGCAGCTTGAAGATTCCCAGCGGCCGCTACAGTGCCAGCGCCGTTTGGCTGAAGAAGGGAGCGGCGGAGGCATTCCGATTTGCCAATGAGCCCTCGCTGCTGAACGCCACCGCCCCGACCAACCTGGCGCTGGGCGGGCCGCTGATGAATTCGGTGACGTTCGCCCGCGAAGGCCGGAAGCTGCGTCTGAATTACCGGCTTCTGGGAGCGGACGGTGGCGGGTATTGGCTCGTGCAAATAGATCAACCGAAGCCGCCGGAGTTCACAGTCTATCGTGGCGGGAAGAAAGTGTTGTCGGGGCAGTTTGTTTTTGGCTGAGGCGGCACCTGCGCGTACTCATGGCGAGTACCCCTGATGCTGGCGGGCGAGTTAAAGGTGGCGGCTTATGCGGACCTGGGAGGGCTGGGTGCGCGGCAAGGGCCGCAGATACCCTTCGTCTGGCGGTTGCCGAACCTGCTGCCGGTGTTGCTGCCCTGGCTGATTGTGCTAGCGTTGCTGGCGCTGCCATCGAATCGCAACCTGCGAGCGTGGTGGATTTGGGCGCCGCTGGTCTGCCTCGCGCTGCTCGGTGTCGGGCTGGAGACAGTCGCCGAGGCCAGCAATGACGAAGTGCTCGGATACTTCATCCAAGGGGCTTGTGCTGCTGCTTTCGGATTAGCGAGTATCTGGCTGGTGGGATCGGCGTTGTCCCGGCGTTGCCGGGCGCTGGCAATTATGTTCTCGGCGCTAGCTTTCGCAGCCGTCAGCCTGCTGGCTTTTGTGGTTGGCCCCGCCGGCGAGCAGTTGTCAAGCATCATTCAATTGGAGCCGGCGGCGCTACTGTATCTAGTGTTGTTTTGGGTAGCGGGCGGCCTGGTGTTCGCCGGGGCGCTAAACCTGACGGGTTGGAGGTGTCGCCGTCGGTATAGCCACGTGCGGGTGTTGTTGTGGCTTCCGGTCTGGCTGTGGGCGATATGGATCGTGGCCGGGAGCGTGTTTGGCTGCGCGGTAACGCTTACGTCGGGAGGGGGATTTGAATGGATGGGAGTCCTCGTGGCCTCCATTGTTCTCACACTTGTGAGCTTCGCGGTGGTCGCTCCTTACCTGATTCTGTCATTTAGCAATTCGCTCTACGGCGATCGGCTTAAGGATCTGCTGCGTCTGCCCGCGACTGAAGCGGCGTCGACGGTCGTCGCGTCGGCACCGCTTGCGGAGCGCCAAGTTACAAACTCCTAACGATGTAGCCTTTATGAACACGCGCGATTCATCCCCTGCTTCTCCCCCTCGAGACCAGCCTGCCGCTCCGCGCCCATGTGCTGCGAAGGCCCACGGCCGAAGACGGGCTCGACGCGGCGGTTGGCTGGTCTGGGGCTTTTCGGGCCTGGGGTTTATGTCACTGCTTTGGTTTCTCGTCCGTGTGATACCCAAGCCGAGCCGCGCGGCTTATCCCTGCCAGCGGGTGGCATTTCCAATCGCCAGCAGTTTTGTGGTTTGGCTGCTGGCGGTGCTCGGTTCCGCCTTTGCCTGGCGCAAGGCGCAGAGCCGACACTTGCGCTGGTGGAAAGCATGCCTGTGGGGTGCGGCGGCGGCAGCCGGGTGTGCCCTGGTGGTCGCGAGCCTGCCCACGCTGCGCGCGTCGGCGGGCAATCCACCACACGGAATATACGGAGTGGCCAAAGGCATTTTCCCGGGCCGAGTGGCCTGGGTGTACGGGCCCACGGCTACGAGCTGGGCGGGCTATACCTCAGCGGAGCATTGGTATGAGACCAACCACACCGATCTCGCGGTGGTGGAGGATATGGTGTCGAAAGCCGTGCAGGCTGTGGGCGGTGGGAATTCCGATGCAGCGGCTTGGGATGCCATCTTCAGACCACGACCGACCTCGGCGCATCCAATGCGTGGTCGAACGTGAGCGTGCTGCCCGCATTCATCCAGGGGCGGAACACCATTACCAATGATATCTCCGGAAGCAAGTGGTTTTATCGGTTGAACGTGACGCCCTGAAAGCGTCCTGGAATGCGGCGAGCTTCTACCGGTGTTGAGCCTGACTTGTAGCCTCGGCACCGGGTTTCTTCGCAACAACAATAGCGTTCATCGCTTCGTCCCCCCGCGCCAAGGCTACCTCGGCGAAGCCCGCTGCCACAAGGTCCTCGTGCAATTCAGCAAATGTGAACGTACCGCCCCCCTCGGTGGCCACGAGCATATTCACGGCAAACAGCGCGCCCGCCACCGGACGGGTGCGGTCTTCCTCCATCAGAATATCGCGGATTGCGATGCGCCCGCCCGGAACCAACGCCGCGCAGACCCTGGTGAACAGGGCGCGGTTCTGGGCGCGAGAGTTCTGGTGCACGATGGCGCTCACCCAGGCGAGGTCCGCACCTGGCGGCAAGGCGTCAGTCGTGAAGTCGCCGGCGACGAGCCTGACACGCTGGTCCAGCCCGGCAGCGACCAGGCGTCGCCGCGCCATCGGGATGACCTGCGGCAGGTCGAAGAGCGTGGCCTGGGCCGAGGGACAGGCGCGCAGAAAGGCGATCAGCCAGGTGCCTGAAGCCCCACCAATGTCCAGCAGGTGACGGAAGCGCAGAGGTTGCACCGCCTTGATGACCCGGTCGGCGCTGGGCGCGGAGACGTTATGCATCGCGCCAATGAAGGCCGCTTGATCGCCCGCTTCACCGCGCACGCCCGGTATCCGAACAGCGGCACGTCCGGTTTTCACGACGTGGGCCAACTGCGCCCAGTTGCGGAGGCAATGCCCCTGATGCTGGGCCATGGCCAGGATACTCTGCGCTCCGTCCGGCGTTAGAAGCGCATTCATGCCGGCCGGCAGGGAGTAATGGCTGCCAGATTTTTCGAGCAGCCGCAGCCCGACGAGCGCATCGAGGAGAATCGTCAGGCCGCGCAGGTCGCACTCAAGAGTGCGCGCGAGGTCCGCACCCCCAAGCGGGGCAGAAACCAGAGCGCTGAAGAGCTCCAGGTCCGCCGCGGCGGCCAGGACTGCCGCGCCCTGGTAGCTGCGGCCCAGGGCCAGGATGTCTTCCGCCGTCCACGGTTTATGCGATTCTGGTTTCATGTAGTTATCAGAATGGAACCTGCCTGCGCCCCGAGGAGCGGGACTTGCGACTCTTCCCATAGCTGACGGGCCGCGCCGTGCCCGCCTTGGCCTGCTTCGGCGATTCGCTGCCACCGATGGCGCGCTTCAGCTCGCGAACCTGGTCGCGCAGCAGCGCCGCCTTCTCAAACTCCAGGTTGTTCGCCGCCCCGAGCATCTCTTCCTCAAGCTCCTTGATGGTCTCATTGATGTCGATATCGACGCCCGTCTCGGCCAGGAAGGAATGCGCCTGATCGGCGACCTGCTCGTGAGAGGAGAGGCTCGCCTCGACGGCGCGGATCACGCTACGCGGCGTGATGTGGTGCTCCTCATTGTAGGCCAGTTGCTTCTTCCGCCGGTAGCCTGAGACCGCCAGGAACTTCTGGATGCTCTGCGTCTTGACGTCGGCATAGAGAATCACCTCGCCGTTCAAGTGCCGCGCCGCCCGGCCCGCTGTCTGGATCAGGCTCGTCTCGCTGCGCAGGAAACCCTCCTTATCCGCATCCAGGATGGCCACCAGCGACACCTCTGGCAGATCGAGCCCCTCGCGCAGCAAGTTGATGCCGACCAGCACATCGAATTCGCCCTTCCGCAAGGAGCGCAGGATCTCCACCCGCTCGATGGCCCCGATGTCGCTATGGAGGTACTGGACGTTGATGCCGATCTCGCGCAGGTAATCTGTGAGCTCCTCGGCAGTGCGCTTGGTGAGGGTGGTCACCAGCACACGCTCCTTGGCCTCGGCCCGCAGGCGGCATTCGTTGATGAGGTCGTCGATCTGCCCCGTCAGTGGTTTGAGGGTGATCCTGGGGTCCACCAAACCCGTGGGGCGGACAACCAACTCGGCGACACCCGCAGACGGCAAAGCGGGGCGGGCGTCTCGCCTGCGCTGCGGCGACGCACCGTCCACACCGGAGGCAGGCGAGACGCCCGCCCCACTTTGCCGCGCCCACTCAAATTCCCGGAGCCCGGGCGTGGCGCTGGCGTAGATCACCTGGTTCTGCAAGCCTTGGAACTCCTCAAAGCTGAGGGGCCGGTTATCCAGCGCGCTCGGCAAGCGGAAGCCGTATTCCACCAGCGTGGTCTTGCGCGACCGGTCGCCCTCGTACATGCCGCCGATCTGCGGGACAGTCACGTGCGATTCATCAAGCACCAGCAGGTAGTCCTTCGGGAAGAAATCGAATAGCGTGCAGGGGCGCGAGCCGGGCGCGCGGCCGGCAATGTGCCGCGAGTAATTCTCGATGCCGGAGCAGAAGCCCATCTCCTCCATCATCTCCAGGTCGTATTCGGTGCGCATCTTGATCCGCTGCGCCTCGAGCAGCTTGCCGTGCTTCTCAAACCACGCGATGCGCTCGCCCAGTTCCTCCCGAATGGCCAGCACCGCAGGCCGGAGCTTCGCCGCGGGCGTGACGAACTGCTTGCCGGGGTAAATCGTCACCGCCTCCAGCAATTCAAGCTTGTGGCCCGTCATAGGCTCGAACCGGGTGATGCGCTCAAGCTGGTCCCCGAAGAACTCCACCCGCAGCGCGTCTTCGCGGCCCGCCGGGCAGAGCTCCACCGTGTCCCCGCGCACGCGGAACTGGCCGCGCGTGAACTCGATGTCGTTGCGGGTGTATTGGAGATCGACCAACCGGTGGAGGAAGTGGTCACGGTTCATCTCCAGGCCAGTGCGGATGGGGATGACCATCGCCTCGTAGTCTTCCTTGCTGCCGATGCCGTAAATGCAGGAGACACTGGCGACCACGATCACGTCCCGGCGCGCGAACAGGCTGCTCATGGTCGAGAGCCGCAGCCGCTCGATCTCGTCATTGATGCTCGAATCCTTCTCGATGAAGGTGTCGGTACGGGGGATGTAGGCCTCGGGCTGATAGTAATCGAAGTAGCTGACGAAGTATTCGACGGCGTTGTTGGGGAAGAAGCCCTTGAACTCGGCGTAAAGCTGCGCGGCCAGCGTCTTGTTATGCGAGATGACCAGCGTGGGCCGGTTTACGTTCCGGATCACATTGGCGACCGTGTACGTCTTGCCCGAGCCGGTGACGCCCAGCAGCACCTGGTGTTTCGCGCCGGACAGCAACCCTTCCGTCAGCTTCGCAATCGCTTGCGGCTGGTCACCGGCTGGCTGGTAAGGCGCGACGAGTTCGAACATCAACAGCCAAGCTACGAGCGCGCGGCAGCCCAGTCAACGCGCTGAGCAGGTCCGGCTCAGACGATGCCGCGCTCGACGAAGATCAACCGCGCGTCGGTGTCGTCAAGTGTATTGAGCGTGCCGTCGTCATCACAGACCATCAGGCCGCGCTCGGCTCCCGCGTAATCTTCATAGCCCGATGCGAGTTGGTAGTTCTCCCCGTCGCTCACGACCACCACGGTGGCGAAGGTGCCGCCGTACTGGACGCGATCACCAAGTTGGACCTCCTCGCCACTCGGATAATGCAGCAGTTCAGCATCCATAGGTTTAGCGCCGCGTGGCCCGCCCGGGCTCCGGTAACGGGCCGGTTGTTTTCGTTGCAGACTCTATTTGAATCCAGCTCTCTTCCTGTGGCCTTAGCCTAGCAGAAGCTCCCCGTGCCTGTCAACAGGAGGGTTGACACGCGGAAATGATGCCTTCTAATTGGTCCCGGCATCGCCGCACGAACTATGGAAAGCAACCAGACTCGCAGACCCTTTCCCTGGGGCACGGCGATGATTGCCGCCGCCGTGGTGATCATCGCCGCCCTGGCGCTGGTCGCCTATCTCAAGACCGTGCGCGGCGTCAAGGACACGGTGGACACGGTGATCAACAAGGTGCCCGAGATCGCCCGCAACTTCATCACCGGTAATATCACTCATACCTTTCGCGAGAGCCTCCCGTATATCACTTCCACCCAGGGCGACATCCTTGAACTGGCCGTTTACCGCTGCGACGAGACCTTCAAGCGCACGGATGAGAAATGGGCGGGGTGGGGTTGGGTGTATCTTGGAACCACGGTCGCTGAGATAAGGGTGCCGGTTTCATTTCGTTACCATCTGCGGCTCTCCGACCCCTGGCGGCTGGCCGCCCGCGACGGCGTTTGCCTGGTAATGGCGCCGCGAATCCGCCCCAGCCTCCCGCCGGCCATCCACACTGCCGAAATGGAGCGGCGCGCTGAGAGCGGCTGGGCGCGCTTCGACAAGAACGACCAGCTTGACGAGCTGGAGCGGAGCATGACGCCCACCCTGGAGCAAAGGGCCCGGGACCCCGCCCACGTGCAACTCGTGCGCGAGGCCTGCCGTCAGTCCGTGGCCGCGTTTGTGAAGAAATGGCTGATGCGGGAAGGGCAGTGGCGGAGCGACCGATTCACCTCAATCGTGGTGGTCTTCCCCGATGAGGCGTCCGTCTCCGCCGACCAGGATCTGCTGCAGCTCCGGAACGAGCCGACCCTCCGGCTGGACCAGAAGTGATTGCGGGCACGCCGACAGGCCGACGCCGTCATGGCTGAAGGACCGGAGCGCGGACATTCCTGTCCGCTTTGGTCACCGCTTCACTACTCTCGTGCTCCTATGAACATTGAACGCCCAAAGCGGACAAGAACGTCCGCGCTCCTGGAGGCTGCGGCCTCACTTTCCGGCAATAATCAGGTCAAGCCGCTTGCTATGCTCCTCGGTTGAAAGGCCGCCCCCCTCGATCGTCATCCAGCCGTTGTAGCCGACCTTCTCCAGCGCGGCGCGCACCGCCGACCAGCGCACGCTGCCGTCGCGGATGTCCACGAACTTGCCGGTGCCAGGGTCGGCCTCGCTGAGCTTGAAATCTTTCACGTGACACTTGGCCACGAGACTGCCGAGCGTGAGAATCCACTCTTCCGGCGGCACATATTTCACGTGGTTGCCAATGTCGAAGTAGGCCTTCACCCAGGGGCTGTTGAAAGAGGCGACGAAGTTCTGGAAGACCGGCGGTTGCACCCAGAGGTTATTCCACACGTTCTCCAGCGCAATGATCACGCCGCATTTCTCGGCGAGGGGGATGAGCCGCTTGACCGCCTCACGCGAGGTGTCAATTGCGTGATTGTGGGCTTTGAGGTAATCGGCGTAGGGGGCGTTGTCACCGGTGACGACGCGCGTGAGGTGATTGGTATTTGGGTCGAATTCGATGGCGAACTGCCGCGGCGCGGGCATCTTCATGCCGCCGATACGGCAGGGCACCAGCAGCACTGTCTCCGCGCCGTAGCCCTGCGCCGCGCGCAAGGCGTCCTCGGTGACCGCGAACGTCTTCTCCACTTTGCTCGGGTCGTCGCTGTTGAATTCCGCCCAACCGCGCAGCACGGAGTGAATGCGCATGCCGCATTTCTCCGCGACCTTGCGGCACGCTTCCGCCTCCTGCGGCGGCACGATGCCCGCCTCGACGCCGTCAAACCCGGCGTCCTTGAATCGTTTAAGGTCGTCCTCCGCCGGCTTGCCGACGATGAGAGCCTTGTGGAGCTTCGTTTTGAAAGCAGGTTCCGTTTGCCGGGCATAGCCGGGCGCGGCGCCCAGGCCGAAGCCAAGACCGGCGGCAATGGCGGTTGAAGTGGCGAGAAAGTCGCGGCGGCTAAGGTTTGATTTCATAGGCAGGGCAATTCTGAACTTATTCCAGCCTTCCGCAACCTTCCAAACACGCCGAATGGGACAGCAACCTTTCGTCCGCCGGCCGTAACTGCCCAGCCCCCAAGCTCGCCCCTCGCCCCAATTGCGAGCAAGTCCCCTGCACCACACCGTCCCGCGAGCCTCACCGTCTCCTCGCCGTTACCTCCCCGTAGTACCCTCGATCCGGATCGAGGGTACTACGGGGAGGTAACGGCGAGGAGACGGTGAGGAGATGGTGGGATGAACGGGCGGTAGGAGACGCTATTCTACCTATCACCTCGAAGATAGCCCGATCCATACCAATATGCGCCATCGAGGATATAGGGACGGAAGATGACTGGGTGCCCGCCCAACGGGTTTTCATCCTCAGTGGTGTCCCAAGGCCGGGGTGTTGATGGTTTGCGGATTGGCCTTTCTGGGTTGGCGCGCCTTAAAGGATGAGGTCTCCTGGGTAACTGATTTTCCCTTATGCCTCTTGCTCGCGGCCGCGGCGATGCTTGGCTTGGCTATTGTTCTCGTGCTGCCCAAAGTCGAAGTAGAGACGGTGAGCCATCTCTGCTTTACTGAAGAGTCTTTATGACGGCTCAGGCATGAACCGTGAATCTCCCGACCATGATTTCGTCCGCGCAGCGCCCCGTAAATGCGGGCGCGGAAAAACCTGCCGCGGCTTGTGGCCCCGCGGAGGACTTGCCAAGCTCTCGTGTGTGTGGCTTTCAATGAGCTATTCCGGCAAATACCGCACCGCGCTCTATCTCCGGTGGGTCGGGCTGATTGCGCTGGTGATTATTTGGCTCGTCTCTCCCGATAGGGAGCCGCGTTACCAGGGTAAAACACTCACCGCGTGGCTGTACAACCCCGACCCAGACTTTGTTGGGATGCCCAACGACGTCTATGGCCACATTCATAATGAACTCTGGGAAACGCTGTTGGCCGGTGGCTATGCGGCTCGCGAAAAGCAGACCAATCAATTCATGTTCACGGGCCCGGGACTTGAACCCGACCCCGGGACGGTGGCAACCCTCAAGATAGGAACCAATGCAATTCCGCGGTTGCTTAAGCTCATGGCTTCACGGCCGGGTATGGGCGAGAGGTTTCGAGCTGCGGTTGGTCCGCGTCTCCCGTCCCGGGTCTCGTTGTTCCTCTTCAGGACACCCCTGATCCGGACAGCCGAAAGGTACCGCTACGCGGCGTGCAAGGGCTTTGAGGCTCTCGGGACCAATGCTGCTAGCGCGTTACCCGCCTTGAGCGAGTTGCTGAAGCTACCCGAAGCGGACTTCGAGTTGGGCCTTGCCATCTCGGCCGTCGGTGTGGGAGGCCGGGAGGTGCTGGTCAACGCACTCACCAACCGCGACGAGCAATCCAGACGCGTTGCGGCGTTCTGTTTGGGCTTGGACCCGGGTGCCCAGGACTCGGCCGGCCCGGCGCTGCTGAGTTTGGTGGATCGCGATCAAGCCGATTACCAGGTGCTGGGCGCCCTCGGCCGACTCGGTGGCAGCCCACACATGATCATTCCCGTTCTGACCAGGTTTTTGGAACGCCGCAATGAGCTGGGCGTAGCGGGATTTGAGACTGAATTGGCGATATTGATCTTGGGTCTTTATGGCGAGAAAGCCGAGCCTGCGGTTCCCGTTCTGGTGAGCCTCTATGGGCCAGCCGACAAAACGACGCGCCAGGTTATCCGGGTGGTGATCAACCATATCCAGCCCGAAGATTTTCAGCGGCTTCTGGGCAGGCCACCAGGCGCCAAAGACAATGAGGATCCCTGGTGGGGCGGCGCTCAGGATTAGGAGCCGGTCCTGACGGAGGGGTTGGAAGCGTGGCTCCCGCCGGTTTTCATTCCCCGACCGAGGCGGTGTGGGATTTCAGTAATTGGGGTGTCCCCTTCACTCAACCGAACCCAAGGGAAAGCGGCGAAGGCTGACAAAAAGCCCGCTTTGCACGCTGTCTGCGGCCGGTGGTTGAGTGAAGGGGACACCCCCATTCAGTAATTCGCAAGTCCCTATCAGGGGTTTCACATCAAAGCCACCGGGTCAATGTCCACAGCCAACGTAACATCGTCCGGCAGCGTGAGCGACCGGATGAGCACGGCCAGGCGCTGGCTGAGCGCCGCCATGCGTTGCGCGCGCAGCATGATCTGGTAGCGGTAGTA
>Ga0181538_10003515_pt1 | contig 15231 bp, 14 predicted proteins | sample PEATcosm2014_Bin_40_FD_119773 | JGI IMG/M metagenome (GOLD analysis project Ga0181538, IMG submission 119773) | Peatland microbial communities from MTU Mesocosm Facility, Houghton, MI, USA - PEATcosm2014_Bin23_30_metaG | ecosystem: Environmental > Terrestrial > Soil > Wetlands > Peat | place...
CCGTGGGCGCTTTGAGATTGATGATGAACTGGCCGGCGTCCGTCCGCGGGAAAAAGGAGAGTCCGACCAGTGGCGCGAGAACGAAACTCAGCGCAAAAACGGCCGTGAAACCAAGAAGAACGGCGCGCGGATGTTTGAGTGTTTTCCCGATCCAGAAGTCGTAGTAGGCGAGCATGCGCTCGAACTGATGGTTGAACCAGAAATTGAAGCGGCGTCCCCAGGAGGCGCCCGCTTCGAGCGCCGCGCCGGCGTGCAGGTGAACTGCACGAAGGAAAGTGGCGCAGTAGAGCGGGACGACGGAAACGGCCACGAAGTAGGAGGCGAAGAGCGAGATGACGACGCCAAGAGCGAGCGCCGTGAAGAGGTACTTGCTGACGCCAAACAGGAGCGTCACAGGGAAAAAGACAATGACCGTGACCAGGGTAATCGCGAGGACGGCGAGCGCGACTTCGTTCGCGCCTTTCTCCGCGGCGACAACCGGCGTTTCTCCGTTCTCGACATGGCGGTAGATATTCTCAAGTACAACGACGGAATTATCGATCAAACGCGAGAACGCGAGCGCGAGGCCGCTAAGGACCATGCTGTTGATGGTGCCGCCCCCGGTGTGAAGGATGAAGAACGTCGCCATGAGCGAGATGGGAATCGAGAGGAAGACGGCGAGTGTGGCGCGAACGCTGCCGAGGAAAATCAGAATCATCAAGGCGGTGAGAAGAAGTCCGATACTGCCCTCGTGCATGACCGTCGAGATGGCTTGCTTGACGAAGAGCGACTGATCGAATACGACGTGCGTCTGAAGTTGGGACGGAATGTCGCGAAGCGTGGGGATGGCGGCTTTGATTCCATTGACGACGGAAATCGTGTTGGTGTCTCCGCCCTGCTTGAGGATGGGAACGTAAACCGAGCGCTGGCCGTTGACGCGGACGATGTTGTATTGCAATGCCGCGCCGTCCACGGCGTGCCCCACATCGGAGAGGAAGACCGTCTGCTGACCTTCGGTTTTGAGCGGCAATTGATTGAGCGCGTCGGCATCCGGCACCTGCGCGTTGGTGTAAATGTTGTAATCGGTCGGGCCGATGCGGACGTCGCCCGCGGGAAGAATCAAATTCGATTGGTCTGTGGCGCGCACGACATCCATCGGGCTGAGTTCGTGGGCCTGAAGCTTCTGCGGGTCCACGTACACCATGATCTGGCGGTAGCGGCCACCGTAAGGAGGAGGAACGGTTGCGCCAGGAACATTCGCGATCTGATTGCGAATCGCATACTGCAGGTAATCGTGGAGCTGCGTTTCGTCGAGGCCCTGACCTTCGACTGTGAGCAAGCAGACAGGGAGGCTCGATGCGTCCACCTTCATCACCACGGGCGGCAGTGTGCCCTGCGGGAGGCGGCGGAGATCGGCCATGGCGAGATTCGAGATTTCGGTGACGTCGGCGTTGGCATCGGTCCCGGGCTGAAAGTAAATCTTGATGAGGCTGACGCCGGTCATGGAGCGGGATTCCATGTGGTCTATGCCGCTACCGAGAGTGAAAAAGCGTTCGAAGGTGTCCGTAATGTCAGCTTCTATTTGTTGCGGCGGCATGCCGCTGTAGAACGTGGCGACGAGCACGACGGGAATGTTGATGGGCGGGAACATGTCCACGGGCATCTGCGCGACGCTGGTAAGCCCGAGAACAAAGACCAGCAAACAGCAAACGACGATGAAGTAGGGATGGCGAATCGAGAAGATGGGCATCGGGCATCTACTCCGATCCGCCAGTCGAGGTCAGCTTCGGCGAGACGATCTGGCCCGGCTTGTATTGGTCCTGTTCGCCCATCACGACCTCGTCGCCTTCCGAAAGGCCCGCGACAATTTCAGCTTTGTCGGCGGTCTGAATTCCTAGCGTGACATCGCGGCGCTCGATCTGGTTGTTGCCATCCACCACCAGTACAGTGCCCTTGCTCTCTCCCGATAGATGGACCGCCTGGAGCGGCACCGTCAGGACGTTCTGTTGCGTGCGAAGCGGGATTACGACGGAGACGTACATGCCAGGAACGAGCGAGTAATCCGGATTGGGGACGTCCAGTTCGGTGTACATCGTGCGGGTTTGCATATCGATCTCGCCGGAAAAGCGCACGATTTTTGCCTGCAGGACTTTGTTGAGCGTGGTCACGTTCACCGACACGGTTTGGCCGACGTGAACATCGGGGACGGCGCGCTCGGGCAGTGGAATCACGAGGCGCAGCAGATTATTTTGCGAGAGATGGCAGAGACCCAGATCGCCTTTGCTCGATGAAGTGCCCGCCGGCAGCAAGGCACCCGTGTACGCGTTGATCGAAGTGACGACTCCATCGAACGGAGCGGTCATGTGGGCGTACGCGAATAGGGCTTTGTCTTTATCGAGCGCGGCTTTCGCGGAGAGCAGTGCTTCCTCGGCGCCGGCAAGCGCGTCTTTCGCGCCAGAAACGGCGGCGCTGGCTTCCTGGTCTTTGCCCTGGGCCACGTCCACTTCTTGCTGCGCGACGAGGCCGGGCTGGGTTTTCTGGACGTCGGCGATGCGAGTGTAGGTTAGGTGAGTGACCGTGTAAGCGGATTCGGCACTGTTCAGTTCTTCTCGAGCGCGTTCGACATCCTGTTCGCTGCGGTGGACGATTGCCTCGTCCTGCTGGACTTGCTGCTCAAGTTCCGGCACTTCGAGATCAGCCAGAAGCTGGCCCTGCTTCACGTGCGTTCCCCAATTGACGTAGAGCTTGCGGACATAGCCTGAAACCTTCGCGAAGACATCCACTTCCTGATAGGGCTGGAACTCAGAGGCGATTTCGAGCGTCGTGGAAATGTTCTGCCGGGAAACTTTAACCACGGCCACAGTGGGCACGGAGTTGCCGGAGTCGCTCCTCGCCGAGCCGCAGCCGTAGATGCCTATTGCTGCGGCGAACAACAAAGCCAAGGGAACTGATCTCCTGATGCATCTACGGCGAATGATTCGGAAACACATTAAAATGACCTCAATCCTTTTCCTTAAGATGTGAACCTGCGTAGTAGGAATCGACCTCATTCACCGCCTTGCGAAATTCTTTCGGTGTGAAATTCGGGGCACGGCACAATTCGATCAACCGCTTTCTTTGTTTTAGGATTTCATGGGCCGTCGTCGACACCCGATCGGCGATTTCGAGCGGGATGGTTTGGACGCCATGGCGATCACCATGGACCAAATCACCTGGACGCACTTTCAACCCGCCGATTTCCACGGTTCCACCGAAATCGAAAACGTGCGCGTACGCGTGCGAAACCGAAACATTCCCAGCGAACATTTGGAAGCCGGTGGACAAAAGGTCGGATAGATCTCGTACGGCGCCGTTGGTGGCGACGGCCACGCATCCCAGAGCCATAAGAATGTTTGCATGCACTTCACCTACGAATGCGCCAAGCCCGCCGGGAGCGTCCACGTCCTCGATCACGACGATACGCGGCCCCGGAATCGTCATGATGTGTTCCCACCAGTCAGGCCTGGCGTAATAACTGCGACCCTCCATGGGAGGATCGGCGCTGCGTATCCGAGCTGTCGTAGCGTAGCCGACGACGGGCGCAAACTCCTCGAACATGCATCGAACACGAGAGTCCGCAAACCCGGTATTGGGCAAACGGACCTCGAATCGTTCAATCGCGCTGGCGACGACGCACGTGCTGAGCCGTCGTAACTGCTCGATATGCTCGGGAGACGGGAGGCGAGTAGTCATGTGCGCTCCTAGGCAAATGAATCCCTGATGGCCGACGGTGGAGTAGTTTTCCAGGTCTCGCGATCGAAGCGGACCCAGTGTTGCGGAATTTCCGAGAGACTACGCCGAGAGGTAGGGGGGAGAGCGGTGCTGCAGTGAAACGACAATACCAATTCGCTGCGAAAACGGAGCCTCAGGCTCCACACGCCTCGTCAGAAGAAACGCGGGCTGCGGCGGCGCAATCCGGGCGACCAAATGGAGCGGCTTCCGAGCAAGGAGCGCCGGCGGATGCGCAACATTCATTTTGTTGGCGATCGAGACGTAGTGAACTGAGGTGCTGCGCGGATAGTACTGGCCCACCTTGGCGAAAGTGGAGAGGCAAGCGACTCCTACGAGCAGCAGGAGGATCGCCGATTTCAGAAAGAGCGGCTTGGAAAACTCCCGCCTCCGGGCCAGATCGCCGTTCTGAGCTACAAGTATCAAAGCTGAATCACCTGAGACTTTGTATCCAACCGGAGGAACACTGTAGATCGAATCATAAAGCAGAATGCTCTCTCATATTACTTTGCCGAGTCGGCGGAAAGCAAGTTCGGGTGTCTCCAGACGTTCCTTCGGACATGATTTTATAAGATGCCTCTCCGCCGCTGTGCGTTGCTGAAAGCAATGCACAGCTGGGGTGGCGGGAGCTCGACGCGCGAGTGGAACGCCGCAGGCCGCAAATTGCGCTAAGATGAATGCATGTCCGCACACGACGTCATCGTCATTGGGGGCGGCATTATCGGCGGCTCGATCGCCTGGGAGCTTGCGCGGCGCGGCGCGCGCCCGCTGATTCTTGAGCGCGAAACGCAAGCGCAGGAAGCGTCCTGGGCGGCAGCTGGAATGTTGCAGCCCGCGCCGGACAGCGCCGAAGTGATTCCGCTCGTGCCACTCGCGCGGGCGAGCCTGGCGATGTATCCGCAGTTCGTCTGCGCCATTGAGGAAGATTCCGGCCGCAAAGTGCATCTTCGCCGGCACGGCGCAATCGAAGCGATGTTTTCCGCGGATGCCGAGCGCGAGCTCAGCACTCTCATCGCGCTGCATCACGGGCTGGGGCTTTCCGCCGAGCCGCTCCCGATCGAAGATGCACTGGCGCTCGAACCGGCGCTGAACCCGAATGTGTGCGCGGCGATGCTGATGCCGGACGAAGCGGCAGTGGACAATCGCGCGCTGTCCGCAGCTGCGATGGAAGCTGCGCGGAATCGCGGCGCAGAATTTCGCGGCGACGTGGAAGTGGTTTCGCTGGGGATTCGCGGCGGCCGGGTCGAGCACGTTGTGGCCCGCGATGGAAATCGCTTTAGCGCGGCGCAGATCGTGCTGGCCGCGGGCTGCTACTCTTCGCTGATTGAGGATGCCGCGCGGTACGCACCGACGCGGCCCGTCCGCGGGCAGATGGTGGCGCTGCGGTCGTCCGCGCCGAAACTGACCCGCGTGATGCGTTCGCCGCACGGATACATTTCGCCGCGCAACGACGCCCCGCAGCAATGGCTGATCTGCGGGAGCACAGTGGAACACGCCGGATATGAGAAGCGCGTGACGCCCGGCGGATTGTCGCGCGTGCTGGACTCCGCTCAAGAGCTCATCCCCGCGCTATCGGGTGCGGAAATCGTGGAGACATGGTGCGGGCTGCGGCCGGACACGCCCGACCACTTGCCGATCCTCGGACCGACCGACGTCGAAGGCTTGCTCATCGCCACGGGACACTTTCGCAGCGGAATTCTGCTCGCGCCCATCACCGCGAAATTGATGGGCGAGTGGATTCTGGATCGCAGCGTTTCGTTCGACTGGGAAATTTTCAGCCCAATGCGTTTTGCGGCGCTGAGCCGATCGGCTGGACGCGGCTGAAACTCCGTACGGATTTCAAACTTCCATAACAATCAAAACGGAATCGGATTCTTGTCGCGCACCGGCTCGCGGTTCGGTGGGCCGGAAAGTTCCGGCGCGCGACCGGGGTCGGTGAAATTAATTTTGCTGGCGTCGAGGGTCAGCGCGCGATCGAGTACGACGTCGAGCGTCGTGCCGCGCGGGAGCTCCAGTTCTGGTCCGCGCGTCAGCAGCACAGTCGCTAGTCCCACAGCAGCGCCCACTCCGGCGCCAATGCCCGCGCCTTCCCCGCTGCGCCCGGCGATGCCGCCGATCGCGGTGCCGATGCTGGTATCCCCGATAACGGTTGCAGCGTCATCGGCCTTATCCGTATCCCCGTGGATTGTGCCTTCCTTGTCCACCGATTCGTTGCCGCCGGTGCCGGCGTTGGTGGGCACAGCGCCGAAATGCACGGTGTAGCCGTTCGGCAGGATCATCGTCTCGAGGCGCACGCGCAATTCGCCGGTGCCCTTCACGCGGCCGGGACGCTTGGCTTCCGTAATTTCACCTTGAACGTAGGAGCCGGCGGGAATCACGATCTTGTCGTTGAGGACGATGGGGAACAGCGTCTCGAAATAAACTGGATCGCCGGGATGCGCGTTACGCGTCGTAATGGCGTTGTGGAGGATGAGCGGCAATTTCGTTCCTGAGGGGACAACGATTGTCGCCGGGGGAGTCGCTGGAGCGGGTGTCGCGGCGCTGGCGGCGGGCGCCGGAGTTGTTGGAGCAGCCGCGGGCGCGGGAGCAGCGGCAGGAGCAGGGGCCGACGCGACCGGAGGGGGAGCGGGCGTCACGGGGCCCGGAAGTTCTTGGGCGAAAAGCGCGGCGCCGGAGCACAATATCAGGGCCGAAACAGCGGCTGGGATCAATCGCATCACTCTCCTCCGTTGGCCTCTACGATGCTCGCCGGGCACGGCGCGGATGCCTGCGTATCTTCCGTCCACGTCACGCAAAATGCAATGGGCGCGAACCGGGAATTGCGAATTTGCATCGGGCACGTCACAGGACTTAGTCTGGAGAGACGCGAGGAGGAAACGATGGCGAAGCTGGCGCTGGTGTACGGGATGAGATTGTTTCCGGCGGAAGACGTGGCGGAAGTGCAGGAGGCGACCTTGAAGTTGAAGGACGGCCGCACGGCGCGCATAACGCTGCACCTGATCGAGGGCAGCAAAGAGGAGATCCAGGATACTTTGGCGCAATCGGTGGATGCGTTCTTTGAGATGTACCCGGAGATTTGAGCGTGTCTAGAATGAGTATTCGAAATGATTCTCACAGCTCGAAAAGGCAAGACGTCGAGCAGCGAAGGCGAGCATCCCTAACCTGTTCGCTCGACCGGGAAAAGGATGGGGCAGTCTCAAGCCCAAGGCTGCGCCACACGCCCGCGGCTGAGAGGAGAGACCGACATGAAAAGGATTCTTGGAGCCGTAGGAATTATGGCGCTGATCCTTATGGGAGCGGGTGGAGAGTACGCACAGACGGTCACGGCTCACGTAACCAAGGTGAGCGCGGCGCCCGGGAAGTCCACAGGTGGCGGTCCTTGTGTAGCGGGCCACTATTGTCAAGACTTTACTGATACGACCGTAACGATTGGAGACAAGGTCTACGTCCTGGAACAGATCAATGCTTCCTGGAACCAGCCACTTGAAGTGGGAAAAGATTATGAGGCGGTGCAAGTTTCGAGCGGGCAAATGACCTTGATGACCCCGGTGGGGAAGAAAGCAAAGTTGATGAAGAATGTTTTTACCGTGATTTCGGTTGAGGAGAGAAAATGAGGGTTTACGTCGGCACTAGAGTTGCAATGGACGTCTACGCCGGGGTCAGTCAACACATTTCTGGAGTCAGGGGGAGCTAGATGCCAAAGGCCTGGGACAGGGCAGAGCCGCTCATCGAAGCGCACATCAAAGACGTGTCCATTCGAGCGATTATGGAGCACGAAAGGTCTTTTCGCGAGTTCCTTGGCCCCCGGAGGAGCGGGATCTACGTGCTCCGCAAGGATCAGGATGTCTACTACATCGGCCTCGCCAGCAGCCTGCGAAAGAGACTCCCCGATCACCTCAGCGACCAACACCAGGGGGAGTGGAACAGGTTTGATCTTTACGTCGTCCGAAAAAATAAGGTGAAATATTTGAGGGAACTTGAAACCTTGCTCATCCGCGGGGCAAAGCCGACCGGTAACGAGACAGAGCCGAATTTTATAAGGAGTGAGAATCTCACGAAAAAGTTCAGGCATGCCCTGGAGAAGGACCTCGCCGGTATGTTCCCGGGCCTGTGAGATGCCGAGGGATACAGGCAGGCGATTTGCAGTGCAAGCTGGGGCCTTTTTCACTCCATGTCAGAAATCACGGCTCTCTCTGCGGGGGCAGCGTGGTACCTAATTCCTTTGCCCGTTTATCCATATCGCTGACAATTCGGTCGTAATCATCTTTTCCCGACATGCTGGCCCATCGAGCCTTGATGGACTTGTATTCCCCGTCGGAGATGACCGGGGCCAGAATCGTCAACCGCTGGGTGAAAGAGGCATTTATAGTTTCCATCCCCGACCCGATTGAGAAGATAACAAGCAACATCGCCATCATGGAGGCCGTACAAAATCGAACGAAATACAGCACGAGTCGTTGCGCTCCCCTCGTCCTTCTGAGCATAGAAATGTGGTCTTCGTCACCGGCGAATGTGGTGAGCGATGCAACAAAGGTGGCCAGAGCAAATACACCGAGGAAGGTGGCAAATCCGATTGGCTCTGCTTCGGGAGAGGCGGCACGTCTATAAATAGCATCGACATAGCCGTGGTGCAATGTTCGGGCGATGAATATCACGATCCTCCAAACAAGCCTCATGATGGGATTGATGAAAATGATCACTACGAGTGAGGAGATGACCGAGCTAGTTATCCCAACTTTGAGTGCTTTGGTGTCCATAACGTTGACTGAAACATACCCTTCAGGAGTCTCCTTACTGGCGCTTGCGGACGGCCCCGATCTCTACATCCCGAGGTAGATGCTCTCGCTCGTGCCCAGCCCGGATCGTGACTGGAATTGCGTACGATCCGCCCTCGACATCCTCGAACAAGATCTCGAAACGGAGTTCGTCCCCCGGATAATGCGGGAAGAAAAAGGTGTCGAACGTACTGGGCTCCGTCGGCTTCCCCGCATCCCACACCCGCAATGGAACTTCCAGATCCTCACCGGCGGCCATGTAGTATGACGGCGAGAATCGGAGCTCGACGGTTGCACGCTCCGCTTGACCGGACGCGGGGACCACAATTGGGATCGGGGAAACCCGGACGTTCAATGCGCAGCCGACGCCGCAGTTCTTGAGCTTGAAGACCCCACGTGTGCCGGCTCTGGCGAATTCGGGAAGGACCAGGGGGCGGAGCGAAATCTCGTTCTGATGCACCACTTGCGTGACGAGTCTTCGCGTTTCGCAGGCGTACCAGACTACCACCCCAGCCGTGATGGCGAGAATAATTACCTGGGCCCAGCTTGCTGCGTCCGAGTGGTACGTCGCCGCGGCGATGAGAGCTAGTTCCATTCGATTACGAATGTATCACCACTTCGGTGACCGGAAGCGCCTGCCTTGCCTGAAAAAGATCTCACCTCGTTAGCTAGACGCCTACCCGCTTCAACGATGAAACCGGGAAGGTTCTCCGTTCAAATTTGTTACCGACAAAATAGTCACAAATCGCGGCGACCGTGTCGTCATCAAGTTTCTCAATTCGCGCAACGGTCATCTGGGGCCCGCCGCCTGATTTAAGTTCAACAATGTCTCCGGGCTTGATGTCATTAGCCATGTCAATTACCTCTCGCCTCGCAAGTTAGCACGCCGTCCGAGTCTTAAACAAGTGGCTCTGATATATAATTCTCTACGTAGAGAAAATACAAACTCGCGGACGCAACGGAGGAGGCTCGCTCTGGCTGCCCGGCCGGATCTGGTGGGTTCGGTGGCGGGAGCCTAAGCTGTCACCGGACGGAGCGGCCGAAACCTCCGGCAAAGGACGAAATCGGAATGGGAAGAGTCGTTATAGTGCTGGCTACACTTCATGAGTTCCAAAGCTTAGAGAAATTTTTCCGCACTCGCGTTGATCCAATCTATGCCAACCTGCTAGGCCAACTCATTGATGATGAGCATCTGGATTTCATCTTTGAAGAAGCATCAGGCCTAGGGCCGTCCACCGCCCAAGAGTTGTCCCGCGAGAAGCTGGGGCCAGATCGCTACTTGGACGTAGACCCGTATCGGGAGCAGCGTGAGAGCTTGGGAATTCGCGGGGAGAGCGGCGAGCCCTACTTCATAGACGGCTCCCCGCAGGGAGGGCCCACTGCGACATGGCAATTTCTTGAAGCGCATGAAAGGAGGGAAGAGATCTGGCTTCAACGGATTCTACAACAAGAGTTTGAAAAAGCTCTCATGATCTGCGGCGTGGCCCACACGCTGAGCTTCGCATTTCGGCTCCGTGCAGAAGAGCAAGAAGTGAAGATCCTGGAATACTCGCACTGGATTCAAACGGATCCCGAGGTCGAGAGGTTAACCTAGAGGGTAGTCTCCGGCTCATGATCCGCGATGCGGGCTTCGGGCCCATCTATCTTGCCGCTCCAGAACAAACAAGGTAGATTCTTGCCATCATGGTCTGGATCTCACTGACGGCAATTGTCGTAGCGGCCGTCGTAGCGCTGAGCACCGCTTACCTGCACAGGAAACAGATGCGACAAATTGCGTTGCATCGTGACGATCCCACAATTCCTTTGGTTCCTCCTCCCCACGCCTTCACTCATTTTTTCAAAACCTACTGGTTCTATCTGGCGTTCGTCACGTACAATCTTGCATCACTCATTTGGACCATGCGGCAGACAACGCCGGTAACCCGCGGGGTGGTGTTTGACATAGTTACGTACACGTTTGGAATCGTCCTCATGATCGTCCTCGGTTTTGTGAACTACATCCTTGATAGGGCACTTGAAGCTCTCAAGAAACTGCGTAAGACGACGGAAGAAAGCAACCGGATTGAGGGCAGCGGCAATTAGTGTTTCGAGTTCTTCGCTTTAGATCGGCGTACTATCAAAATAAAATTTGACCGTGAGCAGACGGAAGAAATCGCGCGGCCAGTACGGCGACGGCTGCGTCTATCTTCAGGGGCGCATCTGGTGGCTCACCTGGCACGACACGCTGGTCGCCGAAACCAAGGCCGACCCCGCCGCGGCGGGCAAGCTTCGGCCGCACTCCACGAGGCCGAGCGAAGAGAAAGCGGCCCACCACGGCGGGCAGGCAAGCCGTTCACGGTGAATCGTTCACGGTGAACCGCCGCACTCCAAAGGAAACGCAAGCCCTCGAGGCAAGCCCTGCCTCAGGGGGTTTCAACGCGTGGCTATCTGCTGTTGGACCTGGCGGCGGAATTCGTTGGGATGGGAAATTCTGGTGAAGGTCTCGAACGTGCCGCCGGTGCCGCGGACGATCACGGTGCCGTACCCGAGCATTCGGCCCGCGGCCGACTCTTCCACTCCGATGCTTTCGACCTTCGCCAGCATCACTTCGATGCTCTTGCGAGCGAGCAAGCCCGTCTTGATGAGCACGCGCTGGTTGGACACGGCGATTTCCGTGGCGTTCCGCCGGATGAATCCGCCAGCAACAAGAACGCCGGCTGCAAGCAACAGCAAGGCAGTCACGATCAGCAACGCCGAAGACGCCGTGCCCTTGGCGTGGACCTCGTATCCGCCCACAAACGATGCGATTCCGATGGCCGCGAGGAGCAGTCCGGCAAACAGAGGCCAGACCAGGACGATCCAGTGGAGACGCGTTTTGTAAAGCACCGTTTCCCCGGGAACCAAATTCTTCTCAATGTAGCCCACGCTGGTTCCTCTTTCGCGCGAACAGCACGGCTTCCACGGAAGCACGATTCTAACCAGAGGAAGGAACCGCTAGCGAATCATATTTTCTGTGGGAGCGTGAGGCGCGTGTCCCTCCTTCGAGGGGCAGAGAGATCCCTCACGTTACGGCGCGTTCGGGATGACGGCGATAAGGCCGCAGAGAGCTGAGAAAGGCAAAGCGGCGACTAGCCGTTCACGGTGAATCGCTCACGGTGAACCGCCGCACTCCGAAGGGCGGAGGAAACGTCAAAACCCGCACCCTTAAAATCGAAGGGTGCGGCACCCGCTGTAAAGGATGTCTTGGCACTTTACACTGAAGGGTGGCGCTACATTTACACCTAAGGCGGAGGAGCGGTCTAGAATTCGAGGCGGCCCTGAAAGGCGATCATGCGGGGCGTGCTATCACCGCCCAAACCTACGCCGAGGAGGCCGGTTGGCGGGGAGGTCGTAGAGGTGAGGGCGCCGAAGCCGGCCTGTGTCGAGGGATTTCCCGGAATCCCGGCCAGCACCATACTTGGAAGCGCGAAGTTCGGATGGTTGAAGACGTTGAAACACTGAACTTCAATTCGCAGTTTTAGACGTTCCGTCAGCGGAAACCACTTGGTGAGGTAGAAGTCGCTCCAGAAGAATTCAGGACCGCGGAACGCGTTGCGACCGGACGTGCCGAATTGACAGGTCTGCGGGGTGTCGCCACCGCTGCATGCGCCTGTGGACGGATCGACTGCGGAAACAAACGCGGCGGGATTGAGCCATTGAATTGTGCCCGGTTGTGTGACGCTCGGAATGGGATTGCGTTCGTAGAGCGGCACGCCGGGAACAACGCTCGCGAATTCAGGTCCGCTGCCGTTCACGATGCCGTTTCCATTTGCCGAATAGGGTGTGTTCAAGACGGAAAACGGAATCCCGCTGTGCCAAAACACCGTCCCTGAAATCTGCCAGCCATTCAGCGCGCGACCGAGCAGACGGTTGTGCAACTTGATCGGCAACTGGTAGACGTATTGAGCGTTCAAATTGTGGCGAATGTCGTAATCGCACGGGCCGTAGTCCCGCGCCAGCTCTCCCGGCAACGGCGAGAGAATCCCGCCGGCGGAGAACTGCAAGAATCCGCCGTTCGAGACTTCGTCCATGCAACGGCTGAACGTGTAGTTCACCTGTCCCTGGAGACCGTGTCCGAGACGCTTCATGGCCGTCAGCTGCAAGCCGTCGTAGTGACTGTTCGCGCCGGTCGAGAGTTGCGTCACGGCTCCGAACCGGGGATCGGGTGCTTGCCCGTAAGGAAACGGCGCAAAGCAGCCGGGACAAACCGTCTGATAGCCGTTCACCTGCGTCTGGTAGGGTTGGTTCACTGCTCGCGTGCCGACGTACTGCGCATGCACGCTCGCCGTGCTTCCAAACTTGTGTTCGATCCCCAGGCTCCACTCCATGAAGTAAGGCGCGTGGAGTTCTCCGCCGGGCACCGCCGTGATGTTGACGGGGGGAAGACACGCCGAAGGATTCGCCGCCGGTGACGCGCAGGAAAGCTCTCCCGAAGCGAACCCCGAACCAAAGTTCTGGTGCGCGGCCACGGTCGCATCCACGGCGCTATTGGCCACCCCGGGCGCGATGCCCGTTCCGCCCACGGTTCCCAGAAGGCCGCCCTGGAACGTTTGGACGTACGGCGGATTGACGCCGACCGAATCGGCGATGGAGCCGGGCAAAATGTCGCTGAAGATTCCAAATCCAGTTCGCAGCACGGAATTGGGCTCAAATTGCCAGGCGAGGGCCGATCTGGGTTGCAGTATCGCCAGGGGCGTTGACGAGAAAATGTTGCCAAGACCGGTTTGAATGGCGGCGCTCAGAGGCTGATTGACGTCATGCGAAATAGAATCGAAAGAGCCACGCAGACGGGCAATTTGGTCATGCGGATTTAAGGGATTGGAATTGAAAGTGTCTCGAATGCCGATCGTCCAGGTCAGTTTCTTGGTGACTTTCCAAGTGTCCTGCGCATAAAGGTCAAGATTCAGGAAGTTGAAAGGCTCGTTCGCCGATGTGGGGAATGTTTCTGTGGCTGTGTTCGCAACCCCGTAAATATATTGCGACAGGGTGGCGTAGGTGACCGTTGGCACGGAGCCTTCGCCGAAGTCATAATCATTCAGGCGAAGGACGCGCGTGTTGGTGCCGAAGCGGAATTCGTGTGCGCCATGGCTCCAAGCGAGGTTGTCATTGATAAAGAAGCGGGAGGCGCGCCTGCCCTGAACCCAAGTATTGTCCAATCCTCCGACTGCAGTGAATGGATTGGGTCCGGTTCCATCGAGCACGATCGGAAACGCGGAGAGCGTCTTCTGAAAATCGGCAGGCCCGAATAGGCTTTCGTACCACGAGAATGCCGGATTGAAATAGTTCACAAGATTCTGCGAAAAGACGTGCGTGTATCCCGCCGCGAAAGAGTAAAGCGGTTGAGGAGAGACCGAGTTGAACACCGCATTGATCGGGTCGGTGTAGGCAGCTTGCACGCCAGTGTCGGACTGCAAACGAAGCCAGGCCGTATTTTTTTCGTTGATGTTGTAGTCGACGCGGACCGTCTGTACTTGCTCGTGGTCGTCGCTGGTGTGCGAAACGCTTTGCTGATTGGCGCAACCCGCCCCCGCCGCGATCGGGCAACCGTCTATCGTGTAGGGGGTACCGCTGGTATTTCCATAAAGCGAGAACATCTTCTGATAGAACGGAACCAACTGCGGCGCGGCAGGGTAACAATTCCTATTAGGCCCGCTGGCCACGCAGCCGATTGTTTGACCCAGCGGAAGCTGCTGCAGGACGAATTGTTGGAATGCCGCACTGGGAACAATCGTCGGGGTGACGATCGGCAGCGCGATCCGAACCCACTCGCTATCGAAGAAGAAAAACAGCTTGTTGTGGACGATTGGGCCACCCAAACTGCCGCCGAAGTGGTTGACCGTCGATCGCGGCTTGTGATTTCCGGCCGTGGCATTGGTGAAAAAATCGGCAGCGTTGAACCTCGAACCATTCCACAACTCGTAAAGGTTTCCGTGAAACTGGTTCGAGCCCGACTTCGTGACGTAGTCGACTTGCGACGCGCCGTAGCGGCCCTGGTCCACGGAATAAGAGAGCGTATTGACTGTCACTTCCGATATCGAGTTCAAACCGAGGACCAGATTGGTGGAGAGTCCGCTATTTAGGTTCGTCAGCGGATCATTCGTTTCCAATCCATCGACGATATAGCCGTTGGAGAGGGCGGGCAGCCCATTGAATTCCACGTTTCCGTAACCGTTCGTTCCGCCGACGAAGTCATTGCTGCTGCCTGCCGTGTTAACGAGCGCGCCTGCCGCAAACTGAAGGGGATAGGTTAGATCGGCGCCTGGGTTGGGGAGGTTCTCCAGTGCTGGTGCGTTCAGATTGGTGGAAGTGTTTGCGTTTTCGGGATTGAGCAGTGAAGGCTCGCCGCTTACCTCAATCGACTGCTTGGATTCAGCGACCGTAAGCGTGACATTGACCGTCTGCTTCTGTCCCAGCCCGGAGATCACGTTGTCTATCTGCTGCGTCTGGAACCCCGGCGCTTCCACTTTGACGGAGTACGTGCCGGGGAGCAGTTGCGGGAAATTGAAGCGCCCCTCTTTGTCCGTTATTGCGGCGCGCCGCAAGCCGGTTTCGCGGTTGGAGATCGCGACTGTGGCCCCGGAAATCGTGCCGCCTGAGGTGTCCACCACCTGGCCCACGATTGCAGCAGTGGTCTCTCCTTGGGCCCGAGCGGGGGCGGAGCACTGCGGGATCAAGAGAAACAACGGGAGCA
>Ga0181538_10003523_pt1 | contig 15214 bp, 13 predicted proteins | sample PEATcosm2014_Bin_40_FD_119773 | JGI IMG/M metagenome (GOLD analysis project Ga0181538, IMG submission 119773) | Peatland microbial communities from MTU Mesocosm Facility, Houghton, MI, USA - PEATcosm2014_Bin23_30_metaG | ecosystem: Environmental > Terrestrial > Soil > Wetlands > Peat | place...
CCATGGATGTGAAGGTGCTCGGGAACGTTGCGGTAGTTCAGGGCAGCGACACCGAAAAGAGCTCAACGGGCGGAAAAGACACCAGCGGCAAGTGGGTGTGGATGGATGTGTTTGTGAAGCGCGACGGCAAGTGGGTGGTCGTACGCTCTCAATCCGCCCTGATGAAGTAAACTCCAGCAGTGGACTTTTAGTCCGCTCGACGACGCGCCAACTGGCGCAGGGGGAGGTCGTGCCTCCTGGCTGAACGGGGACCACTGAGGGAACTCGTCCATGCTCAAGAGGTGCGAAAGACTTTTGCTTGATTGCTTTTCGTCTTCTATGGGAGTAAGCTACCCGGCGTGGCCACCTCGCCTCAAACGACGCATCGGCGGTCCGAGCGGAAGATTGCAAAAATAGCTATAGTCGTGTTTGTCGACCACGAGCGTGAGCAGGGAGGAAGCGACGCTTACACCGTGGACGTTTCGACGCTGGGGGCAAGAATCCGGTCTGAGCTGTCGCTGACGCCGGGGCAGATGGTGGAAGTTGTTCCTGTCAACGGCTCTGATCCCGTGGTGGCCCGGGTAGTTTGGGTAGGAAATCCGGCTTCCGAACTGCAAGGACAGGCAGGGCTTGAGTTCCTCGATCCCTTCAACATAACCACATGACATTTGTGCATCCGCGCGATGAACTCCTGGCCGTCATGGAGCGGATCTATGACTACCGCATGACGACCACTTCCGGGGGCAACCTGTCTGTGCGCACCGAAGAGGGGGACGTTTGGATTACCCCGACGCGGGTCGACAAGGGGAACTTGCGGCGCGAGGACATCGTGCTGGTGCGCGGCGACGGGAGACTTGAAGGGCGCCATGCGCCGTCTTCAGAGCTTCCGCTGCATCTGGCCATCTACCGGTCGAGGCCAGAACTGCGCGGAATCGTTCATGCCCATCCGGTGGCGCTGGTGGCCTTCAGCCTGGTTCATGATGTGCCCAACACCCGCCTTTTTCACAAAGCCAGGACGGTCTGCGGGAAGGTGGGGTTCGCCCCCTACGCACTGCCAGGGAGCGAGGCTTTAGCGCGGAATGTGGCGGAAGCCTTTCGACCCGGCGGCTACTGCGTCATCCTCGAGAATCACGGCGTGGTGACCGCCGGCGAGAATCTCCGGGAAGCGTTCCATCGCTTCGAGACACTCGAGTTTTCGGGCAAGACGATCATTGAAGCGCGGCGACTTGGAGACATTCGATACTTGACCGACGAGGAGATCGAATTGGCGGCACGGCGCGCACCGGGATTGCCGGAGTTGGAGAGACCGGCTTCCACAAGCCTCGAAAAGGAGCTGCGGCAGAGGCTTTGCGAGTTCGTGCGCAGAGCTTATCGCCTGCGCTTATTCATCAGCACGCAGGGCAGTTTTTCCGTGCGGCTCGACGAGTTTTCGTTCTTGATAACCCCCTTCCAGGTGGATCGCGGCAGGTTGGATGAGGAAAATCTGGTGCTGGTGAGCCATGGAAAATCGGAGGCGGGCAAGCTGCCCAGCCTGGCTACGGGCAACCACGAGGCCATCTACCGGCAGCATCCCGAAGTCCATGCCGTCATCAATGCGTATCCCGTTAATGCGACCGCTTTCAGTGTGACGGGCGTCCCCCTTGACACTCGGACTATTCCGGAAAGCTACCTGGTGTTGCGGCAAATCAGGCAGGTGAAGTACGGAATACAGTTTCAAAATTACGAGGAACTGGCCCGGCAGGTGTCTCCCCGCCAGCCGGTGGCGATCCTCGAGAACGATGGCGTGCTGGTGATTGGCTCCGATATCCTCGAAGCCTACGACCGCCTGGAGGTTCTTGAATCCACCGCGGAAGCGATCCTCAACTGCCGCGCCATCGGCGAGCTGGCGCCCATGCCCGAGGAAGTCACTCGGCAACTGGAAGAGACGTTCCTATCGTCCTGAGCCCCTTCCCTCTCTTGGCATTCCGAGCGATCATGGGTCTTCAACCCACCGGAAGGGATGAAAACTACATGCGTCGTCACCCCCGCGAAAGCGGGGGTCCGTTGTTGCTCCGATGCACAATGGATTCCCGCTTTCGCGGGAATGACGTGATTTTCGAGAGTGAAGCGAGGAATGACACAGCTTTGGCGCGAGCGGCGCAGGTGATTAGTTTTCTCGCCTCAGGACCTTGCCGAAGTTAACTTGAAATGACGGACTGGCTCGCGTTCCGGTGATCTTGAGGGGCACGACCGTTCCCGCGCCATCCCGTTCGAGTAGCCGATCGACCGGTTTCAGGAGCAACGATTTGATGCCGCGGGTGGTTTGCGAGACTTTTGCCTGGAGGCGGAGATCGCCGTGAAAATCCAGCGATTGGTTGGTCAGTTCGAAGGCGCCCTGGAGCTGTAACGAAGCCCCCGGAAGACTGAAGAGGAGCTTGGGAAACGTTGCCTGGTTCTGGGCCAGCAAGAATCTTCCCTGCAAATCGAATGGGGTGTTTTGGATCTCTTGGTCGCCGGGCTTTCCCTGGCCACGCCGGCTGAGGCCGGTGATTTTGGCCTCCGTCTGGGGGTTGGTAAACCGCGCGGACTGAACGTCGAAGCTGCCATCCAGTTTCAGCCGCTTGGCGATGACCTCCTCGCCCGGGTGAAGATCTAACTTCGTCTGGAGGCTCAAGGCTCCGGTTAGAGACGGCGTGGACGACTTCAGCGCCAGGCGGAGCAAGTCCTCCAGCCGGGCAGGACCCGCGGTCACATCGAGAAGTATGAATCGACCTTTCCCTTCCGGGACGCGAGCCACCCGGCCGCGCGCAAGGATCTTCGACCCGAGCAATTGAGCGTCGACGCTCTGCAAGAGAACGTCGCCGCTGACGCCATCGACAACGGCGCTGAACTGAGTCTTCAGGGGCACTCGATTGCCGCTGATGCCAAGATCGAAATCGGGAGTATCAGTCTCACCCTGCACCTTGATCTCGCTTAACACACCATCGTATTTGCCGAGGGAGGTGAGCGTTCCGCCCAAGCCTCGAATGGTCGAGAGGTCCGCATTTGCAAACCGATAGCTTCCGGAGACTGGGGTCAGAGACGGCTCGGACGAATTCCAGGGCCCGAACCGCCCCGTGGATTGGATCTGCCCGACGGGCACAGGATTGGTCAAGGTAACTTGGAAAGACATCGGTTGGCCGACTCCCACCGATTCCATCTTCAGCTTGTGAATGTCGAACTCGTGGGGGGGCTTCTGCGGATTCGAGGAGACGATCTTCAGCACGGCGTCGGCGGCGAGAAACTCGTCGAGCACGAAAGTGGTTGTGGAGGCTTCTTGTTGTTGCGGCTGCTGCCGCTGCGGCTGGTTGGTGACGGCCTGTTTCGAGCGAGGAGGAATGACCAGCACCAAACCTTCCAGCCGTACCCGCCCGAAGTGCCTCGGTTGGCGCATCAGGCTGAGCCAGTTCCCCGAGGCCGAAAACTTCCGGATACTGGCGAGTGGCGCCGGCCCGGATCGCCCCTGACGATTCAGCGCCAGTCCCTCACCAGTAATGCTCACTTCAGGAAAAAACGCGACGTCGAAGCTCTTCAGCTCAACCTCGCACTGGTAGCGTTTTTCGAGGTTCTGGATAACCCACTCGCGGCTGAAGGGCGAGGATCGCCAAAAATAGACTGACAGGACGACGGCAGCGATCAGCGGCACGCCGAGAATAATGAGAATGAGCGTCAGCACTCTGCGCCGGGTCTTCGACCGATTGGACTGCATGGGCCTCCCTGCTTTCGTGTCTTTGGCTTAGACGTATAATACACTAGATGTGACGTTGGGCCGCTGTGATCATAGAGATTCTGAGGTTGAGTCGATGAGGCGATCCCCGAAACTGGCCTTGGCAAGCGCACTTTTCCTGGTCTTCTTCAACGCATCCCTTCTCCTCGCTCAGACGGCGACCCCTACACCGCCTTCGAGTTCCCAGGCCGCAGCGGCCGAAGGCAACGTCATGATCGAAGAGTTGAAGAGTCCCAATGCCGGGACGCGCGCCAAGGCGGCGCGTGAGTTGGGTAAAGCCCAGGATGTGTCAGGCCTGCCTGCCCTGGCTGAGGCAGTCTCGGACAAAGGATGCCCTCGTTCCAAACGACCGCACGCTAATCCGGCGATAACGCGCGGGTTGGCGGCAAAGTAGTAGGGGCGAGGCGGCGCTCGCCCCTACAGGCAGCACCCTCCGGGTGATACCGGATGTGGCGCAGGTGCCATGGCCGTGCGCCCCTACCAGTCCCGCCCGTCGTTATCGACGGATTAGGGCCGCACACTGCCCGTATTGAGAACAATCCCCCGGGATGGTACAATGTGAATTCATAATCACGGGCAAATCTCTTGGAGGAAGGTGATGGCGTCGCCGTTTGTGGAGAAGGCTGAGAAGAATGAGCCGCGCGTCGTCGAGCTAACGCTGGCGCACAGCCCCGACTCCGACGACGCTTTCATGTTTTACGCGTTGGCGACGAAGAAGCTCGGTGCCCGAGACGTTTCGTTTACTCACCGCCTCGAGGACATCGAGACTCTCAACCGAAAAGCCCTGGAGGGCGTCTACGACGTCACGGCGATCTCGTTCCACGCCTATCCGTATCTCGAGGACAAGTATGTGCTCCTGCCCTCGGGCGCCAGTTTCGGAGATCGCTATGGACCGGTCGTGGTGTCGCATGCTCGCTGGAACTCCGGCAGCTTGAAAGGGAAACGCGTGGCGGTGCCCGGAAAAATGACCACTGCTTATCTGGCTTTACAGCTTTACGAGCCCGAGGTGGACGCGGTGGTGACCCCTTTCGACCAGATCCTGGAGGTGGTGGCTCGAGGCGCCGTGGACGCCGGGGTGGTCATCCACGAAGGCCAACTGACCTACTCCGGCACCGGCCTCAGAAAGGTCCTGGACCTCGGCGAGTGGTGGTACCAGCAAACCAACCTGCCTTTGCCGCTGGGAGGAAATGCCATCCGCCGGAGCCTCGACACCTATACGAAGCACACCGTGGCGAGCCTGCTGAAAAAGAGCATTCAGTACTCCCTGCATCATCGCGAAGAGGCGTTGTCGTACGCGCAGCAGTTTTCACGTGGTTTGGACACCGCCACTGCCGACCGCTTCGTTTCCATGTACGTTAACGACTGGACCCTCGATTACGGCCAGCGCGGCCGCAGGGCCGTCCAGGAGCTGCTCCACCGCGGCTACCAGAAGGGCATCCTGCCCAGGGCTGTGACGGCGGAGTACGTGGAGTAGGGCAGTTCTCAGTTTTCAGTTGTGAGCCTTCAGTTTTGGGCGTCCCTTAACTCGTGGTCGATGATCCTGCGCGGTGGGTGCAAGCGATCAGCAATAATCAGGGCCTTGGGACTGAGAACTGACAACTGACGACCGAAAACTAACAAGGGGCAAACCGCTTAATATGGAATTGACGCTGTGCAATCACAGCAGTTACCCTCGCATCGGGGACGGCCCGGAACATCAACTCCTGCGGCGCACACTTGCACAATATGATAAGGGTGAGAAAACTGAGGAGGCCGTTCGGGCCGCCCAGGACCGCATGACGGAGTTGGCGCTCGCCGAGCAGACGGAGGCGGGCCTGGACCTCGTGACCGACGGCCAGATACGTTGGGCCGATCCAATCTCACACCTCGCCGGCAAACTTTCCGGCGTGCGAGTGAACGGCCTCTCGAGGTTTTTTGATACGAACTTTTACTTCCGCCAGCCTGTCGTGCAGGGAAGGCCGGAACGAAGAGAGCCTTTGTTATTGGAAGAATTCAGATTTGCGCAGGAGAAGTCAGCGCTTCCAGTGAAGGCAGTTCTGACGGGCCCCTATACGTTGGCCCGCTATTCCGTCGATGAAAACGGCGGCTCGGGGGCCTTCGATGAGATGCTCGAAGGGTATACCGCTGCGCTGGCGGCGGAGATCGCTGCCTTGGCGGCAGGCGGGGCCGCAGTGATCCAAATCGAGGAGCCGGCCCTGCTCAGGTACCTCGATGATTTCCCGCGCTTCGAGCGATGCGTTACCGCCTTGGCGATGAACAAGGACTCGTCGCAACTGGCTCTGGCCGTTTACTTCGGGGATCCCGCCGCCGTTTACGATCAACTGCAGACGCTGCCGGTGGACATTCTGGGGCTGGATTTTACTTACAGCCCGGGACTTGTTGACAGGGTCGCCTCGAGTGGCACCGCGCGGACCCTGATGTTGGGACTGGTGGACGGTCGCAACACGCGGCTGGAAGATCCCGCCGCCACGGCCCGGCAACTCGAGAATATAGCGCGAGGCGCTGGTTTGAATCGAGCTTACCTAAGCCCTTCTTGCGGCCTGGAGTACCTTCCACGTGACAGGGCGCGGCAAAAACTAAGACAGCTTGCCGTCATCAGGAATACTTTTCTGGGGAGCCTGTCATGAGCCGAGCAAAGCTCCAAGGGTTGGGAATCGACCTGCCGCTTTTCCCTGTCACTTCCGTGGGAAGCTTCCCTAAACCCGATTTCCTGCTCAAGGCGCGAGCGGATTACGCCAACAACAAGATTCGTCGCGGCGCCCTGGAGAAAGCGGAACGCCAGGCGACGGAGTTCTGGATTCGAAAGCAGGAAGAACTTGGCGTGGACGTGCTGGTGGACGGGGAAATGTACCGCGGCGACATGGTTGCCTATTTCGCTGAAAACCTGGAGGGATTTGAAGAGGGCGGCCTGGTCCGCTCATACGGCAATCGTTATTACCCGAAGCCCATCATTAGCGACGAGATTCACTGGGACGAGCCGATCACCCTGGAGTGGTGGAGGTACGCGCGGGGTATCACCGCCAAGCCGCTGAAAGGCGTGCTGACGGGTCCTTATACGATCATGGACTGGTCATTTATTGAATACTATCCGGATCGCCGCACCGCCTGTCTGGCCCTGGCGAAAGAACTGCGCAACGAAGTTGAGGCCTTAATTGAGGAGGGGGCAAAAATCATCCAGATCGACGAGCCGGCCATCTCCGTGAGGCCCGAGGAACTACCCGTGGCTATCGAGGCGATGCACATCATGACCGACGGACTGCCGGCGTACTTCATCTCCCACATTTGCTACGGGGAATTCGAGAAGATCTATCCGGGCATGCTGGACCTACCGGTCGACAACTTCGATCTTGAGATGTCCAACAGCGGACTTGACATGCTCGAACTTTTCAAGCGACACAGCTACACGAAAGACATCAGTTTTGGCGTCGTGGACTCCCATTCGCACTTGATCGAAAACGACCCCGTTGTCGAGGAGCGCCTGCGCCAAGCCCTGGAGGTAATTCCCAAAGAAGCTATCTGGGTGGACCCTGACTGTGGATTGAAAACGCGGACCGTGGATGAGGCGATCGCTAAAATGCAAGCAGTGGTGAATGCCGCCCGGGTGCTGCGGAAGAACAGTGATGAGTGACGAGTGACAAGTGACCAGCAGGAGTCAGAAGTCAGGAGTCAGGAGTCAGAATGAAAACTCCCCTCCTTAAGTAAGGAGGGCCTGGGGTGGTTGATCGCTTCCCGGATTCACTCCTGACAGACTCTCTCCGGAATCCAAGGAATTACGCATTCTGACTCCTGACTCCTGAATCCTGACTCCTGCTTTTAGATGACGACCCTCACAAAAACCAGCCGCGTGCCGTTCACATCTACGCAACGGAAAGTCCTGTTCGCGCTTGCCAGCGTTGTTGGTCTGCGCATGTTGGGACTCTTTCTAGTCCTGCCGGTTTTTACGCTTTACGGATTGCAGTTTACCAACTCCCGCTTTCTGGTCGGCTTCGCATTTGGCGCTTATGCACTCACCATGGCGCTCCTGCAGATTCCGATGGGGAGGCTGTCGGACCGAATTGGGCGCCGCAAGGTTCTGATGCTGGGCATGACGCTCTTCAGCCTGGGTTCGTTTCTGTGCGCCATCCCTCACTGGTTTCCTCACTCCTTACAGATTGGCGCCCTGATCTTTGGCCGCCTCGTGCAGGGCGGCGGCGCTATTGTTTCCGTGGCGTTTGCGACCGTGGCCGATTTCATCGAACCCCAACGCAGGTCCACAGCCATGGCGGTCTTGGGTATTCCCATCGGGGCGGCTTTCGTCATCGGCATCGTGGGCGGGCCAATTCTGGCTGGAATTCTGGGCACCGCGTCTCTCTTCTGGCTTACCGGATTCCTGGGTTTCGGAACGGACCTCCTGCTGGCCAGGTATCTTACCGACGCCCCGCCCGCCGCCGCTGCCCCAGTGCCTGTATCCGAGGCGCTGGGCAGCAGGCCGATTCGGGGTCTGGCTGCCGGCGGATTCCTCATGAACTTCTTCATGACGGCTTTCTTCTTTTACTTCCCGCTCATCGTTACCGTCCAGCACCACGTGAGCATGAAGCACTACTACGCCCTGTTGTTGCCCATGATGTTCATTAGCGCCGTCACGATGTTCGGGTTCGCACGGGGCGCGGACCGGGGCTGGGCGGGCCCGCTCGCTGCAATTGCTTACCTCTCTTTCATTCCCAGCTCCCTCCTACTTTTCCGTCCGGAAGTTGCCGGACTGAACCCCAGCCGTCTTGCTGGGGTGATGATCGCGGGCACGCTGTTCTATATCGGGTTCACCGGACTCGAACCCATCCTGCCGAGCATGGTGAGCAAGTCCGTTCCCGAAGGCAGCTACGGAACGGCGCTGGGGATTTACAACACTGCACAGTACCTTGGCAGCGCCGTAGGAGGGCCGGTGGCAGGCGCCCTCTCGCATTCCTCGCCGAACCACATGATGGCAACGCTCATGGTGGCTTCGGTATTGGGAATACTCGTGATGCTCATCGTGAAACCGGAACGAAATCAGCAACCCCTCAGTAACTGACTGTGTGACTCTTTGGTTGTGGCGCCGACCCTTTTGGCCGCTCGCGGGCGACAGGGGTTTCCCCTGCAGTCCTCGTTGCCCGTTTCTCGTGTGGCCAGGGGAACGCGAGTCCGAAGACAGGTGTCGAATCGCTTAAGCCCGCGCGCTGTCAACTCCGGTTGCCGCGCCCGCATCGGATACAATAGAGGTTCCTATGTGGATCATCCGGGTGCTGCTTTTGCTGCTGGTGTGTGCTGGTGCTGTCGCGGGTCAGGGCTCCAATCCGGCTCAGAAGTCGAACCTCAAACCTTCAGACCCCTGTACTGTGGACGGCATAGTCGTCAAGTCCACTACCGGCGAAGGCATAAAGAGAGTGACGGTTCAACTTACGCCTCTGGGTGGGGGTCAGCAATCCTACTCTGCGCTCACCGAGAATAACGGCCGGTTCGTCATACACGACATTGCCCCCGGCCGATACGCAATCTATGCCTCAGGGAACGGATACGTGGAGCAAGCTGCCGAGAACGGCAAAGCAGGCTCCCAGACGAGAATCCTCAACCTCTCGCCAGGGGAGAACACCAGCGGACTTGCCTTCCGCCTGGTGCCTCCGGGGGTCATTACTGGGACGGTTTATGACGAAGATGGAGAGCCTGTGATGTCGGCACAAGTCAGGGCGATGCGTGTGAGTGGTTCCGCGGCCCACAGGCCGTCTGGCGAATCGGGCTCCGAGCAGACCAACGACCTCGGCGAGTACCGCATTTGGGGACTACAGCGGGGGAAGTACCTGGTATCCGCAACCTATCGGGCCCCGGAGTCCGGACAGCCCCAGCCCACCGATCAGGTCTATTTGTCCACCTTCCACCCCAGCACACCCGATGTTTCGCAGGCCACCGTGGTGGATGTTGAGCCCGGCTCCGAAACCTCCGGCATCGACGTGGACCTCAGGCAGGCGCACGCCGTCGCGGTGCGCGGGCGCGTCATGGTGGATGCCCCTATGAAAACGCTAAAGGGGATTTTCGTTTCGCTCGTACCGCGCAGCCCCGACGGAAGCTCATCCTTCTCGAATTCCGCCAGCTACGGCAGCCCCGCGCAAGACGACTCAGGCAACTTCGAAATCCGCGGCGTTCCCCCCGGACCTTATAACGTCGTGGCCTTCTGGAATGATGGAAGGCGGCAACTGGGCGCGAAGGTCCCGATCGAGATCAGCAGCGCCAATCTCGATGATGTCACGGTCCTGCTGTCCAACCCCACGACGCTCTCGGGCAGATTTCGTGTGGAAGGCGGCAGCCAATTCGAATTCACGCGCCTGGGCCTGACGTTGCAATCCAACGACAGTATGACGGGCAGCGACGGCGCGAGGATTAAAGCGGACGGGACCTTCGTGATTCCGAACGTGTTTGACGGGAACTATCGAGTGCAGGTTTTCGGTTTTCCAGAAGAGTATTACGTCAAATCGGCGCAACAGGGGAGGACTGAAGTGCTACTGTCCGGGCTGACCGTCAGCCACAGCATGCCTCCGTCCGCGCTCGAGATCACACTCTCTCCAGATGGCGGACGCGTGGACGGCACGGTCGTACACGACCAGAATCCCGTGAGTGGAGCCGTAGTGGTGCTGGTGCCCGACCCGCCCCATCGAGACAATGAACAAATGTACAGTTTGAAAACGGCCGACGGTCTGGGTCGGTTCTCTTTGCTGGGCCTGCCGCCCGGTGACTTCAAGCTTTTCGCCTGGGAATTCGTGCCGGGAACTAACTACGTCGATCCTGACTTCTTCGAAGCGTTCGAGGCCCGTGGCACACGAGTCCACATCGAGGAAAAGCAGCCGCAAACGGTGCAGTTGGAGGCGATCACTGCGGAGGAGCAACTGCACTAACCGGGAGATCCGTTGATCGGAGTTCTGGTGGACACCCCTGGCCCAAGGCGAAGAGTGCAGGTGCTATAATCTGGAGTCTGAGGTGTGCTGGACGGCAGAAGTTCAGAGGCACGTTCTGCCCCTGGACTCTTGACTCTCGACTCTCAACTTCAGCCTGAGGCCTTTATGCAAGTTGCACTTGTCTGGATAGCCTTGGTCCTTTACGGGTTAGGGACACTTCTCCTCATCCCCTCGGTCGTCAACCGCCGCCCGACGATCTCCTCTGCCTCGCTGGGGGCGCTGGGGCTGGGGTTGTTGGCCCACGCGGGGGCCATCGCGCTCGAGGCAGCGCGTATACACCGCTTGCCGGTAACCGACGTCCGCAGCACACTGTCCTTTTACGCATTCCTGGTAACCCTGGCGTTCTTCTTTCTCTACCTGCGTTATCGCATCACTTCTCTCGGCCTTTTCATGCTGCCGTTTGTTTTTGTGCTCACGCTGATTTCGGCGTTCCGTCCGGTGCGGCCTTTTGATTTGTCGGCGTTCCGGGGCGGCTGGCTGGCCGTTCATATCGGCTCAATTATCCTCGGCTACACGGGCTTTTTCCTCACTTTTGTGGCCGCGGTCATGTACCTGATGCAGGAGAAAGAGCTGAAATCGAGGATTCCGCGGGCGTTCTATTACCGCCTGCCCTCCCTGGAGCTCTGCGATGAGCTCTACTACCGCTCGCTGTTGTTCGGCCTCCCGCTTCTGACGGTCGGGATCCTGACCGGCTTTATCTGGGCCAGCCGGACGTGGAAAGGCCCTTGGGAATTCGACCCGAAGATCCTGGCGTCGCTGCTGACTTGGTTGATTTATCTCGTGCTCTTTTCCACGCGGGTGAGCGGCGCCTGGCGCGGTCGCCGGGCAGCCTATGTTGCGATCTTTGGCTTTGCCGCCATCATGGTGACTTTCCTGGGCGTGAGCCTGCTAAGCGGACCGCACGGTTATGTGCCTACGCTTCGGCAGGGACCGTAGAGGCAGTCGGCAGTAGGCAGTTGGCAGTCCGCAATAGGCAGTTGGCAGTCGGCAATAGGCAGTTGGCAGTCGGCGGCAGGCAGTGGGCACTCGGAAGTCGGCAATAGGCAGTTGGCAGGAAGCTGCGGAGGGTCAGGGGCTGGAGGTTGGCGGCCGGCAAGGGATTTGTTTTCAGGTTTCGGATTCCGGGTCTTGGGTTTCAAATCTGAAATCTCAAATTTGAAATTCTTCGCATGAATTTAGCTCTCATTGGCATCAATCATCGCACCGCCCCGGTCGAGATCCGTGAACGGATGCATATCCCCGAACCGCATCTGGCGCAAGCGGTGTCTGACCTGATTCATCGCCAGGGAATCCGCGAAGCGCTGATCCTTTCCACTTGCAATCGCGTCGAGATCGTGACCTCGGCAGAAGACAGCGTCGATGCTGATCCCATCATGCAGCAGTTCCTCGCCGATCACCATCAATTCGACCTTGCCCCTTACCAGCGCTTTTTTTATCGCTACCAGCAACATGAAGTCGTGCACCACCTCTTCCGCGTGGCCTCCAGCCTCGATTCAATGATTCTGGGAGAGCCGCAGATCCTCGGCCAGATAAAGCGCGCTTATGCGCTGTCGCGCGAGGCGGGCGGGTTGAACGGCAGCCTGCAAGAAGTTGTCAATCAGGCCCTGGCTGTGGCGCGGCGCGTGCGGCGGGAGACCGCACTGGGCAGCGCCGCCGTTTCGGTCTCCTATGCTGCGGTCGAGTTGGCCAAGAAGATCTTTGGGAGTCTCCAGGGCAAAGCCATTTTTGTGATCGGCGCGGGCAAGATGAGCGAACTTGCCGCCAAGCACCTCATTCGCAGCGGCGCCAGCGCCATCTATGTCACCAATCGCACTCACGAGCGCGCCGTGCAGTTGGCGGCGGCATTCGGCGGCATCGCCGTGCAGTTCGATCAGCTCTTCGAACAGATCGCCAAAGCTGACATCGTCATCAGCTCCACGGGCGCGCCAGGCTACATCATCAACAAAGATCACGCCGCGAAAATCCTCTCGGCGCGGCGGAACCGGCCGGTGTTTTTCGTGGATATCGCGGTCCCTCGCGATGTCGATCCCTTGGTCAACGAAGTGGACAACGCCTTCGTCTACGATATCGACGACCTGGGACAAGTGGTGGAGGCTAATAAGCGGCAGCGCGCCCGAGAGGCGGTATGGGCTGAGGAGATCGTCCAGGAAGAAGTCCATAAAACCATGCGCCGGCTCGCTTCGCGCGACCTTGTGCCCACCATCGTGGCGCTCGAAGACCGGCTGGACGCCATCCGCGCAGGGGAGATAGAACGCTACAACAGCCGGTTGGGTAATCTGACGCCGGAGCAACGCCGGGCTGTGGATGCCCTGACGCGGGGGATCATGAACAAGATCCTGCATGGACCCATCACAGAGCTTAAGAGCGGCGCGGGTCAGCCGGAACAGGTAGATCTGGTGAAGTTCGTCCGAAAAGTCTTCGGCCTGAAGGGCAGTGACGAGTGACGAGTGTCGGGTTAGTGCTGCCGCTGGGCAACTTAACCTCGAACCTGAGTTTCAGCTCGTCACTCGTCACTCGTCACTTCGTGAAAGGTCTCGGAATCGTGAATATCGTGATCGGTTCGCGCGGCAGTCAACTGGCGCTTTGGCAGGCCAACTGGGTAAAGGACCGGCTCACAGAGGCGGGCCACGAGGTCGCCATCGAGATCATCCGCACGAGCGGCGACAAGCTGCAAAGTTATGCGCCCACGGAACGGCTGCCTGCCTCGCTCGCTCAAATAGTCGCGGAAGCAGGAACCAAAGGACTGTTTATCAAAGAAATCGAGGAGGCCTTGCTGTCGGGCCAAGTCGACCTCGCCGTCCACAGCCTCAAAGACCTTCCGACTGCTTTACCGGCTGGCCTGATTCTGGCTGCGGTTCCGCCTCGCGAAGATGCTCGCGACGTGCTCATTTCTGCCGGCGCAATCTCTCTCGAGCAGCTTCCGTCCGGCGCGTCCGTGGGTACCAGCAGCCCTCGCCGGCAGGCACAAATCCGTTGGCTCCGGCCAGACCTTGAATTGGTCCCCGTGCGCGGCAACTTAACCACACGCCTCCGTAAACTGGAAGCCGGCGATTACGCAGCGCTGGTTCTGGCAGCAGCGGGAATCCACCGGCTTGGCCTGCGGGACCACATCACTGCGTATTTCAGCTTCGATCAGATCTGCCCTGCGGTGGGACAAGGCGCGCTGGCGATTGAGATCCGGAAGGGCGATCGGGAGCTAGCACAAACCGTGGCGCCGCTTGACGATTCGCCCACACATTTGGCTGTCAGAGCCGAACGCGCCATGTTGCAGCGTCTGGGAGGAGGATGCCAGGTCCCGATTGCCGCCCACGCGAGTTTCCAGGATGCACAGTTGCACTTGCGAGGCGTCGTGGCCGCCACGGATGGCAGCCGCTTGATTCGAGCCGCCGCTACCGGTCCCCAAGGAGACCCGGAAAGCCTGGGAGCGGCGGTAGCTGAAGACCTGCTCGCAAAAAGCGCAGGAGAGATTCTGAATTTATGACGCGCCGACCCGTCGTCCTGAATTCCTCCGATCGTCAGACGCTTTACGGCAAGAGAATTGCCGTTACGCGGACCCGAGAGCAGGCCGACGTGTTAAGGGATCAGTTAACGGCACTGGGCGCCGAGGTCATCGAAATCGCGACCATCGAAATCCGTGACCCCGCTTCCTTGGAACCGCTCGATTCGGCCATCCGGCGCTTGGAGGACTTCGACTACTTGCTCCTGACCTCCGCGAACGGGGTGCGCAGTTTTCTTCGCCGGTTGAAAGCCTGTGGGCGAGATGTGGGTGACTTGAAGGGCGTGATTATAGGGGCCATCGGCCCAGCTACCGCGGCTGAACTGTTAAAAAGCGGCGCAAAAGCTGACGTTGTGCCGCGAGAATACACCGCAGAGGGTCTGCTCGAAGCGCTCGGCGATCGCGACCTCCACGGCAAAGCTTTTCTGATCCCTCGCGCCAAAGTGGCTCGGGACGTTCTCCCGCGCGTGCTGACTGAAAAGGGCGCGCGGGTGGAAGTCGTGGAAGCGTACGAGACCATCGTTCCCCGGTTTGCCCCCGGGGAGTTGCAGCGCCTGCTTACTCCGGCCCCGGACGCGATTACGTTTACCAGTTCATCAACCGCCTCCAACTTCGGCAAGCTTGCCGGAGAACTCAAGGTCCCTGACTTGCTGCGCGGCGTCGCTATCGCCTCCATTGGGCCAATCACCTCAGCCACAATCAGGGGCATGGGACTCGAGGTCACGATAGAGGCCGAGAGTTCCACGATGGCAGGACTGGTAAGTGCCATCGAAGGATATTTCAGAAATCCGAGCGCAGTCGCGCATGTTCGTCAGCCGACGAACACCCAGAGTCCATGAAAGTGAATTCCCTTCTTCACCTGCTTGTAGGGGGACGGCTTGCCGTCCCCTAACGAACAGGGTAGGGCAAGCCCTACCCTACACGTTTTCAAAGCAGTCGCTCATGCCCGTCGGCTGACGGGCACCCAGAAACCATGAAAATACGCTCCAACAAGAACGGTACAACGAACGGTTCGTGGCGGCGTAGACTGGGTAA